>Ga0224555_1000712_pt1 | contig 50920 bp, 39 predicted proteins | sample 714S23034metaG_FD_180687 | JGI IMG/M metagenome (GOLD analysis project Ga0224555, IMG submission 180687) | Peat soil microbial communities from Stordalen Mire, Sweden - 717 S2 30-34 | ecosystem: Environmental > Terrestrial > Soil > Wetlands > Peat | place: Sweden: Norrbotten County, Stordalen...
AGCCCGGTCGACATGAACGCGCAGCCCGAGTTGCTCCGGGGCAACTGGTCAAGGACGAGCCGGAAGCCCGCCCCACCCAACGCCCGACGATAAGAAGGCCCTACAGTGGGTTAGTCAGTCCTATCAAGCCATGGACCTTCACCCGGCACATAACGAGACCGGTCGGCGGGTATGCTGATAGGCTGGTGTCTTTGGTACACCCGTTCTATTAAATCGCCTTCTGGGACCGTGTATGGTGCAGAAGCTCGTCCAGAAAGGGAAAGCCGACGTTAATTGCCTCAACTCTAAAAGTGAGCCTTTGGGCTATCGCCCAGCCCTTTAATGAGATCTTTGATTGTGAAATCCAACGACGAATTCGGGGCCAGCGCGTGAGTATCGCGCAAGTGCTTAAAGAATCGGGCGCAACGCTCCAGAATCGGGGGAAGAAACAAACGGAAATCCCAGTGTCGATCATCATCGCCGACATTTTTTCTGGTGTAGAGCAAACCACGGTGGGCATTCTCTACGATGGCGTTGTAACCGAGCGGGGTCCGGCCAATGATGATGAGGTTGACCGGTTGTCCGTTGCGATAGGCCGGCATATCCCGACTAAGATGACGGTTCAACCGCGTGCTTGCCACAATTCGATTTGTCTTCTCGTCCAAAAAGACATGGACAATCGCCCGATCACCGGCACGCACGGGAGATTCCTGTTCGCGGAATGGCAACAACAAATCCTTGGCCAGCCCCCAGTCGAGGAACGCCCCGATATTCCTATTCACGCTGATGACCTTCAAATACGCAAACTCGCCAACGGTCGCCAGCGCGTTTCAGTGGTGGCCACGAGCCGGTCCTCGGAATCGCGATAGACGAACACATCCAGTTTGTCCTTGGGCTTATCTTGATGCGCGGAGCGCTCGCCGCCTCATAAGCCAACTTCAGGGGCCGGTTCTGGTGGTCGTTGCGGGACTGGGACTTATTGTGGCGGAAATCCGAAAGAAGGGAATCCGATGTGACGGCGTGGATTGGAGCGCCGAGATGGTTAAATTCGCCAAACTCCGCCGCAGGATCGACCTCATCCAAGCTGACGGCAGTGTCTTGCAGATCGCCGACGGTGCGTATGCAACCGTCATTTACGCCACCGGCGTGATAGATTTCATGGGTGACGAACGAGCAATCAAGATTAAGTCTCCCATGATCCCGCCAAGAAAAAGAATTGTAAGAAGACGAAAACTCACCATGGAGTTTGAGAAATGGGTCAAACTATTTGTCGATAGGAGATTTAGTCATATGCGGATTTTCTTCGGTCCATACTTATTCCACGCGGCATCGCCGGTCGATGCCCGCGCTGCCGCAACAGGAATCACACCCATTGATACTGCATGCGAATGGAGCAATTATTCAACAGGCTCCAAATTGGAGCCAATCCGCTTTCCACACACGGGGGACCAAAGCGAAAGGGATTGGGCGCGCCGGCAGATAGGCCCATCGGTCCCAGCCAACATTGCTTTCTCATCGTTGAATGCATTTCAGCCGATTTCCTTGGTCTTCAGCCGGCTGTAGTTTATTGCTCCTTTCCATCCGCGGCGCAGCCAAGCCGCTGTCAAACACATGCCAAATTGGGGGAAGGGAGGCTTTGGGACAGGCACCTCGAGAAGTTCGACCAACCCAAACTTCGCTCGTTGGATGTCCGTTTGCCGCGCGCGAATGAACCATGCGTTTGCCAGAGACAAAAAAACGACATTGTCACCCACTGTCATAGCCTTCACCAGGAATTCGCGGAACTTGGAATAAGGCGGATTCGATATCACCCAATCCCAGTGCCCATCGGTTTGGAGAAAGTCGCGGCCTTCTCGAATTTCGCACCATTCGCAAACGCAGTGTTTGGGAAAAGCTCTCAGAAATGCACCAGCGCCTTTGCACGGGTCCAAAACCCGGCCTGCCGGCCTGAAGTGCTGGACGATGGCCCTCGCCAACGAGTCCGGCGTGGCGACACAATCATCGCCGCCGGCCGGAATTAATTTGCCGCCAGGCGCTTTCGCGGCACCCAACTCAATGGCGGCTTCGCGTATCAGTTTCGCCGTCAAGTGTTTTCCACCACCCTTTTTATGAGCCAGACGCAAGACCTCCACACGCATCTCCGACAGCACTGCCTCAAGTTCGCGCGCCTGCCCCTCATTTTTTGGTAGAATACTAGGAGGCAAATCGAGGTCCACGATGGCGGCCGCTTCGGCGATCAACCTGTTCCCGTGGGCTCGCCGAAAGCTGAATTTGTCCATGCAGTACAATTCAAACGTGGGATGTGATTCGCGATATAAACGGCGATTGCGAATCTCTCTCAGTGCCAATCCAACCGCGAGAAACGCAGCCGCCCCTTCCTCAATAATTCGCTCGCAGCGCTGCAAAGCCTTCCGTTCGCTCAAGTTTAAGCGTTTCGCCACGAAAGCCTCTCCATTCCCGTGGGTGGCACCAATTATCCTGCTGCCGGAGGAATGGAATTCCTCCAAATCTTTGATTCTTCGACTCATGTTGTGAAAAAGTGTATGGGCTGGCCGGATAATTGGACAGAAGTTTTGTTCTGCTCTGCTTTTCGCCAAGATGTATTGCCGCCGTTCACAGCACATTTGACCATTCATGGCCGTCCGGTGCCCAGATCAGAATTTGATTGTGTTTGCACCTGCAAACGCGCCCGGCACGTCTGGCCGGAAGCGCCCGACCACAAGCTTAACACCCTACGACAGCGGGTCGCTCAACGGCTGGCCCGTGGTGGCATCCCACACCCTGGCGGTCCGGTCCCAAGAAGCAGTCACTACCCACCGGCCATCGGGACTGAATTGCGCATCGCATACGGCCCCCCATGCTGAAGCGCTCCTGTCAAAGGAAGTCCTGTCTGGACGTCCCAGACCCGAGCCGTGCCATCAGCCGCATTTCATACTGTCAAAGGTTATACGGATGTTTGCCCAAATTGCTCCCCGCCAATACCACCCCGATTTGTGTGAGCACTCCGCCCTGAATTAGGGACTGCAAATGCCCGGCTAATGAACGCGGTATTTCACCCCCTCGAATAAGGAGTCCAAGTTCCATGTTCAGGTTCATCGCGTGCTCAGTTAAGTTGGCGCTGGAGATTAAAACGGCTTCATCGTCCACGACAGCACACTTTAGGTGGAGCGCCCCGCGATTGCCGTTGGAGTCCATGCCTCGCTTTTCCATCGGCCATCCGTATACCGTGGCGGCCCGGGCCAATTCAGTGCCCATGGCCTCAATTGCGTTGAAAGTCACCGCCCCTTCGCTTTCCTCGGTCGATTCAAGAATCAGCGAAATCATCACCCCGCGCTTTGCCGCATCGACCAACGCTGCAGCGATGGCAGGGATTTTGTATGCGGCAAACGTGACAACTGTGATCGACCGTTTGGCTGTTTGGATGAGTTCAAGCAGCGCTTGATCCGTGCGCCGGAAAGTGGACCCGGCAGACAAAGGCCCGCTCCAAACCATTTCGAGGCGCTGCCGATGGCGATGAAACTCATCGGCTGAGTTGGCCGCCCTGAGCGCCCATGCCAGTTCACGAGGAGTCGCATCGCGCCCCTGTTGACGCCACTCGCCCAACAAGCTGGACAGGGCCGCTCTCACCTCTGGCTGGGCGAAGCCATCCACCAAGGCTGCCAGTTCTGCCTGGCCAAAACCGGTCGGCAACCGTTCCAAATCGTCGCAGAATTGCTCAATCGCGGGTGAAGTAATTTCAACAGCCACTTTGACGATCCGACGGAGAAATGGGCTATCGTGGCTCATGGATTACTTGTCGGCAAAGAATGGAATCCGGCCCTGCTGGAAGGTCTGCACGAGCGTCGTTCGATCCAGGTACTTGTTGCCGTGCTCGCAGGACGTTTCCGGAGAGAACAAACATGCATGGCAGGCCGCGCCATGCAAAGACAACCCGTCGCGCCAAGGATGATGCTCCCCGCACAGCGGATCGGAAGCGCAAAGCCTGATCTGCTCCAATGTCTGGTCTAATAACCGCGCCAGTGTCTGTGGTTCGCCTAAACTCACCAGGCCACCCAGCGTCCCCTCGCTGTCGGCCGCCCCGGTATAGATGAGCACGCCGGCCATGGGGCCGTTGTCGTCCTTTGGGTCGGCAGAGTAAATGCGCTCTCGGATGCTGGCCGATGTGTAACCGCATTCAAGCGCGATTTGACGCATGAGCGCATGGGCGAAGGAATGCAGCAATACATAACGAATCCCACCAAAGCCACTTTCAGGGTTCTCGATCTGTCGTGCGCGCCGCCATTCACGATGGGCTTGCGCGAACACTGCTTCCAGATCCTTCACCTGCTGGCACCATGCCTCAACCACCGCCTCCTTGAACTGGATGAAAACCCCTTCGCCCCTGACCTCGCTGGCGGGCACCCAGAGCGGCGGATTACGCGAGATGGTTGCCCTATGGTCCTTCGGAATGTCTTCCACATCGTTGAAATTGCCGGGAGAATCAATGCGGGTGAATCCAATCAACGCCCTGACCTCGCGCAACCGTTCAACCAGAACCACACGCTGGACCCATTTTTCGAAGCCCTTTGGCGACTCAACCTGGCGCAACTCAAAATCCAGTGTATTACGGGCCGGGTCGGGATTGGAAAAGGCTTCCCACTCGGCGACCTTCAACCCGGCGGGATCTTCCACAGCTTCGTTCGCCGCGCCGCGCTTCTTCTGGATCGCCGCCCAGATGTCGGCATCAGTGAACTCGGCGAACGCCGTCAACTGACCGATCTGCCGGAAGGCGGCCAGGATTTCCAAGGATTTGGCCGCTTCAAGCTTGGCCCAATGATTCTCGACCAATTGCTCCAGCTTTTTACTTTCGGCTGGAACGTGCAACGCCGAGAGCGTGATAGGAAACCATGAATTGGACGCTCCCAACAGGATGCACCGCAGCTTCTCGATGCACCCTTTCTCTTCGTAGTCACGCAAGTGCGGTCTGCGGCCATTGCAAGGAGGCAGCACCGATTTGCCTCCTTCGGCAAAGGCATCACGCATTCGCTCTTTTGCCCCGCAAAAGTCGCAACTGACCTGCACCTCCGATACCGAACCTGAAACGCCCCATTCCCGCAAGCGCAGTACCGGTGATGCACACCGTCCGGCCCGATGCACATAATCAATCCATGGGAAATCATCCAGATGGCCCTGTTCGCACGCCACGAGGAAGCGCACCGGCAACACCGCCGGCGCGGCCCCTTTCGCCTTATTGCAGTTGGCGTGGACGTAACGCGTCCTGTCCGGCCTGAACGGGTCAACCTTCAACTCGAACACACCCAGATTCAACGGAGCCAGCAAGTCGCACTGCGGGCATCGCACCCAGCGCGGGAATGGTGCGACCGGAATGCCCACGCGGCTGCCTTCATTGAAAGGATTCCAACCCCAGTCAGTGTCAGGCGCAATCGGTGGATAGCAAAGCCGCTCGACTTGGAACCCTAATTCATTTTTGACCGCCGCCAGAAGGCGATCTTCGCTGATTGTGGACATGTGGCCGATGTCCCAGTCGTCTGTCCCCATCACCATGACGGACAAGTTGGGAAGATCAACCAGCGAGCCGATACCGAACGAGAACAGAATCAGGCTCGGCCTCAAGTCACCGACCTTATGGCGCCGGATTTCCGGTTTCATCAGTCATTCCCTCCTTCGGCATCAATAACGGCTTTCACGGCGTAGTCCTGATCCAGACCACGATCGTCCAGAATCAGCCCCACGGTCGGCTCAACTTCGCGTAACGATGTCAGGCAAGTGAACATTTCCCAGGGCCCAACACCAGGCCGTTCCAGCAAACCTGGCGTGAGTCCGTCCTTGGAAACTTGATACCCGAGAATGTTGCCCCCGGTCGGGCGTTGCGCCCGCGCCAGCCAGAAGTCGACCCGCTGAGTCAGCATTTTCTTCACCCGCTCGCCATCCTCCTTCTTGCCGCTTACCTGTTCGGCACGTTTGGCGATCTGTTGGATTGCGAGCTTCACGTATTCGTGTTTACGGTCAAGAATCGCGGCAGCAGCATTGGGGTTAAACTTGTCCCCGGCCAACCGCACCAAGGCCACCAAGACGGCGGACAATCCGCGATCCAGTGCGCGGGCTGCAAACGGCGTCACCGACAAACCTTCCACATGCTGGTAAAACGTGGCGTGGTAATGCTCGAATCGCTCGTAGTGAGACAGGTCCCGCGGGCGGGCCCAATTGAACACGGTGCAAACAAATCCGGGCTTGCTGCGGCCCACGCGGCTGGTTGCCTGAATGTATTCCGCCGTCGTCTTCGGCTGACCGGCCACGACCATCAATCCCAGCCGTTTTACATCCACCCCGACGCTAACCATGTTTGTGGCCAGCAATACGTCAATCGGCATCGGCTTTTCAAAGTCTTTCCCGGCTTTCTGAAGTTCTTTCCGTTGCTTGTCATCCTCCGGGTCGAAACCCACTTCCAGCAGGTCCAGAATGTCGGGGATGTCCGTAGCACCCATACGGGATGTCAGTTCCTTGACGAGTGGTTTCCTCCGATTCGCCAGACCCCGGCGCACCGTCTCACGCAGGAGCGACCGCATGGAATCGTCCACTAAGCGCCGCGCCCCGCCCAGCTCGCGCAATGAATTGAAGTAGCCTACCAGGGTCATCCACGGGTCGGAATGCTTGCCGTATTTCTCGTAAAGCAGTTGCGCCGCCGCAAGATGCGCCACGTAGGAGCGGATGATGCCGGTCTTGATTCTTTTGCCCGGCGCACAGATGCCCAAGTAACGACGTCCCGGATACTTTTCGCTCGGCGTGCGCTGGACCGAGAAAAAGTTATTCCTCACATCGGTTCCCTGTGGGGGGAAGATTTCAACGTGTCTCAGGAAAAGCTGCTTCACTTGGCTGCTCGCCCGCCGGATAGTCGCCGTCGAGGCAATGACCTTTGGCCGGACACGCTTTCCTTTCACCTTCCAACTGGCCATCTCATCCACAGCAGTTTCGTAGAGGCCAACCAGTGTGCCCAGTGGGCCACTTATCAAATGCAGTTCGTCCTGAATGATGAGGTCCGGTGGCCGCAGAGGGCCATGCGGCTGCGATTTCACAGCAGGCAAGCCCTCGCGCTTGTTGTGGGTCATGGCGTCCTCGATGTCTGGCGAGCGAAAACCATGGCGTGGACACATCCCATTGACCTGGCCAAACAGCATCTGCGTTTCGCCCTTCCACGGCATCTGCGCAAATTTGTCCACGGTGGCAATCAGCAACGAGGGCAGCTTCCGGTAAATCTCTTCGTCCACCACCATGACCGGAATGCCCTCATCGGGTGATTTGGCACGGCTGAACAGGCACTGGCCCAGTGGGTCGCCGCAGTACATCAGCGTCCGTCCCCGGTTACTGCTGAATGGCTGCACCACGATGTCCTTGCCGGCCTGGATCAGTTGGCCGCACCAAGGGCAATTCTTGAGTTGCGCCGGAGAGCCACTGCCCGCCGCCATGCTGCCTTTCGAGTAATGCCCGTGATCCTGCTTGATGGATTCTTCGCTCTGGCCGGTGGTGTTGGGAGTGGTGCGCTGGCCGACCCAAAGGCCGACCCTGAATGGCTCGACACCCCATTGTCTGTCGCCGGCTTTTAAATGATCCCGTCGGATGGATTCACAGGAACAAATCAGTGTTGAGGCGCGCTGGAACTGCTGGAGCGTCAGCAACCGCAGGGTGTAGCGCATCAAGACCGCCACTCCATGCTCACCAGAGCGGCCTTCAATTTCACCCTGGAGCCGCCGCAGGCCAATTGTGTAAGCGGTTAGCCCAAGGTAGGCTTCGGTCTTGCCGCCGCCGGTCGGAAACCAGAGCAAATCAGCCGTTGCCTCCGTTTCATTGGTGCGTTCCGCGTGGTGCAGATCGGTGATGCCCGGCAAATTCAGGAGAATGAAAGCAAGCTGGAATGGATACCAACTTCGGTTGCTCTCAACATCCACCGCTGACATGTCCGGCGTGACGCCACGCCGCACCTGCTCAGAAAAGATCGTGTGAATTCGTTGCAACCACATGGCCTTGTTGGCGAACCGGAACGCTTCCGCTGCCATGCCGTCGCTTGTCAGGAGCTTGATACCCAGGCGAATGCGCTCCAAGGCCAGTTCGCAATTCTTAACCACCCGGTCTTTCTCGTTACCGAACTCCTTCAGCGTCGGGTCGGTGTCATCCTTGCGGCCCCGAATCCATTCGGCATAAGCCTCGGGCAGTGAATTCAACTTTTCCGGCAATTCGGCGGCTTTTGCTTCCGCCAGCGCCTTCATGTCCAGCGTCAAGTTGGCCAACGCAGGGATTTCTTCCTTCGTCGGCGGTGTCTGCATCGGCACCTCATAGGTGGGGACGCAACGGGTGCTCACACGGATTGCCCGGTCTGGATCACTCGGTAACGGTTCCGCATGAACTGCCACGTTATGACCAACGGCAAATTCCACGTGATGCCGGTAAAGCATTGCCATTGATCGCTCTTCGGCTATGGTGGCTGAATCAGCCTTTGCCGGATCATGGAAGTGTTGCCTCCTGATGAAAACGGCGCCGCCGTCCGACGCTTCGACGCTGAGTTCAGGCTGGAAAAGCCACTGCTCGTCATTCAAGCGATCCTGCTGTTTCTGGTTGTTCACCAAAAACACCGTCACGATCCAATCGCCAGCGTTCTTGCGAATCAACCCGCGCACGCTGACCTCTGGCTGCTCGTCGGTGACCACCCATTCCTTGACCGGGCCGGCTTTGAGCACAATTGGTTCGGATATTCCCTGGCGGGGCGTGCGCTTCCAGACCTTTTTCGGGTTGCCCTTGTCGTTGGTCAGGGTGGCGCTATCAACCCGCAGGTAATGACCCCAACGGGCCGTCACCTTGATGGCGGAGGCATCCGCCGCCACGGCAAAGGTCAGGCCGAAGGAGGATGGAATCAGTGTTTCGGCTTGTGGTGCAGTAATGTCGGTTTTGCCATCTTCACGGCTGTCGCGACCACCGACTTCCAAGCCTTCCAGCAATTCGCCACCCACCGGATTCCGCCGGGGCGCGAGCATCCCGACCAGATACCGCTCGCTCACGCTGGCTTCATCCACTTCCTCATCCGGCCCGCCGGCAGGGCCATGGAGGTCGGCCAGCACGAGTTTCTCGAACTCGGCACGAACCTGTTGCGGGCTAATGAGACTGTTGTTCATTCAAACGGCTCCTCGACACGCTGTTTGTTTTCCGCCTGCTCCATTTTTGTCTGGATGCGCGACCCGCGTAATACTGGACGCGCAGTTCCCTTTATAGGAAGAACGCGCTTTGGGAAAAAGGTTATTCCACGCACATGTTCCAACGTCTGCTCGCTGGCTGATGGAGAGACAAAGATCAAATGCTTGGACGGGTCCGAAGCCATTGCTTGTCCAATGATCTCGTTCACATGGTCGTCGCGAAAACTGTACCCGATGCACACGATATACGATGAGCGGGATACAATTTCTGCGCATTGTTGAAAGAGCCAAAGGAATGGCTGCGTCGCTTGGAGCTTATTGTCTATAGCGAAAACTATTTCGTGATTAATCTCCGGGCTTTCAACCAAGATTTCGTCGCTTTGTGCTGAATCGTAAGCGTCGTAAATAATTCGGCGCTCAGGATGACGAACCCAACCTAACGAACCATGCAGTTTAAAAAGGCGAATTGTGCGAGGATTCGCGAGCACACCTGGCGTCCAAACACCCTTTTCAAATCCCGTCGTGAATTTGATGTTCGCATCGTTTAGGGCCTGTTCGAGACAAAGGTCATAATTCAGAGTGAAGATTACCGGCGCAAGCCGTCTCCGTTTTGGCAATGCGTTCATCAGACGGTTGATCTCGCTGAGGTATTTCACAGATTTTGTCGGTTGCAGGATCTGGGGCAGAAGCGCTTTTGCCTCTCGGAGTAGGCGCCGAAACAGGACCCCATCGCCTGTAGGGTCGATGGCTTTCAGCTCGTCGCACCAAGACGTAACGAATCTGGGAAGCGGATTTGCGTTAGATTCAGTCAATGGGTCGACATTTCTGTCGGCCAAATACGTCGCGGTGCGCAGGAGCAATTCAATGTCAACAGTCTGCCCACTTCGGCCACTTGTCAGTTTGTCACAGATGAAGCGAATCATTGTTAGCAACTCCGTCTCCGATTGCGCTTCCATCTGTTCGATTAGGTGGCGGGTGATGCCAGTTGAAATTGGCAGTCCCGCCTCGACGCTTGCGCCTGCTCCCAGAAAAACCACCACAGGCGAGCTTGGGTCCTCGTGTAACTGACGTGCTCTTCTCATTAGAGAAACCAGACACGCTTCAGTGCTGGGGAATCCGTCAGGGCTGCGATATCGAATCCTTCCGCCGCGAATCTTGCGAGAAGCTCCGCCGCCATTTCGGGATACCGGATGGATACGGGCGCTTCCTGGGCGTTGAGCGCCCGCCAGTTCATACTTGCAAGCGCGAGGGTCACGGTCGCCAATCGGGAGAACGGCGGCGCGTCTGGAGAGTGTTGCAGCAATCTGATTTGCCATGGCTCTCCGGGGCCCCCACGTCCTACTGTTCTACTTTCCTTCACAACGCCGTTCGTCTGAAGAATCGCCCGTCGGTCCGATAGCTGCACGAGAATTCCTTTAGGCGGCGCAAAAGTTTCATCATTATCACGGTCAAAGATCAGGAAATTCTCGGAACTGGTCAATTTTAAGACGGCGTAATCATGAACTTTTGCTGTTCCGGCCGCACTCAGGCACTTCTGCAAGATAGTTGTTTCGTCTCGCCCAATCTCCTTTGTCACATGAAGAACCAAGGACACCGGTTTTTTGCTGAACTTGGACCAATCGAAGATAGCCTGCTCGATAGATTTTTGAAAGCCCGCTAGGTATTGGTTCCACCCGTTCGCCGGCGGAAAGAGCCGCGTTTCCCTGTATACGCCATCCCGGCCGAAAACGCTGGCGAATCCATAATGCCGGTCCAGCTCCCGCCGTTTTGGCGATACAACTGTGGCGCGATTGATTCCGACCACTATACAATCCTCCGAGAGTCCTGTGCGGATAATCCATGGAACGCCGCCCATTTTGGCGAACAATTGAAGTGCAATATTCCCGACCGACCACTTAAACGTATTTTCATTGTCAATAAGTTCGGACGTCACAACTTGTGTCGAAATTCCTGCGGCAAGCAATGGATATTTTGCGATGAGATAAGGATTGCATTCTTGATTTCGCTCCGAACGAGGATGGAGGATGATGGCGATGTCAGGTTTCTGCCCTTTTTCTAATCCCGCCAGATGAGATTTTATCGCATCGTCGTATTTTTGAACTGACTTGGGAACGTGAACGCTCGGCGCGCTGAATGAGGCAACGCGCGAGCTGCGTTCCTTTGACAGCTCAAAACCAAAAAACTTTTGAGTGCCAGTGAACGGCCCGATTCCTTCCCTCAAAGCTTTGAACAGTCTGTTTGCGTGGTCTTTCAGTTCATCCGGGAATACAAACAGTATGTGAGGTCTCCTTGGGCACTGACCAATGTCATATGGCCCCCTCAGCCGAAGCCCTTCGAAAGCCAGTTGAAACTCGGATTCGCCTCGACATATTACGTGAGGCAGCACGATGTTTTCGAAAGAAGCAATCATTGGACAGCCCTCGGTTGAATTTGACTTGGACGCGTTTCTAACCTCAAGACTGGACTGTCGAAGGCCCATTCAACTGGTACAACGTCCTGCTCAGAGAGTTTATCCATCCAAATACAAATATTTTCCGCCTGATTTCGCAGCCATTGTGGATTTTTCGTGCCACCTATGCCTAACCTGTCGTTTGCAAATTGTCCGGCCAGAATTGCTTTTCTGGCCTCGCTTTGGCGTCGCGTCATCTTGCAATAGGCTGTGATATTTGATGAATTTCCCTGGAGAAAAACCTGGCTTACGGCGAATTCTTTGGACTTAGACCCAATAGCGATGGTTGCCTTGCTGGAAGCCGGGTCAATCTTAACCAGCCGGCCATGATAAGCTTCCGTTCCGTCCTGCACCGATACCGAACGATCTGCGGAGAGCTTCGCCATTATCGGATCTTGCAAGCTCTTGCTGAAAGTAACCCGCGAACGTGTAGAAATGAAGAAACCGTAAATGAGATCCTGCTGCTCTTCAATTGTGTCCGCCCGACATTCGAAGCCACGCAGAACTGTTAAGAAATCAGGAGCGCCCTGGTATTTGCGTCCCTTGTCGAAGAAGGACGTGGTTGTCTTTTCAATGTTCACAACGTAGTCGATTTTGCGCAATTTTTTCCGCAAAGAGGCTTCAAGGGCGACCTTTATTAGAAACGGATTCACTTTCATTGGGTCCTCATCCCGTTTCACATACTCTGCATTAGGCGCGCCCTCCACGAGCATAGCCAACGGATTGTTTTCATCACGTTTTTCTCCACGTAATCCCCAAAACCGTTCGCCGTATCTAAGCTTTTCGTTTGCGGCAAGTCGACGGGTCCAGAATGGCAGATTTCCGGGAGGAAAACTAATCCTGAAAAAGTTGATTTCAATCTTCATGATCGTTTTGCGGTTTGGAATTAAACTTTTTCACCAAATACGTTGAGAGGCTGCCAGCCAAGCCGACGACGAGTTCTGCCTCTTTGATATCTGGCGCCTGGCTCTCCCTGAGATGGCGGCCTTGGTCGGAGGCGAAGCCCCAGATTTTGGAAAGGGCGGTGTCCAGGGGCGGGGGTAGGGTGCCGGGGTGCTTCTTTAGCAGGTCGCCAAGAGTGGATTTTCCATCGCCGGTCACGTCCCTGGCAACGCATTCGAGTGCCGCCATCGCGTGCTGAATCGCGCCGGTGATGTCCGGGTCTGGACGCTTGGAAAGGTCCATCAAGGCTTGGTGTATTTCGTTGCGGGCAACTTGGCGGCCGGTTTGTTCCAGCGTGACTTGAGCTTCACGAACGGACTGCTCAAAAATTTCAGGACCTCGAATTTCGAGCTTCCCATCCACCATTTGCCAGCCGACACCTTTCCGGCGAAAGGCGTCGTTTAACTTTTTGGTGAAGTCCTGAAGTTGTGGTTTCAACGCCTTGGGCTGAAACCGGCGGGCGATAATCTCCACGAAGTCGTAAACTTGAAACCATTCCGCGCCAGATAAGAGGCCATGCGCTTCGTTATCTATGTTGGGGAACTCACTCCAATTATTGGAGTCTGGTTCCTCAAGCAGCATGTTGCAGAGAATTTCGCGGACATCGGAAGGGCTTAATTTACTGTCGTAGGCAACGCGAATAATAAGGCTGCGGAGCCAATGGGGGGCGTCGTATCGGACGGTTATTTCCGCCTCAGGCGGCGTATAACCGTGTCGTTCCGAAAAGGTAGGGGCGTCGTCCATAACTCAGGCGAATAGGTCGCTTTCCTGTTTTCGGAGGAAAATTATGCTATTGGCTGTGCTCATGTGTGCGGTTTAGTTTATTCACTGCGCCAGCTCTCACCAGGAATGACAACGATAAACGCGTGGGCATATTTAACATGGCCGGGTTTGGCCGGGTTTGGCCGGATACCCTTCTTGGAAGCGCAAGCATTGCTTAGGCAAAAACGCTGCAAACAGCTCATTATCAACCAGTAATGGCGTTCCGTTGAGGACAAGTGGAGGGCGACACATAGGCGTTCATTCTGGCCGGGTTTGGCCGGGTTTGGCCGGGTTCCACTCTTTGGAAGTGCGGCGGAACACCGTCGCCGGGCCGTCGCCTTCGCGTTCCAGCCAACCGCCGTCCAGGAGGTCGCCGAGATCGCGCCGCCCTTGGCGCTCGCTCACCGTCAATCGCTCGCAATACTCCGGCAGGCGGATTGTTTCGCCGGGTTTCAAGTCGCCCAAAATCTTTTGCTCTCGCAGGTTTAGTTTCATCGCGGCCTTCCTCGACTTGGCGAAGAACGTCAACGTCACGCCCATGTCGTCCACCTTCCACTTTGGCCATGGCAGTCCGGCTTCCGTGCAGGCGGAAACAATTTTCTGTGTGCCACGACCAATCCGCTCCATGAAGCCGTGCAAAAAGAAAACCTGCGCAATGTCCGGGTTGCGTGGCATGGAAGGATGCTCTCGCGTCAAATCGCCGATCTTCAGCCCCGGCGGAAGTGAACCAGAATTCCAGATCACCAACCGCCCCGGATACACGTCCACCGAAATGCCGCCGCTGAAATTCGCGTATTCGCGATGAGCAAACGCGTTCACCAACCCCTCGCGCAACGCCGCTTCGGGATAACCCGGTCGATCAGTACGCTGCAACCCTTCCTTGAATGTGGCGGCCACAGACATGTATGGCCGAAGCATCGAAAACACTTCTTCCAACACGCGAAACGCCGGGCCTTCAAATGGTCGGTTGTCTGGCAAATCGCCGCCTTTGTCCGTCGCATACACTGTGACCCGCACCCGCACTTGGGGAAATTGCTGCGCCGGGTTGCGGCCAAATAAAACCTCTGCCGCATTCGTGATCATGCCGTCGCGGAACAAGTTCAGCGCCGTTAATATGCTTTCCACCTTGTCACCCAAGGAAAGCTGACGCCGTTCACGTGCCTGTTGAGCAATGCTAAAAACCAAACCCTCATCCAGGCGGCCCAATCCCGCGCCAGGTATCAACCGCCGCTCCCACCGTTCTATTTCGCGGAAACCACCTTCCACGATGCCCCGGATTTCCTCCGGGTCGGCGGCAGTGGTGGTTGCGTCTTTGCGGACATAAATCACTCCGTCAACCGTGTAGGGACGGTCGCGCCCGGCGGGCACATCGACGAAACAATAACCCGCGCCTTCACGTTCGATAGGCGTCACCGACCAGATCGCAGGAGGATGCAACTTCTCCCGGAGTTCGGATTCGATCGCATTGACCAGGGCCGCCACGGGTTGTGGCCCCGACTCCACTAGCGCTGTACCGCCCTCCGCGTTCAGGAACGCACACACGGCTTGGGCAACTTCCGCCAGTGGCGCGTCAGCCGGCAGATGCTCGAAATGCCGCGATTCCATTCGCCGCAACAACGAATTCAATTCCTGATCCAGACTCACAACTTGCCTCCCTTCTTCGGTTGCTCTCGCGCGGTGAGCGCGGCCAATGGCTGGTCTTTGATAAACTGGACTGCATCTGCGTAACGCAGAAATTGTGAGACAACGAAGATGTTCGCGTCCTGCGGCGTGGCGTATGGTTGTGCCCAATTGCCGCGCCGGTCGCGCAGCTTCTTTTCCGCTTGAATCACTTCCTCATACACGTCGATGACGCGCAGATCATCCACCAGCTTTTTGCCGGTGAGCTTCAACGCGGCGCGTTGTGCAGGCGTCTCGTGACCGAGATCGCCGAGCAGTCCACGGGCGAAAATCAAATCGTGATGCGCCAGAAACCATCGGGGTTTCTCCAGTTCCAACGCTCGTGTGATTTCCTGATGCGTGATCGAAGTGCCGCCGCTATCGTTGTCTTTGCCGCTGCCGTAACGCGTGGTGAGAATGCCAAGAAACAAATCGCATGCCTCCACCGCCGCGAGGCAGTTCTGAAAGTTCGATTTTTGCGAATCCACGGGCACTGTGCCTTTGTGCGACATCCAGACGGTGAAACCCGCGCCGTTCAGGATGCCGAAAATCTGTTCCAACAATTCTTCTATGCCATACACGGTGGAGGACACCATGATGACTGGCTTCCGCTGCGGTTGAATTGGCTCGCTCATACTCAATTGGATTAAAACAAATCTGCCCGCAGCGGTGAAATCAATTCACGTTGCGGCGCGAGACCTGTGATTTGGAATTTGGGACTCTTGGCTTTGGCCTTTTTTTTGTCGTGAAGGTCGGCTTTGACTTCTTCGGCGTAGCGCTGGTGGTTGATGGCGAGGAGGCGGTCGAGGACGGTACGGCGGGCAGCCTTGCTGATGGTGAATCGCTCGCCCTGAACGGTTTCGTGGAAGCCGTGGCTCAAGTCCGAATCGCTCCAACTGTAGTCGGACGTAATGCCTCCATTTGTTGTGCCTTGAGAATTTTGAGATTGTCCTACCCTCATAGATCAACCCCCAAAAAACGCGTCGCCCCAGAACGGGCGTCCAGTACAGGTTCGAGACGCCAAGGGGCGCGGTTCACCTCTTCCGGTGGCGGTTCGGTTGTCGTTACGATATATTGAAAACCCGAATGGTCCGCGGTTTCCAATTCCTGAACGGCCAAGAACAGGCTGCGATAAAGGCCGGGGTCCAAATCGGACTCGCGGGGACTGTCATGCAACAGAAATTGCGGATGAAATCCCTCGCCCGTTGCCAAGGTGAAGAAGAGCGCGGACAGGTCGAACTCCACAAATTTTGCCACTTTGATTGCTGGGCTGTCTCTCCTGGCGTGATCTCGCACTCGCGGCTCAATTCCCTTGCCCGAAAACTCTACGGTTCCGTTGACATTCCCGCGCATTGTGTATTGGACAAAATGATCAAAAATGCGGCCAAAAGTCTGAACCAGCCGGTCGTGGTTCGCAACAAACGGAATAAGTTGGTTGTCGAGTTGGCGCTTTTCCCTTTCCAAGCCCGTTATTTTGTCCGCCAGATCCGAAAACTCTTGGCAACTCTTTTGATAATCCGCAAAAGCCGCTCTCAGATCGGCGGCCCGTTGACGCGGGGCATGAAGGTTGTTTAGGGTCTCATCGCGCCTGGTTCGTAAATCGGTCACGTCTTTCCTGGCCTGTTGCCATAAATCGCGTTTTTCAGACACAAGGTTCTCTTGTATTCCGATTTGATTTTCAAGCTGGCCAATCTCCTCATCCTTATTTTTTACGGCCTCGAGCGTTGCCCTCAGAACCTTATCAACTTGTTCATCCGTCGGACGGTCATCTGCCAACGGACACTTTTCTCGCCATGCCCGACTCAATGGTTGGGAACAATAATTCTTAAACGGGTGCATGACGCGGATCGCGTCTTGCTGTTCGGCGTCTGTCGCTTCCTGGCGGGCGTTCCGAAGGTCTCGTTCCTTTTTGGGGAGGCGGGCAATTAGGTTCAGGAGAACAACGCGGGCAATTTTCCACTCTGATTCGCGACTCGCCGCGATTTCTGACAAACGATCCAATTCCGCGTCAAATGTTGCTGCCGCTGTGACGGGATCGGTTGAATTTTCCTCAGTTTTGATCCGCGCTTCAATCGCTTGACGAAGTACCGGTTCGTTTGGAGCAGCGACCTGCTGTTGCAAAAGCGCTTCGAGCCGTTCCCGATTGCGCTTGTTAAGAAAATCGACCCTCGTCTTCTCGCGCACGCTGTCTTCGTGGTCTTTTGCCTTCTCAGCGTGGCGGCGCAGAATGTCTTGCTCATCCTTGTCGACCAATCCAAGAACCAGCCGGACCAGATTCTCCCTGTCTGTGAAAGACACCTCGCCTGTTTGATGATCACTGTCCGAGTGCCTCCATTCCAGTAGACTTCGGTAATGCGCCTCCTGGTCCCTCGAGAGCCATCCAAGCAGCCATTGCCATTCCAACCGGTTCCCTGAGCCTGACAGGGTGCGCAACTTCATGCGCCCAAATACGGCTTCGTCCAATGCAGTCTGATAGTCAGAATAGCCAATGTTTGTCGGATGTTCTGGAAATGGATCGGTGATTGCTCCGTTCCTTTTTGCAAAAGACTGGTAGCCGACGCGCCCTAGCGGCCTGCCAACGAGCCATTGTTCACCGCCAAGAATAACCTCACCCAAAGCCCAACCATTGCGAAAACCATTTCGTTCGGTATCGTTGAACGCGTCCCGAAAATCCGCCGTGCCAAATGTTGCTTCATCGAGAATGTATCGAATCATTCGGCAAAATGTCGTTTTGCCTGCTCCGTGTCCCGTCAAACGGGTGTCATTGCTGGAGGGATCGCTGGGCCTTGCCCAAAGAATATTGAGTCCGCGGCGCAGATTCATCCTCCTCAACAAAGTGTCCTGGGATGGTGGCCAATTGGAATAAACAGCGAGTGATTTCACCCAGACCGCTGGTTGGTCATGGCCGTCGGCCGGCTTCAGTGACAACGGCGGCGGTTCGATATTCTTAACGACCAAACCGGGTAAATCTGGGGAGTTTATTTCGTCCATATGTCCTTATGCGGCAAGAAGCTCGCGGATGACTTCGATCCACGCGGAACTCTCCGGAAGAGGAGCGATTTGGCCATTCAAGTGGGTGGCGACACGCAACGCCAGCCAAGCATCATAGCCCACATCCTCGCTGCTCGCCTGCTTTGGGCCTTCCGGAAGTTGAAACACGAAATCCCCGGCATGTTGTCGGATTAAGAGATTCTTTGGGAAAAGAGCCTTTAACACCGTCGGTAACAGCTTCGGCACCGCCTTTTCATTCCATCGTTGCACCCACGCGGCAACGCGTTGCGTATCCTCCGACGCGGCATATTGCTGCATCAAGTCCGGGCGCGTCGCAAATACGAAGCCATCTCGAAGGTGTTGCCAGGGCAAGCTGCCACCCGCTTCGGACAATAGCGCAACCGCAAGATTCACTGCGTAAATTGCCGGGTCCGATACCGAGAAACGGAAACCGGTAGGCAGCAGCCGTTCGATTGTTGGTTTCGCCTCCGCCCGTCGTGCCTTCCTTGTTATCTTCGCCCCTTCTTCATGCAAGCCAGCTTTGACTTCTTCTTCATAGTGCTGGTGGTTAAGGGTCAAGAGGCGGTCCAGGACGATGCGTCGGCCAGCCTCGCTGAGAGTGAAACGCACACCTTCCTTGGTTGCGTGAAAGCCATGGTCCAAATCCAAATCGCTCCAGCCGTAGGCGACGGCCACAGACTGATCCATATTAACTTGTATAGCCCGTAGCCCCGCGATGTCCTCTGAGTTTTCGCCGGGGTCGTGCAAGCGATTACAGGTCTTCGTCAAACCTTCCTGACGTGAAAGCATCAATTCACGGCGACATTGGTGATATCGAAAACCGACTTCAGCTAGCCGATTGGAGGAAACGTCATACTGCGTTGAAAGAACCTGCGGCAAAGGGAAAGTCAATGCGCACCTTTTGGGGCTGTAAACCAAGTCCCGTTTCCGCCTCAATCCCCAACGCCAGCACCACAGCACATGGAATTCGGATTGAAGCAGCGCGAAAGGCGCCCACGAGCCAGATGGAAATACCACCAGTTTGTGCTTCAGAATGCAGTCTTTGGTTGGTACCGCCGCAAACCGCAGAATGGTTGAGGTTTCGCCGCAGGCAAAAGCTAACTGCGCGTCCAAAAGCAATTCATTTAGCGCACACGCTGGTGCGGAATGGGAGTATGTTTCAGGCTGCCCAATGGTTATTCCTCCCCGTTGGCTTAACACGCCACCTCTTTTCAAAAAGGACGTCAATTTGTCCGGTGAAATCGAGTGGCGCGCGAATGCCACATCTAGCAGTTCATAGAGTTCATCACCGCCAAGCGCCGGTGCGTAGAAATTTGCAAGTTCTGGTGCATCTTGGAGTGCACTTTGATACTTATCGAATGAAATTTCCCGGTTCGCTGGACACAGCTTGACGCCGAGAAAGCCTTCAAGCCTTCGACTGGACAACTCGAATGGCACACGACCGTCTGGCACTCCCGGTGTAAGTTCTTCCGTAATGCCTTCAACGATTTCTCCATCCAATCGATATTCGCCACCCCAGCCGTTTGTTAGTGAGACATTTACCACTTCAAGCTGCGCCGTTCCAGGCCACTTGTATGAGCTTCGGGCCGCGTAAATTTTATCTCCGCGCCGCATCAGGTCGCGAAGACCAGAATCCAGCGACTCACCTCGTAATAGTGACGCTGTTGATACAAGTGACATCTTTCCTGCTTTCAGCATGATTGAGGCTGCCCGTTTGAAAAACCCAACCACATAGTCAGCCTTCCCATGCCATGGCTGGTTAATACGCTGAAGCAGGCTCATATAATTAGCGCCGAACGCATCTGTTGCCAAAGTACCTCCCATAAAGGGTGGATTTCCGATGACTGCCTCGAAGCCGCCGCGAGCGAAAGCTTCAGGAAACTCTACTGGCCAGTGGAATGTGCTACGCCCGTGCAATAGCTCGCGTGCGTAAGCCTGAAATTCCGCCAATGACCTGCGCATCGCCACTTCGGCATGGTCAGCGGCCATAGCCCGTTGTTCTTCATACGCCTCACCGTCAAGATCATTAAGTTCAAAAGCAATGAGGCAATCGGCTAGTGCTTTGACCTTGGCTATGGCGGCTTCAGCTTCTGAGTGGAGGCGGTTCTTGATTTCGATCTGGCTGTAGTCATTGGAAGGCAGATCTTCGAGTGCGCGACGTTTGGTGGAGGCTTCCTCCACGTAACGGAAGAGATTGGCAGTAGCGAACGTCACCTGGCGCTCGCCGGAGCGAAGACTGAAGTTTTCGATCTGCTCAACGGCGCCGACGCCGAGCAGGGAGTCGCCCGATTTCAGAGCGTGGTCGAGGAATGTGAACGGCCGGTCGCGTTGGAGAGTGATAAGCCAGAGGGAAAGTTTGGCCATCTCCACGGCCATCGGGTTGATATCCACGCCGTAAAGGCATCGGTCGGCCACATAACGGCGTGCGATGGCCAGGCGCTCGGTGGGGTCGGAGGGAATGATCCGTTCACGGGGATCACCGGCAGAGAAATCACCTTCAGGTGTAGAGAGGATTTTGCCCGGATTGGCTTTTTCCGCATTTTCCCAAGCTTCAACGAGGCGTTCAGCCAGGTAGCGGCAGGTTTGCACGAGGAATGCGCCTGAACCCATCGTCATATCGCAGACTTTGAGTGTGAGAATTTCCCGGGGCGATTTGAGTTTCCATTTCGGCTTTGATTTGCCTTCGCTTGGGCCGACATAAACGAGCGGTTCCAGAGTGTTTTGGACGATCGGCTCAGTGAGGCTGCGCGGAGTGTAGTGGGTGCCGGTTCTGCGGCGGTCGCTACCCTTTGCAACATAGATGCTACCGGCGTTGATGACAACCGGGTAACCCAGAGTGTCTTCCCGCAGCAACGCCATGTAGGGGCGCAGGCGCCTGCACAGGTCCCGGTCGTTATTGCAGGCGATGAGGAGGTGCTGATCGTCAATCAATTCCTCGTCCGTGATGGCCCTTTTTAGCGCCCTGTCGTCTCGGCCTGTTTCTGCCTTTAAGAACTTGACCAGTTCATCCACGTTCTTGACTCGAAGGGCTTCGAGTAGGGAAAGCGCAATTTCTGTTTCGCCATTCTTGCCAGCCTTCAAACCCAGAACCGGCTCGACTGCGCGTCTGGCGGTATGATCAAGCAGACCTTCATAGACGTGGCCAATCTGTTCGATGTCCAGAGCACGGAAGGAAATCCTGCGGGCTTCCGCCGCGCCACCACCAGGCACCTTCACCTGCAATATCTGGAGCGCGTTGAGCAAATGAAGCACGGTGCGGTTGCTGACCTTCAGTGGTTCGGCCGGCGTGGTGCGCCAGTGTGTGCCGAGTTTGCGCCCTTCAAGGAATGGGAATCGATCGGGGTCAAACAATGTCCCGCCGTAAGGTGGCAAGCGCATGGCTTCATGCTGCACGCCGCCATAGACGGCGCGAAATGTTGCCAACAGGCGGCCCCACGCATCGAAACGGGTATCGAGGACTTCCTCCACGTGTTTGTCAGCGACCTCTTGAAGCTGTTCCCGGAGTGTGGAGATGGCGTAGAAATCCTGGTAATCCTGGCAGTCGGATGGAAAGAGGACTTTTCGCTCCTCCGCGCACATGAGGAAGACCAGCCGCATCATGATTGTGAGGGCGGCTTCATAAAGCTGCTTTTCACCCACGCCGACGAGCAACATCCGGTCATGGTTCTGGTCAATTTTATCAAGCGACTGGATCAGGACTTCGACGGCTTTGCGCACCTGCCACCCCAATTGATCGGTAACCTGCTGCTGATCTTTGGCGCTCTCATTCAGGAGCGCCTCGATGGTTTGGTCATCGGGCACGCCAAAGAAGCGCTCCACAGAGAGCAAGGCTTGGAATGCCTGAAAAGTCAGCGGTTCTTCGAACCACAGTGGCCCGTACCATGACGCGAACCCGCTTGTCTCGCCGCGTGGTGCGTGGACAAGCATCCAGTGCTCGCCATTGGTGACCAGACCCAGAGGCACGTCAGCAGCATGCAACAACTCAGTCATGCGGGTGGCGGGCGAAGCCTTCCAGTGCTTCTCCTTGAGCGGTTTTTCCAGATCTTGACCGGACGCCACAATTTGAACGAGCAAACGCGGCTTGGGCGAGGCAGCACCTTTGGGTGACAGAATGGCCAGGCTGGGGCGCAACACTTCACCGAACTCGGACATATGCGCCTCCATGCCGGGTGGAACGGTCTGACCCTCCGCGACCACTTCCGGAGGAAACCTGAGGACTGAACGCAGGACAAAGTTGCACCAGCCAATATGGATGGCCCGATCCTTTTGGCCGTCCAACCAGTCTGCGAACATGAGCTTGGTTTCCTTGCTCAGTTCGGGATCGCGGGCAGGCAACCCCTGCGGGAATGCACGCAACAGCACCGGCAGCGACAGAAACGGCCCAGAGACCTCGACCAGTGACAACCATTCAGCATGATGACGTGCAATGGACATTAAGCATGTCCTCTCATATCTGCGGCGATTTTTTTCGGCACCAAGAATGTGACCGTGACTGGAAAAAGGCGCGACGTTGGATTCCGGTAACGGTCACGGAGGTTCGCGGTTTCACGCTCAATCTCCGCTGGGATTTGTTGGAGGCGCCCCCGTAGGCTTTGCATGTTCAATTCAAGCTGCTCACGTTCCGGCGCCGTCCAGAACTCCATCTGATTGGCTGGTGCATCGAGCTGTTCCCGGATGGTCTTTTCCAGTTCGCGCAGGACGGCGGCGATGTTAGCGACCTCCTGTTCACACCGTTCATCTAGGATCTTTTGCAGACCCTTCGTGCGGTCTGTCATGCGGCCTTCGAGAGATTGAAGCAATGGATTTGAAATTGACGGCCACAGGTCCTGAAGCCGCTTGCAAACGCCGGCGGGAGCGGGATCGGCCAGCGCGGCATCATGGGCGGTCTTGGTTTCACCGACGTTCATCCGGGAGAAACGGCCTTCACGAATGACACCGCCAGCCATGATAATTTCCTCGTGTAGTCGCTGATTGTCGCCACCCAGGACGACCAGGCGGCCATGAGCGATGACCGCCGGGGTGGTCAACGCGTTATCCGGTACAAGTCTGGCGGTGACACGGTGGAGCTTCTTGTGGCTCCCCTGTGACCAGACCTCGGCCCGGAGCAAACGCAGGCAAATCTGGGCCAGCCGGTGGTTCAAGTGCGCCAGCACGATATCGTCACGGCCACCGACAACGGCTGGGTCAAAGCTGATGGGACGGATTTCGCCGGAATGAGGATGCGCCAGCCCTTCGGCACAGAGCGCCCAGCTCCTCTTGAAGGCTGGCAGGTGAAATACCGGACAAATTTTGCGCCGGCCGGTTGGATCAGGCCAAACGCCCTTAACCTTGGCTTCCTGCAACGGCGGCTGGCCTTCCAGTTTCAATGCAATCTCAACGACCTTCTGAATGTTCTCCGGCGACAGCCGCAGCTCACGTTTAGTCTCCTGGAGCTGATCGTGCAACTTTTCCAATTGCTGGCGCAGGTCCCGCTCAAACTTGAGCATAGTCCGCACTGGCGCGGCATCTTTCTCCGCTTGCTGGGTTTCCAGCGCCTTGCGGCGGCCCAACATAGCTTCCTCAACTTGGGCTGCGATTACCGGGCCGACTTTGCCGAGGTCTTGGCGGATGGTTTCCACTTTCAGCACCGCCCGCATCAGGAATTCAAGGTCGCCCTCCAAGTCGCCAACTTTTGCTTGTGCGGCATGAGCATCAAACCCTTTGCCAACGAAATGATAAACCAAGACTTCATTTTCCGGTGGTTGCCCAAATCGATCCAAACGACCGTTGCGTTGTTCCATCCGGTTTGGATTCCAAGGGACTTCGTAGTGAATCAGGCGGTGGCAATTGCGCTGAAGGTCAATGCCTTCGCTGGCAGCGTCGGTTGCAAGCAGGATGCGGATGGAGGACGCGGCTGGATCATGCTGGAACGCGGCTTTGATGCGTTCGCGGTCATCGGATTTCATGCCGCCGTAAATCGTCATGAGGCGATCACCTTGGACCAACCCTGCGGCGGCCAGCAACCCTTGCAGCCATTTCTGCGTCGTTCGGTATTCGGTAAAGATCAGCACACGCTCGTTGTTCCATTGTCCATTTGGCTTGAGCGTCGCATTCAGCCAGTCAATCAGGCGCTTGGCTTTACTGTCAGGTCGCATAGACGCTTCACGGGCATAGTCCTTTAATTCACGCAACAAGGCCTTCTCTTGCTGGCTTGCCTCGTGGAGCACCCTGCTGGCCGAATCAATGGCCTCCAGCGTGGCCTCCTCGTATTCTTCGTCGTCAGCGTATTCTTCCTCAATGTCCTCAACCTGCCGGCGCAGAACATTTTCCGCAGGCCGAGTTTTGCCCGCACCAGCAATTGAACGCTCATGCTTGGCCAGGGTGGTGGCAAACGCTTCCGGTGACGAAAACATGCGCTTTTTGAGCAGCTTCAGGACGAACTCGGCGGCGAAGGCTTCACCCGGGCTGGTGGCATTTTTCAAGCGCAAATTGGTGTATTCGTGGAGAGCCTTGTGGGCACGGCGCTCAACCTCGGTATAATCGACGTCGAGGCAGTCAACGACTCGTTTGGCAAACCGGCGCGACCCATCCCATTTCAGTTCCAGTTCCTCCTTCATCCTGCGCACCATGACGGCCTCCAGTTGGAGGCGGTTTGGCCGTACACCACGCGCGAAGCGTTGACTGTCCACAAGCTCCAGCAACGCGGAAAAGCTCTCCGGGTAACCGTTGTGGGGCGTGGCGGTAAGAAACAACTTGTGCTCGAAATGTGCAGCCAGGGTGCGGATGGCCAGTGTTCGGAGGGAGTCTGTGGCATAGCGGCCACGACCCGAGGGCGCCACATTGTGTGCTTCATCCACGATGAGCAGGTCGTACCGCCGTGGGTATGTCGGCTCGCCTTCAGCAGGTAGGGTTTCCCGAAATAGTCGTAGGGGGCGCTCGCGCTTTAGGAAATCAATGGACGTGATGAGCCGGGGGAAATGTGTCCATGGGTTAACGTGCAGACCACGCCGCCGACGCAGATCACGCATCAGTTCACTGTCCACGATGCGGAACTCCAGACCGAACTTATCCCGCATTTGAGTTCGCCACTGGATTTGTATCGAGGAAGGGCAGATGACCAAGATGCTGCGGACGCGGTGCCGCAGGATCAGTTCCTGGGCGACCAAACCGGTCTCGATGGTCTTGCCAAGGCCCACGTCGTCCGCGACAAGCAAGTTTACCCTCGGCATCCGCAACGCCCGGACAACCGGGTCGAGCTGATATTCCTCGATCTCGATGCCACTACGGAACGGAGCTTGGAGCGCCCGGTCATCGGCAGAGGAAATGGCTCCCCAGCGCACTGCATCCAAGAACGCGTCCATTTGGGCCGGGTCGTCAAAGTCGGTCGGCTGCGGAAGGGATACCCTTTCATAGGCGCGGGCACCCGGCTCCAATTCCCAGATGACCCGGATTTCTTCGCTCAGGGCATCGTCCTCAACCGACGACAGGGACACGACGTGCTGGGGAGATTGGCCGCCGGATTGGACAGCGTCGGCGGGGAGGGTGGATTTCTGGACGTCAAGGACAACGAAATGCCGCTGGCGAACCATTACAAGTTGCCCCGGCTCCGGCAGGTTCTGAGTTGCCTGCGTATTGTCCATATCACGTCATCCAAATGTTCGTATGCCGGCCCGAAAAACGCTGCTTTTAAGCAGAACCACCCGCTTGAAGGCAACTCCGGCACGGCCCCTTTTGACAGGATTAGCGGGCACGATTCTAACGCGGGAGCAACCCAATCAGCAAGAGTCGTTTACGAACGGGAAGGCGTCTGCAACGTCATGAATTGATTGCAAACCCAAGCCATCCAGGCAGCAATCGCCCGACGGAGCCGCGTTGTTCTCGGCCATGCTGGCGCAGGCGCAGCGGCTCAGGCCGCGTTTTGGTTCGCCACGCCACACTGATTCAGGTTAAATCCCTGCTAAGAAGAGCGGCGGTTTCGCATGCACGTTTATAAAGACAGCTTTTTCAGAATCTTTCAGTCCGATATTCGAAACGGACTGCAGCGACTCTTTGAGAACCGTCTCGTTCGGATGACGCCCGAGATTGCGGCGGACTTGATTGACGCTGCCACCCTTGAAAAACTGGTCGGGTTGCAGTTGGTGGAATTTGATTCCAATGCCAACGAGTATCGTCTCGACGACCGGGTTGACCGTTTTTTGGATGAGATGCTGGGGACAGGTGAAATCGCCCAGGCCGACTGGCTGATTGGCTTGCTCGAAGAACTGAAGCGTCTGATCGCAGGCCACCAGAAACTCAGCGATGCCGCAAAAGGCGAGATGCTTCTTCGGCGGATCTGCCGGATGATGCGCACCTGCCTCAGCCGGACCCAACGCCATTTGGAGGATGTTAAGACAGCGGTGGACTATGACTACAGGGCCGGTTTTGATTATGAAGTCAAGCTGCTAAGACTCCAATGGCACTTGGAGCGTGCGCGAAGTTTCGGATATTCGGTGCGGGACCTTAATAATCTATTGCGCCATGACGCATTTTTCCAGATTCACCACGAAATTGAACTTTTGTCCCTGCGCAGCAGGCTGATCCAAACCTGCGGGCGTGTGGGTGATGCGCTGATTGACGTTTATCAGGGAATTGAGGATTACCTGAATCGTGTATTGCGCGAATATGGTCGCGCAAGGAAGCTGATACAACTCCGTGGACTGATTGAGCGGCACGAACATTTGACCGCGACAAACCTGTCAGAACTTGCAAGCGCGGCCGAAGGACCGTGGTTCCACGAGTTTCGGGTCCGGACGTTGTTGGATCCGACTCTGATTGACAATCGGCCTGAGCTGCTGCAGCGGGCGCTGCAACGGGCGGGAATTGAAGGCGGGGCCGGGAAATCGCGCCGCGTCAAACTCACGCAGCATCCGCCCGACGATCTTCCGCCGATCATAGACTGGACGAATGTATATGAGGCGTTCACCCGGCAATCAGAGGATTTGTTCGCTTTTCTGGGCGCCGTAAAAGTTGACGGTCGCCAGCTAAACGAAGAGGAACGAGTTGATGGATACTGCGCAATCCTCAGCAATGAAGACTGGGCGGGCGCTCTGGACAATCGCCCGTTTCCGATGGTCGCCAGCCAGGCTTGGGAATACGCGGTGATTAAACCCGCCAAATAATATGAAGATTGAAGCTCCAGCAATGCGCGCCGCCTCTTTTTTAGACTGTGCAAAGGAGATAACTTGCTTCTCTCCAGCAACGGGTCCAGCGAGGATGCGGAACTTTTTAAACTCGTCCAAGACGGTTTTCAAGCGTGTGAACAGTATTTTGAGTTTTTGGGATTTCGACTAAAACCCGCAGATAATTGCTACTATTTTACGGCTTCGGACGATCCGCAGGTGAATGTCGAAGCCAAGTTGGACAGAATGATTCGACTGGTTCGATTGCTGGATTTCTTTTCCAGCCACGTGGAGTCGTTTGGCGAGGGGCAGATATTTTCGGCTGCCACACTGGCCGCCCGGTGCAATGGCGACACAAAAGCAGAACGCTTCCTGCTGGAGATGGGAAAAGGCACCAACAACCAGGAACGGCTGGAGAATTTGCTGCAGTCTCTGGTCCGCCAGGGCTACCTCTCAGATTACGATGCCAACCGCCAGGAATACCGAGTGCTTTCAGCCATCAATTATTTGTTCGAATTCGCGGATCGAATCGACATTCGCGGCATCACAACTGAATCGGAGGCGCCGAATGCGTAAGCTCAGCCGGATCATTCTGATCAATGCGGCGGGTTTTGATTATGTGGAGTTCCCCGTCGGCGGGCACAGCCAGGTCATTGGGGTGAATGGACATGGGAAGTCAACGCTCCTCCGAACCGTTTTGTTCTTCTATCTGGGTTCAAATGAGAAAGCCCCCTACGCCCTGTACGAAACCAAGATGGATTTTGTGAGTTATTACCTGGGCGACCCGCCCTCCTATCTGGTTTACGAGGTAAGCCGCGGGAGCGGGGAGCCAAATTTTCATATCGCCGTCACGCGCCCTTCGGGCCGGATTCAATTTCAGTTTATCGACGCGCCCTTCAACAAGGAGTATTTCGTTGACGGCAGCTATGTCCGTCCCCTGAAGGAGGTGTTGGAGGCCCTGCGCGAGGCCAAATGCCCTTCCGAAACGGTTGTATCCTATGATGAATTCAATCACCGTATTTATGGCGTTGTAACTTCGCCCTATTCCGTATTCCGGCCGGCACCGAGGAGTTCGGGGCACGTCGGAATCCTGGCCAGGATCATCAGTGGCATTTTCACGGTGAGCCAGCTTGATGCAGATAAACTCAAATCGGCCCTGACCTGTGGGGTTCGCCAGGATTCGCTGTCGACCGAACTGGACCTGGCACTGCTTAAAAGCCAGTTGCAAAACTTTCGACGCGTAAATAACGCGGTCAAAACCTATATCCGTTACGAAAATGAGGCTTCAGAATTGGTGAATTTGGCGGAGCAGTTTGAGACCGTCAAATGCGAACGGCAGCATGCGATTGAGGATTTGGTGCGCATGACAAAGAAATTGCCTGAAGAATTGCATCTTTTGGCCGATCAACAAACCGCGCTGGAGAAAGAACGCTCAGCAGCAATCGAACGGTTCAATCTGGCTAACGCCGCGCTTGGGCGCGCCATTCAAGGGCTGGGCGAGCAAATCGCCGTTCTCAAAAGCGGAATCACAAAAGGAGAAACCACGGGAGCTGAATACCGGAAGCGTGAAATTGATCGAAAGAGCAAAGAATTGGAAAAACTCCCCGTGCTCACGGAGGAACGTCGCGTTGCGCAGGATGAATATGATATTCTGACCGCCAAATACTCCAGCGAACAGGACCAGAAATCGAGATTGCTTGCGACTGTTCAACAGGCCTGGACGCAGATCTCCCGCCAACTTGCGGACAAGCGAGGGGCATGCGAACGAGAATCACGCCAAAACCTCGAAGACCTTGATAAAAACCGCCGCCAAGCGTTAACGGCGATCGCGGAGGAACGAAAGGAGGCAAAAGCTGCGTTCATGCCGCGGCAAAAGGCTGCCCAAATCGACCGGGCGACATTGAATCAGGAATTTCGGGCATTGGCTGATGTCAAAGAGCCGACGGAACTTTCGCAGATCAAGAAAACGCTGGAGGAAAAAGATCGTCAACAGCGTGACGAAGCCAATCGACAGGACCAACTACGCAACAAGATCGCCGCCGCCAAGGTCAAAACCGAGAACGATCGTGAGCGTCTGGAACGTGACGCTCAACTCGAGCGTAGCCGGCTTGAATCATCGATCAAACAACTCGAGGCAGTGCGGGACCAGATTGCCAATGAACTTGAGAAATTTGATCTCTCCCTGGCCAGTTTTTTTCAAATTGAGTCTCCGCAAACGTGGCCCGACGCTGCCAAGACGCTAAGTCGCGACACATTGTTCCAAAGCGCGGTAGACTTGGCGGCGAAGAAATCAAAGGGAAATTCCGCATCGGTGTGGGGCGTTGAATTGTCGGCGGCAGGTCTTCCGGACCAACACGAAAGTTATAATCGCGAAACTCTCGCGGCGACGCTCCAAAAAGCCAAGGTAAGTCTGGCCAATGAACATGACAAACTGGAAGCGGCTCGCAGCCGATATATGGTTGCCTCCAGTGAGATCGACAAGCTCGCCGTCCAAACGAGAACCGGACTAGAAACGGAAATTGCGGCGAGCGTCGAATTAAGACGGACACTATTGGACGCAGCCATCCGTTTGGACAACCGGCGGTTGACGCTTGAAAGTCAATTTGCTGACGACAAAAGGGCGCGGCGCGATAAGTTGAATTCCCGTGAAGAAGCCGTGGACAAGGAGGAGCGTATATTAAGACAGGAGGAGTTGGAGCTCGATGCGCGCTGCCAGATCCGGGAAAACAAGGTAAACGAGGACTTCGACGCCATGCGCAAGAGCTTCGCGGACGATATTCTGCGCCAGATTGCCGCCATCGAAAAAGAGGAACAGGCCGCGGAAGCCCATCGTGACGAGGAGATACAACGCATTGAACGCGCCTTTCAACAGAAACTCACTGCGCAGGGGGTGAGTTCTAAGTTGATCCAATCGGCGGAAACCAAAGCGGCCCAAGCCCATGGTGAAATTCAGCGAATCTCCAATTATCAGGCGGAAGTTACCGAACATCATGCCGCTGATGCGGATGAATTCCTTGAAGTCCCTCGCGATGAATTGCGGGCCGTTGTCGCTGATGATCCGGGGGCGGGCCTCGGGATAGTGTTCCTTGGCGCGTTGCAGGATGGTTTCGATGTCGGCCTCCTTCATTTGCTCGCGGATTTCCCAATGCACGATGGAGCGGCTGCAGCCGTCCAAGGCGCTGCACAGGTAGTAAAAAGTGCCGCAGATGTTGATGTAGGAAACGTCCACATGCCAATGCTCGTGCGGGGCCAGCGGCTGGACAAAGCCGGTTCCTTTCTTGGATGGACACCAGTTTCTAAAGCCCAGCAACCCGGCCTGGGCCAGCACCCGATAGACGCTGGAAGGGCTGACGGCCACCACGTCGGCATCGAGCATCATGAAGGTCAGGCGGCGGTAGCCTTCCAGAGGGTTTTGCTGGTGAAAGTCAATGATCGCCTTCTCCTCCCAATCCTCCAACCAGTGGTCGCGGGGAATCCAGCCATTATGCTCGTTGGCCTTGCCGTAGCGGCTTTTCCAGTCGAAGAACTTGCTGCGCGCCAGGCTGGCCCAGCCCACCAGGCGCGCGGCCGGGATTTCGGTCTTGTCAGACCAGCGCCGCACGAAATCCACGACCTGGTCGCGCAGATCGTGCGGCACCCATTTGAGCCTCAACTCTCCCCAAGACTTTTTTTTAACGCCACATGCTCCTCCATGAGCTCGGCCAGCACGTTGTCTTTGCGAGCCAGCTTTTCCTCCAGGGCCGTGACCTTGCGCTCCAAGGCGGTGGAGGGTCTTTCCGCGCGGCTCTCAAAGACCAGGCTGCCCCGCTCGAAAAACTCCTGCTGCCAGCGGTAAAACTGGCCGGGCTGGATGCCGTGCTGGTCGCACAGGTCGGAGATGGGCTTTTTGTCCACCAAGTGGGCTTTGAGGATGGCGATCTTTTGTTCGGGCGCCAGACGGCGCCTTTGGGTCTCGTTCTTACTGTCGGTCATGTTTTCCGTTCTGGATTAAGTGCTAATCCAAATTGCGGAAAAGTCCATTTTCAACTGAGGCAAGACAGATCTCGGCTGCGTCACACGACCACACCGCCAAGTGGCGCCAGAAGACCTAAGCCAGATCTGCCCCAGCGTTCTCAAAAGGGCAGTGGAAATCTTTTAGCTTCCATCGATTCCTGTGAAACGGAGTTACCGTAAGATTAGGTTCCGGCTGGCGCCTGATCCTTCATGCGGAAGCTCGGTCCTTCAATAACCACGGTTTCGGCGTGATGGAGAAGGCGGTCCAAAACCGCGGAGGCGACGGTGCTGTCGTTGTTGAAAATGCTGGCCCATTGTTTGAAGGGTTTGTTGGTGGTCAGCACGATGGAGCCGCGCTCATAGCGCTGGCTGATGATCTGGAAGAGCAAGTCGGCGCCGTGCTGGTCTATGGGAAGATATCCGACCTCATCCAAAATTAAAATTTCAGGGCGCAGATATCTTTTGAGTTCGGTTTTGAGGGTGCTTTTTTTCTGGGCGGCGCTGAGGTGGTTAATCGCATCAATGGCGTTGGTAAAGAGAACGGTGTGACATTCCAAACAAGCGGCGTAGCCCAGCGCGACCGCAAGGTGCGACTTCCCAACGCCAACGTTTCCTAAAAAAATTGCGTTGGCTTTCTGGACCAGGAACTCCAGGCGGAAGAGGTCTTGGACTTGCAGACGGTTGATTTTCTTGGGCCAGTCCCATTGGAACTGTTCCAAGGTTTTCAGGACGGGGAAGCGCGCCGACTTGATGCGGTGCTGGATGGTGCGCTGGAGCCGTTGTTGGTGTTGGGCATCGATCAGGCGAGCCAGGTATCCGAGGTGGACGGTTTCCGGTTTGCAATGCCCTGGCATGCACCCTCGGATTGACGGCCTTGGCCATCCAACCGAAAACCCCATCAAGATGCTTCTGGGGTGAAAATAGTAACGGTACCAGTTCCGACCGTAGGCACTTCGTGGGCTTTTACCTGTTTATGGATCGATCGGTTGGAGCATTTGAAGGCGTGGGAGGTCAATTGGAGATCCTGATCGCCCCGGAGCGCCAGACGCTATGGGTGAGCCGGGTCTTCCCAAGGGCAGGATGGGTCCACGCACCGGCACGACTTCCTGGCCACAACCTAACTCGGCGCGGTCCGGGAGACGGTCCGGGAGAAGGGGACCACCATAATTGAAATCGAGAGAATACGCCAAACGGAAATCAACCTAAAATAGGCGTATGAGATATACAGAAACAATTTTGACGAACGTGTTGGCACCTCGAAACCCAGCCGGGAATAATCACAAGTGAAAGAATTAGTCCAAATGTGGATGGGATGCACGGACGCCGCGCGGTATCTAGGCCGTAGCAAAACCTGGATCGGAGCCCGGGCGATAGAGTGGCAGGATGACCCTGAGGATCAGAAACTTAGGTGGAAGCCAGCGAAATCAGACGGTCGGCGCCGGTACTACGTCCCCGACCTTGATGCCCAACAAGGTAAATAGTGGCACCCAGGCGTACTTGGTTGGATCAGCAGGCAAATACTTCAACTTTGGACCGTGACCGTTAAGCCAGCGCTCATCCACCGCTCCGTAGCAGCGCTGTAGTGTCTCTGGCCCAGCCACTTGATTAAGCCGAATGGCAATCGTAGCGTCCTGGACCCCGTGGGAACGCTCTACGCGCACGTAGTAAGCTCTTGTTCCATGCCCCCGTAACCGACGCGGCGTGAGGCCAGCCTCGAACAACCGCCGCAGGGCAGCATTCATGGATCCCTTCGCCACGACCTCCGTTCCCTCAATCGGGCTTGGGAAGTAAACCTTGGATTTAGGGTGCCGCATTTCAGCCCACGCATCAAACGCAGCCATCAGGATCTTGCCCTGCGGGTGCAGATAGATGGTGGTATTGAGCGTGTTTTTTAAGGCGCGGCGGACGTGCATTTCGTCCCCAACGATGAAGCCCGGGTCGGTTATGGACTTGCCATCGCGTCGCAGTTTCAAGGTCTCTTCGGTCCGCGGTCCAAAGTTCGATTGGAACAGGAACTGCCAGGCAAGCACCTCACCCTCTGGATACGAAAACAGGTGACCAGCCACTGCATGAAGTTCCTCTGGCGTCTCGGCCGCAAAATCCTTGCAGTGTTTCGCGTTGTCCTTGTTGTAATACCGCATGCGGTCATGCCGGATGGGGTTAACCTTGAGCTTCTTTTTTCGCACGGCCCAGTCAAGGGACTTTGAAAGCGTGTTCAACTCCAGATCCGTTGTGCGGTCTCCATCCGCCCCCTCTTTGACCCCTTCAACACGGTATTCGTGGTAATCGTCAAGCAAATCTTCGTCGAGTTCGTCAACAAAAGTTGTCTTGAAAAACTCGCTGAGGGTTTGGACCGCGTCTGTTTCAGTGCGGATGGCTTTGACCCCGGGGTAGTGGAGCGTGCCATGACGTTTGCTTGGAAACGCTGCCCGTTCGTAAATGTTCAGGGCCGTAGTGACGCGCAGGCGGGTCACCTTCACCGCTGGTTTGATGCCCCGTTTGATGTCGCTTTGGTCCTGCAGGTTCTTGTCCCGGCGCTCACGGGCGTGCTTGATCAGCGTGGTGTTGAGGGATCTGCCGGTGTCGATTCCACCGCTCTGAATGCGCTGGAAATACACGCGAGTTTTCGTGTGCCGATAGAGGTCCTTTTCTCCCTCAACTTTCTTTACGTTCTTGTTCATAAAATTCTTTTCAGGCATAATTTAGGCATAAAAGCTTTGTTTGGCAAGAATTTTCTTTTTTAAATATGTGTAAGTACTTGGTAATAAGTGGCGCATCCGGCAGGACTTGAACCTGCAACCTTCTGATCCGAAGTCAGAAGCTCTATCCAATTGAGCTACGGATGCGTTGAGAATTTGCATTGTTCACGCCAGCATTCTACTCCCGATTCACTCTCCGGGTCAACTTCCGGTTCAGCCCGGTTCAGCCCGCTCCCACAATGCGACCGGGCTGGCCATCTCCGCCCGCGCCTGTTGGATTTCATGGTTCCATTGATAATCCGGTTTCAAGCGCGGCTTGCCAAGAGGCGGAGGTTCTTGTTCACTGACGGTTGTGATGAAACAGGAGTTCGACTCGATTGAAGAGGTTCTGGCCGATGTGCGCCAAGGCCGCATGGTGGTGGTGGTGGATGACCCCGCGCGCGAAAATGAAGGCGACCTGATCATGGCCGCCGAATGTGTCACGGCCCAGGATGTCAACTTTATGGCCAAGCTGGGACGGGGCCTGATCTGCGTTCCCACCACCTTCGAGCGGTTGAAGCAGTTGGGCATCGAACAAATGGTGACGCAAAACAGGGAGAGCCACCGCACGGATTTTCAGGTCAGCGTGGATGCCGCCAAGGGCGTGACCACCGGCATCAGCGCCGCCGACCGGGCGCGGACGATCAGCATTCTGGCCGAGCCGACGGCCGTGCCGGAGGATTTGGTTCAGCCGGGCCACGTTTTTCCGCTGCGGGCCAAGCCGGGCGGGGTGCTGCAGCGGGCCGGCCACACCGAAGCGGCCGTGGACCTGGCCCGATTGGCCGGCCGCCGCCCCATTGGCATCCTGTGCGAGATCATGAGCGACGACGGCTCGATGGCGCGCCTGCCCGAATTGCGGCGGTTTGCCCGCCAGCACAAATTGAAAATTTGCACCATCGCCGATTTGATCCAGCACCGCCGGACGCGCGAGAAATTGGTCGAAAGGGTGGAAGTGGTGAAGATGCCGACGGCTTACGGGGATTTTGACCTGTATCTTTATCGTTCGAAGGTGGACGGGCAGCATCACGTGGCGCTGGTGCGCGGAGAGGTGGCCGGCCAAAAGAACGTGCTGGTGCGCGTCCACAGCGAGTGCTTGACGGGGGATGTTTTTGGGTCGCGCCGTTGCGATTGCGGGCCGCAATTGCAACAGGCCATGCGGCAAATCGCCGCCGCGGGGCGGGGCGTCATCGTTTATATGCGGCAGGAGGGGCGCGGCATCGGACTGGCTTCCAAGATCAAGGCCTACAAATTGCAGGAGAGCGGTCTGGACACCGTCGAGGCGAATCTGAAACTGGGTTACCCCATGGACCTGCGCGAGTACGGCTTGGGCGCGCAAATCCTGGTGGATTTGGGGCTGAAAACCATTTCCCTGCTGACCAACAATCCGCGCAAATTGGTGGGGCTGGAAGGCTACGGTTTGCAAATCCTGGAGCAAGTCCCGATCCGAATCCGGCCCAATCCGCACAACGAGAAGTATTTGAAGACCAAGCGGGAGAAAATGGGGCATTTGCTTTAAAGAGGTAACTATGTTGACCCCCGTCCAACAACAAAAAATCCACCACAGCGAAGGCTCCTTCGCCATCATCGCCTCGCGTTATAACGCCCGCTACGTTGATTCCATGCTGGCTGCCGCCAAGCGCGTGCTGGCGAAAGCCGGGGTCAAAAAAGTCCGCGTGATTCGCGTGCCGGGCGCGTTTGAAATCCCGGCGGTGGCGGCGCGGGTCGCCCTGGCCCGCCCCCCCTGCTCCGCCATGATCTGTCTGGGCGTCATTTTGCGCGGGCAGACCACGCACGCGCAGCAGATCGCCGACGCGGTCAGCATGGCGCTGGCGCAATTGCAAATTCAGCACGCCTTGCCGGTGATTCACGAGGTTTTGCTGCTGGAAAACGAAGCGCAAGCGGCGGCGCGGTGCCTGGATAAAAAACACAACCGCGGCGCGGAAGCCGCGCAAACCGCCCTGGAGATGGCGCGCGTTATGCGAGGCTTGCCCAAGCCTATGACTTCCCCTTAAGAGCAGCATTCGTTTTTGTGAAATGTTTCACAAAGAACTTGCGCGGACCGCGTCCCGTGCCTTATGTTCGCCCGAATCGGTGTTAGCCCGACAGTATCACGAGTATGAGTAGATTTGCATTGGGACTGTCCGTTGTGGTTTTGGCAGGTTCGTTGCGGTGGGCCGCGGCCGGCGATGTCTCCGGCAAGGTCACGCTCCAAGGCACTCCACCGCCCGCGAAAACCATTGAATACGACGACACTTGCAGCAAATTGCACCCCACCGTCCTGACCACGCGCCACTATGTTGTCGGCAAGGACAACGGCCTGGCCAACGTCTTCGTTTATATTTCCAAAGGGCTGGAAGGCAGGAAATTCACACCCCCGGCCGATGCTGTCGAATTGGATCAGGTCGGCTGCAATTATAATCCCTACGTTTTCGGAGTGATGGTGGGCCAGCCGGTGCGCATCAAGAATTCGGATCCGCTCATGCACAACATTCACGCCTTGCCCAAAGTTGACGGGAACAATGAATTCAACTTCGCCGAAACCAGCCAGGGCGACGTGAACGATACCAAGTGGGTCGAGAGCATCAAGAAGCCCGAGGTCATGATCAAGCTCAAGTGCGACGTGCATCAATGGATGTTCGCTTACGCGGGCGTGCAGGATCATCCTTATTTCGCGGTGACGGACGCGGATGGCCATTTCAAGATCGCCACCGTGCCAGCGGGCAAGTACACGTTGACGGCGTATCATTTGAAGGCGCACGGGGCCAAGCCCGGGGAGTCTCAGGAAATCACGGTGGCGGACAGCCCCGTGACGGCCAACTTCACGGTGCAGGTGCCTGCCCCGTAACGAAGGAAGCAGTGGAGAGACGGAAGATGGGGAAAGCCTGAAGGATTGGGCTTGGGGAATTTTTTCAACAGTGTTCCGATGTGGACGGACATTGTTGCATGTTGACAGTTGTCAGTTGTTGTCGTTGTTGTCGTTTGTTGTTGTTGAATGTGAGCTTGACTCAGACTCGAAATATTGGCTTGAAGAGATACGCTGTTTTCACCGCGTCGGCCACTTTCGTTTTGGTATGCGTGGGGGGATTAGTTACCAGCCACGGAGCGGGCCTGGCCGTGCCGGACTGGCCGTACTCCTGCGGATACAATATGTTTTTCTTCCCCGTTTCCAAGTGGATTGGAGGAGTCTTCTTCGAGCATACGCATCGCCTGGCGGCGTCGCTGGTCGGCTTTCTGACCACACTGCTGGCGCTTTGGCTGGTCGGCTGTAAATCGCGTCCCCTGTTGCGCTGGATGGGCGGCATTTTCATGGCTGCCGGGGCGGTCCTTTGCCTGTTTTTCCCGGCTCACGTGGCGGAGAACCTCCTCTTGTGCGGCTTGGGGCTGGTGGGATTTTGCGCCGGATTTTATTGGCCAAAATGCGAACCGGCCCCCGCCTGGCTGCGCGTTTTGGGTGTGACGGCCTTTGCAGCCGTCGTGGTCCAAGGCGTCCTGGGCGGATTACGCGTGACGGAATTAAACGCGCGATTGGGGATTTTCCATGCCACCCTGGGGCAATTGTTCTTTGTGCTGCTGTGCGCCATCGCGTTGTTCCAGACCGATTTTTGGCGGCGTCTGCCTGTTCGGGCGGAAGCCGATCGCCACCATTTCCGCCTTTTGTTCACCGTGACCGCCTGTTTGATTCTGGCCCAACTCATCCTGGGGGCGGCCATGCGGCACCAGCACGCCGGGCTGGCCATACCGGATTTTCCGGCCGCTTACGGCAAGCTTTGGCCTGACACCGGCCCCGCCGCCATTGAACGCTACAACCAGCACCGGCTGGAAGTTCTGGCCTACAACCCCATCACCGCCGCGCAAGTGGAATTGCAAATGGCGCATAGGTTGCTGGCGTTGTGTGTTTTTGCGGCCATCGCCTTTTGCGCCTGGCGCGCCTGGCGCCTTCTTGGACCGCAACACTGGCTGACGCGCTGCGCGGGCGTCTGGTTCGGGTTGGTTTCGGTTCAGGTTTTGCTGGGAGCGGCCACTATTTGGACGGGCAAGTCGGCCGATGTCGCCACGGCTCACGTGGCCTGCGGCGCGCTCTGTCTGGCCACCGGCGGCATGGTTTCGATTGTGTCGTTCCGATTGCTGGCCGCGCCCGCGGCTCAACGCCGGCGGGTGGACATCCAGGAAGCGGACTCCTTGTTGGACTCCTCCGGCGTGATCGCCAAATAGCATGAAAGCCACTGTTCAAACACTCGACGCGCCGCTGGTTAAAACGCCGGCGGCGGAAAAGCCGCTGGCAACCATTTTGAGCGAATTGTTCAAGGCGCGGCTGACGACCCTTGTATTGTTGACGACCGCGGTTGGATTTTACGTTGGCTCGCGGCCGCCGATGGCGTGGGTGCTGATGCTCAACACGCTTTTTGGCACCGCGCTGCTGGCTGGCGGAGCGTCCGCCCTGAATCAATTGCTGGAACGGGAGCATGACGCCAAAATGCGCCGCACCCAGGACCGTCCCCTGCCCTCGGGCCGGCTGACGGCGGACGCGGTTTTGATTATTGGCGGCTCGTGCGGGATGCTGGGATTGATCTATCTGGCGCTGACGGTCAATATGGTCACCGCCGCTTTGGGGGCCGTGACAATTGGCAGCTACCTTTTTGTTTACACGCCGCTGAAGCGCATCACGACGCTCAACACGGTCATCGGCGCGATTCCCGGCGCGCTGCCGCCCCTGATGGGTTGGACGGCGGCCCGCGGAGAAATTTCAGGGGAAGGCTGGTGCCTGTTCGCCATTCTCTGCTTTTGGCAACTGCCGCATTTTCTGGCCATCGCCTGGATGTATCGGGAGGAGTATGCCCGGGCCGGCTTTGTCATGCTGCCGGTGGTGGATCCCACCGGAGAGAGGACGGGCCGCCAGGCCTTGAGTCACACGCTGGGCCTTCTGCCGGTGAGCTTGTGTCCCTTCCTTTTCAAGATGGCCGGCCCGGTTTACCTGGGCGGGGCCTTTTTGCTGGGCCTGGGCTTTCTCTGGTGCGCGTTTCAGTTCTCCCGGCAATTGACCTTGTCCCGCGCGCGCCTGCTGTTTTTCGCTTCGATTATTTATTTGCCGTCACTCCTTGGGTTGATGGTTCTGGATAAAACCTGAAATGAACAAGACATGAAGACCTTCACTGACAACGGCCTTTTGTCACAGACGCTGGCCCCGCGCCATGAGGAACCAGGCTTCTGGCGGAAATACATCTTTTCCACCGATCACAAGGTCATTGGAGTCCAGTATGGCATCACCAGCCTGATGTTTCTGTTCTTGGGGCTGTGCCTGATGTCGGTCATGCGCTGGCAGTTGGCCTATCCCGGGCATGGCGTGCCGATTATCGGCCCGATTCTTTACCATCTGCTGGGGGAAAGCATGGTCAGCAAGGCCGGGGTGATTTCGCCCGATCTTTATAACGCCTTCGGCGCCATGCACGGCACCATCATGGTGTTCCTGGCCGTTGTGCCGCTGGCCTTCGGCGCCTTCGGCAACTTCGTCATGCCTCTGCAAATCGGCGCGCCGGACATGGCGTTCCCGCGCCTGAACATGGTCAGCTACCAGTTGTATTTCGTTGGCGGCATTCTGATGCTGGCCAGCTTCTTTATTCCGGGCGGCGCGGCCAAATCGGGCTGGACCTCCTATTCGCCGCTGGCCACGATCGCCGACATGAACTTGCGCCCCAATGGGCAGACGTTCTGGATCATTGCCATGGTGTTTTTGATCAGTTCGTCCTTGCTGGGGTCGGTCAATTTCATCACGACGATCATTCAACTGCGGGCCAAGGGGTTGAGCTGGATGCGCCTGCCCTTCTTCGTCTGGGCGCAGTTGGTCACGGCGTTTCTGCTGCTGCTGGCCTTTCCGCCCCTGGAAGCGGCCGCCGTGCTGCAATTGATGGACAATCTGTTGCGTACCAGCTTTTTCCTGCCGACGGGCCTGGTGGTGTCGGGCCAGGTGCTGCATGTCAGCGGCGGCGGCAGTCCGTTGCTGTGGCAGCATTTGTTTTGGTTTTTGGCTCACCCGGAAGTGTATGTCTTGATCCTGCCGGGCATGGGAATCGTGACCGAAGTGCTGGCCAACAACACGCGCAAGCCGATTTGGGGCTATCGCTCGATGGTCTATTCCGTGATGACGATTGGCTTTCTGTCGTTTATCGTTTGGGCGCACCACATGTATTTGACCGGCATGGGAGTGCGCATTGCCACGTTTTTCCAAACGACCACCATGATGATTTCCATTCCGTCGGTCATCATTCTGACGGCGCTGTTGATTTCGCTGTGGGGCGCTTCCATTCGCATCAACACGCCGATGCTTTTCGCCCTGGGTTTTCTGCCGATGTTCGGCATCGGGGGATTGACCGGGCTGCCGCTGGGCTTCAACGCCAGCGACATTCATCTGCACGACACCTATTACGTCATTGCCCACTTCCACTACATCGTGGCGCCGGGGACCATTTTCGCGCTTTTCGCGGGCATTTACTATTGGTATCCCAAAATCACGGGGCGGATGATGAATGAGTTTTGGGGCAAGGTCCACTTTACGCTGTCGTTTGTCTTCATGAACCTGACCTTCATGCCCATGTTCATTCAAGGCATGGCTGGGATGTCCCGCCGGATGTATGACGGCGGCGCCACCTATCAAGCCTCTGACGGCGTCGTCGGTCTGAGTCCGGATACCATCCACCTGAACGTCGGCATCTCCCACGCTGTCTGGCTGCTGGGTCTGTCGCAGCTTCCCTTCATCATCAATTTCTTCTGGAGCATCAACCGGGGCGGGAAAGTGACGTCGGACAATCCGTGGGACGCGACCACGCTGGAATGGCAGACGCCCACCCCGCCGCCGCACGGCAATTTTGACAAGCCGATGGAAGTCTTCCGCGGCCCTTACGAGTATAGTGTGCCCGGCCAGAGCCGGGATTTCACCCCGCAAAACGAGCCTGAACAACCCGCATCCGCCACACATGGAAATACCGTACGCAGTTAAACCCCGGCCGGACACCGGCCTATATAACGCCAAGATTGGCATCTGGCTCTTTTTGGCGTCGGAAGTGATGCTCTTCGGAGCGCTGTTCTGCTCCTACATTCTGCTGCGCGTCAACGCCCCGGAGGGCACGTGGCCGCACCACTGGCTCAACATCTGGATGGGAATGACCAACACCATTGTCCTGATTTTTTCCAGCGTCACCGTGGTGCTGGGGTGGGCCTCGCTCAAAATGGGCGAGTTCGGACGCTACAAGGTTTGCCAGGGCATCACCCTCCTGTGCGCCCTGGTCTTCCTGAGCATCAAATCCTTCGAATACCACGACAAGTTCATTCACTATCAGGTCAACCTCAAGGACGGGCGCGTTTTTGACGGCCATTTGCAGAAAGCGGAGTCAACCCCGGATAAGTTCGTTTTCAAAGGCCGCTATATTGACAAGCCTGAAGAATTGTATAACCCGCCCCTTGAGCGCGCGGAGGAACCGCCCGTGACCATCGCCAAGAGCGATATTAAGGTGGACCCGGTCACCAAGCAACCGATGATGGAAAATTACGGGCCGTGGCATAACACGTATTTGGCCATCTACTTCACCCTGACCGGTTTGCACGCCTTGCACGTCATCGCCGGCTGCATTGTGATCTTCGCTATATGGGGGCCGCTGGCCAGGGTCTGGGAGCAAGACCCTGAACGCTACATCAACCGCGTGGAAGTTTCCGGCCTGTTCTGGCACTTCGTGGATCTGGTATGGATTTTCCTCTTTCCCGTGCTTTATCTATTATGAGCGACCATTTATTCACCACTCAAACGTTGCAAGTTGACGAACATACCATCGAAGAAATGCGCCACCATATCCGGCGCTACCTCATTGTGGGCGTGGCCCTGGCCATTGGCACCGGCCTGACCGTGTGGGCTTCGCTGATCAATTTTGGCAGCTACGAGATCAATATCGCGGTCGCCCTGGCCATCGCGTCTGGCAAGGGTTTTTTGGTGGCCGGCTTCTTCATGCACCTGATTTCGGAGAAGAAGATGATCTACGCGGTGCTGTCGTTCACGGCTTTCTTTTTCGCCGGCCTGATGTTTCTCACCGTGTGGTCTATGGCCCACAACAACATTATCCAAATCCGATGATATGTCACTGAAGACGTTCCATATTGTGTTCATTGCGATGTCCATTTTGCTGGCGTTTTTCTGCGGAGTCTGGCTTTTGCAGGAATACGCGGCCAGCCGCCAGGCCACGTTCCTGGCGGCGGCCATCGTGTTTCTTGTCGTCGGCGCCGGCCTTGTTTGGTACGGCAAATCCGTCCTGCGCAAACTTAAACATATCAGCTACCTATGAAACGATTTGGCCTCCGCATCTTATGGGGCGCCGCGTGCGTCCTGGTTTCGGAAACCTCCGCCCTGGCCTGCTCCGCCTGCTTTGGCCAATCCGACTCGTCCATGGCGCGAAGCCTCAACGCCAGCATTTTCACTTTGATGGGATTCATCGGAATCGTTTTGGCGGGCGCTGTTTCCTTCTTTGTCTTCCTGGCCAAACGAGCGGCCGCCACGCCCCGGGCGGAATCAACCCCACCCCCTCCCTCGCAACCCCAGGCTTGACCCATGCAGGATTCACCCAAATCTGGAATGAACTGGCCGCTGTTTTTTCTCTCCGGCCTGCTGATGATCCCCGCCGTGGCGTTCGTCGTTCACGGCATCTCCCCGCACAACATGCCCGCGGACGCCTCCGCCACGGGACACGGGGTGGACTCGTTGATCCTTTACGTCCACTTGTTGATGGGCCTTTTGTTTGTCGGCTGGATTGGTTATTTTCTATACGTGCTGATGCGTTTCAGCAAAAAGCTCAATCCCAAGGCCGATTACCAAGGCGCCAAATCCCACGCCTCCACTTACCTGGAAGTCATCGTGGCCGTTGTTGAGGCCGTGCTGCTCATCGGCTTCGCCCTGCCGGTGTGGTCCCGCGCGGTGGACAAGTTCCCCGGCGAAAAAGAGTCCACCGTCATCAAAGTCATTGCCCAGCAGTTTCAGTGGAACGGCTGGTACCCCGGCCCCCGCGGAAAATTCTGCGCCAACTACGAAACCAACATTGCCGGCGACAACCCCTTCGGCCTGGATAAAAACGACCCCAACTACAAGGAGAATTTCTTCGTCGCCAAGGACCTCGTCGTGCCGGTGGACAAACCGGTCATCGCGTATATCAGCTCGCTGGATGTCATTCACTGTTTCGCCGTCAAGCCGATGCGAGTCACGCAGGACGCCATCCCCGGCATGGTTTTTCCCGCCCACTTTACGCCCAAGCAGTTGGGGACTTACCAAATCAACTGCGCGCAACTTTGCGGCATGGGGCATTACACCATGAAAGGCACCCTCAAAGTCGTTTCCCAAAAGGATTACGACAAATGGGTGGCCGACAAATCCAAGGCCGGCGCGGCCGCCGCCAGCTACGAATAAGAGAGGCTCAATTTGTCCGAACACAAAATGGAATCGGTTGTCTGGGGCGGGTTGATCATCGCCTTGCTCGCCCTTCTGGCCGCGTTCGTTGTCCTGCCCGCCCGCTCCAAGCCTTTGCCCGTGCTGGGTGCGCTGCCCGATTTTGCCCTCACGAATCAAAACAACCAAAACGTCACCCTCGCTTCTTTGCGCGGCGGCGTCTGGATAGCCGACGTTATTTTCACCCGTTGTGCCGGCCAATGCCCCGTCATGTCCGCCCAAATGCAAACGATCCAGAACACCCTGCCCGCCGGGTTGCCCGTCAAGCTGGTTTCCTTCACCACCGACCCCGCCTTTGACACGCCGGAGGTGTTGAAGAAATACGCCGCCCGATTCGGCGCGCGCGACGGCCAATGGCTCTTTCTCACCGGCAGCAAGTCCGCCCTCCGCCACGCGACGGTGGAGGGCCTCAAACTCGGCGTGGTGGACAAACCGCCCGGCGAGCGGGACAACGCCGACGACCTCTTCATTCACAGCGAAAAACTCGTCGTCATTGATCAAAAAGGACAAATCCGCGGCTATTTCGACGGGCAAACCCCCGAAGGCGCGTCCCAGGCCCGGGCCGCCGCCAAAATTCTGGCGCGCATAAACCCACCATGACCCTGCACGATCTTCCCGCCGTCAACGCCACCCTCAACGGTTTGAGCGCGATTTTTTTAGGCGCCGGCTATGTCTTCATCAAAAAGAAAAACATGCCGGCGCACCGCGCGTGCATGATCAGCGCCTTCGTCACCTCCGCGATCTTTCTGGCCTGTTACCTCACGTATCATATTCTGGTTCATCACGTCACCATCTTCCGGAATCCCGCGTGGTTTCGTCCGATTTACCTGACGATTTTAGGCACCCACACGATCCTGGCCGTCGTGATCGTACCCTTGATTTTTATGAGCCTAAGCCGGGCTTTGCGTCAGAAATTTGCCAGCCACAAAAGCATCGCCCGCTGGACTTGGCCGATGTGGATGTATGTCTCGGTGACGGGCGTGCTGGTGTACTGGCTGCTCTACCAGAAATTTCCGCAGCAATGAAAACGATTGAAAATGGATCATTGAAAGATGGTCATTTGTCATGTCGGCAAACCATTGCCTTCTCCAAACACCCAATCCAGAAAAACGGCCCGGAACCTGACCCGCCGCATCCCCGTGCCAGCGCCATCAGCGCATGAATACCAACTTCCGAGGACCTTTCGGCCTTCAATAACAACGCTCAACTTGTGTCAATAGTGAGTATCCCATTGACACAAGTTGAGCGTTGTTATTTTTCATGCCACTGTTGGCGACCCCTGTCCGAACTGAATTTTCCCGCTTTTGCGCCATCTATTTCAGGCTGGGAATGGTTCCTCCCCGCGCTCCGCGGAGTTTGGAGATTGCCCAAAACAGCAAGGGCGTCAGGGCGGCGGCGGCCAAAGCCAGGCCGCCCATAATCCATGTCCAGGCTGGGCGCGGCATGGTGATGACGGAAAAGTCGTCAAATTCTCCCGCGCCGGAAGTCCACGCTTCATCAATATTGGCGGCGACGACTATGTCCGCCGCGGCCGCTTTGTCGGGCGCGACAAGGTCGGAGATGGTGACGGTTTTGTACTGGGTCATGCGCGCGTCAGAACGATTGGCGCCGAGATCGGTCACATTCTGGCTCAGAAAATTCGTGTTTTCATCATAAAACCGAAAGAGGACTTGGAGGCGGTCGCCCGGATTTATCTTGTCCAGCAACTTGTAGGCAAAGGAGAAGGTGATGGGCTGGCTGCCGCAGGCGGCGGGGCCGAGAAGGAATATTTCGCTGCGCAAATCGGCGTGATTGGTTTGGCCAGCCAGATCGTTGGTGATGCCGACTATAAAACAGTTCAGGCCGGTGGCCGGATCGGTCGTGTCTGGCGCCGAGCTTCTCAGCGGGATAATTGGTGCGGTTGAAACCGATGATCGCCCCGTTGATGGCGTAGCTGGACAACTGCTGGTCGCGCTGCTGGAAGGGAGGCGTGTTGGTGTAATCCATCGGACACATGTAAAGCCTTTGGTCTTTCAAGGTGGGCCAAATCAGGCCATTCGTGATGACGAATTGCGAGGGACCTTGGGCGTTGGAATTCAATGTGTAGAGCCATCCTAGATAGCCGGAGACGTCCTCCTTGAGCCAATTCGGGGCGGGCAAATAGTCGCCATTGTCCGCCGCGTACATTTGGACGGCGGCGCTGATTTGTTTGAGATTGTTGATATCCACGGCTTCGGCGCCCTGGCTTTTGGCGCTGTTAAACGTCGGGAGCAGGAGCGCGGCCAGAATGCCGATGATGGCGATGACCACGAGCAATTCGATGAGCGTAAACGCTCTGGCAGGCCGGTCAGCCTGAAGGTTTGCATACCGAGTCAATTTCATGGACGATTCCGCAACCAGAGTATCCCCCGGTCCGCCACGTCGTCAACAGCGCCGGATAACCGAAACGGTTTGCGTCGCGGCGGCCCGGCGTGTCATAGTTGCCATTGTGCGCTTGGATACTGCCTTGCTTTGCGGCTTGTTCCTGACCGCGCCTTGGGCCGCGCCTGCGGACGAACCGGCCTTTTGGTCCTGGGCCGCCACGCCGCCCATGGGCTGGAATAGTTGGGATGGCTTTGCCACCACCGTGACCGAGGCGCAGACCCGCGCCCAGGCCGATTTCATGGCGGCCCATCTCCATCAGCATGGCTGGCAATACATCGTGGTGGACATCCAATGGTACGAACCCAAGGCGACCGGCTTCGATTACCGCGAGGGCGCCCAACTCACCATGGACAAATGGGGCCTGTTGCTGCCGGCGACCAACAAATTCCCTTCCGCCGCCGATGGCCGGGGCTTCAAGCCGCTGGCCGATTACGTTCACAGCTTGGGCCTGAAATTCGGCGCGCATCTCATGCGCGGCATTCCGCGCCAGGCGGTGGCGGCGAAAACCCCCATCAAAGATGCCAGCGCCACCGCCGCCGACATCGCCATTGTGGCCGACACCAATGACGCCTGCCGTTGGAACAGCGACATGTTCGGCGTGGACGCCTCCAAGCCCGGCGCGCAGGAGTACTACAATTCCGTCTTCGACCAGTTCGCGTCGTGGGGATTGGATTATGTGAAAGTGGACGATCTTTCCCGGCCCTATCACGTGGGGGAAATTGAGGCCATTCGCAAGGCGATTGACCGCACGGGGCGCGCCATCGTGTTGAGCACCTCGCCGGGCGCGACCCCGCTCAACGAGGGCGGCCACATCAGCGCGCACGCCAACTTGTGGCGCATCAGCGACGATTTCTGGGACCGTTGGCCGGAGCTGCTGGAACAATTCCAGCGCGTGCGCGACTGGACGCCCTTCCGCGGCCCCGGGCATTTTCCCGATGCCGACATGCTGCCCATTGGCGTCCTGCAAATGGGGAAAAACAAAACGCATTTCTCGCGCGAGGAGCAAATCACGCTCATGTCGCTCTGGAGCGTCGCCCGCTCGCCGCTGATGATTGGCGCGGATTTGACGAAACTGGATGACTTCACGCTTTCCCTGCTGACCAACGACGAAGTCATCGCCGTGAATCAAAACAGCGCGAACAATCGCGAATTGTTTCAGCGCGACCGTTTTTGCGGATGGGCCGCCGACGCGCCCGGCTCGCGGGACAAGTACCTTGCGTTGTTCAACACGCGCGATCCGTCCGCGATTGAAACGGAGTCGGCCATCCCGGTCAAACTCACGGAGCTTGGTGTCAGCGGCGAAGTCCGCGTCCGCGATTTGTGGAGGAACGAAGACCTCGGATTGGTGTCAAATGCATTCGCGCCCGTCATCCACACCCACGGGGCGGGGCTTTACCGCATGTCACCGGTCAAGTGAGCGGCCCGTTATGGTCCGGTCGAAGGTTGCTGGAAGGTGATCGAGACCTCGACGGGCACGTCGCGCGGGGGCAGATTGGTCGCGTTCGGCTCCCAAATTAAATCGTTGTCGTGGCCGGGGCCGGTGTTGTTGACCAGCGCGACCGGATCGGTCACGAGGGAAATGAGGGAGCCGTCCATCTGCGCCAGGAATTTGTTGTTGACTATGAGCGAACCGTTGTAAACCCACCCGCCATGCGCCATGACGGCCTGGGTGTCGTTTTTGCGGACAAGCTCCTCGGCCGGGCGCCGCGTTTGGCCTGCAGGCGTTTTCCACGCGACTTCGATGGCCACCTTGTCGCCGGGAATGGTTTCCTTGGAGGGATGAACCACGGGGCCGGGCACGCCGTTGGACGGACTGCCGGGGAAATGGGCGTTGCCGGGACCGTGCGCGCCCAAAAGAAGCATGGCGAGGTGGATGTGATACGGTTCGGCCTGGGTCTTTAAAATGCTCTCATGGGTTTTGCCGTAAGTGGTTACCAGAAAATACTCCATCAACCCTTGCGACTTGTTGAGCACAGCCGGCAAGGTGATGCGGCGGCGGCGCTGGTCAAGCCTGACCCGGCCGATTTCAAAGACGCCCGGCTCCACCATGCGCACGGCGGTATTGGTCAGCGCCGTCATGGAGCTTTCCACCGGTTGGCAGCCTCCGGCTTGCTTGGGCGGAGGATTGGTGGCGGGGGGTTGGCTTTGCCGGGCGCTTGCCATCAAGGCGCCCAAAAACACGAGCAGCCATGCGCCGGCTTTTTTCGTCCGTCTCACAGCTTGTTTTCGACGATTTCCATGGCCGTGACGACGTAGGCGGTGTCGAGGACGGGGTCTTTCTCCCACCAACGGCCATTGTCGTTGGCCCAGGAGCCATCGGCCTTTTGCAAATTGATCAACTTGAGCGTCAGTTCCTCGCGCCAATTGATCTGCCGTCCGTCCCTGGTTTCCAAAGTGTCCACGCCGGCGAAGGTCAGTGCTTTGGCCATAAGCATGTAGTAGTAATAGAGGCCCTGCGGGCCCATGCCCGGATTCTCCTCGACGGTGTAGTTGCCGCGCAACCAGTCCATGGCCGCGATCACGCGCGGGTCGTCCGACTTGAGGTCCGCATAGATGTAACTCAACAAACCGGCGTAGCTCATCGAACCGTAGGAGCGCAGGGCGACACGGCCGGAGGGCAGATTGGTTTTTCCGGCGTTGCTGCGGCCCGGAGCGTAGATAAAACCGCCCTTGTTTTGGGGATCGTCGGAAGCCCACGCCTGGGTATTGGAGCCTGGCAGATTCTGGCAATTCTGCACGAAGCGAAGGGCGGCCTGCCAATTTAAATCCGGCGCCTTGGCGCCATTGGCATCCCGCGCCGGCCGGCTATGGTAGAGCGCCTCCAGCACCAGCATGGTGTTGGAGAGATCGGGGCGCTTTTCCGTGCCGCCGTAACCGATCCCACCGCTAAACGGGCTGTTGGTTTCGCCTAATTGGGCGTCGCCGACTTGCAGGCCGATCAGGTATCGCCGCGCATTTTGAATCACGGCCTGATCCGATGGCCGGTTGCGCAACGCCAGCGCGCTGAGGACGACCGAGGTGTTGTAAGATTGCAGTTCCTCCTTGTAAATCCCCCCGTCCGGTTGGGCGCAACTCAACAAGTAAGCGTAGCCCTTGTCCATGTTGGACGAGAGGGCTTTTTCGGGCGTCGGTCCCATCAAAGCCGTTACTACCAGCGCCGTCAGCGCGGGGTGGTCCGGCGAGGACCACCACCCGTTGGTATTCTGCCTGGCTTCCAACCACCCGCGGCCCTTCTCGACGGCGTGCCGCGCCTCATGGCGAAGGGAAGCATTGCCGGAAAGCGGCGCGGACACCGTGACCGCGTCGCGCGCAACGGCGGTCAAGCCGGCGGCCAGAAGTACGAAAGCCAACCCACCCCAACTTCGCCAACGACCGGGCGATCTCTCCACCGCCGGACATTGATGCCAATCAAGCATGGAGGAAGATTAGCAGATGCTTGCGCCATGCGCAAACCTGGAGTGAGTCCTAAATCGCGATGGAAACGTGCTTGGTTTCAAGATAGGCCTCCATCCCTTCGATGCCCAATTCCCGGCCCCAGCCGCTTTGTTTGACACCACCGAAAGGCGCGTTGGTCGTGGTCGGCAAACCCTCGTTGATGGCCAGCGTGCCCGCTTCGATCTGCTCCATGAGCCGGAACGCGCGGCTCAAGTCGCGGGTGAAAGCGTAGGCGGCCAATCCGAAGGGCGTCCCGTTGGCCAGTTCAATCGCTTCCGCCTCCGTGTCGAAAGGCAGGACCGCCGCCACCGGGGCGAATGTTTCCTCCCTCAAACAAAGACTGTCCCGGGGCACGTCCGCCAGAATGGTGGCTTCCAGGAAATGGCCGGGGCGCTCCAGGCGCTTGCCTCCGCACAAAACGCGCGCTCCGCGGCGGACGGCATCGGCGATGTGATCGAGGGCCTTCTGGACCGCTTTTTCGTCAATCATCGGGCCAATTTGCACGTTGGGTTCCAATCCGTCGCCGACCTTGAGGACCCTGGCTTTTTCGACCAGGCGCTGCACAAAGGAGGGATAAAGGCCGCGCTGCACGTAAATGCGGTTGGCGGCGATGCACGACTGGCCGGTGTTGCGGAACTTGGCCAGCATCGCGCCTTCCACGGCTGTCTCCAAGTCAGCGTCATCAAAGACGACAACAGGATTCAGGCCGCCCAATTCCAGCGAGAGCGGTTTAATGTGCGCCGCCGCGCCCGCGATCAGGCTGCGTCCGACCTCCGTCGAGCCGGTGAAACTGATTTTGCGCACCAGCGGGTTCTCCAGGAACTCGGCGGCGATGTCCCCGGCCGAACCGGCGGCCAATTGGAAAACGCCCTTGGGCAAACCGGCCGCATGGCAGGCTTCGGCGAAGGCGACGTTGCACAGCGGGGTGTAACTGGCCGGTTTGAGAATGGCCGTGCAACCTGCTGCCAGCGCGGGAGCGACCTTGCGCGCGCCCAGCACAAGCGGAAAATTCCAAGGAGCGATGGCGCCCACCACGCCGATGGGCGTTTTGACCACCAGGTTGCGTTTGCCGTCGGCTTGATGGGGAATGACGCGTCCGTAACCGCGCCGGGCCTCCTCGGCAAACCAGAGCAGGTGATCCAAAGTCATCCCCAATTCGCCCAGGCTTTGAGGCAGAGGCTTGCCGGCTTCCAGCGTCATGGTGCGGGCGATCTCGTCGCGCCGGCGTTCGAGTTCATGGGCGATTTTGCGGAGGAACTCGCCGCGGGCTTTGCCCGTCAGCGCGCGCCAGCCCGCAAAGGCCGCGTGGGCGTCCTGAATCGCTTTTTTCAGGCGCGGGCGGTCCACGGAGGACATTTCGGCGATGACCTCAGTGGTGGCGGGGTTGCGGACGGAAAAATGCCGGTCGGTCGTGACAAACTCGCCATTGAGATAAAGCGGATGGATTTTCATTATATTTCTGAGTTGCTCCTTATGCTGATCGTATTCTTAATTTTAATCGGAATCTCTTGTCGCATGAACGAAGAAGATTGCCACCAAGCTTACAAAAAGAAGTCTGCCGCCGCCAGCCCAAAAAATTAAAAATAAAAAATGGGGTCACCCAGTTATACACCTTGCCAGTTCCTGCGTCTTTTGCTTTTTAGCGGCCATCCCTCAATGCCTCGCCGCGAAGATGCGCAAGAATCGCAAAAATTGGCGTGTATAGCCGTGTTGACGCTCTCCATACCCTCGCCCGCCCGGCGGGAGAGGGCAGGGTG
>Ga0224555_1000713_pt1 | contig 50808 bp, 33 predicted proteins | sample 714S23034metaG_FD_180687 | JGI IMG/M metagenome (GOLD analysis project Ga0224555, IMG submission 180687) | Peat soil microbial communities from Stordalen Mire, Sweden - 717 S2 30-34 | ecosystem: Environmental > Terrestrial > Soil > Wetlands > Peat | place: Sweden: Norrbotten County, Stordalen...
GCACTAACTTCGCGTTGTGCGGTTCGGAGAGCTGCTGTTTAATGGACGATGAAAATTGCATCGCCCATGAATTACAAGATCGCGGGCAATTTGTCCCGCTTTATTTTCCGGGGCAAGCGCAGGGCTATCCCGAAGGTTGACGGAATGAGTGTCCATTCATCCGACCGCCTCAGCGGGCGGGTGGTTGCAAAGGCTGGCATGAGCCTTGCATCCTGGGGAGAAAATATTCCCATTACTTTGACCGAACCAGCACAAAACAGAACACTTGTTCAGATTTCGTCAACCCCTAAAACAGGCGTTTCGACTGGAGGATTCATGGACAGCGGCGGCTTTTTTACCAGCGGCGATTTGACATTTGGGAAGAACCGCAAAAATGTTGACAGGATTTTGGCCGCGCTGTCTTCCGAATTGAGCAAAATCGGGCCGCCGAAGGAGCCTGAGAAAAAGAAATGCCCGTTCTGCGCGGAACTCATCCAACCTGAGGCAATTAAATGCCGGTTTTGCGGCAGCGACCTCCGAGAACAGCCGTCGCCCGCGGAGCAACCCGCAAACTTGAACCAAGACCCCGACCCTGCCCCGCAAACCGAGAACGCGCCAATTCGAGTGGGCACAGAAGTGCATTTTGAATGCCCCATCTGCCGCCAGCCGAGAGCAGCGGATGCAGAAGCGGCTGGCCAACAATTCTCTTGTCCTGGATGCGGCGGACAGCTTGAGGTTCCTGGCGTCTAATTCGAGGCGTTTATTGCCGCCCATTTCATTCGTTTGGCGGAAAGGAGGCGGAAGAAATGAAAAAAACATCCCACCTTATTCTAAAAATAATTATCATCATTCTTGGCGCAATAGCTGGATGCTTATTGATGCGATGTTTCAGAAGGATAAATCCAAATTAGGACACTACCCTGCGCTCGGTTGACTGGCCCCGGCCACTGTGGTATAAACTCAAGGGTAAATGCCGCGGAAAATTCGCCAATTGGTATCGGTTTTGACGGCTTCGGGGTTTGTGCTGGTGCCGGGGGGCAAGGGGTCGCACCGCAAATTCCGCCATCCGCGACTTCCCGGTTCGCTGATATTAAGCGGCGGCGATGGCGATGACGCCCGCCACTACCAGGAAAAGCAAGTGCGCAACGCCATTCGTGAGGCATCCAATGAAAGCTGAAGACCAGTATTTAAAGTTTGTCCTGTGGAATAATGAAGACAGCCTTTATGTGGGCTACTGCCCGGATCTGTTTCCGTGGGGCGGGGTGTGTCATGGCGACAGCGAGGAAACAACCTATCACCAGTTGTGCGCGCTCGTTCGTGAAGAGGTCGAGCAATTGCGCCAAAATGGCAAGGAGTTGCCTTCTCCCGGCACGCGGCCCATGAAGGAAGCCGTGCCGGCCTGAATTCGCGGGGAAAATCGCGGCTCGACGCCCGCCGTCGCCAAGCTTCCGCCTTCGTTGAAACTTCCGCCTCCGTTTGAAACTATGGCGGACAAGACGGTGGACTGGATGGCGCGCCAGGGAGTCCCGGCCCGTCAAAACTCCGGCGGCTGCTCTTTGTGCCAGGAGGTGCTTTAGGCCGTTCTGGCTGCCTTCGGTGTGTTTCTTGTTTGTCGTTCTGCAGCGCTGAAAGTTGGCAAGCCAACCGCAGAATGGGACAAAACTATGTTTGACCCCTTGGATGACCCTTGGAACGCCCTCATCCTAACCTTCTCTCCCAGGGAGAAGGAACCGCCGTCCATTCCGCACTCCACGATGCTCGCGCGCGCAACGCTGGCAACATCCTGGTTACGGGCGGAAATGGCGATGGGAACGCCGCCAACGGATTGATGGCGACACTGACGGGAATGTTTGCCAAATCCCTCAACGCACCCACCGCCTCCGTGGCCGCGACAGAAGCAGCATCGGCCAAATCCAAGAGTTAACGTGATTTCATTTTTTGCATCGCCGGATGTCCCGGTTTGTGGGAGAATGAAGCGATGCAGATGCGCGAGTTGTTTGGGCGAATGAGCCGGGGCCTGTCCGAAATAATGGCGGGCGCGGGCCTTTTGCTGGCGGCTATGATGGCCTGCGGCGGAGGGGGCGGCCTCCCGGCGCTGGGCGCGCCGCCGGAGGATGCGCAGGAGCTGCAGGACTTCCGGTTCGCCACCAAGTTGTTCCAGGATTCCCATTATTCGCTGGCGGAAACCAACTTCAGCGAATTTCTGGCCCGGCACACCAACTCGCCCCACCTGGCCGACGCCATTCTCTACCTGGCGCGGGCGCGCCTGGAGCAATCCAATTTCAACGGTGCCATCAGCCTGCTGCAAAAATCCGCCGCCGACGCCGGCCCCTTGCGGCCGGAATATGTTTTCTGGATCGCCAAGGCGCGATCCGGCGCGGGGGATTTGGGGGGCGCGGCGGAGGGTTTTGCCACGGTGGCGCGGGATTTTCCGCTCTCGCCCCGGCGGCTGGAAGCGTCCTGCGATGAAGCCGAAATCCATGCCCGCCAAGGCGATTGGACGGGCGTCATCCGCTTGCTGCAACAAACCAACGGCGCGTTTCAGGCCGCGGCCAGCGCGGACGGGAAAAGCGAATTTGCGGCGCTGGGCTGGCTGTCCCTGGGCGAAGCTTATTTGCATGAGCAGCGCCCGGACAATGGCGAGAAAGTGCTGCTCGGCCTTGACCCCGCCGCCTTGAACCAGGATTTGCTCTGGCGCTATCAATACTTGTTGTGCCGGCTGCAATGGGCCGGGGGCAGAGCCGCGGCGGCGCTGGCGGCCAGCACCAATTTGCTGAAAATGGACCTGGACGCGCCGCGCCAGGCCGCGGGCTGCTTCCTGCAAGGGGAAATTCTGGAGACATTGGGCCGCACCAACGAGGCGCTGGGCGTCTATGCCAAAAACCTGGCCGAGAGCCAGCCGCCGGAGGCCCAGCGACAGGCGCTGGCCCGCACGATTCAATTGACAGTGGCGCTGAATCCGCCCTCGCAGGCGATCCAGTTGCTGGACACTCTCGTCGGGCAGCGTCCGCCGCAAGCGCCGGGCCAGGATTCGGCCCGGCTCAGTCTGGGGGAATTGTATCTCAAAGCCTTCGCCGGGCCGCCCGACGCGGCGGCGTCCTCCAACGCCCCCGCCCTGCTGGCTGGCGCGCTGACCAATCTCAACATGGTCATCAGCAATTACACCAACAGCCCGTTGCTGGCCAGGGCGCGGCTGGATCGCGGCTGGTGCGATTGGTTTTCCACCAACATCCCGGCCGCCCGGGAGGATTTCGAGGAAGCCGCCGCCCGTATGCCGTTGTCGCCGGACCAGGCCGCCGCCCGCTTCAAATTGGCCGACACGTTGTTCATCCTCACGAATTATTCCGGCGCCGCCAGCAATTACGGCCTGGTTCTGAGCCTCTATGACAAACTGCCCGAAGTGACCAACGCGCTTTTCGACCTGGCGCTTTATCAAATCGCCGAGGCGGACATCCGGCGCGGCGACACCGACGGGGCGCGCGCGGCGGTGGAGGACATCCTGCGGCGGTATCCCGGCAGTTACTACGGGGACCGCGGCTCGCTGCTGATGGGTCAGGATTTGAACCGCAAGGGGGATTACACCCATGCGCGGGCGGTTTTCACCGGCGTGTTGGAACGGTCGCCCCGCTCGCCGCTCCTGTCCAAGGTGCAGTACGCCATCGCCCGCACCTACGATTTGGATGGCGATTGGAACACGGCCATCAGCCGGTACAAAGAGTGGGAGGCCGCTCACGCGGGCGATGCCCTGCTGCCGGAGGTGGAGTTTCACCTGGCGCTGGCTTGCGGCAAGGCGGGCCGGACGAACGACGCGCTGATGGGCTTCACCAATTTCGCGTCCCGCTTCCCCAGCAACGCGCTGGCGCCGTGGGCGCTCAATTGGGTGGGGGACTACTATTACAACCAGGGCGATTGGCGGGCGGCCGAAATCAATTATCAGGAATTGTTCCAAACCTACCCCGCGGCGGGCGAACTGGCTTATCAAGCCCGCTACTGGGCCGGCAAGTCGGCCCTGGCGCGCCCAGGGACGGAAGAAGCGAGCGATTACTTTTTGAAGCTGGTCAACCTGACCAACGCGCCGCCGGCGCTGGCCGCGCGCGGCTATTTCGCGCTGGGCGACATTGCGTTTCAGCATTTTCTGACCACGCCGACCATTTCAAACTTGAACCAGGCCATTTTCAACCTGAACCCATTGACCAACGGCGCGCCCACCAACGCTATCGCCGTCGAGGCCCTGGGCCGGCTGGGCGATTATTACATGGCATGGCCGAGCCCCAACACGTACGCCATTGCCCGGCAGATGTATGAGACGATTGTCAATTTCCCGGCCGGCAGCGTCAGCGCCGCCGCGCGCTGCCAGGCGGAGGTCGGCCTGGGTTTGCTGGCCGAAAAAGAGCGCAACCCGGAACTGGCCTTGAAGCATTACTGCAACGTGGTGGATAATAAATACGGCCCCGGCAGTTTTGATCCCTACTGGGTGGAACGCGCGGGCGAATTCGCCGCCCGGGTCTGCGAAGACCAGCAACACTGGCAGGAGGCGGTCAAAGTGTATGAGCGCGTTGTGGAAGCCGTGCCGGCGGTGCGGCCGTTGCTGGAAAAGAAAATAGCCGCCGCGCAAGCCCGCTGGGAGGCGGCGGGAAAATAAGGCTACATCATTTTCAACAGCGTCGCCGCCATTTCTGAAGGCGTGGCCGCGACACCGATGCCAGCCTGCCGGAAGGCCTCGATCTTGGCCGCCGCCGTGCCCTTGCCGCCGCTGATAATCGCCCCGGCGTGGCCCATGCGCCGTCCCGGCGGGGCGGTCGCTCCCGCGATGAACCCCGCCACCGGTTTCCGGCAATGCTGGTGGATCCATGCCGCCGCCTCCTCTTCGGCCGAGCCGCCGATTTCGCCGATCATGATGATGCCGTGCGTTTCGGGATCGTCGTTGAACATTTTGACGATGTCCAGGTGCGAGGCGCCGTTGACCGGGTCGCCGCCGATGCCCACGCAGGTGGATTGCCCGGCGCCGCGGCAGGTCAATTGCCAGACCGCTTCGTAGGTCAGCGTGCCGCTGCGGGAGACGACGCCGATGTGGCCCCTTTTGTGAATATAGCCCGGCGCGATGCCGATGCGGCAGCCGCCGCGGGAATCGCGGCCTTCGCCCGGCGTGACCACGCCCGGGCAATTCGGCCCGATGAGCCGGGTGTGGCCGCCACGCAGGGCCTCCTTCACCTTAACCATGTCTTTGACAGGGATGCCTTCGGTAATGCACACGACCAATTCCAGCCCGGCGTCGGCCGCCTCCAGAATGGCGTCGCCGGCAAACGGCGGGGGGACGAAAATGGCGGAAACCGTCGCGCCGGTTTGGCGGGCGGCCTGGCCGACGGTGTCAAAGATGGGAATCTTTTGGCCCGCGTGCTCAAAGACCTGGCCGCCCTTGCCGGGGGTGACGCCGGCCACGATGCGCGTGCCGTAATCGAGGGAGAGCTGGGTGTGCCGGGCGCCAAAACTGCCGGTGATGCCCTGGACGAGGACCTTCGTGTCGGGTTTAACGAGAATGGACATGGTAAAATAATGTTATTTTTTATCCGGCGGCATGACATACTCGCCATTGATCTGCGCCAAGGTCGCTTCGTCGGTCATGGGATCAATTTAAACGATGGGCTTGGATTTTCAATCTCTTCATTTCCAGTAAAGTCATGCCTTCTGAGGCATTACTATTCCTCGCGAAATTTTCTGGCGGAAAAGCAAACGCTGATGTAGGCTCTTCACCATGTTTGGAACATTAAATCCATTCGTTATTTTGATGGGCAGCCTTGCCTTCGCGGGCCTGCTCGCGTTGTGTCACAGTCAATGGAACGCGGAAGCGCGCCTCCGCCGCCGCTGCCGCAAAAACCACCGGCGCGTGGTTTCGAGAAGCAAAGGACCGACGATTAAGTTGGCAGTCTCGACCAGAGCTTAAGGGTCGTGCGGGGCGGACAATCGTGTCTGCCCGCTGGCGGACGGGTGGCGTCAAGGCTTGGCGCCGTAGTTGCGCACGAAATCCACGCACTGCTTCACATCGGGCACCGATTTGGCCCAGTTGTACTCGTACTCGATGGAGACGTTGCCTTGAAAGCCCTGGGCCTTCAATTCGTCCAGGATTTCCTTCACCTTGCCAACGCCAGTGCCAAAGGGGACGCAGTGGCCTTGCTGGCCCACAACGTCCTTGTCTTTCAAATGGCAACTGATGACCCGGCCTTTGAGCAGCTTGATGGATTCCAAGGGGTCCAGACCGGAGGTGACCCAGTGGCCGGTGTCGGCGCAGGCCCCGATGCGCGGGTCGCGGTCTTTGACGACGGACAGGACATATTTGGGGTCCCACACTTTGTAGCTGGGATCATTGTCGCGCCGCCCATGCTCGTGGATGCCGACGCGGATGTCGTATTCCTTGACCAGCTTTTCGATGATGTCCAATTGATCCACGGATTCGGTGGTGATGCCGTAAAGATTGAGCTTTTTGGCAAAGTTGAAAACCTTGCGCCACTCGGCCTCGCCGCGGGCGCCGACCACGCCATAGTTGACAGCGAGGATGCCCGCCTTGGCCAGCTTGTCCTGCAAGGCCGCCAGGTCCTCCGACAGCATGTTCTGGTCCAATTTCGCTCCAGGCCGGTCGGCGGAAAGTTTCTGGCCGGGATAGAACTCGATCATTTTGCCGCCGGCTTCGACCGTTTTGTCAATGGCCTCGAAGGCGGTGAAGTCCTTGAAGGTGTAAGCCTGGCAGCCCAGGGCGAAGCCGCCGGTGTCGTATTGCGATGGAATTGTATCCATGGCGGAGAGTTGAGTCAGGGTCAAGGCGCACAGGGCGCCGGCCAAAATCAGGTGTCGTTTGGACATAATGACGGGCATTAAGCAGCCGCCGGCGGCGGAAGGCAAGAAGATTCACGTCCTTGACGCCGGGGTTGCGGGTTCCCAGTATGAGTGCTCTTAAGAAAATGAATCTGGCGAATCCGACAAACACGGCGGGAATCCCGGACAATGCCAACCAGGGGGCCGTCGCCTCTTTCGGCAAGGATGTTTCGACCGGGAATTTCCAACGTTGTCTGGCGGGCCTTTTTCTATTGGGATTGATCGTGCGGGCGTGCTTCCTGATCGAGCACGCGCGCAGTCCGTCCTTTGCCGTGCTGACCCTGGATCAGAAGTACTACGACGCGGCGGCCCGATTGCTTCTGGGGGGCCAGGACCTTCGTCAACTTCATGGCATGAGGCCGCTGCTTTATCCGATGTTCCTGGCGGCTTTATACAAACTTGGCGGGGCGCACGGAGTCGAATTGGCGGTGGTGGCGCAGCATCTGCTGGGGGTGTTGACCGGCGTGTTGGCGGCTCTTTTGGGGGCGCGGCTTTTTGGGCATCGGCTCTGCGGGCTGGCGGGCGGGGTGCTGTTTCTGCTGGCGCCCGTGCCGCTTTACTTCGAGGGGGAGTTGCTGATCGAATCCAGTTACACGTTTTTGATCTGCCTGGGGCTGCTGCTGCACCTGCGCGCGGCTGGCGCGGCGGGAGGGAAGGGCGGCCGGCTTTGGCTGCTGTGCGGCGGCTTGGCCGTGCTGACGGCGCAAGCGCGGGCGAACATCCTGGTGTTCCTAGCGGTGTATCCGCTCCTGGCGGGCTGGCGCTGGTGGCGCGCGCGTCAACCCGCGGCGCTGTGGCCTTTACTGGGGTTGCTCGGCGGGCTGGTGATGGGCATCTCCTGGGGATTTGTCAATAAAATGCAATCGGGCCATTTCCAGGTTATCCCGTCCGCCGGCGGCATGAACCTCTATCTGGGCAACAAGCGCGCGGCGGACGGCATGACGGTATCGCTGGACCGCTACATCAATTACAACGAACGCAATGAGGACCCGGTGGAGGTGTGGGCGCACCAGACTTATGAGGCGGCCATGCGCGCGCAGGGCCGCCAGCCTGAGGACGCCAATCCCATGGCCGTCTCCCACTACTGGACCCGGCGAACCATCGCCGAAATCAAGGCCGCTCCGTCCGCCTGGCTCGGCTTGATGGCCAGGAAATGCTGGCTGACGCTCTGGAACGCCGAAGTGCCCAACAACAAATCCTTCGCTTTTCTGCAAACGGAATTCCTCTGGCTGCGCCTGCTGCCGGTGCGCTGGGTCGTGTTGCTCATGCTGGCGCCGGCCGGCATCTGGGCCGCCGCCAGATGGGGCAACCGCGACGCCCTTTTCATTCTGCTGGTTTTTGTCTTGCTTTACTCCGCGGCCAATATCGCCTTCTTCATCTGCGACCGCTTCCGCTATCCGGTTTGGCCGGCCCTGGCGGCCATCGCCGGCGGCGGTTTAGTAGTCTTGGTTGAAACGCTCCGGCGCCGCCGATGGCGCGGGGCGCTGTGGCTTGCGGCGGGCATGGCCTTGATGGCCGCGCTGTCGCTGCCCAACTGGTTTCATGCTGAACTGCCCTCCTTTGCGCTGGATTATCGTTTGCATTCGATCGCATGGTACGAAAAGGGGCGTTTCCCGGAAGCCTTGCAGGACATTGATCGCGGCCTTGCGTTGAATCCCGGCGACATGACCTCGCTGCACCATCGCGGCAACGTGCTCCTGGCCCTCAACCGATGGGAGGAGGCCCGGCAGCAGTTCGAGCGCGCCTTGAAAATCAATGCCGAAGACGCGGGGGTCTGGAACAATTACGGTGTCGCGCTGGACGGCTTGGGCCGGGCCAGGGAGGCGCTGGAGGCGTATCGCCGCGCCACCCAATGCCATCCCCCCAGCCAAAACGCCTTTCTCGGCATGGCCTTCGATCTCATCGGCGCAGGCCGCCTTGACGAGGCCGCGGACGCGCTGGACCAGTTTGGCAAATTGGAGCCGGGCCGGAACGCGGTCGTGCTGGCCCTTCGCTCGGTCCTGGCGCAACGGCGCGGCCAAACAACGGAGGCCGCCGCGCTGGAACAGCAAGCCCGCAATCTGGACCCCGGCGCGGCGGCCTGGGCCGTCCAACGCGCCGCCCACACCGGGCAGGAGAGGAGTCCGCAAGATGGAAGGCCATGAAGCCAGCGCCAACCAGGGCGCCATCTCCGCTTTCGGAAAGGATATTTCAGCCGAAGCATTCAAGCGTTATCTGGCGTGCCTTTTTTTGTTGGGTTTGATCGTGCGGACGTGTTTTCTGATGGAACATGCGCGCAGCCCGTCCTTTGGCGTGCCGACTTTGGATGAGAAGTATTACGACGAGGCGGCAACTATTCTAACGACAGGCGGGGACCTGCGGGAGCTTCGCGGATTGAAGCCGCTGCTCTACCCCATGTTCCTGGCGGTCTTTTACAAATTGGGAGGCGGCGGAAGGGAACTGGCGGTGGTGGCGCAGCATCTCCTGGGGGTGTTGACGGGTGTGCTGGCCGCTCTGCTGGGGGCGCGGCTCTTCCGGCACCGGCTGTGCGGGCTGGCGGGCGGGGCGTTGTTTCTGCTGGCGCCGGTGCCGCTGTGCTTCGAGGGCGAGCTGTTGATCGAATCCAGCTACGTTTTTTTGATCTGCCTGGGGCTGCTGCTGATGTTCCATGCCGCCGACGCGGCGGGATGGAAGGGCGGCTGGCTTTGGCTGCTGTGCGGCGGCTGGACGGTGCTGACGGCGCAGGCGCGGACGAACATTCTGGTGTTCATGGCGGTGTATCCGCTTTTGGCGGGCTGGCGCTGGTGGCGCGCGCGCCAACCCGCCGCCCTGTGGCCATTGATGGGGTTGATGGGTGGGCTGCTGATGGCCATCCCCTGGGGATTTGTCAATAAAATGCAATCGGGCCATTTCCAGGCCATCCCATCCGCCGGCGGCGTTAATCTCTATTTGGGCAACCGGCGCGGGGGAGACGGAATAAGAGGGGGAGTGGACCGCTACGTCCATTACGACGAGCGCCATGAGGACCCGGTGGAAGTGTGGGCGCGCGAGGAATACACCGCCGCCATGCGCGCGCAGGGCCGCCAGCCTGAGGACGCCAATCCCATGGCCATCTCCCACTACTGGACCCATCGGGCCATCGCCGAAATCAAGGCCGCTCCGTCCGCCTGGCTCCGCTTGATGGCCAGGAAATGCTGGCTGACGCTCTGGAACGCCGAAGTGCCCAACAACAAATCCTTCGCCTTTCTGCAAACGGAATTCCCCTGGCTGCGCGTGTTGCCCGTGCGCTGGGTCGTTCTGCTGATGCTGGCGCCGGCCGGCATCTGGGCCGCCGCCAAGTGGGGCAATCACGAGGCGCTCTTTATTCTGCTGGTTTATGCCTTGCTTTACTCCGCCGCCAATATCGCCTTTTTCATCTGCGACCGCTTCCGTTATCCGGTTTGGCCGGTCATGGCGGTCATTGGCGGCGGCGGCTTGCTGGTTTTGGTTGAAACGCTCCGGCGCCGCCGATGGCGCGGGGCGATGTGGCTTGCGGCGGCCATGGCGTTGATGGCCGGGCTGTCCCTGCCCAACTGGTTTCAGGCGGAACTCCCCTCCTTTGCGCGCGATTATCGCGTCCGTTCCATCGCCTGCTATGAAAAGGGGCTTTTCCCTCAAGCCTTGAGCGATATTGACCGCTGTCTCGCGCTCAACCCGTGGGACACCGCCGCGCTGCACCATCGCGGCAACGTGCTGCTGGCGCTCAACCGATGGGAGGACGCCCGGCAGCAGTACGAGCGGACCTTGAAAATCATTTCCCAGGATGGAGGGCTATGGAATAATTACGGAGTTGCGCTCGACGGCCTGGGCCGGACGCATGAGGCGCTGGAGGCGTATGGCCGCGCCATCCAATGCCATCCCCCCAGCCAAAACGCCTTTCTCGGCATGGCCTTCGATCTCCTCGGCGCGGGCCGCCTCGACGAGGCTGCGGACGCGCTGGATCAGTTTGCCAAATTGGAGCCGGGCCGGAACGCGGTCGTGCTGGCCCTTCGCTCGGTCCTGGCGCAACGGCGCGGCCTGGCGACGGAGGCCGCCGCGCTGGAACAGCAAGCCCGCAATCTGGACCCCGGCGCGGCGGCTTGGGCCATCAAACGCGCCACCAACCCCGGGCCTGGAACAGCACCCGCCGGGACGCCGGCGAAACGGGATTGAACCGAATCCACGTCAACGCGGCCAGGAAACTGTTTGCGCGGAAGGATGCTTTGCGCGGAAGGATTGCCAAGCCGGGCCAAACCATGTAATTTACGACTACGACTATGAGAAATCACTACACGGCGGTGGTTCAGCGGGATGGAAAATGGTTCATTGCTTTTTGCCCGGAGGTGCCGGAAGCCAACGGACAAGGGAAAACCCGCCAGGAGTGCCTGGAGAGCCTGGCCGCGGCGATTGAACTCGTGCTGGATTACAAGCGTGAGCAGGGACTCGAAAAGGCGCCCAAAGGCGCGGAACAGACTTCCATTTTGGTCTGATTTCGGTCCCCGCTCCAAGTGGCGCATGAGCGCTTTCGATGAAGAACGCCCCAGGAATCCCGGACAATGCGAACCAAGGCACCCGTTCTGCTTTCGGAAAGGACATTTCGGCCGAGGCTTTTAAGCATGGCTTGTTGTGCCTTTTCCTTTTGGGATTGATCGTGCGGACGTGCTTCCTGATCGAACACGCGCGCAGTCCGTCCTTTGCCGTGCTGACCCTGGATCAGAAGTATTACGACGAGGCGGCAAGAATTTTATTGACTGGCGGGGATCTTCATCAGCTTCATGGATTGAGGCCGCTGCTCTACCCGATGTTTCTGGCGGCTTTGTACAAACTGGGCGGCGGCTACGGCATCGAACTGGCGGTGGTGGCGCAGCATCTGCTGGGGGTGTTGACGGGCGTGCTGGCGGCTCTTTTGGGGGCGCGGCTCTTCCGGCATCGGCTTTGCGGGCTGGCGGGCGGGGTGTTGTTTCTGCTGGCGCCGGTGCCGCTGTGCTTCGAGGGCGAGTTATTGATCGAGCCTGGCTACATTTTTCTGATCTGTCTTGGACTGCTGCTGCACCTGCGCGCGGCCGGCGTGGCGGGAGGAAAGGGCGGCTGGCTTTGGCTGGTCGGCGGCGCCTTGATGATGCTGGCCGCGCAGGCGCGTCCGAACATTCTGGTGTTCCTGGCCGTATACCCGCTTTTGGCGGCCTGGCATTGGTGGCGCGCGCGCCAGCCCGCGGCGCTGTGGCCCTTGGTGGCGTTGCTGGGCGCGGCGGGCATGGGCCTGCCGTGGGGATTTGTCAACAAGATGCAGTCGGGCCATTTTCAAATCATCCCGAGCAACGGCGGCGCCAATCTTTATCTGGGCAACAAACGCACGGCGGACGGGATGGCGCCGGAACAGGAACGCCGGGCCACTTACGGCGAGCGCTATGAGGATTCGGAGGAAATATGGGCGCGGGAAGAATACGAGGCGGCCCTGCGCGCGCAGGGCCGCCAGCCTCAAGCGGATTCCATGGCCGTTTCCAAATACTGGACCGGGCGGGCTATCGCCGAAATCAAGGCCGCTCCGTCCGCCTGGCTCCGCTTGATGGCCAAGAAATGCTGGCTGATGCTCTGGCACGCCGAAGTGCCCAACAACAAAGCCTTCGCCTTTCTGCAAACCGAATTCTTCTCGCTGCGCGTGCTGCCCGTGCGCTGGGTCGTGTTGCTGATGCTGGCGCCCGCCGGCATCTGGGCCGCCGCCAGATGGGGCAACCGCGACGCCCTTTTCATTTTGCTGGTTTATGTCTTGCTTTACTCTGTGGGCAATGTCCCCTTTTTCATCTGCGATCGCTACCGCTATCCGGTCTGGCCGGTCATGGCGGCCATCGCCGGCGGCGGCGTGCTGGTCTTGGTTGAAACGCTCCGGCGCCGCCGCTGGCGCGGGGCGCTTGGCCTGGCGGCGGGCATGGCGCTGATGGCCGCGCTGTCGCTGCCCAACTGGTTCGGGGCCAGACTTCCTTCCTTTGCCCGCGATTATCTCTTTCGCTCCATCGCCTGGTACGAAAAAGGCCGTTTCCCGGAAGCCTTGCAGGACATTGACCGCAGCGTCGCGCTGGATGCCGGAGACGTGACCGCGCTGCATCATCGCGGCAATGTCTTGCTGGCGCTCCACCGGCTGGAGGAGGCCCGCCAGGAGTTCGAGCGCACCTTGAAAATCAATGCCGAAGACGCGGGGGTCTGGAACAATTACGGTGTCGCGCTGGAAGGATTGGGCCGGACGAATGAGGCGCTGGCGGCGTATGGCCGCGCCACGGAATGCCATCCCCCCAGCAAGAGCGCCTTTCTGGGAATCGCCTTCGCGCAACTCCACGCGGGCCGCCTGGATGAGGCCGCGGCCATCCTGAATCAGTTGGACAAATTGGAACCAGGCCCCAACGCGATGGCGCTGGCCGTCCGCTCGGCGCTGGCGCAACGCCGCGGCCAGCCCGCGGAGGCCGCCGCGCTGGAGCGCCAGGCGCGCGCGTTGGACCCGGCCGCGGCGGCCTGGGCGCTCGACCACGCCAACACCGGACAGGAGAAGAGGCCGGGGAATGGAATTCAATGAAAATGTCGGATGTTGAGTTGTCATTCCCAGCCTTGCAAACTCAGCCAGGCAATTAACGAGGATCAACAGCCAATTTCAGACCGAGCACTTGAGCCAGGACTATTTCCACCTTGCGCATCTCTGCTGGATTTAGACTGCCAAGACGCCGGACAAATTTGACGGCTGGGACGGCGGCTGTTTGTTGGACATCGAATGCACCCTCGCCCAACGCGGCATGATTCACGGCCACTTCAAACCGGGTGCCGAGCAGCGAGGTGGTATGGGGAACAAGGATACACAAGGTGCGTTCGTGCTCAAGGAAAGGAATCCCAACCACGAGGACAGGCCGGACCTTTCCCAAATACCCCAGGTCAACGACCCCGAGTTCACCGCGTTGGATGCGTGGGAGGGGCATGGCGGTCGTCCTGATCCCAGACTTCAGCGGTCATTTCGGCCAGAGCTTCTTCGGGGATGTCTCCGTAGTTTTGTTCCAAGCGGTTCAGCCAGACTACAAAATCATGGCGCTCGCTTTCCGGCAACGCCATGACATTATTTTTCAACTCAGCCAAACTCATCAATAGATGCAAACTGCCACGAGAAAATCCAGATTTCAAGCCATTATTGATCTTGTCAAAGGGGCCGCTTTGCCGGGCTTGTTCCCGCGCGGCAAGGGTGATATAGTTTCCAATGCCATGAGTGCCGAAAGCGCAACTACTTTGCCGGCCATAAGCGAACACGATTTGAAAAACCCGCCGACCGGGGCCGGCGGGGTGGACCCGGTCGCGCGATGAACCGGCGCGGCCTGCCTTTTGTTTTTCTCAACGCCGCTATCACGGCCGACGGCAAAATCGCCCCGGCCAGCCGGCGGTTCGAGCCGTTCGGCGGCCCGCGCGACCGCGCCCATCTGCTGGAGTTGCGCGCCACCGCCGACGCCGTCCTGGCGGGCGCGCGCACGGTGGATTTGGACCGCGTCAACATGGGACCCGGCCCTGTCCAGTATCGGCGGATGCGCCTCCGGCGCGGCCTGGCGGAATACAACCTGCGCGTCATCGCCAGCGGCGCGGGGACCCTTGATCCCGCGGCGGAAATCTTCCGGCATCGGTTTTCCCCCATTATTATTTTGACAAGCGGGCGGGCCTCGCAAGGGCGGTTGCGCCGGCTGCAAGCCGTGGCCGACGAGGTGAAGGTTTACGGCGCAACGGGCGTTGATTTCGAGGCGGCCCTGCGCTGGCTGCGCGCAAAGTGGAAGGTCAAACGCCTGCTGTGCGAAGGCGGCGGCGAGGTCAACGCGGCGCTCTTCCAGGCGGGTTTGGTGGACGAGGTTCATTTGACAATATGCCCGCTGATCCTCGGCGGGCGCGACGCGCCGACGCTGGCCGACGGCGCGGGCGTCCAACACCTTGCGCAAGCGGCCCGAATGCGGCTGGTGTCCATGAAGCGCGAGGACGACAACCTTTTTTTGATTTACCGCCGGGCCGAGGGCGGCTCTGGCTCTTAATCTTAATCTTTTCGCGTCTTCAGTAAGAAGATTAAGATTATGAGCAGGATTAAGATTAGGAATCAATGTGACCGCGGCGGGGCTGGAAGGAGTCATCGGCGAAAATCTGGCGCGGATGGGTTTGCAGGTGCGCGGCGATCTCGGCCAAAAAGACGGCCCCGAATTCCCGGAGCTTCTTCTCCCCGACCCCGCTGATGCGCGAGAACTCCTCCTCGCCAGTTGGGTAATACCGCGCCATCTGCCGCAAGGCCACGTCCGAAAACACAATGTAGGCCGGCACCAGCCGCTCGTCGGCCAGCGCCTTGCGCAACCGCCGCAGCCGCTCGAACAATTCCTCGTCGCAGCCGATGGCGCCGGCCCGCGGCATTTTTTCCGGCGCGGACGGCGGGGCGGCCATGGGCGCGGTCAAGACTATCTTCTTGCGCTCGCGCAGGGCGGCAAAACCTTCCTCGCTGACTTCCAGCGTGCTGAATTTCCCCGGCGCCTGCCGCAGATAGCCCAGGCGGATCAGTTCGCGCCCGATGGCCTGCCATTCCCCCCGGCTGTGCTCGCGGCCGATGCCGTAGGTGGAAAGCCGCTCGTGCCCCCAACTCCGGATTCTGTCGGTCTCGGCCCCCGTCAACACCTCCACGACGTGGTTCAGCCCCGTGCCGAACCGGCTCCGCTGCCGGATGCGGAAGACGCACGACAAAAGTTTCTGCGCGGCCAGGGTGCCGTCGAAGGTGGCGCGCGGAGAGAGGCAGTTGTCGCAGCCGCCGCAATTGTCAGAGGGGAAAATTTCCCCGAAATAGCGCAGCAACTCGGCCCGGCGGCAGCCGCCCGATTCGGCGTACTGGACGATTTGGCGCAATTGGGCGCGGGCCAGCAATTGTTCCTCCGGAGATTTCTCCTCGATGAACCGCTGTTGTTTAACCACGTCCCCCGCGCTGAACAGCAGCACGCATTCGCCCGGCAAACCGTCCCGCCCGGCGCGCCCGGTTTCCTGGTAATATCCTTCGATGTTCTTGGGCAGGTCGTAATGAAGGACGAAGCGGACGTTGGGTTTGTTGATGCCCATGCCGAAGGCAATAGTGGCGCACATCACGCGCGCTTCATCGCGCAGGAACAGTTCCTGGTTCTCGTTGCGTTCCCCGGCCGCCAAGCCGGCGTGATAAGGCTTGGCGGGAATGCCGTTTTGGGCCAGGGCTTGGGCCAGCCCTTCGGCGCCTTTGCGGCTTTGGCAGTAAATGATGCCGCTGTCGCGCGGGCGCCCGCGCAGGAAGGCCAGCACCTGGGCGGTGGGTTTGGCTTTGGCCAGCACGCGATAAGTGAGGTTGGGCCGGTTGAAGCTGGCCACAAAACACGCCGGTTGCCGCAATTGCAGCAGCTTGACGATGTCGGCCCGCACGCGCTCGGTCGCGGTGGCCGTCAGGGCCATCATCGGGACGTTGGGAAACAGGCCGCGCAATTCGGAAAGCTGGCGGTATTCCGGCCGGAAATCGTGGCCCCACTCGCTGATGCAGTGCGCCTCATCCACCGCGATCAGGTTGACATTCCATCTTTGCAAATCCTCCAAAAAACCTGAAAGCATCAACCGCTCCGGCGCGACATAGAGCAGGCGGTATTCGTGCTGATGCAAACCGCGCAGGCGCTGGCGGGCGGCGGCGGCGGCCAGGCTCGAATTGAGAAACGTGGCCCCGACGCCGGCCGCCTGCAGGGCGTCCACCTGGTCCTTCATCAAGGCGATCAAGGGTGAAACGACCACCGTCAGGCCCGGTCGGAGCAGGGCCGGCAATTGAAAACAGAGCGATTTGCCCCCGCCGGTGGGCAGGAGCGCGAAGACATCCCTGCCGCCCAGCGTGTCGGCGATAATTTCGCGTTGCAAGGGGCGAAACGAAGTAAAGCCGAAGCAGCGCTTGAGCATCTCCAGCCAGGACTTTTCAGCGGCATCCATCAGCGGGCAGTAAACAACGGCCGGGCGGCAAAGGCGAGCTTTTCGGCGCTCAAACCACCAGGCGCAAGGCCGGGGCGGGATTGGACGCGCCGCCGAGCAACTGATGCAGCATGGCGAGCAGCTTTTCGCTGCCATAAGGCTTGGGGAGGAAGGAGGCCACGCCCAGGGATTTGAGTTCTTGCGCGCGAAAGCTGCCGCCCATGTCGGTCCCCAAACCGCTGGAAGCGATGATCTTCAACTTCGGCATGGCGGTCCGCACCGCGCGGATCAACGTCACCCCATCCATGGCCGGCATCATGATGTCGGTCACCAGGGCGTCAATTTTGTGCTGCTGGCGTCCGACCATGTCCAGGGCTTCCTCGCCATTGCGGGCGGTGCAGACGTGATAATTGTGCTGTTCGAGCAATTGGCGCATACCCTCAACCACATCCGGTTCGTCGTCCACAATGAGAACGACTTCGCCGCTGCCGCGGGGTGAAAGCGGGTTGACCTTGGAGGTGTGCTCGCGGGCGGAGTTTGGCGAGGCGGGAAGGAAGACTTTGAAAGTCGTTCCCCGGTTCACTTCGCTTTCCACCAGGACCACTCCGTGATGGCTCTGCACAATGCCCAACGCGGTGGACAATCCCAAGCCGGTGCCTTTGCCTATTTCCTTGGTGGTGAAGAAGGGGTCAAAGATGCGTTCGCGATCGGCGGCCGGGATGCCGCAACCGGTGTCGGCCACTTCAAACACGATATAAGGGCCCGGCTGGGCTGGCGTGGGCAGGGCGGCCATCGGCGCGGCCAGGGTTGTTGTACTCACCCGCAGGCTCAACTGGCCGCCCTTGGGCATGGCGTCGCGGGCGTTCACGCACAAATTGAGCAGAACTTGGTGAATTTGCGTGCGGTCGCCCACCAGCGGGCACAGGTCGGGCGGGCTGGCCACGGACAGCTTGATATTCTTGGGGAAGGTCTGACCGATGATTTCGGCGATTTCCGCCAGCAGGTCCGCCGGTTCGACCGCCACCCGTTCCCCGTCAATGCCCCGTCCGAAAGTAAGGACCTGTTGGATGATTTCGGCCCCGCGTTTGACGCTCAGTTCGATGCGTCCGATGGCCTTTTCCCGCTCCTCCGGCAGGATGTCCCAGCGCAAGTAACCGGCGGACATGAGAATGGGCGCCAGGATGTTATTGAGGTCGTGGGCCATGCCGGTGGCCAGGGTGCCGATGCCCTCGATGCGCTGGGCGCGCAAGAATTGGGACTCGAGCTTTTTCTTTTCGGTGATGTCGGTGTCAATGATAAGGACGGAGCGGGGTTGGCCGTGCTCGTCCCGCAGGAGGGTCCAACGGCTGGAAACCGTCACTTCCTGGCCGCTGTGGGTGTGTTTGCGCAATTCGCCGGTCCACTCGCCGTGGGCCAGCAAGGCCTGTTGGGCGGCCGCCAGCGCCGGTTTGTCCTGTTTGGGAAAAAGGGCGGCCATCTGATCGCCGATGGCGCGCGCGGCGCTCCAGCCATAGAGGCGTTCGGCTCCTTTGTTCCAGAAACGGACTTTGCCGCAGAGGTCCTGCACCAGAATGGCGTCGCTGGCCAGATCCAGCAGAGCGGCTTGTTCTCGAATCCGGTCCTCGGCCATTTTGCGCTCCGTGATGTCGTTGGCCAGGGCCAGTTTGACCTCGCGGCCCGAAAGGCTGACCACCCGGGAGACAATTTCGGCAAAAATCGTGGTGCCGTCCTTCTTGCGATGACGGACCACCAACCCGGCAAGAGGGGTGCGGGCTTTTTCTCCTGAAAGCAGCTCCGAAATCCAAGGAACCTCCTCCGGCACGTGCAAGTCCCGCACGTTCATGGAAGCGAATTCTTCGGCGGAATAGCCATATTTCTGCACGGCCGCGTCGTTGACGGCCAGAAAGGCCAGCGTGTCCAGGTCAAGCACCCATATGGGCAGGGGGTTTTGGTGGAAGAGCATCTGATAGCGCTCTTCGGTTTCGGAGAGGGCTTCGGCGGCGCGCTTGCGGCGCTGCACCTCCGTCTTGAGGTTTTCACTGGTCTCGCACAGGACCTGCGTGCGGTCGGCCACCAGCATCTCCAACTGCGCCATCTTGAGTTTGGATTGCTGCAACAGCCGCCACTTTTCCGTCAGCGCCGCCGCCAATTGGAGCACTTCCACCGCGTCGAACGGCTTCTTTAATATCACCAGGCGGTCCCGGTGCTTGAGCCGGGCCGTCATGGAGCTCCAGGAATAATCCGAATAGGCCGTGCATATAACCACCTGCAATTCCGGGGCCGCCTCCCATAATCGGGTGATGGTCTCCACGCCGTCCCATCCCGGCGGCATGCGGACATCCACAAAGGCCATCCAATAGGGACGGCCGTCCTTGACCGATTGTTCCAGCAAGGCCAATCCTTCCTGGCCCTGGTAGGCCGAATTCATCTCGAAAACCGGCGGTTTGACGTCCGTTTCCTGCGGGCCGAAGAGCGCCGTTTCCAAATCATCCAAAGGGGCGGAAGAGGAGGGACAAAGAATTTTGCGAAAGTCATCGTGAATCGCACGATTGTCGTCAATGACCAACAGGCGGGGGATAGGGGTCAAGGGGGTCATCTTGAGGCGCTTTCCGGCGGGCGCAGCGGCAGTTGCAAAGTGAAGGCCGCCCCCTGGCCCGAGTCGGCGCTGTGGCACGTGAGGCTGCCGCCCATCTGCCGCGCCGCCAGCGCGCCGCCGTGCAGGGCAAAGCCGTGGCCGTCTTGGCGCGTGGTGAAACCATGCTCGAAAATGCGGGTCAGATTCTCGGCGGCGATGCCCGCGCCGTTGTCCTCCACGGAGATTTTCACCGTGCCGTTTTCGCCCGGCTCCACCCGCAAAATCATCCGTTTGTCGCCGGGACCGCGATCTTCCAAGGCGTACTTGGCGTTGCGGATCAGATTGACCAGGATTTGCAGAACCTTGTGTTTGTCCACCAACACGGGCGGAGTGGGCGAGTATTGGCGGATGACCTGGACGTGATGGCGCTCGACGGCGCCGGCGTTAAGCCGCAGAGAGTCTTCCACCAAATCGGCGGGGTTTAAAGTTTCCTGCGAGCCGGCCACTTTGGCGTAAGCCTGCTGCATGGCGACAATCTCCTTGATGTGATCAATATTGGCGCGCAGGGAGGAGAGTTCCACCAGCATCTCGTTTCGCTCCACCGCCAGGCATCCCGCCAGCGTGGCCAGGTACTCGGGGAACTTGGAGCCTTTGGCATCGTTGGCCAAAAATGCGGCCAGGTCGCCCGCGTGCTCCCGCAGCATGTCGGCCGCCTTGGCCAAGTTGGCCGATTTGGAACTCTTGATCTTGTCGGCCACCACGGAGGCGGAAATGTTGACACTGTTCAGGACGTTGCTGACGTTGTGCAGGACGGTGGTGGCCACTTCGGCCATGCCAGCCATGCGCGAGGCTTCGACCAATTGTTTGTTGGCCTTTTCCAGTTTTTCCTCGGATTCCTTGATGAAGGTCACATCCTTGGTAATGCCAAACGTCCCGATGATCCGGCCGTCGTGCGCCCGCCATGCCATTTTGGTGGTGACGCCCCAGGTGATCCGGCCGTCGGGATGGACGGTCTTCTCCAATTTGCCGCTCAAGGGAGCGGCGCTGCGGATGATTTCCTGCTCATCCTCGAAAGAGGCGCGCGCCCGCGCCTCGGGATAAATGTCGAAATCGGTCTTGCCAGCCAGATACTTCGCAAACTCCGCCGGCCCAGCCAGATGGGGGGGCGGGCGGGCGGCGGGATTGTCCTTGGCCGATATTTGGCACTGGCCCCGGGCCAAGGCCAGCGCGCTTTCCACTTTGGACCAACTCACACGCACGAAGCGCGATTGCAGGTCCTTGAAGTAGATGGCGTCGGGCATATTGCCCAGCAGCGTGGGCAACAAGTCCCTTTCCTCCCAGGCGGATTCCGTCGGTTCCTCAGCGGGGGCCTCCGGTTTGGCGGAGCGGGCGCGCGACGGCCGCATGATGCGCTGCAACTGCCATCGCAAGGACGCCGTCCAAGCCATCAGCAAAAGGATGACGCCGCTCATGGCCCCCACGCCCACGGCATCAGGATATTCACCCGCCAGGCCTTGCGCCTGCAACGGCGTCACAAGGAGGAAAGCGACCGCCACCGCCTCCATCGGCGAGATATAGGGCGTTGTCTTCAAGTGTGTTGCGAGCATAGCGACGGGCTTGGGCCATCTTTTTGCACGGCTTGTCAAGCCCATTCACTTGGGTTCACTAGACCCTTATCGGCAGGCGCCGGAAAAACCTTAACCGGATCTAATTTGAATGTGGCTGGAGAAAGGGATGTGCGGACTGGGGTTGAACCATCGCACATTGGCGGGCAACGACAGAGGGATCAATGCTGATTCTCCGCGCGGAAAGGTCAGGCCGTGACCAAGGCCAGGCGCGTCGTTTTTCTTTTCTTGTGCGCCTTCGGCTTCGGTTCCACTGGCGGCGGGGGTGCTTTGGCCGCTTCGGGTTCGTCGGGAGCCAGATAAAGGTAGCGCCCGCAGTGGTCGCAAATGTGGATGTCAGCCTGATGCGCCAAACCGGCGGCGGTGCCGGAACAGAGCCGCAGATGGCACCCGCAACAGACTCCGTTGCGAGCCATGGCCACGCCCGTTTTGCCTTGGGCGATAAGGCGGTCGAAATGGTCCAGGATGGGCTTGGGCACTTGGGCGCGAAGCTCGTTGGCCTGAGATTCCGCAGCCAAGGAAAGCGGTTCGGCGCTCAATTGCAACTTTTGCAGTTCCAGCAATACTTCAAGGAGTTTCTTCATAGGCAGCAAATGGACCGGGGCGGCCAGGGCCGGCGCAATTCCTCAATCATGCCGGCCCTGCCGCAAGACGGATTAGTGGGTGTGCCCGACTTGGGATTTACGAGCGCGCTTGGCAACGGGCGGTGCGCCGGCGGCTGGTTTGGCCGCGGGAGCGGAAGCTGAGTTGCAGGTGCAAGGTTGCGCCGCCGCAGCCGGCTGCGCCGGGGTCGTGGTCACGACGGGAGTTTGAGTGGTTCCAGTGGGATTATTCATATTCAATATTACTTCGATGTTTCTCTGTTATCTTTCAATGTGACGTTTCTCGGTCACTGCCATTATACATGCAAAGTGTATGCCAGAATCAGAAAGTATCATGTAAATAATTGTTCTGCAACAACTTAAAAATGAAGTGACCATCTGGTGAGCAAAAACAAACACCCGCCGAAAAAGGCTTTTGAGCAATTTCTGCACCTGCCGCCCCCGGCTTGTGCAAGCTCAGGCAGGCGGCGGATTGGGTTCTTCGACCGTTTTGAGCAGCCCGTACTGCTTGAGCTTGTATTGCAAGGTGCGGCGGCTGATGCCCAGAATCCTGGCGGCTTCTTCACGATTGCTGGTCACGTGGGTCAATGTTTGCCGAATGAGCAACTTCTCCACTTCATCCAGCGGCATTCCCGGACGCACCGTAAAGGTGGTCGCGCTTTGGTCGTGGCCGCGCAGAAAATCGGGCAGGTCCGCCGCCTCGATGGTCGTGCCGCCGATGGTGATGACCAGGCGTTCGACGGCGTTGCGCAATTGGCGCACGTTGCCGGGCCAGGGAAAGCGCTGGCATAGCTCCATGGCCGCCGGGGAAAAGCGTTTGCGGCGCCGTTTGTGTTTGGCGGTGAACTGTTCCAGAAAATGCTCGATGAGGATCGGAATGTCCTCCGAACGCTCGCGCAACGGCGGCACCGTGATGGGAACGATTTGGAGGCGATAAAACAAGTCCTCCCGAAACTTGCCCGCTTCCATCGCCTGTTGCAGATGTTTGTTGGTCGCGGCGATGACGCGGACGTTGACCCGCACCAACTCCGTGCCGCCGACCACGCGGAAAGCGCCGTCCTCCAGCACGCGCAGGAGGTCCCCCTGGCCCTTGGGCGAAAGGTCGCCGATTTCGTCCAGGAACAGCGTGCCGCCGTCGGCCAATTGAAAGCGGCCGGGCTTGTTGGCCACCGCGCCGGTGAATGCGCCCTTGGCGTGGCCGAAAAGTTCGGCTTCGAGCAATTGTTCCGCCAGGGCCGCGCAATTGACGGACACAAAAGGGCGGTCGCGCCGTTTGCTTTTCAGATGGATGGCGCGGGCGACCAGTTCCTTGCCCGTGCCACTCTCGCCTTCGATCAGGACGGTCGCGTCGCTCTGCGCCACTTCCTCGATCAAACGCAACGGGGCGCGCATGGCTTCGCTCTCGCCCAGCAGGTCGCCGGGTTCGGAACTGCGCTCCAGGCGGGAGCGCAACTCGTGGTTTTCGGCCACCACGGCCTGGAACTGCAGCGCCTTGTTGACCAGCGCGCGCAGACGCTGCATGTCCAGGGGTTTGGACAAGTAATCGTAAGCGCCCTCTTTCATGGCCTGCACGGCGTCGCCCACGGTGCCGTAGGCCGTCATCAGAATGCAAAGGGTGTCGGGGCTTTTCGCCTTGACCCGGCGCACCAGTTCCAGGCCGTCCAGGCCCGGCATTTTGACATCGGTCAACACGATGTTAAACAGGCGGGTTTCGGTCCAACGCAGGGCGCTGGCGGCGTCGTTGGCGGCTTGGACGGTGTAGCCCTCGCGGCGCAAGGCTTCCTGGATGCCCGCGCACAGGCCGCGCTCGTCATCCACCACCATAATGTTGACTCGCGCCTTGTTCATTTGGGCGGGGGCGCCGCGCCCAAGGGCAGGCGCACGGTCAGCACGGCGCCGCCTTCGGGCGCGTTGGCGGCCTGGATGGCGCCGTGGTGGGCGGTGATGATTTGCTGGGCGATCCAAAGCCCGATGCCCTTGCCCTGCGGCTTGGTCGTAAAATAAGGCTCGAAAATCGTTGTCAGCCGGTCCGGCGGCACGCCGGGGCCGGAATCGCGCACTTCGATCAAACACCCATCGCCTTCGTGCCGGGCGGCGATGGCCACGCGGCCGTTTTGTTCGATGGCTTGCAGCGCGTTGATGACCAGGTTGAGCAGGGCTTGAATGAGTTGTCCGCCGTCGGCCGTCAACGACGGCAGGTCCGGGCTGAGTTCGGCGGCGATTTCAATGTGGCGGTTGGCGGCTTCCGGCTGCAGCAGATCGCACACGTGGCGCACGATTTTGGCCAGGTCCACCGGGGCGAGATTCAACTCCGACGGCCCTGCCAGGCGCATGAATTGATCCACCGTGCTTTCCAGGCGGCGCAGTTCGCCGTGGATGATTTCCAGCCGCGCGGCCGCCTGGTTCTGGATTTGGGGCGGCCACTGGCCGAGGTCTTCCTCCAGCAGTTGCAGGTGGATGTCAAGCGAACTGAGGGGGTTGCGGATTTCGTGCGCCAGCCGTTCCAGCAGCCGGGAAAGGAGGAGTTGCTTCTCCGAAGCCGCGGCGGGCGGCGGGTCTTTCCCCGTGTCGTTGGCCGGAAGGGTGGTCACGGATCCTTCCGGCTTTATTGGGGTGAGATTGGCGCCAGCGCTTTCTCAAGGGCCTGGTTTTTGTCATGCCCCAGGTCCAAGGACCGCCGGTAGTGCCAGCGCGCCAATTCCAGCGACGGCGGTTTCTCCTCCGCATAGACGCAGGCCAGGCCATAATGAGCCTCGGCGTAATCCGGCTCGCATTGCAGCGCCTTGCGAAACGCGGTTTCGGAGGCCTGGCGCAACCCTTTCTCCGCCAGCACATTGCCCAGGTAGTATTGCGTGCCGGCATTGGTGGGGTTGAATCTGGCCGAGCGGCTCAAGGCGTCCAGCGCCTCATCCAGTCTCTCCTGACGGTAGCGCAGGACGCCCAGGATGTACAATCCGGCCGGGTCATCCGGGTCCAAGGCCACGGAGCGGATCGCCGTCTTCTCGCACTCGCCCAATTGGCCCATGTCATATTGGGTTTTGGCCAGATGCCCCAGCACGTAAACATTGTCGGGGTCCTGGCGAAGAATCTCCTCGTATTTCCCGGCTGCTTTGGCGTAATCGCGTTCCATGGCGGCGCGTCTTGCTTCCGTCATCAGCGCCCCGGCGCCGGGCGGCAAATCCTTCATGGAATGAGCAATATGTTTGCTGGCCGCCGGCGGGGCTGGCATGGCCGCTGGCGGGGCTGGCATGGCCGCTGGCGCGGGAGCCGCCGCTTGTGCGGGCGCGGGCAACGGCGCTTGAGTTGACGCGGGAGACGGGTTCTGCTTCATCACCGCCAATTCCTCCGGCATGTAAGGGACGGCCTGGGCCTCCAAAACCGCCAGGCGGGCGCGCAATTGGTCCGCTTGCGCGTCGGATGGCGCCGCGGCCGCGACTGGAGCGGACGCCTGTTTGGCTTTCCATTCGTCCCGTTGCCGCTCCGTTTCCGCCAGTTGCGCGCGCAAGGCGGCGACGCTCGGATCACGATGCGCCTCCGCGTCCGCCAGGTCCCTGGTGCGGGCGGCCAGTTCCTCCTTCAATTTGTCGCGTTCGGCGGCCATGTCCCGCGAGTCTTCGGGCGCGCGCGCCGATTTCAGGGTTTCGATTTCAATGCCGTCGGCGGCGATCTGTTTTTTGGCGTCGGCCAGCGAGTCCTTGAGTTGAGCCAACTCCATCTGGGCCGCCTTGGCTTGCTCGGCGGAGTGCGCCTTCAACTCGGCCCGTTCCTCCTTTAATTTGTCGCGTTCGGACGCGATGTCCCTCGGAGCTTTGGTGGCGCGCGCCAATTTCAAGGATTCCATTTCGGCCGCGTCGGCGGCGATCTTCTTTTTGGCGTCGGCTAGCGAGTCCTTGAGTTGAGCCAACTCCATCTGGACCGCCTTGGCTTGCTCGGCGGAGTGCGCCTTCAACTCGGCCAGCGCCTGGCTGGCGTCCGCCAGTTGGCGGGCGGTGTCATCCGCTTTGGCGGACGGCGCGGCGGGCGTCCTGGCGGCTTTGGCTTGTTCGAGGGCGACGGAAAGCAAATCTTTTTCCTTTTGCAACGCCAGCACTTTCTGCTCGGCCTTGGCCGCTTCGGCGGGACTGAGGGCGGCGGGTTGAACGGAAAGGGCCTCTTTGAGTTTGTTCTCCAATTGGGTGTTGGCGGCGGTCAGCGAACGGACCTGCTCCTGCAAACTGGCCATGGCCGTCGCCGGTTGGGGGGCTGGCGCGGCGGCTTGGGGCGGAGGCGCGTTCGTGGGAGGCAGGACTTTGGCCAGGACCTGGATTTGTTCCGCGAGGTAATCAAGCCGGAAGCTGACGACCTCGGTGTTCCAGGCCGGGTATTCCTCCTTCAGCTTTTTCAACGCCCTTTGGGCATCAAGGTATCTTGCGGACGCCGCCGCCGAGTGGCCGCTTTGCTGAAGGCCGTCCGCTTGAAGGATTTGGTTATAGATATCCAAATATTGGTCGTCCGCGCCAGACGCGCAGGCGGAACCGCACCAGACGCACAATAAGGCCAAAACAGCGAACCATCTCATAGTCCGGCGATATTAACGGCACCATGAATGTTTTGGCAAATCATTCCTTGGTGAAGCAGGAAATCCCCCGCATCATTATTCGCGTTTCTACGGCGTGACAATGCGGAAGAAACGCGATTTCTGCGAGATCACCGGCACCGCGTCGGTGTAGGCGGCGGTGGCGGATTGGGCGGTGATGTTGGTCACCGTGCTCCATTGGGTCAGATTGGTCGAAACTTGAATCTGATAAGTCTGTCCCACGACGGCCGCAAAATACATGCTGAAGCCGTTGGTGGGCGAGGTGATGCTCGCCCCCAGGAACAGAGGCCAACTGCTCACGGCAGCGTTGGTGAGAACGGTGGCGGTGATCGAGTACTCAATCGTCGCCGGCACGTTGCTGGTGGTCACATTGGGCACGGCCGCGTACCAGATGTTGCTCAACGTGGACAGGGAGGAATTGGTCACGATGGAGACGAATTGATTGCTCACGCCGGCCTTGAAGCTACCGCTGTAAAAGTCCTCCGGCGTCGGGAATACGCCGTCGCCGACCAGCAATTCCAGGCTGGCGTTGGTGGCGTTGGTGGAAAGGTTGGTCACCGTAAACTGCACCGCCGAAAAGTTGGTGTTGGTGATGGTGAACGAATACAGCAGGTTGGTGGGGAATCCTTGCGGCGCCCCGGCCAAATTGGTGTAGGTGAAATTGGTGACGGTGGCATTGCTGTAAAGGTTCAGGTTGATGATCGTCATGGAGCCGCTGACAAACGTATTGTTGGTCACGACGTTGGTCACGTAAGTTGCCAGAACGGTGTAGCCGACGGTGTTGGTTCCGGGATTATAGACCGACAAATACCACGTGGTCGGTGACATCGGCAGCACGTCGTTGGTATTGGCCACCGGCAGCGGGACGGGCTGGGAATTGGTGGTAATGACGATGAACTGATCGTTGGTTCCCTGGTTCAGGCTTTCGTAGTCGAAGCTCAACGGGCTGGGCACGGGCAGGCTGTCGCGCGCGTAAAGGTCCGCCGTGCCGTTGCTCGGGCTGAGAAGCTGGAACGTCACCATGATGGCATTGGTCGGGACGAGGAAGGAATAGAACAGCGGCCCGTTGGTGGCGGGGACGGTGGTGGTTACAGGAGTTTGGTTCGTCAAGGCGTAGATATTGGTGTTGTTGCCAACATTGAAATTCACCTGCAAGTCGAACGATTCCGGCGAGGTGGACGTGTTTTGCACGCCCAGGAAATAGCGCTGGCCGGGCATCAATGGCGGCGGCGCGCCTTGGGTGCCAAGGGTGTAGGAGTTGGAACCGCCATTGGTGAGGGAAATCAGGGTCACGTCGCCGGGCAAGACGCCGGTGGGCAACGAGGACTGGTTGAAGTACAAATTCATCGGGCCGCTGGCGTTGAACAAAATGTTGGTCGCGAAATTCGCCGTCTCCGGCACGTCCACGCCAAAATACATGATGTTGCCATTGCCGGCCAGGTTGGTCGCGGGGTACGGCTGGCCATTGGTCAGGACGATGAGATTCACGTTGGTCGAGGAGGTTGTCACCTCCAAGGTCCAACTCAACAGCGCGCCATTGGTGGACAGCAGCGTATCGGCGCGCGTGTCCCAAATACTCAGCGTCCAGCAGCCCTCCGGGTTTTGCCCGATGAGAGGCGACAGAGGCTCTTCCGGCAGATAGTAATTGTTGTAATTGGTGTACGGGAGCTGGATCAGATTGATGTCGTCCAGCAGCACGCCCAAGGGGTTGCCCAGCAGTTCGATGGTGGTCTGGTTGCTGGTGGCGATGAAGCTGTTGGTGTAGAGCTGCCAGTTGGTCGCCGCGAAGTTGGGCAGGATGATATCGTTGGTGGCAATCCCATCGAAGACAACCTGGAAATTGGGGTAAAGCGAGTTGGTGCTGTATTTGCCGTCGCTCCCCGCCGCGTAAATGGCATGGATTTCCGCCGGCGAGAGCGCGCGCTGCCACAAGTCCAATTCGTCCAGGTCGCCCACAAATGGCTGGCTGTTGTCCACCCCACTCACGCCCGGAGAAACGCAAACGGACTGCCCCGCCCTAAATTTATTGGTGTTGTTAATATTGGCTATTATTCCACCGCCAAAATTGGTGTTGATGATGCTCAAATTGCCGTCCACATAAATCGCCACGGTCAGGCCATTCCGGACGAAAGCAGCATGATGAAAGATCCCGTCGTTGACTGGCTTGCTATTAGTATCAATCAAAACGCCGAAGCCAGATTCGCTATTTCCGGCAAAGTCCACAAAGAAATGGCCGTTCGTGGTGGGGTAAAAGCCCGTTTCCTGTCCAAAATGTATATCCAAATAGGAGTCTGGTGTTGCTTGACATATCTGCCTCTTTTCCAGAATGCCATAGAGGCCGGTGGCGCTGGTCGGCATTTTAATCCAAAAATCTATCGTGAAGGCATTGGTCCCGAAATTGGCGGCGTTGGTGCCGAAATCCACCTCGTTCCCGTTGTAGGGAGGATTGTTGGTGGGGACGCCGCTGAAGGTGAAGGCCCGGTCCACCTCGCCCGCGTTAAACGTGACGTCGGAATAAGGTATGGTGGCGCTATTGCTGGCGTTGATAAGGTCAATGGTGTTGTCGTCCGCGGGCCACCAATCGGTCAGGCCGGGGCTGCGCGCGTAATAGACGAATTCGTAGGCCGCGCCGGACACGGTGGGGAAGGTCTGCGAAAGCCGGCCCGAGGCCAGGGCCAGATAATTGCTGCCGAGATAATTGGTGGCGGCGGCATTGGTGCCCGTGAAATTGGTGGTCTGAGTGAGATCGGTCACCACGCTGACCTCGTTCAAGACCTGGTTGGTCACCAGGATGTTGGTTTGGATGGTGTTGCTTCCCACGGTCATGTTGGTCGGCACGCTGTTGGTGACCAACAGATTGGTTTCCACCAGCCATCCGGCCACGTATTGGCCGTTGGTGTAGTTGCCCGCCGCGTTGGAAATGACAGTCGAGCCGTTGGTGGAGAAATCCTCCAAATTGGTGAACGAGTCGAAGCTGCCGGAATAAATGTTGGTCTGAGACAGCACGACAGGCGTGGCGTAGGGCGGCGGCGCGAATTTGATGTCCTCGCCGGTCAGGTTGGTGTCTTCGGTAAAGGTGGTGTAGATGTATTGGCCGTTGCTGAGGGTCAGACCGAGGCTGTTGGCCGCCAGACCGCCCCGGTTCTCAAACAACACGATGGTGGTGCCCTGCGGGCTTGTCAACTCCAAGACAAGATCGTCCAGGTTCGTGTCCTCCAAGCGCACGCCCACGCTCAAATCCAACAGTTGCTGCCCGTTGGAAATGCAAATTTGCGAGCTGTTGGTGGTGGCGTCGGTGGGCAGCGGCACCAGGGTGTTGTTGGTGTAAATCTGCACCAGGTTGGGCACCAGATTGTAATCGAAGAAAATCTGGTTGGTAAAGGTGACGGTGACATCCGTATTGTTGTAAATGCCGTAATACCACGTCCCGCCGCTCAAGGGGATGGGGATCGAGTTGGTGCCGACAAGCAGATAACCGCCGGGAGTTTGCACGCCGCCCCCGGTATTGAACACGATGTTGGTGCCGTCCGACGTGTTGGTCGCCGCGCCGTTGGTCGGGCTCATGTAGATGGCCAAGGCGGTGCCGGCGCTGCCGCTTCGCAGGGTGACCGCGTTGGTCAGATAGATGACATCCGTCGGGACGACCACATAGCTGAAATAAACCGTGTTGGGCAGCAAGGTGATGACCACCGGGTCCAGCACGTTGGGTTGCGGAGACACGGTGACGCTGAACCCGGTGATGTCGCCCCCTTGCAAGAGGGCGTTGTCCGTTTCCTGCAACAACCAGAAAGTCGGGATGGTCTGGGATATGGCGCTGCGCAAGGTTCCCGGCCCGTCGGAATTCACCGCGCCCGGCACTGTATTGTCGTCCAGGTCATTGTAGGTGACATTCATGATTTGCCCCACTTCCGGCCCGGTGAAATTGTTGAGCACCACTTCCTCCGGCTGGCCGGGCGCAAACACCCCGTAAAGATCGCCCGGGTTGGCGTGGTCAATGGTCAGCGAGACCGTTACCTCGCGAATGTTCCGCGACAGGGGACTAATGGCATCGGAAAAAACAAGCACCGGGGGCGGCTTCACCCCGAAAGAGAAGGCGTCGGGTATCGTCACCGGCGGCCCGTGATAAGTGTAGATGATGTTTCCATTGATGTCCGTGCTGCTGAAAGGCGGCTGCTGCGCGATGGCGTAGAATCCAAAATCCGCCGCCTGCTGGTCTTCCGACTTGACGCCGATGTAGTACACCAGATTGGGGAGTTGGTTGCTGTAAACGACGGCCTCATTCCCGCCGCGGCCCAGCGATATGTCATTGCTGGTCATCAGCGCGAAAATGTTTGTGTCCAGATTGGTCAAGCCGGAATTGGTGGAAACGTAGAGGTCAATGTCCGCCCCGTTGGTGCGCGGGGTGATCTGCGTGGCCAAGTTTGGCGGATAAAAGGTGGCGAAGGCCACGTTGCTGGCAATGACGCCATTGGTTGACTGGTCATTGGTGAAAACAAAGAAGTGCCATTGCGCCACGCTCCCGTTGGTATCCGTGTTGGTGGGATACAACGAGCCGTTGGCGTAGAGGTTCGGCGCATTGGCCCCGACGCGCTGATCCAGCAGCGGCGCGGCGTTGCTGGTGATTGTCACCAGGGCGCTCGACCCGGTGAGGAAGTTGGTTAGCGGCCCGGACAACAGCAGCGTCCCGTTCACATTGGTCGCGCCCGCGTACGCAGTTAAAAGGGTCAGCGGCCCGCTGGAAACCGGGCCCGCCGTGGCCGTCAAGGGCGCGGTCAAGGCGGGATCGTCGCTGGAAATGACCAGCGCGAAATCCTGCGCGATGCGGTTCGAGACCGTCGTGGCGGCGTTGACGTTGACGCGCGGCCCCAACACCGTCACCGTCAACGGCGGCACAAACGGCGTGTTGGTGGAGTCAATATAAACATTTTGCGCGTTGTTGATGAAATCCGGCAGATCGCCCGTGTTGACTTCGGTAAAGATGTCCCCGCCGTAAAAGTCGTTGCCCAGCCACATATTGGTGCCGGTGGCGTCCGTCACCAGCAAATCCAAATTATTGACCAGCGCGATGCCGGCGGCGGGATCGCCGGGCGGGTCGGTCCAAACCAGCGTGACACGAACGGGATAATTGGTGAGGTTGGGGTCGTCATTGAGCGTGAACGATTGCCACTGGCCGGACGCCAGCGCGTTGGTGGCGGATTGATCGAACACCACCAGCGACGGGTTGTTGCTGGTCAGCGAAAGCGGCAGGGTGTCGGGCAGGTTGGGCAAACCCCAGCCTTGCTCATTGGCTCCCGGCACCGAGGCATTGGTCTCCACCGGCATGGTTTGCAAGTAGGTGTTAAAGTCGTACTGCTGGTTGACGCTGCGCGAGCCGTTGATCAACATCGCTTTGAGCAGGGCCGGGCTGGGGTTGGTCGCCCCCAGGACGGTATTGGTTTGCAGAAACTGCTGCATCAACGCCAGCATGCCCGACACCGCCCCGGCCGCCATGCTGGTGCCATACTGATACACATAGCCGGGCTTCGTGATATCCAGCGACTTGTTGAGGTTGCTGATGACGTAATAGTAGCCGTTTTGATTGCTGATGGACACCCCCAGGTCGTTGGTTTCAACGAGGTAAAACGTCAAGTCGTACGACACCGGCTGAATCTGGCCGTTGGTGGAAGCGACGCCAAAATTCCAGGCAATGCCGTCCAAATTGTTGGTCAACACCGTGAAATTGGTAGTCAGCATCAGCAATGGCGCCAGCGACGATCCCGCCTGCGCTCCCAGAAAGACCAGCGGCGGAAACGGCACGGGGGATTGGCTATTGGGCGTGGCCTGCATGACCAGCTCCTCCGTATCCGCCGGGAAATTGGAGGGATTCATCGGCAGCGTGTACAGGTTGGTCGCCCCGGGCAGGATGGTCTGGCTGGCAAACGAATACGGCGTGACCTGGGTGGAGTAGGTCGGGTCCACGTAATTGCTGGCGCGGCATGAAATGATGAAAACACCCGGCGCCACCACGTCCGGCTTGAACCGCCCGGACAATCCCTCCGTCCCCGGGCTTACGTTGCCGCAACTGGAGAACCAGGCCACCAGGTCGTTGTTATCCGTCCAGGGATAAAAGATGGCATTGGTGTTCACGTTGTCAAAAGTGACCTGATTCGTGATGAAACGCGCCGAATCAATGGCCCCCACCGTAATCACATTCTTGGCCGTCCCCGGCGAAAGAATCGTGCTGCTGGCGCCGCCGCCGCCGTTGTTGTTGCCGTCGCCCGCGTCGCCGGCGGCAAAGACGAACAGCAGCGGCTGCTCGCCGGGCGCGCCGGGTTGGGCGTCGCGGGTGGCCTGGTCGAAGCTGGCCGCGTGCATGTCATAGCTGTAAATGCCGTCGTAACCCCAACTGTTGTTGGAAATCAGGTTGGTCGGCCCCAGTTGGATCGAGGCGTTGGTTTGCAAGACGGCGTCCGACGCAAAGGACCCTCCCTCTCGAAACGCGGCGTCAATGGTCGTGGTGACCTCCAGGGCCAGCGATTGCACAAACAAATAGGCGTTGGTGGCCTTGCCCTGGAAGCCGGCGCCAACGACTGACCCCGGTATCGGGTTGGTGCCGGCGCTGATGCTGGTGGACTGGCTGCCGTTGCCCATGATGATCCCGGCCACGTGCGTCCCGTGGCCGTTGTAATCCGCCAGCGCATCAGTCGCCCCTTCAAGGCGCGTGGTTCCCACTCCGCCGGCGCCTGCAAAATCGGGATGCGTGGAATCCACCCCGGTGTCGTTCATGTTGACGGTGACATTCTGGCCCGTCAGGCCCATGTAATTGGAGGCCGTGTAGAGCGGGCTGCTCGAAATTCCCATAGCCACGCGTGTCAAATCATTGAGCGCGCGGCGCGGGGCGTAAGACTCGACTTCCTGCGCCAGCGGCAATTGCGCCACTTGGGAGAGTTTGTCCGGCGGCGCCATGACCGTGAGCGTCACGCCGAACGGGCTGTTGTCCTCGCCCATGTAGGTCGCGCCCAGGCCGCGCAGGGCGGCCAGCGCCGCGTCGCGTTGTCCGGGATAAGTCGTGACGTTCAGAGCGCCGGATTGCGCCTGTTGCTGCTCCACCGCCGCCGGCAACAGGGGCGCGTCCAGTTTGTAATACGGTTCCCAAGGCAGCACGGCCTGAATGGTCGCGTCCCCGGCCAATTCGCCGGCTTGCTCCGGCGTGGCCCGCACCAACGCCGCGTTATTGGGAATATAGGAGACAAAGGCCGCGCCGACCTTTTTGAGCCGGTCATAAAACCTCTGATCCAACGGCCTGTCCGACTGGACGATATAACTGCCCGGCGCTCCCTTGGCCCGCAGATGGGCCGGGATGTCCAGCTTCAAGGGGAGCCGGGTGTCAATCAGCGCGTTGCGCAAGATGATGGCGTGATCGTCTCCCACCAACTGCCCCTCGGTGCGCCGGGTGTTGCTCACGCGGTAAGATTTGGCTTTGGCGGCTTTTGGGGCGTTGGCCGCCTTGGCCAGGCCGGGAGCGGACGGCGGGGTAACGGCGGCAGAGACGGCTTGGACGGCGCGGGCCGCGTGGGCGCGGTCGGAAGCGCTGACTTTTTCGGCATAAGTCCACATCCAGTACGACGCGGCGAAAAGCAACAGGCTCAACAAGAGCCAGGTTCGGGGCCTAATACGCATAATGACCTCCTATCGTTAACGATGAACTGTTGGAATATAGCAGAAAAGGGGCGCTTGGGCCAGGGAAATCGGCGCCCGCTCCCTCTCCTAATCTTAATCTTAATCCTAATCTCTGCTGATGATTGCTGGCACGAAGAGAGAGATTAAGATTAGGATTAAGATTAGGAAACAGCGGAAAATGGGAGGTTTGTGTTTTCATGGCGTGTTTAGTTGCCGGATTCGACATTGTAACTGTCTATGACCATTTTGACGCCGTTGGTATGAACCACGTGGCAGATGGTGCGGGTGAGGACTTCGCCGGTGATTTCGTAATTGGTGTAAATGTTGTTGTTCTGCTGGCCGGCGTTCAAGTAAGGCGGCCCCTTGGGTTTGAGCGCCTGGCCCCAGGCATAAATGGCAAATTGCGGCTCGCCCACCTTCAACAGCCCGAGCGTCTGCTGCGGGATGAGTTCAACGATTTCATCGGAGCAACTTTGCGGCAAGATGCCGTTGTTGGTGAGGAAGGGATTCTCGGTGGTCAGTGCCGGCGCCGCCAAGATGTCCCCGACCTTGTGGAAAACGCCAGTCGAATATGGCGGGTTGGCGCTGATGCCGAATGGCAACTCTGGGGTCAAGCGGCGATCTGATGGATAGTTTGCCCGAGACCAGTTGATGCCGTTTACCCCCTCCGTCAGGTTAGTGTAGTTGTAGTTGTTGTTTTGCGCGACGCCCGGGGGGGGATTGTTGTTGGGCATGATCTGGACTCCACCGAAGGTGTTGGTGGGAACAATGACGCCGGAGAAAACAGCGGCCCAGGCGGCATCGTTGGTTTGATTGACCGACAACAGTCCGGTGGCCGCGTTGTCGTTGGGCGCGGTGGTGAATAGATCCACCAAAGCCCAATCGTTGGTGGGATAGGTTTCCCAGGGATTCGCGGCGGTCGGGCTGGCCCAACTCGCCCAATCAATGCCAGGGGCCGTGCTGCCTGACGGATTGTCCGCCTTGAAATAGACCGTTTGCCAGGGCGTCCCGCGATGAACCCGCCCAAGCCAGCCAACGCTGGGGAGCTTGTTGGTCGGGAAATCCCAATTGGTTGAGGTCCACATTTGCGGGTCTTTGAGCAGCATATCTATCGGCAGGACAGACCCCTGGTTCCACGGAGCGTAACGGAAGCTTACTGTTCCAATGGACAGGATGGGAGGCGTCGCGTACCTTTCGTTAAGGTCCGTAAATCCAAGCGATGGACTGGAATCTCCCAGCCAGGTGAGATCATCCAGGGTGTAGTGGACCAGCGGGTCGTTGACCACCCAGTTGGTCTGCTGAGTAATGACATACGTGGGGGTATATGGACATTGAATAGTAGCCTCGGAGCTTATTGGGGAACCCTTCGCTAAAAGATTGTTCCAGAAAGGCTGGTTCGTTTCTGCAAACGCAATCTGATTGAGCACTCCCTGGGGCATCGAAGACCCGGGAGCGGCGGGAGCGAAAAAGTAGTTGCCGTTGGTGGAGCCGGGGCCAACGTTTTCTACGCCTGATTGCGCAAGCGCATTGGTAATGTTGATGGAGAAGCCGAAAGGTCCAAGGTTCACAAAGTCAAGCAAGACCGCGTTCCCATTTGCAGATGTCGGATTGCCGTCGAACAACGCAAAGACGACGTGATTCGTCACCGTGTAGGTCCAATTATACACCGGCCACGCTGTCTGGCTCACGTCGGACGGCAAGAACGAGTTGCTGAGAGCGAGGATATTGGTTAAATAGTAAAAGGCCCCCTTCGACGGTGAAAAATAGGCCCCTGGCAATGATGCAATGTTGGCATTAGTGTACATCAGATAAATACCCTTTGTCCCCTTCCCCCCGATTGGTTTTACCTGCGCGGCAGGCCAGGTGCCGTAGTTCCCAGCGTAAATTGGCAGTTCATACGGAATGTTCAGGAAATTAGTAATGCTGGCGTGATAGCCGGCGTTGACTTGATTGGTAAACTGAACGGTGACGAAGTTGGAGAAATAGTAGTAGATTCCGTTGGCCCCCCTGAAGTTTGAAGGATACGAATTCCAAGCATCCATCCCGAAACTGTTGGTCACCGCCATACAGTAAAACTGGTTGGTGTACTGCGGCGGCAGGTTCGTCTGCACAACCCCGTTCACAATGTACCTTGGGAACTGCAATTTGCGCGTAAACAACACCGAGCTTTCCGCCGTGTAATGGTTGAATTCCGGCAGGCCCTTTTCGGCGGCCACAACCCACGGCACGCCCGCCACGTTGCCATTCGTATTGAACTGGCCAACATTGGTGACCACCATCATGGGATCCTGAAATGGATTCTGATGCATGTTCGTCCAGGCGTCGTTGCCGCTGGTCACCTGCACGTAGCCATTAATAATGAGGCTCACGTTGGTGGTATTCGGATTGAGAACCTGGAACAAAGGCCGGAAGACAGTCGGGTGCCGGACGTTTCCATAACTCGATGGATAATTGCTGCTGACGGTGGCATCATAGATGTTCGCCGCCAGTTGCAGCATCCGGTGAACATTGGCGGTATAACGTATGCCCGGATTGCTATAGCTGAAAACGGGAATGTTCGTCACGCCGAAGTGAATTGGTGGTCCCACCTGAACAAAATTCGAGCCGCTGTAGTTGGAATAAGTGTACCCCTGTGAGCGCAGAAGCAGGTCGGCAGCGTTCATGAAAAAGTTAATCGGCGTCCAGTTGGTTAGCACGGTCGGCATGGGGGCGTAGGGGGCGTTGGAGGCGTAAATCTGCGCCGTGTTGTCATAGTTGATGTTGATTTTCGTGCGCGGCGAGGGGTTGCCATTGTTGGCATAGACCCATGTCCCATATTCCGGGCTGGAACCCATGGCGATGCAGGAAAGCAACCGCTGGAAGGTGTAGCGGTCAAACGAATTGGTCCGCTGCCCGGCCAGAATCATTCGAGTGGGGAAATAACTGGAGGTCTTGTTCGGATCGAACAAATCCTGCACGTCGAAAAACTGGTTGGATTGGTAGCCGCCCGGCCAGGGGCGATAATCATAGCTAATGGGTGAGTAAGAGGAAGGCGCCAAATAGTTGGTCACGGGAGACGAGAAGCAATACCAGTCAATGTTATTCCAAGTAAGGCTAACATAATAGCTTGGGACGTAGGAGATCAAAGAAGCCAGCGCGTAATTAGGCGCCCCGTAGCGGTAATGGAGGATGGCTTCCGCGTCGTCAAATGCATTGCCCGTGTTGTAGGCGTCACCATTGCCCGGGATGGAAGATGGCGGCTTGTAATAATACGTGCCGAATTTCGTCGGATAGCCGGAGTTGTTGCTCTCGTAAGCCCACGGGCTGACGGCATCCAGCAACCCAGCCAGGTTGAGTTCCCAGGAACCGATGCCCTGGTCCCGGGCGAAACCATCGTTTTCGTTGTTGGGCACGCTGGTGTTGACCAAATTGCCGATGGTTGGATGGGCAGCCTGCTTGAGGAAGTTGTGGATGTAATTAATATCAAGCTCCTTGCCGATGGGCAGAACCAGGTAGGCGTAACGTCCGATAAACTGGTTGCTGCTGGAATGGGGATACAAGGGGTTCCTGAGGATTCCAATAAACTCCGGCTCCCCGTTCAAAAAATTGCTTGAACCGGTGGCGTTGCCGTTGTCGTAAACCGTGGCTTGATAGCCGTTGGTTTCAAAGCGCCCGTTGCGGTTGATGTCCACCCAGAATCGAAAGTCGTTGCTGTTCGGGTAAGCCGGGTTGGTCACGACAAAGACGGGCGGGCGGGGATCGTACCACAGGTTGGCGATGTTCTGCGCGTAGTTCGCGGCGCTGTAAGCGGCCCGGTTGGTTAAAAAGGAATCGTAATTGACGTTGGTCGGATCGTAAACTGTCTCGCTGGCATTGAAGGGGCCGTTGGTGTTGTAGGCGGCCGAAACCATGTAGTCGTAGTAGAGCGCGTCGTTGTGGGCCAGCATTTGCGCCATGATTTCCGTTTGCGCGCGCGCCAGGGCGGCGTCGTTGGCGGCGCGGGCGTTGGCCTGGTCCAGGCTGGCGCTAACGGCCGATTGATTGCGCTGGGACATGGCCAGAAATGCAATGGTCAGAAAGGTGATGACCGAAAGCATCAACAGCGTAATGACCAGCGCGACGGCCTCCTGACCGCGCCCGGGGAGCGCGACCGTCCCGGTCGCCGTGTTTGGCGTCCCGCCGAACACACTTCTGCTGCCAACAATGGGGAAGCGCGGCGCGAGACGCCCCGCACGGCGGCCGGGACGGTCGCGCTCCACGGAAAATTGCATGATATGTGGGTGTAAGTTCATCTTGAAGCGGCGGCGACGGTGACGCGCTGGCGGAAGATTTCCGTGTGGGGCGCGGCGTTGCTGGAGAGGAACGCGGTGAGCGCGCCCGGGTTGGCCGCCAGGGCGCGCGCCTGCACCAGCGTGTCCGGCTCCAAAATGCCGAACTCCAGCTCCACGCTGTTGGGCAGGGTGTTGGAAGGCGGCGCGCCGTAGGCCTGCAGTTGGAACCAGTAATAGTTATAGCCCAGCGGATAGAAGGAGATGAGGGGAAATCTTGGATCGTAGTTGTTCTCGTTGCCGTATTGATCAAAGGCGCGAATCTCCATGTCAATGATCCCGTCGGCGATCTTGTGCCAATAGTTGGTGGAAAAAGAAGGGGACGGGCTGGTGACATTGGTGTAGAACGGCGAGAAGAGGTCGTTGGTAAACACCGGCGCCAGGCTGGTCCAGTTGGTTTCATAGCGGTACAGCGAGCCAACGGCGACGCCAGGATAATTGCTGACCGCGTACCCCACGCCAATCCAGGTGGTGTTGGTGTGTTCCAGGATAAAAAAATTGTTCAACACGTTGGTGCGGATGGCCACGCCGTTGATGTAATTGGTAATCATCGTTCCGCTGGTGGGAAAGTCCCAGTAGAAATTGAAATTGTAATTGGTCATGTAGTTGGTGTTGCGCGCGTCGGACATTTGCCGCAAGTCGCCGGTAATCATATCCATGATCGCGCGCCCGGCATCGGTGATGGTGTTTTGTTTGAGGCCGGTCTTGAAGGCTTTCTGCGTCTGGATAAACACCGCCGTCAGGCCCACGACAATAAACAGCAGCATGGCGGTGGAGACGAGCATCTCCAAAATCGTCAAGCCCGCCCGCCGGCGCGACGGTTGGGACAGGGTTGGAATGGACAATTGTGTTCTCACAAACCGGGAGGGATGGCGGTGGCCAGGGGTTGTTGCGGTTGGAAAAACCAGCCGGCCACGCCGTTGGCCGGGGCCTGGTAGAGGGGCGAGGCGACCAGCGTGCGATAGGTCTGCCGGCCCGGGCCGACGCTGAGGACGGTCGTGCCGTTCATATTGACAGGCCAACTGAACCGCAGGCGCACGTCAAAAAGATTATAGTTGAGCGCTGCCAAGCCGTTGGTGCCGGGGGTCGTCTCCAGCCAGCGGTTGGAGCGAATGATCCATTGGTTCGCATCCGTGCTTGACAAGTAGGCGGTGTAGTTGGTGGTGTCGCGCGCAACAAAGCTGTTAAAAGGCGTGACCATGACCTCCATTTTATAGGTGAAGGCCATGAGGCTGTTCAATTGGCTGTTGGCCCTGTTTTGCTGGGCCGTAGCCGGCCCGCTCAAGGCCCGCACATAAGCCGTGACATCGAAATAGTTGGAGGCAAAGCCGGGCAGGTTGTAGTTGACTTGCGGCGTGGAAAGCAGGCCGACGATCTCCGCGCCGCTCAAGTTGGGGAACGCCGTGTTGGGGTAATTGGAAGTGCCGACGACGCTGTAATTGGAATAGTAGGTAAACTGGATCAATTGCACGTAATTGGTCAGGAAATCCAGCCCCTGGGCTGAGGGGGCAAACGGGTTCAGCAAATTATTCGTGACCGGCGCGCCGGTGCGGATGGCGTCCAGGAAGTAAGGGGCGTCCTGGCTGATGAGGGTGTCTTCGCGGTTGTCTTTCTGCACGTTCATGCCGGTGGGCAGGATGCCAATAATGGCCACCAGGGCGAAACCGATCACACCGATGGCGATGGCGATCTCGACCATGGTGAAGGCTCGTTCGCCCTGGCGGCTCATTTCCTTGGCGTCCGCTGACCGAAGCCGGCTTTTGGGAAAAATCTTCATTGGAGTTGATTCTGCACCACCGTCGCGCGGGCCGTCATCCAATCTATCTGGATGTAGCTCGGATTGTTGACATCGTTGCCGGGAGGCGTCTCGACCACGTTGGGACCCTCGAACACGGGCGCTCCGTTGGTGTCCGTCGGATAGAAAATGCTGCCCCGCGCCAGCACGATGTATTGGTTGGTGTAGGGCGTCGCCAGACCCCCTTGCGGCGAAAAGGCGATGCACGGCAAAGGCACGTTGGCAGCGTTCGACGGGTTAATGGAGGTGGGCAGGGACGGGAAAGGCACGATCGCCGTGTTCCACCCATAAATGCGATTTGAAATGATGATGCCGCTCAAGGTATTGGTCGTAAGAATATTCGTCCAGAAGTTAGGGTTGTTGGTCAGGTTGAACTCAAACGGGGCGAAGAAGACGCCCTCGGGCAAAGACCGCCAATCGGTCACGTAGCGCGGGAAATGTTGTCCCGGCTGGTCGCCGACCGCCCCCAGGCTGATCAAGGCGTAGGCGGCGTATTGGTGCATCATCAAATTGGTCTCCTGCCTGTTGGGAGCAACATTTCCGTAAGCGGTGTTGGTCCAAAACATGGGCGGCACAAACACCATATAGACCGTCGAGCGGTTGACCATGGCCCGTTGCCGGGCCAGCGCCACGTCATCGAGCAATTGCCGCGTGGCGGAGGACATCGCGTTGGCCTGGCCAAAGCCGCGCACGTGCGGCAACGTCAGGGCCGCGATCAACCCGACGATGGTGACGACCATCATCATTTCCAGCAGCGTGAACGCCCGCCAATCGCGGCGACACGCCGGCAGGATCCCTTGTGTCGGTAGGGCGGCGCTGCCGCGCCGCCCGGATATCAGGGCGAAGCGGCAGCTTCGCCCTACCGGAGGCGGCTGTGCTCCCTCGACCAGGCTCAACACCATCGCGGGCGCGTGCAGCCATTGCACTGGCAGGCGGCGCGGGGGCAATGGGATTGTGGCAGTGGAGTTCATGGTTCGCGTTACCAGTTGCCGTTGGTGATCAAGACGGGGCGTCCGCTCTTGGAACCGATCTGGAACTCGGCCCATAGATCGTAGGTGGCCAAATTGTGCCGGTTGGTGGTGGAGGAATCGTAGTGCCAGAAGTTGGGCGCCAGCGCATTGGTGAATTCGACGGGGACGACCAGGCCGCATACCGGCGGTTGTGGAGGAGAAGTAAAATAGTTGGTGTATTCCTTGGCGGACGGGCCGGGCAGGAAAAAGTCATGCGGCTCGGTCGAGTCGCCGTTGGCAATGCCACCGCGGTTAAACACGTTGGAGTAGGTTGATGTAAAGAGCGTGACACTGGTGTTGGTGGAATTGAAAACCAACATTTTCGCGCGGGCGCCCGTGACGTTGGTCGCCCCGGTCAATTCGTAGATCAACGGGTTGGTGGCGGCCAAGGCATCGTAGATGGCGGGATAGGTCGTGTTGAAAACCAGCGCGCCGTTGTCCGGCGGGTAGTAATTTAATTTGTTATAGTAAGCGTCAATCATCACGGTAAGCCTGTGCTTCTCGCCGTTGACGGCCGTCGTCTTCTTCTTTTGCGCCGCGGCCTGGCCCATGGTCACTATCAGCGTGGCGAGAATGCCCATGATCGTAATGACCGTGAGCATTTCGATGAGCGTAAAGGCCCGCCGCGAGCGGCCGTGGGGATTTCTTTTGGTGTTCATGGGGCGGTGGTTATCCATTGGCCGAACGCGCTCCCATCTTCTGATCCCGCATTTCCTGTTCCATGCGTTCGCTGAGCCATTGTTTGATCATGCTTTGGTAATTGAGATAGCGCGAGCGGGCCAGCCGCTTGATGCGCGCCAGCATCCGCGGGTCAATGCGCAGCGTGATGGTGGTGGAGTCGGACAATTCACTGGCGGAGGCCACCGAGGACTCCATCAACCGCACGTCAATCCGGTTGTCCACCCAAAACGCGGCCTCGGCCTCTTCGCGGTCGAAGAGCGGAACCTCTTCCCAACTGGAAATGGCATTCATATACGTGTCATAAGGTTATTGCGCCAGCGCCTGGTTCATTTTGCGTTGATAAAAAAACCGCTCCTCCGGCTCAAACGGGCGGGCGAAAATCACGCGCGCCTGCCGGCCGTTGGTGCGATACACCGTGAGAATTCCCGATCCATCCGCCGCCTCCCCCAGATTGAAAAACCGCGCCTGGACGGCGAACCGGGGCGAATCCGGCAGGAGCCGCACCGCGAACGGGTCCTCGAACGACTCCTCAATCGTCTGCAACGTCAGCGAGCTGTCGAGATTGAACGGCGGATTGTTCCAATCAAATTCCATAAATGTAAATCATTTGACCATGCTTTGTGTTTACAATGTATTTACTTCTTTCACTACATTGTATTTACGGCATAAGCAACACGCCGTCAAGGGTCTTTTTCACCTTTTTTTTGCCGATGCGCGGAGAACTAAGCCATGACGGCCAGCGATATTGGCACGGACTTTGATTTGACGTTGCCCGTTTGATCCAGCATGGTGCGCACCCGGCGGACCAGCGTCGCGGGCGTATAAGGTTTGGGGATGAACTCAACGCCTGGCTGAAGCAGGCCGCGGCATGACATGGCGTCATCGGTGTAACCGGACGTAAACAGGATTTTGAGATCGGGATTGGTTGTTCTGAGCCACTCCGCCATCTCTTTGCCGCCCATGACCGGCATGATGACATCGGTGATGACCAAACTGATCGGCGGCCCTTGATGCGCGCGCACGGTTTCCAAGGCCGCCGCCCCATTGGAGGCGGCCAGCACCCCATAACCCTGCGCTTCCAACAAATCGCGCGCCAGCGTTCTCAAGGACGAGTCGTCTTCCACCACCAACAATGTTTCGGTCCCGCGCGGCAGCGGGCGGGCGGCGGGTTTTCTGGAAGCGGCCTTGACCGGCTGGTCCACGCGCGGGAAATAAACCTTGAAGGTGGAGCCAACGCCAACCTCGCTGTAAACGCCGATATGCCCGCCGGCTTGCTGGACGATGGTCCGGCAGGTCGCAAGACCCAACCCGGTGCCCTGGCCTTTGGGTTTGGTCGTGAAAAACACCTCAAACAGGCGCGCTTTGACGGCGTCCGTCATGCCCGCGCCCGTGTCACTGACATTGAGCATGACGTAGTCGCCGGGATTGACGCCGGAGTGCGCGCGCGCGTAGTTTTCGTCCAGCGCGGCATTGCTGGTGGCGATGGTCAGTTTGCCCCCTTGCGGCATCGCATCGCGGGCATTGACGATCAGGTTGACCAGGACTTGCCCAATGTAGCCGGCGTCGGCCCGGACGCGTCCGATCTGTTTTCCGAGAACGACCGACACTTCAATGTTCTCGTGCATGAGCGGCTGTAGCAGTTCGTCCATGTCTCTCACCACGTCATTGAGGTCCAGCACCACCGGTTGCACGGCCTGTTTGCGGCTGAAGATCAGCAGTTGCCGCGTCAGCCCCGCCGCGCGCGCCCCGGCGGACCGAATCGCCTCCAGTTGAGTCCTTAGCTCTTTTTCGGGGCCGATTTTCTCCATCAGCAATTCACTGTAACCCAGGACAATGGCGATGATGTTGTTAAAGTCATGCGCCACGCCGGCGGCCAGATGCCCAATGGCGTCCATTTTTTGGGATTCGATCAGCCGCTCCTCGGCTTGCACGGTTCTCATCTCCTCTTCCAAGTGCAGCAGGCGGGCTTCCATCATGTTGTGAACGCGCACCAAGACCTCCGGCCGATCGAACGGTTTGCTGATGAAATCCTTCGCCCCGGCCTTGATCGCGCGCCACTTCTCATCCGGCCGGGACGCGATGGCCAGCACCGGCAGATAACAGCCCGGTTCCAGCGCCTTGAGGTCTTCCATCACCTGGAATCCGTCCAGGCCGGGGTCCTGAAGGTCCAGCAGGATCAGCGTATAGCGGTTCTGCTGGTGCAGATCGCGCACCTCGCACGGATTCAAAGTGGACGTGATGGCATGATAGCCGGCCTCGCGCAACATGTCCTCCAGCAGGCGGACGCCGCCCCGCTCATCGTCAACTATTAGGATGCGGCCCTTCAGAATGTCCGAGGCGCTGATCATGGCCTTGCTCCTTCTTGAGGTGCGCTGCCTCCCGTGGCCGCCGCCAACGCCGGCGCCGTGCTCATCGTGTCCATGCCAAATCCTTGCAGGAATCCTGCCGGGTTGCTATGGGGTCTTTGACCCAGTCTCCTAAAGTCTGCTGACGCCCGTCTTGTGCAGGATACGGGAAATCAAACGGGATGACTTCCATGGGGACAAAAAGGAGGCGGGACAACGTGTGTCCCGCCTTTCGTTGAGTGTGAAACCGGAGGAGCGCGCGCTTAGGAACGCTTGACGCCGAATTTCGAGCGCAATCCCATCACGCACAGCAGCGCGGCGCCGGCCATGCCCGCCGTCAGGCCCCCATCCGTCACCGGCGGCGGAACATAAGTCGTGAACGAGGCGGTCGCGTTCATCGTCGCTTGCTGCGGCGTAATTGTGCCCGTGGTGCCGCCGAACAACAGTTCCTCGGTAACGTATTGGCTGCCACTGAGCGCGATGTTGGTATTCTGGAAGCTCTGGGCATACGTTGCCCCCAGCGTCCAGGATCCCAGCGATGTTCCCTTGGAGCCGCTGCCCGTGTAGAGCGAGCTGCTAGTCCAGCCGCTGACCGCGGCGATCAAGGAGTTACCCCCGCTGTCGCTCACTCCGAAGTTGTAACTCCCGGAAAGAGCGTACGATCCGCTGCTGAAGAGGATTTCCAACCCATGAGTCTGCGTGGTGTCGCCGTTGATGTTGTCAACCAATGTCACACTGAGACTGCCTGACTCCGCGCCGGAGGCAATATCCACCCCCCACGAGCCGATGGTGCCGATAAACAGGGCGCCGTTTCCCGATTGCAACGCGTAGTCAGTCGTGTAGGAACCGTTGCCCACCACCACGCCGCCGGGTTCCACTTGCACCGTCGTGGAGCCCGAGATGAGTTCCATATAGGCATTGGCCTTCGCCACTGACGCGCTCATCAAGAGCGCCCCCGTCAGGGCCGTCCCTGTCATTAAGACTTTTATTTTGATCATTACTTATTCCTTTGTTTAGCTCAATCCGTCAACAGTATCATCATGCCTCTATTAAGTGAGTCGGTCTATGGGTTCTTACACCCAGTCCCTTGCAGTCGTCTTTCCTGCCACCAGTCACAGACACTCACTTCAATCCGTCAACAGTATCATCATGCCTCTATTGAGTGAGTCGGTCTATGGGTTCTTGCACCCAGTCCCTTGCAGTCGTCTTTCCTGCCACCAGTCACAGACACTCACTTGCCCTTTGCTTCATTTTCCCGGAGCGAGCGAGGGTGGCGCGCCGGCCCCGCGCGAATTGGTCATGGCCCGCGGATCAGTTTCCATGACGTGCTTTAGGTTCCCGCCGCGCCGGCAATGCCGGGGCCGGCCTGAACAAGGTTGACTCCACGCCGGCAATTCCATGACAATAGGCAATGAATGAACGACGTCTTGGAATGACCCGCCGGATGGCAAACTTCGCCCGCCCGGTTCTTGGCTGCCTGCTGGCGGCCGGCCCCCTGCTGCCGGCCAGGGGCGGGCCGGACGTCTTTGCCGACCCCCTGCAAAACCTGGAGCGGACGTGCTTCCAAACGCACGTGCCCTGGAGGGGCGGTTGCGACTTGCGTTCGGATGTGGCGGTGGTGTACGGGTTCGATGCCTCTCTGCCCCAACGCCTTCGATCCTGGCGCGCTCATGGCTACCGCATCCACCTGATGACGGGCGTGGCCTGGGGCAATTACCGCGATTACCTCCTGGGAAAGTTCGACGGCCGCAATCACCAGGACGAGGAACAGACCGACCGCGACGGCCGGCCGCACGGACACGGCGGCGGCGCTTATTATATGTGCCCGAGCACCAATTACGGCAACTACCTGTGCGCGGGCGTGCGCCGCGCGCTGGAGGCGGGGGTCGAGGCCGTCCACCTGGAGGAACCGGAGTTCTGGGTGCAGGACGGCTACTCGGAAGCCTTCAAACGGGAATGGCAGCAGTACTACGGCGAACCCTGGGAGCCGCCCCATTCGTCGGTGGACGCTCAATGGCGGGCCTCCCAACTGAAGTATTTTCTCTACCGCCGGACCTTGCAGCAAGTGTTTGACAGCGTGCGGGAATTCAACCGGCAAACCGGCCGCCAGGTCCGCTGTTACGTGCCGACCCACAGCCTGCTCAACTACGCCTCCTGGAGCATCGTCAGCCCCGAATCCAGCCTGGCCCGCCTCAACGGCTGCGACGGCTATATCGCCCAAGTGTGGACCGGCACGGCCCGCACCCCCAACCTGTACCGCGGCCAAAGCCGCGAGCGCACTTTTGAAACCGCCTTCCTGGAATACGGCGCGATGCAGAACCTGGTCCGCTCCACCGGCCACTCCGTCTGGTTTCTCAACGACCCGATTGAGGACAATCCCGACCACGATTGGAATGATTACCGGCGCAATTGGGAATGCACCCTGACCGCGTCGCTCTTTCAACCGGAGGTCTGGCGTTATGAAGTGGCGCCCTGGCCCGAACGCATTTTTGGCAGACGCTATCCGCGCCGCGCCCCCCCGCCCGGCCCCCAACCCATGCCGCCGGCCTACGCCACCGAGTTGCAGACCGTCTGGAACGCGCTGGACGACATGCGGCAAACCAACGTGGCGTGGGACTGCGGCGCCACCGGCCTGGGCGTGCTGGTAAGCGATTCGCTCATGTTCGAGCGCGGGCAACCCGCCCCCAGCGACGCCGCCCTGGGCCACTTTTACGGGCTGGCGCTGCCGTTTCTTAAACGCGGCATGCCCGTGCAACCGGTGCAACTGGAGGACGCGGTCATCCCGGGTTACCTCGATGGCTTCCATTGCCTGCTATTGACGTATCGCGGCATGAAACCTTTGACGCCAGCCGTCCATTGGCCGCTGGCCGACTGGGTCAAGCGCGGCGGTTTGCTGGTGTTGTGCGATGACGACGGCGACCCTTTCAATGACGTGCGGGAATGGTGGAACACCAACGGCCTGCACTACTCGACCCCGCGCCAGCATCTCTTTGAGCAGCTTCGCCTGGACAAAGACAACCCCGTCCCTTTGCGCGTGGGCAAAGGCCAGGTCGTCTGGATTCATCGCGACCCCTCCCAACTGGCCGCCAGCCCGGACGGGGACGCCGTCCTGGCCGGGGCCGTGCGCCAGGCGGCCCAAAGCATGGAGGCCTGGCCCATCGCCCATTTTCACTGGAGCGAATCCAACTGCCTGCTCCTGCGGCGCGGCCCTTACCTCATCGCGGCCGGCCTGGAGGAATCCATCCCCGGCCCGGCGCGGACGTTGCGCGGGCGGTTTATCAATCTGTTTGACTCCGAATTGCGCCTGCAACGCGACGTCGCGCTGGCGCCCGGCTCGCGCCTTTTCCTGCTCGACCTGGACGCGCCGGAAGTCGCGGGACGGACGCTGTTGGCGGCCGCCTGCGGAGCCGTGCCGCTGAAGCACAGAGCGGACGCGGTTTCGGAGTTGGTGGAGGGGGTGGAAAACACGCCGTGCGTGGCACTGCTGCGGGCGCCCCGCGCGCCGCGCTCCGTCCGGCTGGCCGACAAGGCCCTGGACGCCGTCCATTACGACGCGGAGCAAGGGCTGCTATGGATTCGGTTTACGAATCAGCCGTCGCCGCGGGAATTATCCGTCCAATTCTAAAGGTCACTCTTTGACCAGCATTTTGCGAATCTTGAGCAGGTCGCTGCGCCGCTGCTGGTTCGGCTCCAAGGTGCCCAGCTTCAAGCTCTTGAGCACCCGGAGGATGGCGGCGGAAATGATCAGGCGCGCGTTGAGTTTGTCGTCGCTGGGAATGATGTGCCAGGGCGCCTCCTCCGTGCTGGTGGCTGGCAGGCACTCTTCGTAGGCCCTCGTGTATTCTTTCCACCGCGCGCGCTCCCGGATATCGGCCTGGCTGAATTTCCAGTTCTTGGCCGGCTCGTCAATCCGCCGGAGGAAGCGCCGCTTCTGCTCTTCCTTGGAAATGTGGAGGAAGAATTTGACCACGCGCGTGCCGTTGCGGTGCAAATGCCTTTCATAATCCACCATGGATTGAAACCGGTGCTTCCAAATATTTTTGTCCTCCAGGTCCTCTGGCGGCAGCAACTGGGCGCGCAGGATTTCCGGGTGAACGCGCACCACCAAAACCTCCTCGTAATACGACCGGTTGAAGATGCCGATGTGGCCCCGCTCCGGCAGGCGGCAGACCGCGCGCCAGAGAAAATCATGGGCCAGTTCCTCCGCGCTGGGCTGCTTGAAACTGAACACCTCGCAGCCCTGCGGGTTGATGCCCGACATGACGTGCTTGATGGCGCTGTCCTTGCCGGCCGCGTCCATGGCCTGGAAGATCAGCAGCACGGCGTAGCGAGTATCGGCGTAGAGCTGCTCCTGCAAGTCGCTCAACTTGCGGACGTGGTGCTCCAACAGTTCCGGATACTCCTCCTCCGAATCGTAGAACGGTTTGACCCGCGTGGGCCAATGCTTGAGGTTGACCTTTTTTCCGGGCGGAACGCAGAATTTGTCAATATTGATTTTCATTCAAGGAGCGGTGGGGGTGAGGAGTTCTCGCTGCCATCTCATCAGGTCTTCCTTGCGCCGATCCCAATCGGCGGCCAGGGCGAGCAGCGTGGCGCGGCTGGCGATCAAGGTCGGGTCCAATTCCAAGACGGCGGCCTGCTGGTTGCGCCGGCTTTCCAATTCCAAAAAACGCCGGCGTTCGGCCTCGCTTTGCCGGCGCGACTGGGAGCGCAGCGGGCGCGGATGCTCTGGCGGCGGCAGGTGCAATCCCCGCTGGACCGCCTCCAACAGGCCGTCCTTGCGCCGGGAGGAAAAATGCCGCGGCAGCAGGGCATCAATCGGCCCGTGATGGGTGGAGGCGTCGGCAATTTGGATGAGCGCCTCGTGGCTCAAGACAAAGAAGGGCGGACGGTTGGCCGCCACCGCTTCCTGCTCGCGCCAATGCCAGATTTCGCGCAAGACGGCCAGACTGGCGCAAGCCAGCTTGTTGCTGCCCCGGATGCGCCAGACCATGTCCGGTTCGGACCGCGACGGGATGGCGCACTCGGCGATCAGGCGGTCGCAGCACTGTTCCAACCAAGGCAGGCGCTGTTTCTGCCGCAATTGCCCGCTCAAAATGTTCGACAACTCCTTGAGATAATGGGTGTCGTTGCGCGCGTAGGCCTCCATCCGCGGCGTCAGCGGACGCCGCGACCAATCGGCCTTTTGCGAGCCTTTTTCCACCGTCACCCCCAGATGCCGTTGCAGCAGGCTGCCCAGTCCGAACTCGCGTTCCCCCAGCAGCCGGCTGGCCAGCATGGTGTCAAAGATATGATTGGGCACAAAGGAATGGTTCTTGCGCAACAGGCGCAGGTCGTAGTCGGCCCCGTGCAGAATCAACTTGTGCTTCTTGAGCGCCGTCCACAGGGGCCTCAAATCCAGGCGCGACAAGGGATCAATCAGTTTGTCGCCGGCGGCGGTGCTGATCTGGACCAGGCAAAGTTTTTCCGGGTAGGCGTGCAGGCTGTCCGCCTCGGTGTCCAGGGCCACCCACTCCGCGGCTCGGAGCACCGGCAGGAACTCTGAAAGTTTGCCATCCGAATCAATCATAAACTTGCTGTTACAGTGAGGGCGCCTCGTACTTAAGCCCGTGCGCCTCGGCCACGGCCTTGTGCGTGAGCTTGCCTTTCATCACATTGATGCCGCCCACCAGCGACGGCATGATGCGGCAGGCTTCGTTCAATCCCATGTCCGCCAGGGTCTCGAAGTAACGATAGGTCACGTTGGTCAGCGCCTGCGTGGCCGTGCGGGCATAAGCGCCGGGCATGTTCGTCACGCAATAGTGGATGACCCCCTCCTCGACAAAAGTCGGATGATCGTGCGTGGTGGGGTGCGACGTCTCGGCGCAACCGCCCTGGTCAATGGCAATATCCACCAGCACGCTGCCCGGCCTCATGCGGCGGATCATATCGCGATGAATCAATTTGGGCGCTTTGGCCCCGGGCACCAACACCGCGCCGATCAACAAATCCACCGTCGGCATCAAATCCTCCAGGTGCGCCTCGCTGGAAAAGAGCGTGTGCGCCGTATGCAGCGTGATGTCCAGAAAACGCATCCGCTCCAAATCCACTTCCAGGATGGTCACGTCCGCCCCCAGGCCGGTGGCCATGCGCGCGGCATTGATGCCGCTGGCGCCGCCGCCCAGAACGACGACCCGCCCCGGCAACACGCCGGGCACGCCGCCCAGCAGCACGCCGCTGCCGCCGTTGTGTTTGGCCAGGCAATAACCGCCGACCAGAATGGCCATGCGCCCGGCGATTTCGCTCATCGGTTCCAGCAAGGGCAGGCGATGGTTGACCTCAATGGTTTCATACGCGATGCCCGTCACGCCGGATTTGAGCATCGCGTTGGTCAGGGCGCGATCCGCCGCCAAGTGCAAATACGTGAATAGAATCTGGCCCGCCCGCAGCAGGCCGTATTCGGACTCCATCGGTTCCTTGACCTTGAGAATCATGTCGGCCTTGTGAAAAACGGTGGCGTGATCGGGGGTCATTTGCGCCCCCGCCTGTTCATAATCGGCGTCGGGATAACCCGAGCCGGCGCCAGCAGAGCGTTCAACAATGACCTGATGGCCGCGTTTGATGAGTTGATAAACACCCGAGGGCAGCAAGGCCACCCGGTGTTCCTGAAGTTTTATCTCCCGTGGTACTCCTATAATCATAAGCCCTCCATATTGGCGCGGCTTGCGACAATGTCAAGAGGCGGACGCGCGCCCAAATCCTCGCCTAAGCACATGGCGACAAAAAAACGACCGGTGGTGGCGTTGGGCGGACACCAGTTTCTTGGCGCACCCCTCAAAATCCTCGCCTTGACCGGC
>Ga0224555_1000715_pt1 | contig 50783 bp, 43 predicted proteins | sample 714S23034metaG_FD_180687 | JGI IMG/M metagenome (GOLD analysis project Ga0224555, IMG submission 180687) | Peat soil microbial communities from Stordalen Mire, Sweden - 717 S2 30-34 | ecosystem: Environmental > Terrestrial > Soil > Wetlands > Peat | place: Sweden: Norrbotten County, Stordalen...
GGCAGCCATCAGCAACAGGAGGCGCAAGCTGCTACCGAGCATTCCACGCGGGACGGATGTCATTTTCTTTCCTCAGAATGTTCCATCGAGACACACCCAGAAAGCTGGGGTTGGCGGCGATGGGCCGCCATTCGGGTTGCGGGAAGCGCATCAACTCTTCCACTGTGAGCCGGCGGATTTCGCCCGGATCGGAACCGGAGGGGCCGGTGTGATAGAGAACGTAGCGCCGGCCGTCGTTCCGGATTTGACTCTCGCCAAGGTAGATCATACTGTGATACGGCTCCGCGCCGGACGGCTGGCGAAAGAACAGCAGATCGCCCGGCACGGCGGCGGAGAGCACGCGGCTGACCAGATGCGTGTTCAAGCGGTGGAGCGTGCGCACGTCGGCAAATTGGGCGAATGCGCCGGCGGTGAGGTCGGCGGGCTGGAATGCGCCTTCGCGCACGCGAAACAGCGCGGCCCCCAAGGGCGTAAAAGGATACTGATATTTGGCGACGGAATCGAACGGCGGCGCGGGCGGAGCGTGCGCGGCGGCGGCCCAAGCGGTGTCGTGGGCGTGCAGCGCTTCGCGGTAGGCGTAGCGGATCAGGGCGGCGCAATCCTTGATTTCGGCCGCGATCTCGGACGGGCGGTCGGCGGGCGGCTGGAAGTATTGCGCCTCCGCGAGCCAGGTGAACCAGCGGCGGAAGGCCTGGCGGTCGCGTTCGTCGTCGAGGCGGAGGAAGTCGGGCGTGCCGTCCTGGGCGGTGTCGCGAGTGAAGGGGAGGGATTCCAGTTGGGCTTCGGCGGGCGGCGCGTTTGGGAAGGCGACGCGGAGACGGATGGGGCCGGGTTCGACGCCGGCTCGGATGCGCGCTTGCCATTTGCCGGGCGCGCCGGTCAGGTTTTCGATGGTGGCGGCGTGGGGGGTGCCGAGGATGGCGATGGCGGGCGCGCTGGTGGCTGGGCTTTCGATGGTGAGGGTGGCGGTATCGTAGCCGTCGGCCATGATCGTGGCGGGGTCGAGGATGAGGTGTGGCGCGGGGAGACTGCCGCGCCGGACGCCGCCGGAGATGGCTACGACGGCTCCTGCCGCCACTACGGATATCGCGACCGCGGCGGCGCTTGTGCGATGGGTCACGCCGCTATGAGTATACAACGGGTTTGGGCGGTGCAGGTTGGTTTCCATTTGGGGCACGGGGGACAAGGGCTTGGCCGCCGGGGGACGGTTGGTTCGGAGTTTTTTCTGCCGAGCAATGCCAATTTCCGATAAGCCGTTTACTATCATGGATTCAGCCATCATTCCTAAGATTTCCGATCAAGTTTCCGGGAATGCTGCGAGAGGGTCATGTAGGGACGAGGCGGTACAAAGCCTCCTTATTACCAGGAGAGCACGGGATCTGGCGGGGCGGGCCAGGCTAGGTTGCGAAGTGGTTGATGGGCGCGGAGATATTTCCTGGGTAGGTGAGTTACTGGGGATGGCGAGCTTCGGGCGGTTCCGGCGGGGTCAGCCCCCTGGGAAATGTCTCAACCGGCGCATCAGGCCGTTGATGACCTTTTCAAACCCGGCGGCGGCAGAATACCCGACCTGTGCAGGGCCCGCACCCTGGGGAGGGTCGTGGCGCCTAGTGGCGCCTTGAACCGGAAAGGCGCCAGGCTTGAGGAACGGAACCGGCACGGGGATCTCGAAGGAAGAGCCGCCCGTGGGGCTGGTGTGGACCTCTAGCACCCTGACCGCGGCACCTGCTTGGAGCGCCCGCCATGCGCCCGCCACCGTCACGCCGGTAGTCTCTTAATTTGATATTAGAATGGCGGGTCGTCCTTTGATACACTTACCATGTGCGAAGATTTGTTTTGGTCACTGTTATTGCCATTGCCCAATGGGTAGCAGGGGGGCCAGCCGTAGGGCAAACCAAAAAACAAACCGGCCCACCAACCGAACCAGCCAAGGCCAAAAATACCAATTCCCAACCACCCCAACGTGGAACTGAGGATGCGCCGTTTATCGTCCAAATTACGAATAGCCCACATACCCAAGCCGGGGCCACACAACAGAAGGCACCACAGAAGGATTTCTATGACAAGTTTGGGATCTGGTGCGGAGCAGCGATTGCTCTGTTCACCTTTGCTCTGGTGGTAGTTAGCGCGTGGGGTGTATCCGCCGCCGTTCGGACTCTTAAGGCGATTGAAAGGCAGGTTGCGGTGCAAGAGGTAGCCATGACCCAATGGATCGACGTAAAGAGCTGGCGCTGTGAACCGACCGCCTTGCCGGATGGAGAGAGCTTCATTAAGCAGATGGCGGTGTATTTTGACGTTGAGAATCCTACCAGCTTCCCGCTTGTGATTCCAGGTGGCAATATCAACCTTACGCTCGGAAACGGAACCGTAAGATGTTTTACCGGAGATGGCGCGCGGCTTAATCCAAGACAACCTCAAATCAAAGACGTTCCGCTCAGGATGACGGACGAACAATCGAGGCAATACATGGAAGGAGAGGTTATGGTCAACGTCGAGGGTCAACTTAATTTCGTTGATGTACTCGGCAGGAAACAACCGCATCCCGTGCACGGGATATTGTGGTGCAGCACACGCGAAGCGCGATTTCAGTCCGATGTGATGTGGGAGCATCGTGCGGATGGACAGAAAGCATAGGCATGAGGCGAACAAGAGGCACGGCGGCGATGCTGTCGGTCGTCGGCATTGAGCCGTGAAAGATCTGCCGGGGAAGCGGCAGAATGATTGTGATGGCAAGGTTTGGTTGGAGACGAACATGAGCACTTTCTGTATTATGTGTGGCAAGCCGCTGCTTCCAAGCACACGATTCTGTCCTGCGTGCGGAGCCTGGACCGCCGGATCGAGTTCGATTAGTGCGCCAGTGCCATCTGCCGCACCCGGTCGGACAGCCGTGAACCGAGTCGATTCGGGCATATTTTGCCCGAGTTGCGGAGTGCAAGCGATTTCTGATAGTGCCCCTTTCTGCACACAATGCGGTTCGCCCCTTAGGGCGTCCGCTTACTCGACGATAACAGAGCAGCGACCGAGCGTTCAGGTTAACGTTATAAATGCGCCGCACACGGGCGTGAAGGCGAGTCCTGAGTTCAGGGGTAGCTACGGCCTGCCTATTCCATCGATGATTATCGGGATCGTCTTTGCGCTCGGTATTTTTGATAACTCCAGGTGGGATTCAGACACGATCAACGGAGCCGCTGCCTTTTGTATTTTGGGACTCGTTTTGGGGATTGTTAGCGTTTGCCGACAGCAAAAGGGTCGAGGGATGGCGGTGGCTGGCATCGTCCTGTCTTCGATAGGACTACTTTCGGTCGTCGGGCGTCTGCCATAGCGAGAAGGAGATTGAGAAATGTTCTGTGCGAATTGCGGCAAGCCGCTGGTTCCGGGCGCACGGTTTTGTGGTCAATGCGGAGCCGTGATTGCCGATTCGAGTGTGACTGGTGCGCCAGCGCCGTCCGTGGCACGGGTGGCACCTGGGTGCGTGGCCGCCTCTCCGACTGGCACAACGCTTGCGGCCGGAGCCGCCAGCAGTACCGTGGTTTGGCTTCTGGCCTTTGCACCCCTAATTGGGGTCATATCGGAGAGCCTAATTGCACGAAAGACAGACGCCGACCCTTCCCAGCTATGGATTGTCACTGTGTTGTTAAACATTCTGCTTTGCTCTCTCGATGCGAGACTCCTAAAGAGGGATGGTGTCAAGGGGCCGAGTGTGTGGGCGGTCTTTTTGATTCCAGTCTACCTATACAAACGCACTCAGGTCTTGGGGCAGAACAAAGCCTACTTCTTTGTTTGGATCGCGACTTTTGTCCTTTCGTTGGGAGCAGACAGAGTAATTGCATTGCCATACGCCGAAGGGCAATACCACCTGGACGAAGCGTGGACAATGTTACGACTTAAGCCCGGTGCTCTGCGGTATTTCATCATATCTGGTGGTTCAGTTAGATTCAAGGGTCGGTCGGATGGTCCCGAATACCGACTGAACCTCGAACATCCAAATGGGTTCACCGATCTTGAAGGACATCAACTGAGTCTGCTCGACCCAGATGGTCCAGATGCCCAGGCTTATAATACGTCCGGTACAAGAGAATGGGTACGGTGCGAACATGGGAGCGAGTGCGTACTTACGATTTCGTACTCGCGATCTAACGATCGGCCTGTACAAGAACAAACGCCGCAGACGCAGGTCCCCCAGGTCCCCCAAGCATTACCATCGAAGGCAGCAGAGCCACCCGCCCAGATCCCCCAAGCATTACCATCGAAGGCAGCAGAGCCACCCGCGCAGGTCCGCCAAGCATTACCATCGGAGGCAGCACCCGCCGATACTTCCCAGCCCCCCGTCGCCCCACAACCACCCGCTTCAACTAGCCCACCCGCGCCGCCAGTAGAGGCAAGCAAGCCGACGTCTGGCGTGCTGTGCAATGGGCCAGTCGAAGTGCGGCAGAACTGGGAATTGACGTTCAGGAATCTCCCCGGCGACCGATTGAAGTTCACATTCGATCACGATGCGTGGCTGCCGCTTATTCATCGAGAGCCAGATGGCACGCAAACGCTGATAATGCGGTCCATAAAACCGGGCATCCAAACTAGGTGCGATGTGCAGTGGGAGATCGTGCAATAGGCTGAAACCGAGACCGTGTTTTTAGGAGACTTTCAAAATGGCCGACGTTGGCAACCTGTTTCGAAGTGAGATCGGGATTGACCCGATACCGGTAACTTACGATATAACGGCGCATGGGCTTGGCCCTATCACCGGAACACTCGCGGCACACGAAGACCCAGATTTTGCACGCAAGAATATCGGAGAAAGATTCACGCTTGTCACGAGTGGTGGCACACACAAGATCCATATTGCTATCACGAGCGAAACCGGCGACTTTGTTGGTGACGGCCTAGTGCCAATCGTCTGATTCCCCATAGCCCCGCCGCTTTTCAGGGGATGCCAACCATCGGCGGGATGCCAACCATCGGCGCGACCTCTGCGGTTCGCTGGCAGTCAACGTAGCGCGTCCAAGTCAGCCCAATGCAGCCAGTTCAGCCGCAGTGAAAAAGAGCTTCCTTCTTTTTCTGGGACTTGTGCGCCCTGCCGTCGTGATTGCCTGTGGTGCCGCAAATCGGGCAGAACTTTTCGCTGGGTGCCTTTCTTCTTGCGGAGCGGTTGGACCTTAAAACGGTAAAGATGGACAGAGGTTTTAATGGGGCCGTTCTCAAAGGTGCGTGTGTTCATCAAAAGGCACTATCTCGATACAATCCTTCATCTCGATAGCTTGCTGTAATTCTATAGTGCGGCGAAGTCCTCGAAGTGTCTTAACAACATAAGTCTTTACTCTAGGCGACATGCGGCAGCCAAAGATTACCGCCCTCACTTGCTGAGGGTCATACTTAAGCTCTATAGACCGTTGCCCTTTCGGAACTCGTCCCATCGCGTTGTCTGCAATCCACCTATATTCCCCCTCGTACGACCAGCATCGTAGCTTAACCAGCAAGGCACTGTGTATCCGCTCTCCCAAGTCAGTGTTAGCGTCTAGCTTAAAGTAGGATGTAAGAAAATCCAGCAGGGCAATAGACGCAATATGCTCTTGGTAATGTACTTCGTTGGGTTGTTCTGCGGCGAATTCAAGCTCTATACAGAAACCGGTATGAGACGACGCATAATGAGACCAAAGCAAGGTGCAGGTGTTGTGGCTACTAAGACAGTACATCGGGTAGCTGTCAATGATCTCATTAAGGGTCCTTTCACAGTCCCTCAAGAAGCGGATACCAACGGGGGTAAATGCTTCATTAGAGACCCAACTGCCCACGATGTTTCTCGTACGAGCGTCGATGTTAGGCCGTTGAAGTAACGTCAGGACCTGTTGTGGTGTCGGATATCCAATGTCAATCTTGCTGTCGAAAGGATCATTGAAGCTCTTTCTTCCAGAGAACATCGCGTAAGACTTCACCAACGCATCGAGAGCTTTATTAGCTTTCGCCAAGTCCTCCGCCGACTGTTCAGAGACCGACTGGAATTTGTAGAATCTTGTGGCACCCACACTGCACCTCGACGTGGCACCGCCTTAACTACAGTGTACCAAAATGTGAGGTCGGCTTTTGGTAAACCCAAACGGGGAGACCTCATGGCGGATTTTCACTGTCCGACCCTGTTATAGGCTCCGATCACGAACGTCACCAGAACACCCGCAGCACGCTCCGCAGTGCCGCCAGTTCGCTCGAGGCCTGCCCGGTGGACTTTGTTGTGGGCCTCGGCGACGGCGACCGCATCAGCGCCTCTTTATGGCGAGACCGGCCCCGCTTGGTTTGGTTTACATTCAATCCCTGAACCGCCGGCCAGGATCGCCCGCCATCAGGTAGACCCAGGGCTTCAAGTAGATATTAAGTCTCGGATCATATGATTGTGGTGGCTTAATGCATGCATTGGTTATATACCTGCAATGGATCTGCTGGAAAGCGGGTTGGAGCCGGCTACCGTCGGCCCAGATAATTTCCGTAGCCTACGATCACGGTGGATGCCACCAACACAAACAGGCTCAGCGCTACCAGCCATTTGGTGCGCGTGCCGACGCCTTTCCACTCTTTCAGCGCGATGCCCCACAGCGTGCTGAAGATGATAATGCTGGCCATGTGCAGCGTCCAACTGGAGAACTTGAATGCGCCCATCTGCGTTTCGCCCATGGTGTAGAAGAAAAACTGCATATACCAGGTGGTTCCGGCGATGGCGCAGAAACAATAATTGGCCAGCATGGGAGCTCTGTCGGGCTGCGAGCGGGGCGGGGCCAGCGCTACGGCCATTTCCTCGCCCGGCGCGTCGATGGCGGACTCTAGAATTGGCTCAGCGGTGCGCGCGGGGATCTCGCCGCGCAGCCTGGAGCTGAAGTACTGATAGCCGGTGCGGTTCTGGACGTTCAGGATCAGGCACCAGATGAAGTTGGTAGTGAAACCTCCGACCAGCACCACGACCAGGACGGGAAGGCCTTGCCACAGGACCGGGGTGCCGTGGCGCAGCGTGATTTGCTTGATGGGATCGCCGGCCGCCAGTCCGTAGGCGAAGCAGGCGCTCATGATGCCGCAGAAGGTGGCCACCAGCAGGCCGCGCTTGAGGTTGAACTCGCCGATGGAGGCGCGTTTCTGCTCTTCGGACAACTCGCGTTCCTTGGAGATTCCGGCGGCGCCGGCAAAGGCAATCCCGGTTATGCAAATTAGCACGCCGAACAGGATCACCATACCGGAGTGGGTGCCGAGGACCTGTTTCGAGAATTCGCCGCGGAAAATCGGCGGCAGCAGAGTGCCGAAGGCCGCGGTATACCCGAGCGCCACCGCCATGCCGAGCGACAGGCCCAGGTATCGCATGGTCAGGCCGAAGGTGAGGCCGCCTAGGCCCCACAAAACGCCAAAGGCGAAGACCCAGAAGAGGCTGCTTCCGGGGGCCTCGCGCAGGACGGCGAACAGGTCGTTGGTCATGGTGAGGGCCATGAGCCACGGCGCGACGATCCAACTGAACACTCCGCCGGCCAGCCAGTAGGTCTCCCACGCCCAGCCTTTTACGCCTCGATAGCCGAGGTAGAAGCTGGCGGAGGCGAGACCTCCCAGCCAGTGGAGGAACACGCCCAGCATGGGATTGGCGATCATAGGCTGGCTCCGGGAGGGGCAGTGGTTGCGTGCATTGTTGCTTGCATGGGGTAAGCCCGAGTGTAATCGGCGGGGGCGGTCTGGTCAAGGGCGCGGGGCCTACAGGCGACTTAGAATTCCGACGATTAAGATACTTGAGACGTCTGGCGAACGCGGGATGGAGATAGACCTGTACAATGGGGAAACATGGACCAGCGCCGCATGTGCCCGAATTGCCGGGCCTTCATCACCAGTCACGACAAGGTTTGTCCTTACTGCAACGAGCGGGTGGGCCCTCGCGCCGTGGAGCGGCGCGATCCGGGCGCCATCCTGGGCGGATTCATTCCGCACGCCCGCTTCGTAACGATGATCATTCTGACGATCAATTTCGGCCTGTACCTGGCCACCGTGGTCTTCAGCCAGCGGGGGGGCGAAGGCGGCGGATTTTTCAACGTGGACGGGCGGACGCTTTACGCCTTCGGGGCCAAGCTGCGGGAAGCCATTGTGGGCGAAGGCGAGTGGTGGCGGCTGGTAACGGCCGGCTTTCTGCACGGCGGATTGCTGCACATTGGCATGAATTCCTGGGTGCTGTTCGATTTGGGCGCGCAGGTGGAAGAGCTCTATGGCGCCAGCCGGCTGATTGTGATTTATTTCCTGGCCACCGTGTCTGGGTTTCTGCTGAGCACCTTATGGACCTCATCGCTGTCGGTGGGGGCCTCGGCGGGGATCATGGGATTGATTGGCGCGATGATCGCGCTGGGGGTACACAACCGGCATTCTCCGGCGGGCGCGGCGGTCCACGGGATGTATATCCGTTGGGCGGTTTACATGTTGATCTTCGGCTTGCTGCCCGGATTGCATATCGACAACGCGGCGCACATTGGCGGACTCGCGGCGGGATTCGGTGTCGCCTATCTGGCCGGTACGCCGCGCGTCGCGACGGCCTTGAGCGAGAAGGTTTGGCTGGGGGCGGCGGTAGCATGCGCGGGGATAACGGCCGTTTGTTTCCTAAAGATGTACTTGTGGTTTTCCATTGCCACGCAATAAGATGAGGTTAATATGCGACTTCGATTTGTATTGCCGGCGCTGATGATCGGTGCGGGCCTGCTGTTGCCCGTGCAGCCGCCGGCGCTGGCAAAGACCAGTTATAAATACCAGAAGTTCAAGAAATATAAGAAGTATAAGGCCAGGAAGTTCAAGAGCGCGAAGGTGGGGAAGCGCATGGCGGTTAAGCATCAGGTGCGCCGGCGGGTTTGAGAAAGCAAGGCAAGAGGTCGGCTAAAAGCCGGCTGCGGGCATGATTGCCCGCCCTCCACTCAGACTTCTTGTTCCAGGCAGTCGAGCCAGGCGTCGAGGTCGGGGTTGCCCTCGGCGCGGGCGTGCACGAGCGTTGCGCCGTTTTCGTAGCCCTTATCGAAGGCCCGGAGATTGAGGTCGCGGAAGCTCTCGGGCACCGAAGAGGCCACCGCCTGGCGCAGCGCATCGGGGTCGAGCAGCGCGGTGACGGCGCCGAAGAAGCCCACCACCACGATGTTCAATACCATCTTGCGGCCCAAGTCTTCGGCCAGCCGGGTGGCCGGCACGCTGTACACGCGCATGCCGCTGGGCACGCCGTTCACGCGCACCAAGTCGCGCTCCACTATAAGGGTGCCACCGGGTTTCAGTTCGGGCACGAAGCGGGTGTAAGCCTCCTGCGAGAGCGCCACCAGCACGTCGGGCTGGGTTACGTAGGGATAGGCAATGGGTTCGCCGGAGAGCACCACCGCCGCGCTCGAAGAGCCGCCGCGCGCCTCTGGCCCGAAGTTCTGGGTCATGGTGGCGTAGGCGCCCTGATAGATGGAGGCGGCCTTGCCAATCACGGTGGCCGCCAGGATTACGCCCTGGCCGCCGAAGCCTGCAATTCGGATTTCCGTCAGCCGCATACCGGCGCCTCCTGCTCGCGATAGCGTTCGCCCAACTGCTCGGTGAATTGGCGCCGCATCAGTTCCAGGTAATCGGGACGGTCGCGGTCCACAAACTTGCCTACGATAATCTCGCCCTTCATGGAAAGCGCCGTTTCGCTGGTGGGTGCGCCATGGCGGATCTTGCTGGCGGCCTTATAGTACTTCATGGTTTCCAGGGCGTCGCCCAGCTTGTTGCGGCGTTGATAGAGCGTGGGGCAGGGCGATAGCACCTCGATAAAGCAGAAGCCTTTTTTGTGCAGCACCTCGGTCATGGAGCGGCTGAGCTGCTTGACGTGAAAGGTGGTCCAGCGGGCCACATAGGAGGCTCCCGCGGAGTCGGCAAGCTGTGCCAGGTTGAAGGCGGGCTCGAAGGCGCCGTAGGGGTTGGTGGCGGTGATGGCGCCTCCCGGTGTGGTGGGCGCGGTCTGGCCGCCGGTCATGGCGTAGATCATGTTGTTGACGCAGATCACCTTGAGGTCGATATTGCGCCGGGCTGCGTGGATGAGGTGATTGCCGCCGATGGCGGAGAGGTCGCCATCGCCCGAGTACACTACCACTTGCAGCGATGGGTTGGCGAGCTTCAATCCAGTGGCGAAAGGAATGGCGCGGCCGTGCGTGGTGTGGAACGAATCGAGCTTCGCGTAGCCGGCTACACGCCCGGTACAGCCGATTCCCGAGACTATGGCGACCTTGTCGAGGTCGGCCTTGGATTCGAGCAGCGCGCGCGTGAAGCAGTTGACGGTGGTTCCGATGCCGCAGCCGGGACACCAGATGTGGGGCATGCGGTCCATGCGGAGGAAGGGCTCGACGGGATTGGGGGGTTGGGTTTGAATGGTGATGGGGCTCATCGGGATGCCTCCAGAATGGCGGCCAGGATTTGTTCGGGTTGGTGTACGCTGCCGCCGGCGTGGGTTACCGGGATGACGCGCGGTTTAAGGACGGACAGGCCAGGAGGCCTGTCCCACACTGCGCGCTCCACTTCGTGGACCATCTGACCCAGGTTCAATTCCGGCACCACGAAGGCCTTGGCATGGCGGGTGAGGGCGGCCAGCGGACCGGCGGGGAAGGGCCAAGCGGTGATGAGGCGGAACTTTCCGGTTCGCACGCCCTGCGCGCGGGCCATCTTGATGGCTTTTTCCGCGACCCGCGAAGTGATTCCGTAAGAGACTACGACGACGTCGGCATCCTCCGGCGCTTCGGTCTCGTAGAGCGCCTCCTGTTCGGCTACGGGGGCCGACTTCGAGACCAGGCGGCGCACCAGCCGATCCTGCGTTTCCACGGTCATGGACGGGTACCCACGCTCGTCGTGGGTCAAACCGGTGACATGGAAGCGGTAGCCCTCGCCGGCGTGGGCCATCTCGGGGACCTGATCCGCCATAGGCTCGTACGGACGGTAATCGGCAGGCGGGCGGCTGGTGTGACGGCGGGGATAGATGTCGATCTCGCTGGCTTCGGGAATCACGACTTTCTCGGTCATGTGACCCACGCATTCATCCATCATTACGAAGACAGGCTGGCGGTATTGCTCGGAGAGGTTGAAAGCCTTGATGGTGAGGTCGAAGCACTCCTGCGGCGAATTAGGGCACAGCGCCAGGACGCCATAATCGCCGTGCGATCCCCAGCGCGCCTGCATCATGTCGGCCTGCGCGGGGAGGGTAGGCAGGCCGGTGGAGGGTCCGCCGCGTTGCACGTTCACGAATACACAGGGCGTTTCGGTCATGGCGGCATAACCGATGTGCTCCATCATGAGGGAGAAGCCTGGCCCCGAGGTGACCGTAAATGCCTTGGCTCCGCCCCAGACTGCGCCTTGAATGGCGATGGAGGCAGCCAACTCGTCCTCCATCTGGATGAAGGTGCCGCCGACGGTGGGGATGCGGGCAGCGAACCGTTCCACCACTTCGGTGGAGGGTGTAATCGGGTATCCTGCGGCAAATCGCGCACCCGCCGCGAGTGCGCCTTCGCAGCAGGCGTGGTCGCCATCCAGGAAGTGTGCGCCGGTAAGTACTCCTTTTGGATCAGCTTGCATGGCGGGCTCCGTAGATGGCGAAGTCCGGGCAATAGAGACCGCACAGGTCGCAACCGCTACATTTTTCAGCAGCTACGACGTGAGGTGGGTGGTATCCCTTGGAATTGAACGCCGAGGAGAGCGATAGTACGCGGGTGGGGCAAAACTCGACGCAGAAGCCGCAGCCCTTGCAGCGTTCGATGGTGATGTAGACGGAACCCTTGGCCATTGGGGTGTGGGCTTGCACGCGAATGGCCACGGAGCGGGGCTTGGCCTCGCTTCGCTCGCGAAGGCCGATTGACAATCGGCCTGCAGGTTGGCAACGTTGGCAACCTGCCCCGCAGAGCAGCGTAGCCGCAACCAAAAGAGGCGGCCTGAGAGGCCGCCGCAGGCCGAGGGCCTGCCCCACGAAGAATCGGCGCTCGCATTGACAGCCGTTCTGCTGTTACTTTGTTTGAGAACATGGCAAACACTTTTGGCACCGATATCCTGATTCAGGCCGAAGATCCGAGGAGCGCGGCCCGGCGCTCGGACCGGTGCTGGAGGTTACTGTGGACAGTGTCGAAGAAGCCAAGCGGCGCCTGGTCGAGAACGGTTGCGAGATCGTCAAGGACGAGCCGGATTTTCCGAGGTGCTATGTCAAAGACCCTTTCGGCCTGATTTACAACCTGTTTGCGGAGCACGTCTAGCGCGGCGGGGCGGCCTGAAAGGCCGCCGCAGGCCGGGGGCCTGCCCCACTCAAGAAGTTGTCGACTTCGGCGCGCGTGGGGGCGGAAGCTTGCGCACCGAGGCGCGTGACGGAGATCGCGGCAGCGGCGTTGGCGAACCGGAGCGCGCGCTCGATCAGCTGGCCTTCCGCAAGAGCCACGGCCAGCGCGGCGTTGAAGGTATCGCCGGCGGCTGTCGAGTCGCGCACCTCCACGGGAAACGCGGGCGTGTGGAAGCTTCCCGTATCGCCGGAATAGTAAGAGCCCTGATCACCCAGTTTCAGCACCACGCTGCCGACCCCAAGTTTGCGCAAAGCCGCGGCAAGTTCGGGGGCGTCGCCGGGCGCAACGCGCGCAGGCGGGCGGCCCAGCAGCATCAGCGCTTCGTTTTCGTTGGGCGTGAGGATGTCCACGCGCGCGAGCAATTCGGCGGGCAAGGGCTGCGCAGGGGCCGGATCGAGCATGGTGCGGAGGCCTTCTTCACGCGCCAGGCGAAGCGCGGCCGCCACGGTATCGAGGGGCGTTTCCAACTGGAACAGGGCGAGGCTCGCGCCGCGAAAGACCTTGCGCATGGCTTCGACATCCGCCGCGGCCAGCGCGTAATTTGCGCCGGAAGCCACCACGATGGAATTCTGGCCTTGCCGGTCCACCCAGATGAGGGCCACGCCGGTGGGCTGCGATTTGGCGGCATGCACGGCGCCGACATCCACTCCGGCGGCGGCCAGGCTGGCCTTGAGGTGGTCGGCGAAGACGTCGTAGCCAACCCGCCCGATCAGGCGGACGGCAACCGCGCCGGCGCCGAGTTTGCCCGCCGCGCAGGCCTGGTTAGCGCCCTTGCCGCCGGGGATCATCTGGAAGTCGCGGCCCAGCACGGTTTCGCCGGGCACGGGCAGGCGGTCGACCGACACGACGAAGTCCATGTTCAGGCTGCCGACGACCACTATGGCGGGTATCATCTGGCGAGGTCGATGCCCAGTTTTTTCAGTTCTTCGGCGTAGTATTTGCGGTGCAGCAGGTCCCACTCCTCGCTGCCCTCGGGAATCTCGCGCTTCTGCGAGCGGATCTTCTGGCGGGAAAGGCGGTCCACTTTCTCCTCGGCGGTGAGAACCTCGGTGATGTCGCGGACGATTTCAAGGCGCACTTCGTTGAGATCCTTGCGCATGCGCAACTCGCGCGTCTTGCGCAGGGCCACGATGATCTTGTGCGACATATCGTTGATTTTGTCGCGGGAGAGCTTCATCTGGTCGTGGGTATCGCGGCCGGAAGCGCGGATGACCTTGCGTTCCGCGATCATGGTGTTCTTGACCTTGCGGAACATTTCCTGGTAGCTGACGCCTTCGCGGCGCATGTAGTCGGCGTACTGCTGGAGGATCTCGCGCACCTCGTCGTTGAGGCGGTCTTCGACCGCTAGTTCCTCGGTGATGATGTTGGCGACGATTTCGGCGACCGCCTGCGGATTGCTTGTTTCAATCGAAGCAGGCGTCAGTTTCTTCACCAATTCACGGGAGAGATAGGCGATGAATTCCCTGGGAAGCAACATCTATGTTTTCTGACCGGCGAAACTTGTAGTTTAGCAAATTCGGCGGGACAAAGAGCGGGACTGAGAGTTTTACAGGCTAAAGCCTGTGCTACCTCAGGCCGGGAAGGAGAATCGCGGCGTCAGCTTCACCAGCTTGAGCACTTTGTAGACGTCGACGTGGACGCCGCGCAACGCGACCTTGACGGCTTTTTCGTCGGCCGCACCGGCCAACTTTTCCAGCGCCCCGATGGCGCTGGGATCGATGCGGCGCACGGACGAGAGATCCAAAGCGACCTCGCGGCTGGCGCCGTCCAGTTTCGCAAGAGCCTGCGCAATCAGCTCATTCGCGGTCATACGCACACCTCGACTTCCGGTTCGACCGGCGCACTGGCTGCCTTGGCCGGGCTGCGGCCATGATAGGCGCTCCAGAACAACTCAACCAATTCGCCAATGAGCGGCATGCGAGGGTTGGAACCCCAGGAAGGATCGTCAAAGGCGATCTTGGCCAGATCGGGGATGGCCCGCTCGAATTCTTCCTTGGAGATCCCCAGGTCGGCGATAGAGCGCGGCACCGCTAACTGATCGAGCAACTGTTCGATGGCCGCGATGAGGTTCTTGACCTTCTCGTCGACGGTGTGACCGCCCAAGCCCAGCAGGTCCGCGATCATGGCGTATTTCTTGGGCGCGACATACGCCCGCTGGTTGGGCGACGGCCTGAACTTAGTGGGCACCGACGCATTGTAGGCGATGACATGCGGCAACATGAGCGCGTTGGCGCGGCCGTGCGCCACGCCGAAGCGCGCGCCAAAGGCATGCGCCAGCGCGTGATTCACACCCACGGACGCGTTGGAAAACGCCAGCGCCGCGATGCAGGCGGCGTTGTGCACCATACTGCGCGCCTCTTCATCGTGCGGATTCTCATAGGCGATGGGCAGGTACTTGAACACCAGCCGGATGGCTTGCATGGCGTTGGCATCGGTGTAGACCGAGGCGTGCGTGGAAACGCCCGCTTCCAGGGCGTGCGTCAAACAATCGATTCCGGTATCCGCGGTCAGGCCTTTGGGCATGGACATGACGAACTGCGGATCGACGATGGCCACATCCGGACTCAGCGAGTAGTCGGCGAGGGTCACCTTGCGCCCGCGCACTTTGTCGGTCAGGACGGCGAACGGAGTGACTTCGCTCCCGGTTCCGCTGGTAGTGGGAATGGCAATCAACCGCGCATGGTTGGTTTTTACGGTCGGGAACCGGACCACGCGCTTGCGGATATCCAGGAACGGCGCGGCCAGTTCGTCTAAGTCGGCCTCCGGAAACTCATACTTGAGTTTCATGATCTTGGCCGCATCGATCACGGAGCCGCCGCCCAGCGCCACGATCTGGTCCACCGCGTAAGAATTGAGGGCCTCGACGCCTTGCATCACGACCTTGACTTCGGGCTCGGCATCGGGAATGGCCAGGACCCGCACCAGAGTCTGCGCGGGGATGTTGCGCCGGACAATGTCCAGATGGCCCATTTGCTCCAGAGCCGCATTGGTGACGATGAGGGTGGAGCGCGACGCGAAATCGCGCAGATGCTCCACGGCGTTCATGTCGAAGTAGATCTGATCGGGAATGCGGAACCACATATGCGCTGGGGTCCTCCGGGCCACCCGTTTGATATTCAGGTAATGATACACATTGACGTTGTCCATGGTGCTATTGCCACCACCGGTCCCGCAGCCGAACGAGAAGGTAGGCACCAGATCGTTGTAGACGCCGCCGAGGGCCCCGATGGCGCCCGGCGAATTCACGATGATCCGCCCGGCGTTCATGGCCTCGCTGAACTTCCCGATAATTTCGTCGTTGCGCGAGAAAATGACCGCCGTGTGTCCCAGCCCGCCGAGATGATTGACGTCGACACAAAGCTTGAGGGCCTCATCCACCGAATGCGCCCGGCAGACCGCGAGCACCGGGAACAGTTTTTCGACCGACAGGGGATATTCGCGGCCCACGCCTTTGATGGGCGCGATCAGGAGCTTGGTGTTGGGTTTGACCCTTAAGCCGATCATGCGGGCGATATCGATGGCTTTCTGGCCGACGGCCATGGGCTGCATTTGTCCCTTCAACGGATCGATCACGGTGTGCCCCAGCAGTTCGGTTTCCGCCTCATTGCAGATGTGCACGCCCAGATCCGCGAATTTCTTCAGCGCCCGGTCGTAGATCTCGTCGTCGATCACCACGGTCTGCTCGGAGGCGCAAATGGTTCCGTTGTCGAACGTTTTGGAGGTGATGATGTCCACCACGGCCATGTCCAGTTCCGCCGTTTTTTCCAGGTAGACGGGCGTATTGCCCGACCCTACACCCAAGGCCGGCTTGCCGGAGCTATAAGCGGCACGGGACGCGCCGCGCCCACCGGTGGCGTCGATCAGGCGGACGTCTTTGTGTTTCATCAGGTAGGCGTTGTCCTCCAGCGTGGGCGATTCGACGCAGGTGAAGACGCCTTCCGGCGCGCCGTGCTTGACGGCGGCCTCGTACATGATGCGCATGGTCTCGGCGCAGCAGCGCCAGGCGTTGGGATGGGGACTGAAAACCATGGCGTTGCGCGTCTTGATGGCCATGATGCATTTGAAGAGAACCGTTGAAGTGGGGTTGGTAATCGGCGTGAGCGAGAAGATGACTCCGATGGGTTCGGCCACTTCCACCAAGCCGCTTTCCGGAAACTCGCGAATGGGGCCGACGGTGCGTTTGTCCTTTACGTAGTTGTAGACGAACTCAGTGGCCACCATGTTCTTAATGGCCTTGTCTTCCATGACCCCGAGCCGGGTTTCCTCGACAGCCAGGCGAGCCAGATGTTGAGCCTGAGCGAGTCCGGCGAGGACCATCGGTTTGACAATGCGATCGACGTCCTCTTGCGTGTATTGGGTGAAGACGGCGGCGGCGGTGCGGGCCTGCGCGACTAATCCTTCCAGGTAGGCAATCCGTTCTTTAGTGGGGGGGGCGATGTTCTCTACTGGCATGTTTCCCTCTTCCGACGCAGATTTTGGAACGCGACAGGTGCGGTTAAAAAGGATTATAGCAGCTTTAACTACTGATTTGACTTTAGCGCTACAGCGGGGCTGAGAGCCCCGCGCAGGCTGAGAGCCTGCCCCACTTCAGTTCGGATGCTGCTAGTGCGCGGGCGCCCGTTGAGGCTGGCAGGAGCCGCGAAAAACTCGCGATGCAAAGCTTCCATGGCCGCCTGGAGATCCGCTTCGCGTATCACAAACCCGAGGCTGAGCGAGGACGACCCCTGGGACGCCAGCCGCACATCGGCGCCCTGCAAAGCTCCGCGGGCGCGCGCCAGAGTGGACGCGGCGTGGGCAATGCCTTCGCCGACCAGCCAAATCGCGGCGCGGTCCTCTTCCACGGCGATGTCCACACTCTCGTCGACCTTACGCAGGACTTGCGAGAGCCCTGGCCAGTTTTCCAGGGCGAACGAAATCCCTTGTTCCTGCGCCTGGATCAGATCGACCGCGATGTGCTCGCGCGCGAACAGGTCCGCCAGCCCGCCGGTGATGCTGGATAGCATTCCGCGGTTTTTGACCCGCAGATGCACCACGGCCATCCCCGCCTTGGAGGTCAGACACTTCACGATGCCCGGGGCGCTTTGAACCTTCGACACCACGCGGGTGCCCTGCACCTCCGGGCGGCGCGAATTGCGGATTACAATCGGGATCCTCTGGCACAGGGCCGGCGCGACCGAAGCCGGGTGCAATACTTTTGCTCCGAAGCGCGCCATCTCCTGAGCTTCCTGGTATGAGATCTCGCGCAAAAGGCGCCCGCCGGCAAGCACGCGCGGATCGCAGCTCAACATGCCGTCCACATCCGTCCAGATCTGGATCTCGTCCGCGGAAATTCCGGCGCCTACCAGCGACGCCGTCAAGTCCGATCCGCCTCGACCGAGCGTCGTGGTGACGCCATCGAGAGTCGCGCCAATGAATCCGCCCATAACCACCACGCGGTCGCGCGCCAGCAGGGCCACGGTCCGGCGCAGGCGTGAGTAGGTGTCCCAATGCAATGGCGTCGCGTGCGTGAACTGGCCATCGGTGACGATGACCTTACGCGCGTCGACTTGAGCGGCACGGATGCCCAAGTGGCGAAACGACTCGGCCACGATCAGGCTGGAAAGGCGCTCGCCGTAGCTGAGCACCTCATCCTGGATCTGCGGCGTGAACGGACGGCCCTCGCGGAGTTCCACCAGCAACACTTGCAAATCGCGAAACATCGGGGCAATGCTGTCGCGCAGGAAGGGTTCCGCACGCTGGCCCAGAACGCCGCGGGTTTCGTTGCAGTGCATCCGCCGCAATGCTTCGGTGTGCTGTCTGGCGGAGTAGGAATCGCCGCGCGCGGCCGAGCGGGCGGCTTCCAGCAACTGGTCGGTGGTCTTCGCCATGGCCGAGACGACCAGCACCGGTTTCTGGTCCAAATGTTCTTTGACTATGGAGGCAGCTTGTTCAATGGCACCGGCGGACTCTAACGAGGAGCCGCCGAATTTCATGACGATCATGAGCCCATGTTATCCGGGGTTGGGTAAGGAAGCCGTAAGACAGCGCTAAGGAAGTTATCAAAGTTTGGAGCCGAGGCAGACGACACAATACGATCGTCTGCCCCACAGAGGCGGCCTGAGAGGCCGCGGCAGGCCGAGGGCCTGCCCCACGAAAAATGACTAGTTGTAATGCAAGAGTATTGCAGCTAGCGCATTTCGCCGCGCGCGTTGAAGGTCGCGCCAGAGGCCAGCACCTGGCGCACGCGGCCGCGGTTCGCGCCGGTCTTTTCGGTGGCGTCCACCAGGGTGCGGACGGCCTGTTCGATGGAGGCATCCGGCGGCATGCGGAAGATCCAGGGAATGTTCAGCGCGGTCAGCGAGCGGTCGGCGGAGAGCGCGATGAGCGGCACGAACATTTTCACGGCGAGCTGCTCGGCCAGGTGGCTGGAGTTCCGGTCGGTGGAGATCAGGCCGATCAGCCGGTCCTGCCCGATTAGCTCAACCAGCGCCGTGGAGGACTTGCCCCACGCGCCTTCCGACGCGACGCCCACCAGAGTGTAGTTGTGGCCGGCGGCGCGCTGCAGGACCGGGTCGGCGGCGAGTTTATCGGCTTGCGGGCCGAAGATGCCGATGCGCACTTCGCCCGCGGGATTGTCCGCAAGGGGCGGGCCCGAATAGGCGACGGTTTCTTCATCGATGCTGGCGTAGGCTTTCTGCATGGGCTCGCGGCGGAACTGCGCTTTTCCGTTGTGAATCGTGCCCAGGAACAGCGGCGCGATGTTCTTGGCGTTGGGGTCGAAAATCATTTCGCCGGTCACGCCACGATAACGCTCCAGGCCGTAGAACGCATCGCGGATGCGGGCGCGGTTCAGGCCGGCGCGGCAGATTGAGTCCAGCATGATACGCATGCCGTCGTAGCCCAGCGACGCAAACGTGTCCGGCGCCTTCTCAAAGCGCTTAGTAAAGCGCGTGTTGAAGTCGATCCACAGTGGGTCGTCGCGCGTGGGATCGTAAGGGAAAACAAATTCCAAGCCTTCGGCGGCGGGTCCGGCAATGCGCAGCATCTCTTCTCCATAGACACGATAGGCGCCAAAAACGCGTTGCTTCATGCCCATCTCGCGCATCTGTTTCAGGATGTTGCCGGCGGGTATCTGGTCGGTCCAGAGGACAATGGCGTCCACATTGGAATCCTGGATCACACTGAGCTGATGGTGGAAATCGGTGTCGCCCGGCATGTACTTCTGCTCGAGGACCAAGGGATGCCCGAGGCGGCGGGTGGCATCCTTGAATTTTCCATTCCCGAAACGGCCATAGGGTTCGTTAACGCGCAGCAGCGCGACGCGGCTGAGTCCGAGTTCGCTGAAAATGCGCCGGGCCAGGGTATAGCCTTGCACGCGGTCGTCCTGAAGAGCGGTCAGCAACCAGGGAATGGTGGTTTCGGGAAGCGTGGGATCCGTAGCGGCCGTGCTGACGATGGGCATTTCCGATTTCAACGAGACGCGCAACGCAATATGCGTGGTATTGGGATCGATCGATCCCAGCATGCCCCACACATTTTCGTCGTAGATCATCTTGACGATCTCGTTGCTGGAGGCGCCCCAGAGGGCGGCATCGTTATGCACCATCAGCTTGAAGGGTTTGCCGCCGTAGCCGCCCGCGGCGTTGGCCTCGTCGATTGCCATGGTTGCGCCGTTGAGCATCATGCGGCCGAGGGCTTGGTCGCGGTGATCCTGAATGGGGCCCAGGAATCCGATGCGCACTTCGGTGAGATCCTTCAGATCGGGGACGGGCACGTCGCGCGCGGGACCGTTGTATTCCACGGTCTTGGTGTAGTGCTCGTAGTATGGCTTGGTGAAGCGCGAGTACGGGCGCAGATCGTCGGGCGCGTTGGCATAAGGCGCCAGCGTGCGCGTCTCCGGCCGGCCGGGCGGATTGGCGCCGCAGGAGCAGGGGCCGGGCGGTTGCGCCAGGGCGAATGCGGCGAGCAAGAATAGAGACAGAAAAGTTCGCATAGAGCAATTCCTTCTGGCGGCCTGAGAGGCCGCCGCAGGCTGAGAGCCTGCCCCACAATGTTTTACCGGCTGCGGAACATGACGATGGCTTCGGCTTCCACCAGCAGTTCCGGGCGGCACAGCTTGGCCTGAATGCCCGTAGAGGCCGGCAGCGGGTCAAGCCCCTGCTCCTTGTAGAACGCGGTGCGTTCTTCGTTGAACTCGCGATAGTCGCGGTCGATATCGCGCAGGTAGAAGGTAGTGCGCACGACGTCGTGCCAGGTGGCGCCTTCCGCTTCCAACAGCCCCGTGATGTTATAGAACGTGCGCCGGCACTGCGCGCGGAAATCGCCCACGTGCACGGTTTCACCGTTCTCGTCGATGCTGGCCGTCCCGGAGATCAAAAGCACCACCAGACCGTTCAGGTCGATACGCATGCCGCGCGAAAAAGAACTCGGCCTCTCATAATCGAAGGCCTCGTTGAGCACGCGCAGGTCGGTAATGGCCCGCTTCTGGACGGCCGCGCCGCCGACTTCATCGATCATTTCTTCGAGTAACATTTTGTGTAACCTCCTGTTCAATTCGTATTCCGTGGCTGAGGCCTTTGGCCGTCGCCACCCAGATGTCGTTTCCCTGAAAATCAACTCCAAAAACATAGTTGTGAGCGGGAGCCGTGTCGGTCTCGACGTGCGTCACCTTGCCCTGGGCATCGCGCACCAGCATTTCGGGTTTGCCGGTCTGGAGCGAAGGGCGGTAGACCGCCCAGTTCTCGCCGTCGTAATAAGCGAGTCCCTTGTCCGTTGAGAACCAGGCCCGGTTACCATCCACGCCCTTCACCTGGTTCATGAAGTTACTGGGCAGGCCGCTGTCCTTCTCCATGAAGTTATGCCAGTTGCGCCCATCGTAGCGGCTGGCGCCGAAGTAAGTGGTCACCCACAGGATCTTCTCCTGCTCCATCCAACTGACCGAGGTGGTGATTTCGTGAATGAGCCCTTGATCCTTGTAGAGCACCATTTCGGTCTCGCCATCGGGATCGTGGTAGTCTTTCCAGCGCTCGGTCTTGATATCGTATTCGAGCACCCCGCCGCCCCACACGGCGTAATACACTTTGCTGGTTCCCGTACTGACGGCGTAGGTCCAAATCTCGTGCATGGGCGTGTTCCGTTCGTTGTAAAGGCTCCATTCGCCGGTGCGCGTGTTCAGGCGGCTGGCGCCGGCGGCGGTGGCCACCCAGACGTAATCGTCCTGCACGGCGACCCCATAGACGACGTCGTTGCTGAGTCCGCTGTTAACCTGGGTGAAGTTGTCGAAGCGGCCGGCGGAATAGCGGCTCAGCCCGCCCATGGTGGCGGCCCAGACGTCGTGCGTCCGCTTGTCGACGGCCACGTAGGTGACGGCGCGATGCGCCAGGCCGTCGGCCGGGCGAAAGATTTTCCATTTGCCGTTCTCGTACAGGCCCAAACCGTTTTCGGTGCCCGCCCAGACGCGCGCGCCATCCACCGCCACGCTGAAGACGCGATTGTCGGGCAGGCCGTCCGCTGTGGTGAAATTCTGCCACCGGTAGCGAGGCATAGGCTGAGCCGAAGCCGCTAGCGGCAGAAGCGATAGGAGTAGAAGCCAGATCTTATGGGTCATAACGTCTTCAAATACTCAATCATATCGTTGAGTTCGTCTTTATTCAGGTCATTAGTTACCCCGTGGGTATCCTTGGGGTTGAATATAGTCCAGATCTCTTCCAGACTGCGGGCCGATCCGTCATGCAGGTAGGGCGCGGTCAGAGCTACGTTAGTCAGTTGCGGAACATCGATTATGGGCGAGCGGTCGGACCACTTGCCGCTGCCCACGTCTACCTGCTTCTGGTTGGTATAGTGACGCCCGGAATGGCAGAATCCGCACTGATTCGATTCCGGAATGGGCGTGCGATCTTTCTTGCGGGTGCGCTCGAAAATGTCTTTACCGCGTTCCTGCGCGGCGGTCAGTTCGCCGTTCGGCAGGCGGTAGCGGTTGGGACGCAGGGGCATCGACTTGATATAGCTGACCAGGTCGCCCAACTCCTCGCGCGAATAACTCTGCGAGCGATAGAAGTATTTTTCGGTGCGCGGCCCGCATTCGGTTTCCAGGTCCGGATTGCCGCCATTCCACTTGAATGGCTCGGTGCCATCCACGTCTTCGAGCAGCCGGTTGTCCACGATGTCCACGCCGAAGCCATCCGGCTCCAGGTCCCATTGCAGGCCGTCGAAAGTGGATTCCAGGTGACAGTTGGCGCAACTGAAGCCGTTGTGGAAGGCGAAGCGCGCATCGAAGAACAGTTGCTCGCCGCGGCGTTGCGGAGTGAGTTCGGCGGGGCCGCCGAGTTCGATGGTGCGCACGACTTTGCGCGCGGCCGTGTCGATTACCGAGACGGTGTCGTCCAGGCGATTGGCCACGTAGAGCAGAGAGGCGTCGGGCGAAAGGGCGATGCCCTTAGGGGCGCGGCCCACCGGAATGCGCGCCGCGACGAAGTGGGCCGAAGCGGACAAATCGTTAGCCAGCGCGCGCCGCTCGCGGGGCGAAGCCGCACGCACGAACTCCAGCAGGCGCTTAATGTCGATGACGGTCACGGTGTTAGCGCCGGTGGTGGAGATGTATGCCGTGCTCTTATCCGGGGAGATGACCACACCGAATGGCATGGTGTAATAGCGTTCGAGTTCGTCGATCAGAACTTGCACGGGCTCGCCGACGTCCGCGCCAAACAATGTCAGGGAATCGCCGAAGACCGAGCCATGCTCGACGTGCGCCAGGGGGATGAGGTTCTTGGGGCGCAATTGGCAGGCGATACCCAGGTGTCCGTCGCTTGAAAACGCCACGTGGAAAACGCCGGCCACGTTGTGGAGGGGCTGGCGGTCGCGGACGATCTGGTGTTCGGCGTCGATGACCGTGATCTCGGATTCCGCGGGGGTCCGGTGAAGGCCGATGTTCGGGTAGATATGGGTGCAGTAGAGTGAGTGGCCGTCGGGCGAAGGTGTCAGATAGCTTGCGCCTCGACCGGCCGCGAGCCGCCGGGTTTCGACGCCGCTGGCCAGGTCGATTACCGAGATATCGTTGCTTATGCGATTGGCGGTGTAGATTGTGGCGGCGGATTGGTCGGCGAACACCGCGTTGGGTTCGAAGCCGGTCTTGAGAGTACGAGTTACCTGGAGGGTGTCGGTATCGATCACTGACACGGTGTCACTCCAGGAGTTGGCGATGTATGCGTAGCGGCCGCTGAGCCATAAGCCCTTCGGCACGCGTCCTACCGGCACGCGTCCCTCGATTTTGCCTGTGTGGGCGTCGATGACAGTAAGTTCATCGGTACCTTCGCAGAGGACAAGCAGACGCGCGCCATCCGGGGAGAGGGTTAGTTCGATGGGGGAGGGATAGTGGAGGGGCGCGGCGTGCAGGGTTCCTAGGAGGGATAGAGCTGTTAGAAGGAGGATGCTGGAAAAGTGGGGCAGGCCCTTGGCCTGCGGCGGCCTCTCAGGCCGCCATGCTTGAGAATTCTGATCCGCCGGATGCACTACTGAAATATGATTCTCAAAGAGCGCCGGCTTCCGCATCTCTATGTGATTGGCCAGCCGTTGTTCGTCACCTTCTGCCTGCACGACAGTCTGCCTGCAAATCGCGCTTTTCCGTCGGAGGATCTGACTTCCGGCGAAGCGTTCGTCGCCATGGACCGACTGCTGCACGAAGCCCGGTGTGGCGCCATGTTTCTCAGACAGACGGCGATTGCTGAGTTGGTCTTGGCCTCCATCGAGTACGGAGTCGAGATCGGGCACTACGAGATGCACGCTTGGGCGATCATGTCCAATCATGTTCATCTGCTGCTTACGCCCCATGTGCGTGCCTCGAAGCTGCTCGGTTCATTAAAAGGCGCCACCGCCAGGCGGGCCAATCTGTTGTTGAGGCGGGCTGGCCTGCCGTTTTGGCAGGATGAAAGCTACGATCACTTGGTTCGCGATGGGGAGGAATTTCGGCGGATACAACGGTATATCGAGTACAATCCTGTGGCTGCGGGTTTGGTTGCACGGCCAGAGGAGTATGTTTGGTCAAGTGCGGGGCGGCCTGAGAGGCCGCCGCAGGCTGAGAGCCTGCCCCACTAGGCTCAGAACTAAGGCTAAGACTGGAACTGGCCATTTTACTTTTCCTCCACGGTGACTACTCGGTCGGCGGTCACATCGCGCAGCGTCTGGACTTTGCCACTTGGCCAGGTGATCGTCACCGTATCGGCCTTCGCCGCGCCACCCAGACCGAAGTGCACACGGGCGTCGTCCTGCGAAAGGTAGCCCGACCCGGCTACGCGCTCGGCCTGTTGTTTGCGCCCGCCCGCGGCCACCTCGATCTTCGCGCCGATGCCGTCCCGGTTGCTCTTCCTGCCCACCAGCTTGAAAGCCAGCCAATGGTTGGCGCCGGGCGAAGTGTTATGCAGCAGGATACCCGGCGCACCCAGGTTGACCATGAAAAGGTCCACCTTGCCGTCGTTATCGTAGTCGGCGAAGCACGCACCGCGCGCCACGGTCTTCACCTGGAAGAAAGGTCCGGCCGTGTCGGCAACGTCCGCAAAGCGTCCGCCTCCCAGGTTACGAAAAATCGAATGCTCCTGCGGCATCATGTGGATCAGGCCGCCGTGCGAGATGAAGATGTCGCGCAGCCCGTCATTGTCGAAGTCGTAGAAGCCGGTGCCCCAACTCACATACTGCGCGGTCAACTGGGAGATGCCGGACGCCTCGGTAATGTCGGTGAAGTCCGCGCCCCCGTTCCGCATCAGGCGGTTGAAGCGGGAGTCGGTGACCCACAGGCCCACGTGGCCGGTATTCTCGAAATCGACAAACACCGGCCCCATGGCGGAGGTGGATTCGCCGTTCTGTCCGTAAGCCACACCGGACTGCACTGCGACTTCCTTGAATGTTCCGTCGCGATTGTTATGGAACAGGAAGTTCTCGGTCTTGTCGTTGGCCACGTAGATATCGGGATAGCCGTCGCCATCGAAATCGCCCGCGGTAACCCCCATGGTGCGGCCCACATACTTGGAGATACCGGACTGCTGACTGACATCCGTAAAGGTGCCGTTGCAGTTGTTGTGGAACAGCATGTTGGTGGTGCCGGCATAGTCGAGCGGACCGGGATAGTTGTCGGCGGCGTAATAGGCGCGGTACTTGGGATCGAACTTCACGTAGCGGCCGACGAAGAGATCCACACAGCCGTCGCGATCGTAATCCAGCCAGGCGGAGCCAATCGACCAGCCCGGCACATTCAGGCCGGCTTTGACGGTGACGTCTTCGAAGGTGCCGTCGCCTTTGTTGCGATAGAGTGTGACGTGGCCGTAGCCGGTGACCAGCAAGTCCACAAAGCCGTCGTTATCGAAGTCCGCGGCGATGACGGCGGTGCTGAAGAGATCCCCGCCGACGCCGGCCTGTTCGGTGACGTCGGTGAATTTGCCGTTGCCGTCGTTGCGATAGAGATGATTGTGGGGTGTTGGGGCGCTCTCTGAGCCGGTCGGTTTGCGCAGCGGGTATGGATGGATGTCGTCGCCTAGCGGCTTGCCGGATGCGACGTAGAGGTCCGGCAGGCCGTCGTTGTTGTAGTCGAACCAGACGCAGCCGGAGCCGGTGCTTTCGAGCAGCGAGCCCAACTTGCGCGCTCCGAAGCTGTGGGTGAACTGGATGCCGGAGGCGGCGGTGGCGTCTTCGAAGCGGATGGTCGCGGCGGGCGGCTCGGCGGCGGCGGCTATGCCGGTTAGGAGGAGATACGCTACGAAGAGGGCGGCCTGAGAGGCCGCCGCCGGCTGAGAGCCTGCCCCACACGGCTGGAGATCTGGTGTACAAGATTGCTTCATTGGGATGCTCCTGCCATGCGCACGGGTACGTCTTTGCGCAGCAGCACTTTCGGCACCGCATTCTCAGGTGCGCGTTCCGGGCCTGCGTGGCAGCCGACGCAGACGCGCTGCTCGCCCTGCCGCATCCAGAACCAGCCGTGTTCGGCTTCGATCACGCGGCCCGACCGGTCCCGTAGTTCCATACGCAGAGGCTGCTCACTAGGCACGTGCAGGAAAAACGAGCCATCGCTTTCCACCGCCGTTTCGCCGAGCAGCGCGGGCTGGCCTTCGGCGCGCTGGGTGTAGAGCCGCACGCTGCCGATGGCGCCATCCGCGATATTGGTCTTGGATGTGTAGGCGTTGAGGCAGAGCACGTTGGCGCCCGCCCAATCGTGCAAGCCCGAAGGAAATCGCAAGGGAACGTCACGCGCGGCCAACATCATGGGTTCGACGCCCGGCCCGTCCGTCATCTTGGCGAGCGCGCCATTCGCCGGATTCAGGCTATAGATCGCATACGGCGTCCTGGCATTCGGGCGGAAAGATACCAGCCATTCGCCGGGCGTCACTTCCGCCAGCGGTCCGGCGAACTCTCCGCCGCGCACAGGGGCCATGTCCACTTGCATCGCGAGCGCCGAGGTGAAGCGCGCGAATCCTTTATTGGTGGTGAATACAATATCGCGCGATGGCAACTGGCGCGCGGCATGGCGACTCACGCCATGATCGCATCGGTAGGCTTCCACGCCGCTGCCATCCGGATACACCGTATATAAGTCGTTCGCGGCGGATTCGGCGGAGGGATGCGGACCTTCGTAGAGCACGCGGCCGTCGTGCAGCACATCGCAGGTCAAGCGATTGCCGGGCGCGTAAGTGATGCGCAGCGGCTGCCCGCCGGCCAGCGCCAGCACTTCAAGCTGAAAGCCTTGCGCGGTTTTGCGGGCATAGACGATTTTGCCGTCGGGCAGATACAGCGGGCGGATGGAATCCTCGGGCCAGGCGGCGATGCGGCGCGGCTCCGCGGGCGCGGAAGGCACGCGTACCGGCGCCTCCCAGATCTGCCAGGGATCTTCGCGGCGCGGCTTGCCCGCGAAGAGCACGCGCTGGCCGTCAAACGAGACTTCCGGATCGGCGGAGGCGAAGAAGCCGGGCGCGAGATCGCGCGTTGCGGCCGCGGTAACTACGCGGATGGCCGCTCCCCGCGGAAAGCGCTCCTGCCCGCACGTCCAGGCGTCCGGATCGAATCGCGGCGTCGAGGTGTAGACGTGGGCGGGCGTGCGGTGGGCATCTCCGGAAGCCAGCGCCAGCAAGGTTCCGAAGGACAGAATCCCGGCGGCCCCGATCCACCGCAACTTACAAATTCGCAAGGCTCGGCTGTTCCGATTCACTATTTTCAGACCTGTTTCTATCTAACCCCTGAGTTCGAATGTTATCGCGGGTACGGGAGCATTACAATAGTCTTTTAATATTAGTGGGTTAGCAGTATGGGCATGCGAAACGGTATCTGTGCGGCATGGCTGTTCGCGATCTCCCTCGCGATGACGGCGGGCGCAGCCGCCGGCGAAGCGCCCGACGAAGCGCAATTGGCCCGGTTCAAGGAGAAGATCCGGCAGGACATGGCCAAGGTTCCCAACTACACCTGCCTGGAGACTATCGAGCGCATGCATCGAGAGCGGCATTCCCACACCTTCAAGCCGGTCGATACGGTTCGCCTGGAGGTTTCCAGCGTGGCCGGCAAAGAACTGTTCGCCTGGCCCGGCGCGCGCCGCTTCGAAGATCGGGACGTGTCGTCTTTGGTGAGCGGCGGCACTATGGGTACTGGCATGTTCGCCGGCTTTGCGCGTAATCTATTCGTCACGGGTAAGGGCAATCCCCAATACGGGCGCGAGGAAAAACTGGCCGGGCGATCCGCCGTCCGTTACGATTTTCATCTCACAGAGATGGAGAACGGCTTCCAAATACGGGTTGGCGCCGTCTCGGAGACAGTGGCAACCAGCGGCTCCTTCTGGTTCGATCCTGTCTCTCTGGACCTGATCCGCCTGGATGTACGCGGCGAGGCGATCCCGTATAGCCTGCGCCTTGAGGAAGCCGCGATCCGGACATTTTATGCCCGTACGCATATCGGCGATTCCGACGCCTTGCTGCCCAAACGATCCGAACTGACGATGACGCATTTCTCGGGTGAGGCGAGCCGCGATGCGATCGAGTTTTCCCAGTGCCACGAGTACCGGAGTGAGTCGACAATCAGTTTCGACGCGCCTCCCGCCGCTCTGCCGGAGGCGCCCAAACCGCAGGTGCGCGAGGTGGATCTGCCGGCCGGCCTGCTGGTCCCTGTAGAGTTGGATACCGCGATCGATTCGAAGACGGCTGTGGTGGGCGATACGCTGCACGGGCGGGTGGTCCAGGAAGTCCGTTACAAAGGAGCCTTGGTGGTACCGCAAGGCGCCGCGGTCACTGGGCACATCCGCAGACTGGCGCGCGGTTCCTCGTCTGCGCCTTTCGCGGTAGGGATCGAGTTTTCCGAAATCGAGTGGGAAGGCGTGCGGGCCACGTTTTATGCGGAGCTTGCCGACCTGGACCGGAAATCCGCCGGCTCGCACCGGCCGGTCACATACTACGACGGACATGCGACGAAGGCCATGATCGAGAGCGGCATCCGGGGCGTGGGCGTCTTCTTTATCGACGCCGCGGCGTTTCGCATCCCGCCCGGCTTCCACATGGTCTGGCGCACGCTGGCGGATTCGGGCAATACGGCTGACCCGCTGCGCTGATCCTCCGGTTAGAATGTACGTGGGCTTTATGCGCGGATGCTTTCTGGTGCCTGTGGGCCTGCTGGTCGGAATTGGCTTGGGCCAGACTCCGGACGTGGTGATCCGAAGTTCGGTGCGTGAAGTGCTTCTGGACGTCGTCGTGCGCGATGCGCACGGCCACCTCATCACTAATCTCAAGCCCGGCGAGGTCGCCGTTTACGAGGATGGCGTCCGCCAGGAGGTGCGCTCGTTCCGGCTGGTCGCGGGCAGCGAAGTCCGCGTCGAAGATCAGAAGCAGGCGGCTGAAGCGCAGGCGGCCGGGACGCAACTTGCCGCGCTAAAGGCCACGCGCGCGCCGATCAATCCGTTGCGCACGGTGAACGTGGTTTGCCTCATCTTAAACGATCTGAACCCGGAGACGCGGGCTTTCGCATTCGAGGCGGCGCGCAAGTTTGTGAATGAGGAACTGCGCCCCAACACCTTCATTGGCGTGTTTAGTCTGGATGCCAGCGGCCTGCAGCCGGTGTATCCGTTTTCGAACAACCGCGAGCGTCTGCTGAAGGCCGTTGAACTGGCCGCCGTCAATCAACTTCCGTCGATCAACCTGGGCTCCGCGGCCATGCTGAATGGCTTGACTATGTTGGTCACCGGCAGTGCGGGGCCTAGCGAGAGCGCGGTGCAATTCGCAGACGGCTCCAGCGTCAAAGATCCGCTGGGCATGCGTGGAGACATGGGTCTTGCGGTAAACGCGGGGCTGCGTGAGATCGACGCGTTGATCGGCCTGGTCCGGCAGCTCAGCCCGCTCCCCTTTCAAAAGACTGTGGTCCTTCTAGGCACAGGACTCACGCGGCCGGCCGATCAGTTGGAATACTGGGATTCGCTGATCCATGCGGCCACCAAGGGTGGCGTCACTTTTTATGCGATGGATGTGTACGGGTTAGGTGTCTGCCAGGGCGACACGGATCCAGACTGCGTAGCGCATTCCGCGATGGCGCAATCGGCCGCGATGCTGCCATACATCGCCGCCCTCAGCAAGCAACAAGGTCCCGCGAGCGTCGGCGCCGGCGGCAATATCCAACCGGCGGGCACGTCCGCCAACTCGGCCGCCGCATCGGCCGCTGCCCAAGCACCGCCTCCCGCGACGTCCACAGCTCAAGCGATGGAAATGGCGCACCAGGACGACTATCTCAAGTTCATGGTATCGAGCGCCAACCGCCAGGAGGCCATTCGCGAACTGGCCGAACGCACCGGCGGATTTCTGATCGCCAACACGAATAACACGGACAAGCTGCTGGCGCGCGTGATGGAGGAGGTGGATACACATTATGAGATCGCGTATCCGCCTGCATCCGAGCGCTACGACGGGCACTTCCGGAAGATCGAAGTGAAGCTGGCGCGGCCCGGCTTGCAGGTGAAAACCCGCGGCGGTTATTTCGCCGTGCCCGACACGGGCGCAGGCCCGGCGACTCCCGAAGAGATGGCCGGACTGAAAGCGCTCGACACCCAGCCCAAGCCGCACGCCTTCGAGTTCCTTGCACGGGCTTATCGTTTCCGCGAGGCAGGCGGCACGGCCCAGTATGCGATCGCCTTCGAACTGCCTATTTCAAATCTGACCGCGGCGTCGGCGGAAACCGAGCACAAGCACCGGCTGCACGCCTCCTGGCTGGCGCTGGTGAAGGACGCGCAGGGACAGATCGTGGACCGGGTAAGCAGAGACATCTCGTCGGAGGTTTCCGACGATCAATTGGCCGCCGTGCAGGCGGAACGCATGACCTACGAACGCGCGGTGAACTTGCCGCCCGGACAGTACACGGTTGAGGCAGCCGTGGTGGATCACGAGGGCAACCGCGCCAGCACCAGGGTGGTGCATATCGACAATCGGGAGCGGCAGGGGGCGGGGATCAGCGATCTCGCGCTGGTGCGGCGGCTGGAGAACCTGAGCCGCCAGCCGGAAGCCGGCGACCCGTTTGAGTACACAGGCAACCGTGTGCTGCCCTTGGTTACGGCCGATTTGCCGGCAGGCGCGCGGGCGGTCGTTTATTTCATGGTTTATCCGGAGCCTGGGAGCCCAGCGAAACCGGAATTGCGCGTGGAATTGCTGAAAGACGGCCGCGTGCTTGCCACGCGCGCGCCCGCGCTACCGCCGCCCGATGCATTGGGCGGCATCCCGCTGGTGATCGAGGAGGCCAGCGATCCGGGCAGCTATGAAGTGAGGGCAACGGTGGTGCAGGGGGATATTTCGACGGAGCGCAGGCTCGCGTACACACTCGCCGGGAATGTTCGGGCCAGTATGCCCAGCCTGGCGGGTGAAATCCCGAGGCCCAGCGCGCCGGCCGATGACGGTGGGCGCACAGCGGGTCAATCGTCCGACGAAGGCCAGTTGGCTCGCTTTCAGGAGAAGGTACGGCGAGACTTCACCGGCATTCCCAATTACACCTGCCTGGAGACGATCGAGCGCGCGCGCCGTGCGCCGCCTTCACCCGACTTCAAGCATCTCGATACGGTTCGTCTGGAGGTTTCCAGCGTGGCTGGCAAAGAACTGTTTGCCAAGCCCGGGGCGCAGCGCTTCGAAGATCGCGACGTGACGTCTATCGTGACCGGCGGCACGATCGGTTCCGGCATGTTTGCCACCATCGCACGGAATCTGTTCGTCGCGGGCAAGGGCGCTCTGAAGTACAGAGGCAAGCAGACCCTGGCCGGGCATGCTTCCGTGCGCTACGATTTTCGTCTCAAACGGCAGGAGAGCGGCTTCAAAATACAGGTTGCCAACTACTCGGAGACGGTGGCGGCGAAAGGCTCCTTCTGGTTCGATCAGGTCTCGCTGGACCTGATCCGCCTGGAGGTGTACGGCGACGGCATTCCCGACAGCCTGCGCCTGGACGAAGCGGTGATCCGGAACTCTTACGCCCGCACGCATATCGGCAATTCCGACGCTTTGCTGCCGAAACGGTCCGAACTGACGATGACGTATTTCTCGGGTATAGCGAACCGCGATGCGATCGAGTTTTCAGATTGCCACGAATACCGGAGTGAATCGACGATCCGGTTCGACGCGCCGACTTCTCCTCCGGAGGCTCCCAAGCCATAAAGTGTAATAGCTGGCGCTATGTGGGGCACGCCGCTGTCTGGCGCGAGCGCGACCGTTGGCCGATTGACAATCGGTAGCAGCTTACCAAGCTGTGGAGGGCGGGCAATTCTGCCCGCAGCCGGCTTTCAGCCGGCTCTGGCCGCCTAAAAGGCGGCTGCGGCCAAGATTGGCCGCCCTCCAATGCGTTTTCGACGGTGCCCCGCATGCGGCGTGGCGTGGCCGATATGCACCGGCGTGCTGAAGTTTCCCAAAAAGCCAACGAGCGTTATTGGGACGCCCTCAGTACGGTAGACGACAGCACCCGCTTCAGCGAATTTACCCGAACCCTGGAGCAACCTTGCCAGTATCGGAGTCGGCGCGTGCGTGCGCTCCACCCCTTCCAATCCGACGATCACCGGTTGCTGCAGGCTGTCAATCGTGGCGAGTTCACCATCAACGGACTCAGAAACCGCGATCTGCAGTTGTTATTGTACGGGCCAGTCGATCCCAATTCCCCCCTCTCGCTCCAAGAGAAGAGGCGCCGTTCGGCAGCCGTGAGCCGGAAGCTGAGGATCCTCCGCGCCCACGGACTGCTCCAAAAGGTCTCCAAAACTCACCGCTACCAGGTCACCCCAAACGCTCGACTGGCCATCACCGCCGTCCTCACTATGGACCGCACCAGTATCGCGCTCCTTAACAAGGCGGCCGCCTGAGAATCGTCGCGGCGCGCGAAGAAACTGATGGATAGTAGTACAGAGCAGCATAGCCGCAACCAAAAAGAGGCGGCCTGAGAGGCCGCCGCAGGCCGAGGGCCTGCCCCACGAAGAATCCGCTCAGGCTGCGGAGGTTCTGCCTCAGATTCCAGCCGTATTGTCGATGAATCGCGGGCCGCTCAGCAAGCGGGCTAAAGTTCGGGTAGAATCGAAGAATAGCCAACGAGACTGAACGCGTGCGAGCGGCCACGAAGCCGCCGCGAGTGACCGCCATCTATCCGGGTTCCTTCGATCCGATCACCAATGGCCACCTGGACCTGATCGTGCGCGGGTGTTGCCTGTTCGACAAGCTGATTGTCGCGATTCTGCGCAACGAAACCAAGCAGCCTCTGTTCAGCGTGGAAGAAAGAATCGAGATGCTGGGCGAGGTGGTGAACTGCTATCCGAACGTAGCGGTGGACTCCTTCGATGGACTGCTGGTCGACTACGCGGCCCAGAACGGCGCAACCGTGCTATTGCGCGGGATACGGGCGATTTCGGATTACGAGTACGAACTGCAGATGGCCTTGATGAACCGGCGGCTGCGGCCGGACATCGAGACGGTTTTCATGATGGCCAGCGAGGCGCACTCGTTCATCAGCTCGCGCCTGGTGAAGGAAGTATTTGGGCTGGGCGGCAATATCGGGGGGCTGGTGCCGCCTTCGGTTGAGGTGAGGCTGCGGAAGCGGTTCGGGCGAAGCTAGTAGAGGGGCGGCCTGGGAGGCCGGGCCCAGAGGGCACCCCGGCTGAGAGCCTGCCCCACTAGGAGAGGAGAGAGGATGGTAGTGCAAACGAATCAGGAAATCTCGGAGCGCATTTCTTTAATCAGCGTGTCGTCCACCATGAAAGTGGCGGCGGAAGCGGAGAGATTGCGCACGCAGGGCGTAGACGTGGTGGACTTCGGGGCCGGCGAGCCCGACTTTCCGACGCCGGACAACATCAAGCGCGCCGCCATCCGGGCTTTGGAACAGAACTTCACGAAATACACCAACGCGGGCGGCACGCTGGAGCTGAAGCAGGCCGTGTGCGAAAAGCACGCAGCGGATTTCGGCACCGATTACCAGCCCGGCGAGTGCCTGATCGCGGTGGGCGGCAAGCACGCCATCTTCAACCTGACGCAGGCGCTGCTCAACCCCGGCGACGAGGTGGTGATCCCGGTGCCGTATTGGGTGACCTACAAAGACGTGGTGAACTATGCGGGCGGCAAGTGCGTGTTCGTAGACACGGACGAAGAGCAGGGATTCGCGCTGACGGCGGACATGATCGAGCCGTACCTGACCGATCGCACCAAGATGGTGTTCATCAATTCGCCGTCGAACCCCAGCGGCGCGTTGGTGGATCGCGAGGAGTTCGAGAAGATCTACCGGCTGACGGCGGCGCGCGGCATCTTCCTGCTGACCGACGAATGCTACTGCCACTTCCTCTACGACAGCCAGCCGTTTTCGATCGCATCGCTCAAGGGCGCGAAGGACAACGTGGTGGTGGCCGGGTCGCTGTCGAAGACCTACTCGATGACCGGATGGCGCATCGGCTTTGTGCTGGCGCCGGCGCGGGTGATCGGGGCCATGGTGAAGCTGCAAAGCCACTCCACTTCCAACCCGACGTCGATCGCGCAGAAGGCGGCGGTGGAGGCGTTGCGCGGTCCGCAGGATTCCGTGGACACCATGCTGGCGCAATACGCCAAGCGGCGCGACTTCGTCGTCGCGCGGCTGCGCGCGATTCCCGGCGTGCGCTGCGCCGAGCCGCGGGGCGCGTTTTACGCTTATCCGAACATCGGCGTGGCTTTCGGCAACGGCATTTCCAGCAGCGTGCAATTCGCCGAGAAGCTGCTCGAAAAAGCGGGCGTAGCGGTGGTACCAGGCGAGGCGTTCGGCACAGACCGGCATGTGCGGATTTCCTACGCCACTTCCATGCATGAGCTGGAGCGGGGCTTGGAGCGCATGCACCGGTTTATAGTGGAACAGTGAGGGCTCGGCGGCTCAACTCGACGGCGCTGGAAAAGGTCTGGGGAACTCCGGAGACGGAGCCCTGGTATCCGCACGGCGCGGGCAAGATCGGCGAAGTGTGGTTCAGCGCACCCGAAGAGCCCCGCCTGCTGGTGAAGTTCCTCTTCACTTCGGAGAAGCTTTCGGTACAGGTGCATCCGCCGGATTCGGCCAGCGGCCGGGGCAAAACGGAGATGTGGCACGTGCTGCGGGCCGCACCGGGTGCGCGGGTGGCGCTGGGCTTCGAGCGGCGCCTGGATCGCGAGGAGGCGCGCGCGGCGGCAATTTCCGGCGAGATCGAAGCACTGCTGCGCTGGTATGCGGCGTATCCGGGCGATACGTTCATCGTGCCGGCGGGCACGGTACACGCCATCGGGGCGGGGCTGGCGCTGTGCGAGATCCAGCAGCATAGCGATGTGACCTATCGGCTTTACGACTACGGCCGGCCGCGCGAGCTGCATCTGGATGCGGCGCTGGCGGTGGCCGACCTGGGCTGCCATCCGGGAGCCAGTGCGCCCTTGAATCTGGGGGCCAGGCGGCGGCTACTGGCCGAGTGCCCATACTTTCGGACGGAATCGATGGCGGTGGCCGGCGAGGCGGCTTATGCGGGCGGACCGCGGGCAGCACTGCTGATCTGCCTGGAAGGCGACGGGCAGTTTGGCGAGGAAGGGTTCGCCCCGGGCCAGGTTTGGGTGGTTCCCGCGCGTGCCGACACATTCACCATCAGCCCGCATAATGGGGCGCGCCTGCTGCGCACGTTGGTGCCTTACTAGCCGGTGGGAGCGGGGCCGATGCCACAGCAATCCTCATCGCCGCGCGGCACGCTGGCCGCTTCGGCCGCGGCAGTCGGGAGCGCGCTGGCGGCGTTCAGTTGCTGCCTGCCGCTGGGACCGTTCCTGCTGGCGGCCGGGTCCGCCGGGGTTGCCGGTGTGTTCTTATCGCTGCAGCCTTACCTGATTGCGTTCTCGGTCTTGATGCTGATGGTGGGCTTCGTGCAGGCGTTCCGGGCGCGCCAGTGCGGACGCGGACGGCGCGCGTTGAATGTGATTGTGCTGCTGTGCTCAACCGGCCTGGTGGCGGCGATGCTGTTCGGGTATGTGCCCGCGAGCGCGCCCGCCGGCCAGCCCCCCGTGGCTGCCTTGCATTTGGATAGCTTCCGGGAGGCGTTCAACGCGGCAGCGGACCGCACGCGCGTGGTGGCGCTGTTTTCGCCTACTTGAGGGACTTGCCTGCGGGGGGCCTCCGCGGTCGAATCGGTGCTGCGCGAAGTGGGGGATCCCAATGTGCGGGTGTTCGTGGTTTGGGAACCGGTGCTGGTTACGGACTGGCACGCGCCGGGCGCGGGCGCCGTGGGGCGGGTTCCGGATGCGCGCGTGACGCAGTTCTGGGATCCGGGGCGCGCGTTGTCGGGGGCGATGCGGCCGGGCCGCGTGGTGTGGGACTATGTGGCGATTTTTCCTGCGGGCGTGCATTGGGGTGCGGTGTTCCCTGCCCCGCAGTTCTCGGGGGCTCCGGTGGTGCGGGTGATCGACGATTTCCGGCGGCGGATGAGCGCTAATGGTCCTTCAGGAGGCGGAAGTTAACCTCGACGGTTGCGGCCACGGTCACCGGTTTGCCGTCCTTCATGCCGGGACGGAACTCCCATTGGCTGACTGCCTCGATAGCCTTTTCGTCGAGCCCCAGCCCGAGGGATCGCATTACTTTGATATTGCGGGGATGGCCGGAGGGGTCCACCTCCACATAGAGAACTACAGTCCCCTGATATTTTTTCTTAAGCGCTTCCTTTGAATACTGAGGCTCGGGCCTGTAAATCGGTACGGGAGGTGTCACGCCACTGCCGACGGGAAAGACACCGGGTCTCGCAGGGAGTGGTTCACTCACGAAGTGAGTATTGGGAGGTATGGAATTCAGCTCCGCGAAGACTGCGGCCGATGCAGGCAGTATCTCAATCGAACATTCACCGCCTTCGCCGGGGCACGTGAGTGTCACGCGGCGGATCAATTTGGCGGGGGTTGCGTCCGGGAAGACGCCCGCGGGGACGATGCCTTCGAGAGTCTTCGCGAACGGCCGCAATCTATCGTCGCCGCGAATGAACCGCGCCTCGACGATTCCCGGCACGGGCACCTGCGCCACGTAGAAGTCCGCAGCCGCTTTCTCGGCGAACAGTTTGCCGGCGGGAAAGGTCCGCGCAGAAACGAGTTCACCGCCTGCACGCTGGATGAGCGGATCGGTCTCGCCGGCCGCCACGAGGGCTTCCAACCGGTGCCGCGTTTCCGGCAATGCGCGGGGGGCAGCCAATGCCTGGGAAAGTGCCTGGACGGCTTCCCGCTTTTGTCCGCGGCTAGCATAAAGCTGGCCCAGGTGGTCGCCCACCGGACCATCCGGATTTGCGGACCAGGATGCCTGGAGGAACTTGCCTGCTTCCTCCCCATCGCCCCGCTGGAAATGGACCCAGCCCAGCGTATCCCAATAGCTCGCCAGTGAAACGACGTGACGGAGGGCGGGTATGGAGATGTGGTCCACTTCGACGTTCCGCAGGTCCGTTGTTACGATCGTCACTGCGGATTCCGCATAGCGCTGCGCCCGCTCCAACTCCAACTTATGTGAAGCCAGTTGATGCGCCACGGCGTTCCAAGTGTTCGCCGAAGGGTTGTCCTGCACCAGCTCGTCCAGGGCCGCCAAGCCTTTATCGACCTGACCCAGCCCCAGATACGCGTCACCGAGAGGGGCTTGGTATAGCGTGTTTCTTGGTTCCATCGCGACGGCTTTCTCCAGCTCGGGAACGGCGTCCGCGTATCTTTCGAGCTCGCAGTATAAGCGTCCCAGCTCGCCATGCGCGGAACTATTGCGCGGATCTACGTCGATCTGCTGCTGGAAGGCGGAGATGGCTTCGTCGCGCTTGCCTTTTCGCCAGAGCGCGCGACCGAGAGTCGAGTAAACACCCGGGATCTGCGGATGCGCCTCGATCTGCCTGAGACAGGCATCGATGGCGGCATCGACCTGGTCAAGCGCGAGGTATGCCCGGCCCAAGGCTTCCCAGGCCGACGCGTGTTTCGGTTCCGCCGTCACCACCTGCTTGAGGAAATAGACAGCCGTCGTGTAGTCGCCCCTGTTGGCGGCCTGCTGGCCGGTGCGCGCCAACTGGGCGGTATCCTGCGCCGGGATGACGCCCGGCAGGAGCGACATGAAGAGTAGGAAGCCTGAAAGGCGCATCTGAGTTACTCCTCCGCGATAACGGGATTGCGCAGATCGCCTAGACCTTCCACGCGGATGACGACCTCGTCGCCGGGCCTCAGCCAGCGCGGGGGTTTGCGCGCGAAGCCCACGCCGGAAGGCGTGCCGGTGGCGATGACGTCGCCCGGCTCCAGGGTGAAGACGCTGGACAGATGCGCGATCAGCTCGGGGATCTTGAAGATCAGGTCGCCGGTGTTGCTGTGCTGGAGCACTTCGCCGTTGATAATGGTGCTGATCTCGAGCGCATGCGGATCGGCGACCTCATCGGCCGTGACGATGGCGGGTCCCATGGGGGCGAAAGTGTCGAAGGTTTTGCCGATCATCCATTGCGAGGTGCGCATTTGGAAATCGCGCGCGCTGACGTCGTTGAAGTTGGTGTAGCCGAAGACGTAGTCGCGCCAGTGTTCGGCCGGAATGTGGCGGCCGCGCTTGCCGATGACGAAGGCCATCTCGGCCTCGTAGTCGGGCTTGGTGGAGTTTTTGGGCAGCACGATGGGCTCGCCGCACCCGATCGCGGCGGTGGGAAACTTGGCGAAGATGGTGGGCACCTCGGGGATCTCCAATTTGGATTCGAGGGCGTGGGCGCGATAGTTGAGGCCGATACAAATGATTTTGGGCGGGCGGAGCAACGGCGCGCGCAGCTTGACGGCGGCGGCTTTGACGATCTCGCCCCAGGGCGGATCGTAGAGCCAGCGTTGGACGCGGTCGAGCGCATCGGCGCCTCCGGCCAGCACGGACAGCAGGTCTGGGAATCCCGCGCCGCGGAGGCTGACGATTTCGTCGCCGTTGAGGACGCCGGGCTCAGGGTGGGCGTCGCGTTGGAAGGTTAGTAGCCGCATGTGGGTGATTGTAGCGCGGGAGCGAGGCTGACGCCTCGCGTGGCTAGTGGCTGGTGGCTGGTGGCTGGTGGTTGTGTAAACTGGAGCAATGAGGTGGGTATTTTGCGTCGCGTTGTGCGTGTGGCCTTGCATCGCGCAGAGCGCGGTGAGCGCGGCGGACGTGGCGCGCGAGGTGCGGGAGATGTCGCTCGATCCCGGCGAGTGCTATCGGGTGCGCGACCTGGCACTGTCGAAAGACGAAGCCCGCATCTTCCTGACCGAGGGTTACCTGATCTTCGCCAAACCGGTAGCGGGCGTACGGATGTCGGCCGTCTTTACCGCAGACGTGGAGGGCGGCGACGGGGAAGTGCTGGTCCTTCCGCCCAATCTTGGCGAGCGGCGGTCGCTGGCGTCCTACACCGGCGCGCCAAACCTGGACGAGCACCTGGTGGCAGCGGTGCTGATCTTCTCCGACGATTCGTATGCCAAGCTGACCGAGCAGATCCAGCAGAACGCGGCCAACAAGAAAAGCCCGGAAATGGGGGTCCTGATGGCCGAGCACTGGACGCCGGTGGTGCGCAATATGGCCGCCAGCTTTCAAGTGCGGCTGGTGTGGGATGTGCTGCTGGGCGAACCGCAAGGCCACGGTTTTTTGGCGGTCTCCATGGTTGGAAAGAAGCTGGGCAACTTCGACTTGTACTACGACCGCAACATGCGCGAACAGATTATGATCGGCAAGTTGAATACGCGCGACAACGTGTTGTACTTCGACGTGTGGACCAGCTTCGTGGCGAAGTCGTTCCGAAACCGTCCGAGCACACCCGACCTAACGCTGGACGAGTTTCGCATTGAAGCCGCGCTGCAGCCGGACCTGAACCTGAGCGTAGTGACGCGGGTGAAGGCCAAGCCCAGCCGCGCGGCGCTGCCGGTGCTGGCTTTCGATATCGCCCATCCGATGCGGATCTCCGCGGCGCTGGTGGACGGCCGGCCCGCCGAGGTGCTGCAGCGCGAGTCGCTGCGCTCGGAACTGCTGCGCAACGTGGGCAACGAGATGTTCCTGGTTGTGCCGCCCACGCCGCTGGAGCCGGGCAAGGAATACGAGGTGGAGTTCCGGCACGAAGGCAAGGTGATCTTCGAGGCGGGCAATCGGGTCTATTACGTGGGAGCGCGGGCCAACTGGTTCCCCAACATCGGGCTGCAATTCGCGAAATACGATCTGACGTTCCGCTATCCCAAAGACCTGGACCTGGTGACGGCGGGCGAACTGGTGGAGGAATACGAGGAAGGCGATTGGCGCATCACGCGGCGCAGGACGAGCGCACCGATCCGCATGGCGGGATTCAACCTCGGGCAATATGAGCGGGTGCGCTTGAAGCGCAACGGCTACACCTTGGAAGTCTGCGCGAACCGCGCCATCGAACCGGCACTGGCGGGGCAGCGTGCGGAGAGGGCCGAAGCGCCGCCGGGACCGCGGCAACGCGAGCCGGAGATCGTGATTCTGCCGCCGGAACTGCCGCCGGACCCGCTGGCGCGGCTGCAGGAAATCGCGTCCGAGATCGCTTCCGCGCTGGAATACATGGCGGCGCGCTTCGGTCCGCCGGCGCTGCCGACCTTAACGGTGGCGCCGGTCCCGGGGCGTTTCGGGCAAGGCTTTCCGGGGCTGATCTATCTTTCCACGATGTCTTACCTGGCGCCGCAGAACAAGGCCATCCGCTCGCTGGACGCCCACGGACGGCTGTTCTTCTCCGATATTCTACAGGCGCACGAGACGGCGCACCAATGGTGGGGCAACGTAGTGACTTCGGCGGGCTATCACGACGAGTGGCTGATGGAGGCGCTGGCGGACTACTCGGCGCTACTGTATCTGGAGAACAAGAACGGCTCGCAGCCGGTGGCGATGGCGCTGGACTCTTACAAGACTAATCTGCTGCTGCAGACGGCCAACGGCCAGACCGTGGAATCGGCGGGTCCGATCGTGCTGGGCACACGGCTGGAGAATTCGCAGGCGCCGAGCGCATACTACAGCATTACCTATGGGAAGGGGTCGTGGATCATGCACATGCTGCGGCGGCGAATGGGCGACGATGGCTTTCTGGCCATGCTGGCGAATCTGCGCAAGGAGTACGAGCGCAAGCCGCTTTCGACGGAAGATTTTCGCTTGCTGGCGGCGCGTTTTCTGCCGGCGCGATCGGCCGACCCGCAGTTGGAGGATTTCTTCGACCAGTGGGTTTACGGCACGGGCATTCCATCGCTGAAGCTAAGCTACTCGGTGAAGGGGAAGGGTGGGGCGGTGCGGCTGAACGGCATCGTGACGCAGAGCGATGTGTCGAAGGACTTTAGCGTGCTGGCGCCGGTGGAGATCCAGTTGGGGCACGGCAAGACTCTGACGCATTGGGTACGGACGGCGGACGGTCCGGTGACGTTCAGCGTGGCGCTGCCGCAGGCGCCAGTGAAGGTGCAGCTCGATCCGAGCTTCAGCGTGCTGCGGAGGTAGGGGGGGATAAATTGTGGGGCGGCCAATTTTGGCCGCAGCCGCCTTTTTAGGCGGCAGAGCCGGCTGAAAGCCGGCTGCGGGCAGAATGCCCCTCCAACCGTATTCACTCCGGGAACTCGATCGACCGAACCACCCCAACCGTTCCAGGCATGGCCCCCTCTTTCGCCTCATATTCAATTCTGATCCGCCGCGCCCTCTGGGGCCCGCAAGTGAATTCCATAGCCGCATGGTCCTTGGTCGTGATGGAACCCGGATCCAGGAGCGCGAACGACATGGCCTCCGCGCCCACGCCGATGCGCATGCGGATTTTGCCGCCCATGCAATCGATCTGTTTCAGCGTGCCCTCGGCCACCGCCAGTGCCTCGCGCCGCCGCAACTTGGGCGGCGGCGGATCGGACTCACCGGCGCGCGAACGATCCTCGCTCATCACCGGCACGTGCGGCGCGTAGTTCAACGCATCCACGAGTTGGTCCAGCCGCTCGATTTCTTCCGTGCTCTTGGCGTACTTCCGGCAAGTCGTGGCGGCGGCCTTGGCCTCCGCTTTCCGGTCCAGGCGGTAGTATGCGTAGGCCATCGCATGGAAGAACCCGAACGCCTGCTCCTCGGTCACGCGCTTCACCAACTGGAACTGCGCCAGCGCCTCGGCGTGCTTGTCCGCCAGCACGTACGCATAGCCGAGTTCCAGGCGCGCCTCGCGATCGTCCGGGTCGATCTCCGTCGCGCGTTTCAGCGCCGCTACAGCCTCCGCGCGCTGGTCCACCGCCCGCAACAGCCGCCCGTAGTCCAGATACATTCTGGCGTTGGTGCTGCCCAGCTCGGCCGCGCGCGCGTAATGCGTCAGAGCCTCCGGGCGCTTTCCCTCCCGCAAGCTGAGACGCGCCAGGCCCTGCTCCGCCTGCCAATCCTTCGGGTTCTCCCGCCCCAGCCGGGAGTATAGCTCGCGCGCTTCGGCGGCCTTCTCCCGCGTATTCGCCAGGATCTCCGCCAGCACCAAGCCAGCCTCGAGCGGGCTCGAGTCGCCGGCTTCGGGCGCGTCCACCTCCTTGGCCAGCTTGGCGTTGAACAGCGACGCATTGAAGCGCGTCCCGCGCATGTAAACTGCCAGATCTTTCTGCACCTGCTCCACCGTCTTGCCGTACGCCTTCTGAAACGTGTCTGCCATGCTGGCGCCGCTCTTGATGCCTTCGATCAGCACGGTTGACTTGGGACGGTAGTCCGCGCCCAGGTATAGCATGTGGACCAGCGCCCAACTCTCGGCGTAGAACAGCCCGGCGTGGGTCTTCTCGTTATACAAAGGTGAGTCGGGCTGCACCGCCAACAGCGTCGCTAAGTCGATCCACTTCGATTGCTGCAGCAGGATAAAGTGCGGCATGATGATGTCGCCCACCTCTATCTTCCCGGCCAGCGGTTTCAGGTTGGAGTAAAGCTCGGCGAGTCCTTCGTTGAACCACACTGGTGCCGCGATTCCGGAGTGTTTCACCAACAGGTGTATGTACTCGTGTACGGCCACCGGAAAGTACTCGCTGGAACCGCTCTTCATGACGATGTAATCGCGATCCTCCGCGCCCAGATAGAATGCCATGGCGAAGTCGTTCGGGGCGTAGGGCGCGAACTCTTTATCCGAGCGGAAGAGCACGATGCGCACCGGCGGACCGGATTTCAAGCCCAGCCCCATGGCCTCCCGGAAGAAGGCGCGCACTTGCTCGAAGTGCCGCGCCACCTCGCGTCCGTTGCGCTCGCCGGCGGTGGTGAACAACTCGAAGTTCGGGGATTGGATTTTCAGCCAGCGCGGCCCTTCGCTGCCCGCAGCGGGGAACCCGGCCAAGACACACGCGGTCGCTAACCGGCCTGCGCACAGCCTCATCTCCGGAGTGTAACATCGTAATATGCCAGCCAAAGACAAAACTCCCGTCCCCGAAATCTTTCAGATCAAGGTCGCGCTGGTGGGTTCGGACCCGGAAATCTGGCGGCGCCTGCTGGTGCCCGCGAGTATCACGCTGGCCGCGCTCCACAACGTGCTGCAAATCGCCATGGGTTGGGACAACTCCCACTTGTACGAGTTTCGGAAAGGGAAGCAATGCTACGGCATGCCGAATCCCGACGAGGAATTCTACAACGTGCCCCGGACAATCGACGACCGCAAAGTGCGGCTCGATGAAATCTTGCTCCGCGTGGGATCGAACTTCGTTTACACCTACGACATGGGCGACTCGTGGGAGCACGCCATCGTGCTGGAGAAGCGGCTGCCCGCGGACCCGAATCTCAAATATCCGGCATGCCTGGGCGGCGAGCGCGCCTGCCCGCCGGAGGATTGCGGAGGCGTCTACGGGTTCTACGATTTACTGGAGGCGAGCCGGGACCCCGAACACCCGCGGCATGAGGAACTGCTGGAGTGGGTCGGCGAAGAATGGGATCCGGATGCCTTCTCGTCCGATGACGTGAACCAACGCCTCCACGCCCGGCGCCGAACGCGCACCGGTCCCCCACCCCGCTTGACCAGTCATTGAGGCTCGCGTAATACGGTGACAACCAGCTTGGATCTTGTGGGGCGGGCATTCTGCGCGCAGCCGGCCCTGGCCGCCTGAAAAGGCGGCTGCGGCCAAGATTGGCCGCCCCACATCGCGGCGTCGCTACCTGGATTGGACCTGTGGGTGGCATGTACACACCCGCTCGCGCAGAGCGCGCCCCGCGCCGAATCCGCTAAGCTAAACAACAGGCCTCCAGCCTAAAACAAACATGCCCCTCGACAGCTATACCATCACCCAAGGCCGTGACCGCGCGCCCGCGCGCGCCATGCTGAAAGGCATCGGGTTCACCGATGCCGACCTCGCCAAGCCCATCATCGGCGTCGCCAACACCTGGATCGAAACCATGCCGTGCAACTACAACTTGCGCGACCTGGCCGTCAAGGTAAAGGAAGGCATCCGCGCCGCCGGCGGCACCCCCATGGAGTTCAACACCATCGCCATCAGCGACGGCGTCACCATGGGCACCGAAGGCATGAAGGCTTCACTGGTCAGCCGCGAAGTCATCGCCGATTCCATCGAGCTGGTGGCGCGCGGCCACATGTTCGACGGCATCGTGGCGCTGGTGGCTTGCGACAAGACCATCCCCGGCGCGGCCATGGCGTTGCTGCGGCTCGACGTCCCCAGCGTCATCTTGTACGGCGGATCGATTCTGCCCGGACGCCACAACGGCCGCGACATCACCATTCAGGATGTCTTCGAAGCCGTGGGCGCCAACGCCGCCGGCCGCATGACCGACCAGGAATTGCTGGAGATCGAGAACCACGCCTGCCCCGGCGCGGGCGCGTGCGGCGGCCAGTTCACCGCCAATACCATGGCCACCGTGATGGAACTGATCGGCCTCTCCCCCATGGGCACCGCTGCGGTCCCCCAAGTGGACGCGCGCAAGAACGATGTGAGTTTCCGCTGCGGCGAGATCGTCATGGACGCTGTGCGCCACAACCGCCGGCCGCGCCAGATTGCCACGCGCGCGGCTTTCGTCACCGCCATCGCAGGCGTGGCGGCCACCGGCGGATCCACGAATGCCGTGCTGCACCTGTTGGCCATGGCGCGCGAAGCGGGCGTCCCGCTGGCCATCGACGATTTCCAGGAGATCTGCCGCCGCACTCCCGTGCTGGTGGATCTGAAACCCGGCGGACGCTTCGTCGCCGTCGACGTGGACAAAGCCGGCGGCTGGGGCGTGATCGCGCAACGCCTGGTCGAGGGCGGCTACGTGGATGGCTCGGCGCTCACCTGTACCGGCCGCACCTTCGCCGCGGAAGCCGCCGATGCGCGCGAGACACCTGGACAGGAAGTCGTGCGCCCGTTGACCAAGCCCCTCAAGCCGCGCGGAGGCATGGCCATTCTGCGCGGATCGCTCGCGCCGGATGGCTGCGTCATCAAGCTCGCCGGCCACGACCGCATGCAGCATCGCGGACCCGCGCGCGTCTTCGATCGTGAAGAAGATGCCATGAGCGCTGTCACTGCCGGCCGCATCAAGCCTGGCGACGTGGTGATCATCCGCTATGAAGGGCCGCGCGGCGGTCCAGGCATGAGAGAGATGTTGGGCGTCACCGGCGCCATCGTTGGCGAAGGCTTGTCCGAGAGTGTTGCGCTGGTTACGGACGGCCGCTTCAGCGGCGCGACGCACGGCTTCATGGTGGCCCACGTGGTGCCCGAAGCATTCAATGGCGGACCCATTGCCGCGGTTCGCGAAGGCGATTCCATTGCCATCGATGCGGATGCCGGAACCATCAACCTGGAAGTGGCGCCGGAAGTCATCCGCGAAAGGCTGGCCGCCTGGACGCCGCCCGCGCCGCGCTATACTTCGGGCGTGTTCGCGAAGTACGTCGCGCTGGTGGCGTCGGCATCCGAAGGCGCAGTCACCGTCGCACCCACGCCACGCTAAACAGCCAAACCACAGCGGCTGCATAACCGCCCAGCACGTCGCTCGGATAGTGAACACCCAGATAGATGCGGGAGAAGCCAATCGCGGCGATCAGCAGCGCCGCCACAATATAATACAGCCAGCGCCGCGCGCGGCTTCCGGTGCGCGCCGCGGCGAAGACCGCCAATCCGCCGAAGAACGCGCACGACACCAGCGCATGGCCGCTCGGAAAGCTGTAGCCCATGGGTTCGGTTAGCGCAAAGAACGTGGCCGGCCGCGGCCGGTGAAACATCAGCTTCAGTAACTGGTCGAGAACTTCGGCGCCGGCCACGGTGATCGCGAACAGAAACACCGTGCGCCGCCAGCCTTTCCACACAAACCAGACCACGGCCGGCACGCCCACGACGATCAGAAACCAGGGCTCGCCGATTTCGCTGACGCTGCGCATCGCCGCGGTTAACGCCGGGTTGGCGTACGCGTGCACGAGCATGCGAATGCGGTTGTCGAACTGCTGCGTGCGCCCGTGGATCACTTCTTCCGAAAGCCACGCGAAAAGCGCCAGTGCGGCGGCGGCCAGGAGCAGCCCGAGGATCACGGTCCGGCTCTGTGGCGGCTTTTCAGCCGGCATCATTTGCCGAGCAGTTCGTAGAGCGGCAGTTCCGTCGCCGGATCCGCTGTTCGCAGGATGCCATCTTTGGCTTCGCGGGCCGCCTCCGTGGTGTGGACGTAGCCGCGCCCCGTGCGCGGATTCACGACCCACACGTAGGGAATGCCGAAAGCCAAATAGTCGTCGATCTTCTCTTGTACCGCGCCGGCCCGATCATCGGGCGATAGGACCTCTACGACCAGGTGCGGAGGGGCAGTGACGATCTTGCCCGCCGGCCGCGGGCCTGCCACGAGCGTGACATCGGGAACCCGAAACCGGCTGGATTTCACTTGTACCCTCACCGCCACCGCAGCCCAGAATTGAGGGTAGTGGCTCAGAAGATAGAACACGATGCGCGTCTGCAAGCTGGCGTGATCGATTTCGCCCACATTTCGCTCCACGATCTCGCCGTCAACGTATTCGCGGTCGCCATCGGGATAGCTCGTGCGCAGGTATTCTTCAACCGATACGAGCGTGGTGGCCATGGCCCTATTGTCGCATGATGTAAACTGGTGAGTCATCCGTTACCGAGCCGCGACCGTGAGGGAGCGGTTCTTTGGTCCCATAGGAGTTGAAAATGCGCAAACGTTCCGTGATCCTCTCGTTGTTCGTCGCGCTGGCCGGCCTGGCTTTCTTCGTCGCGCGCACCGACGCCACCCCCGAAACCATCGCGCAAATCGCGCCCGGCGTATGGTTCCGCGAAGGCGACCTGAAGAACCTGGGCCACTGCAACAACATCGTCATCGAGATGAAAGACTACCTCATCGTGGTGGACGCCAACTTCCCGAGCGGTGCGCGCGCCACCATGGCGGACGTCAAGCGGGTCTCGTCCAAGCCGGTGAAGTACGTCTTCGACACTCACCATCACGGCGACCATTCCTACGGCAACGCCGTGTGGACGGACGCGGGCGCCACCACGCTGGCCTATCGCGGCGTCGCCGAAGAGATGAAACGGTACGAGCCGGCCCGTTGGCAGCAGACCGCCAAACAGCGCAAGGACGTAGCCGCCATGAACCGCCCCAGCGTCGAGCCGCCCAAGCAGACCTTCGACGACAACCTGTTCGTCCTGGACGATGGCGCGCGCAAGGTGGAGTTCCATTTCTTCGGCTGGGCGCACACCCGCGGCGATGGCTTCGTCTACCTGCCAAAGGAACAGATCCTCTGCACCGGCGACGCGGTGGTCAACGGTCCATACAACTACACGGCCGACGGCAACATCGGCAACTGGCCGGAAGTCGTGCGCGCGGCTGAAAAGCTGAAGGTGAAGACGGTGCTGCCGGGCCACGGCGTACCGGGCGGCCCCGAAGTCATGGCGGGGCAGGCGCAGTTCATGGTGGAGTTGCGCAAGGCGGTGAAGTCCGCCGTGGACCAGGGAAAGAAGCCCGCGGAACTGGCCAAGCTGCAACTGCCGGACAGCGTGAAGAACTGGGTTGGCGACGGCCTGGCAGCGCAAGCCAAGGACGCCTACGAGGAGATCACGCAAGGCAAGCCGCACGGCGAGATTCTAGGGGGCAAGTAGGGTAGTTGGTCAATTTGCGTAGCGTCGCCTTGGAGGGCGGCCAATCGTGGCCGCAGCCGCCTTTTTAGGCGGCCAGAGCCGGCTGAAAGCCGGCTGCGGGCAGAATTGCCCGCCAATTGCAAACTGACCCAATCGTCCGCACAATCGTGGAGCAAATCGTGAATGACCTGGGCCGGCTGCAGTTAGAGTCATTACCCATTGAGGCCGTCGGCCGTCGGGTTTGCGAGAGACCTTCCGTCTCGCTTTAAGGCTTCACAGAGAGGAATTCAACCAGGCGCGTCCGGAACTAGCTCCGTTTGCTCAGAAGGCCGATTGCTGAAAGCCGACCGCCGATCGTCGACCGCCCGTAAGATTGACACGCGCCGGGCCCGGAAATATACTCGACCTACAATGAACAGACGAACCTTCTGTGCGCTTCCCCTCGCGGCGTTGCCCGCGTGGCCGCAAGCCGACCCGGGCGCGCCCGCCGCCGCGATCGAACGCTGGAAAGACCTGCGCTTCGGAATGTTCGTCCACTGGGGTCCGGTGAGCATCGTCGGCACCGAGATCAGTTGGTCCCGGGCCGGGGAACGGCGCGGGCGGCACGACGCCCACACCGGCAACATCCCGGTGGAGATCTACGATAACCTCTACCGCATCTTCAACCCGGTCAAGTTCAACCCCGACCAGTGGGTGCAACTTGCCAAGGACGCCGGCATGAAGTATCTCGTGTTCACCACCAAGCACCACGACGGCTTCTGCGAGTTCGATTCGCAGCTCACCGATTATAAGATCACCAGCCCGCGCTCGCCGTATGGCAAAGACATCGTGCGCCAAATTGCGGACGCCTGCCATCGCGGCGGAATGGAGTGGGGCGTCTACTACTCGCAACCCGACTGGCACCATCCCGACTATCGCAACGGCGCGGCGCACGCGAAGTACATCGAATACCTGCACGGGCAGGTGCACGAATTGCTGACCAACTACGGCAAGACCCAACATGTGGTTCTTCGACGGCCTGGACGGCGTGGCGGCGGATTGGGACGCGCCGCGGCTGATCCGCATGATGCGCAAGTTGCAACCCGACCTGATCATCGACGATCGCGCCGGAATCCCGGCCGATTACGATACCCCCGAGCAGGAGATCGGCACGTTCCAGAACAAGCGGCCATGGGAGACCTGCGCCACTGTCGGGCAGCAGTGGGCGTACAATCCGGACGAAGTCCTGCGGCCTATCGAGGAGTGCCTGCGCGGGCTGGTGTGCTGCGCCATCGGCGACGGCAACCTGCTGTTTAACGTGGGGCCGCGGCCGGATGGGCTGATCGAGGAATCCCACGCGGCGCGGTTACGGGAGATGGGCGAGTTCCTGAAGAAGTACGGCGAGAGCATCTACGGCACGCGCGGCGGTCCCTTCGTCGCGCCCGACGAGAAGAAGCGGCCGGCCGATGAGCTGCATTTCAGGCTGGCGGAAGGGAAGTGGTGGGGCGGCAGCACGCACAAGGGAGATGTCATCTACCTGCACATCCTGCGTTGGCCAGCCGATACGGTCGAGTTGCCGGCGATTGCCCGGCGCATCGTGCGACACAGTGTGCTGACGGGCGGCAGGGCAGAGGTGAAGCAGTCCGCGGCAGGCATCCAGGTGCATGTGCCGGCGGCCCATCGGCACGCTGTGGATACCATCGTCAAGCTGGAACTGAGTGGGGCAGTCCCTCGGCCTGCGGCGGCCTCGTAGGCCGCCCTCCGCCGACAGGGCGCAGCATAGCCGGTGCCGCGGTGCGCGATGACGGATTCATAACACTCTGTTGTTTGACGCCGCCCGGCGCTCTGGAGTAGGGTAAGGACAGAGACCGTTTTTGAACCGGAAGGGATCTCCCATGACCATCACGCTCGATGTCCGACCCGAGGTGCAGGCTGAACTCGCGCGCCAGGCCGCCCTGCAGGGCCGCGCGATCGAGTCCGTCGCCACCGCTTTGCTTGAAGGCGCCGTGCATCCAGTGTCCGCCGGGCCACCGGCGACCGCCACTCCGCTGGAACACCGTACCGGGCAAGCGCTGATCGACGCCTTCGCGGACATCCGTGGCTTGCTTACCGACGAAGAGATTGATCGGATGTTCAGGCGCAATCACTCGACCGCCCGGCCCGTGGACCTGTCGTGAACGGAGGTTTTCTTCTGGACACCAACATCCCTTCGGAGTTGATGCGTCCCCGCCCGGAACCCAAAGTGCAAGACTGGGTGGCCGATCGGGATATCGGCAGGTTGTTTGTGAGCGTGGTGAGCATCGGCGAACTGGAAACGGGATTTGCAACCATGCGGGACGCCGCGCGGCGGGCGCGCCTGGAAGCATCGCTTGACCGCTACCTGGCACTTCTGTTTGTGGGACGTGTTCTGCCGGTAACGCAGGCGATTGCCGTCCGATGGGGCAGACTCGACGGCATGCGCCAGATGGCCGGACGGCCACTGAGTGCGCCGGACGGCATGATCGCAGCCACGGCTCTGGAGCATGGCCTCACGCTCGTCACGCGCAACGGGAAGGATTTCGCCGGTCTCGGAGTCGATCTGTTAAACCCGTGGCCGGAACCATGACGACCGACCGATCCTCGCCCTTATTTCCTGGAGCGACGCGGGCGTTCTTCTGATGCCACCTGACACCCGATGACGGCGCTCCGGGCCGCTCCGAGGCCATCAAAGCCGTCGGGCGTTTCATGGCCGATAACATATCCACTTGACCGTGGTTATCGCCCCACCCGATGGCTCACCAGGGTCCAGCCGGCTGGCAAGGTGAATTCAGTGCCGGTCCAGTTGTGATGATAGACGTTGTTGTTGAGGGTGCCGAACTCGCGGACCTTTGCCGGAGATTGAGCACTCGCGGGGATGGCCGCCGCCCACTATAGCGTGATCTTGCCCAACACCACGGGGCGGCGGGCGCCGGTAGCCGAGGGCAGGTTGGATGGTTTGCGGCGCCACGTTTGGTACGCCAAGATGGCAAAGGCTATGGCTTCCTTGGCATCCACGTCAATGCCGTAGTCCGCCGAGGTGGCCAGCGCAACTCCGGGCAGGAAGGCC
>Ga0224555_1000716_pt1 | contig 50728 bp, 48 predicted proteins | sample 714S23034metaG_FD_180687 | JGI IMG/M metagenome (GOLD analysis project Ga0224555, IMG submission 180687) | Peat soil microbial communities from Stordalen Mire, Sweden - 717 S2 30-34 | ecosystem: Environmental > Terrestrial > Soil > Wetlands > Peat | place: Sweden: Norrbotten County, Stordalen...
AGCTGAAAATGCCGCGCCCGATCCCGATGCCGTCCAGGCCACGCGCAAAATCGACGACAAAGAACCGGCCGCCCTGGTCGTCTTCAAAACCATGAGCGATCCCTTCGCCGGGCGCATCACTTTTTTCAAGGTCATCAGCGGCGTCATCAAGAACGACGTCACGGTCGAAAACTATACCCGCCGCGGCCAGGAGCGCCTCTCTCACCTTTCAATCATGCAAGGCCGCAAGGCCGTCGAAGTGCCTGAACTGCATGCCGGCGATCTGGGCGCCGTGGCCAAGCTTCGCGAAACCTTCACCGGCGACACCCTCGGCCAAAAGGGCTCCGAGATCCAGGTCGATAGGCCCGCTCCCCCCGAGCCGGCCATGACCTATGCCATCGAGCCCAAATCCCGCGCCGACGAAGACAAGCTCGCCCCCGCCATCCACAAGCTCATGGAAGAAGACCTGCTCATCCGCTTCTTCCGCGACCCGCAGACCAACGAGTTCCTCATCGCCGGGGCCGGCCAGCCGCACATTGAGGCCATCGTCAGCCGGCTAAAAAAGCGCTACCACGCCGAGGTAACCCTCAAGGCTCCCAAGGTGCCTTACCGCGAAACCATCCGCGCCAAGGTCGAGGCGCCGGGACGCCACAAGAAGCAGACCGGCGGCCACGGCCAATTCGGCGACTGCAAGATCCGCATGGAGCCACAGCCCCGCGGCGCCGGATTCGAGTTCGCCAGCGAAGTCTTCGGCGGCGCAATCCCGCGCAACTTCATTCCCGCTATCGAGAAAGGTATTGTCGAGTCGGCCGCCCGCGGCTATCTCGCCGGCTTCCCGGTCGTCGACTTCAAGGCGACGGTCTACGACGGCAGCTATCACGACGTGGACTCGAATGAAATGTCCTTCAAGATGGCCGGGCGCATCGCCTTCCGCAAGGCCATGGAAACGGCCAAGCCGTGCCTGCTCGAGCCCATCATGAAGGTCGAGATCGAAGCCCCCGACGAGTTTGCCGGAACCCTCATGGGCGACCTCAGCAGCCGCCGTGGCCGCGTCCAGGGCACAGATTCCAAGGGCCGGACGACAGTAATCAACGCCCAGGTCCCCATGGCCGAGATGCTCACATACGGCACGCTACTAACTTCCATGACTCAAGGCAAAGGCAGTTACCGCATGGAGATGGATCACTACGACATAGTCCCCCAGTTAGTAGCCGACAAAATCCTAGCCAACGCCAAACGGCCTGTGGAGGAAGAGGAAGAGTAGCAGAAGAGAAGGAAGAGTAGTTACTCGCTGTCATCCTGAGCGAAGGTCGCTGTGGCGACCGGAGTCGAAGGACCTGCGGTTGCGTTTCGGTTATCGTGATTTCCCAGGTCTCAAAAAGCCGAGACCTGGGACACTCATTAGCCAGCCAAACTTTCGTTAGACACGTTCAGGGCCAAACCCTCATAGCAGAACCACCCTATCGTCCGACCAAGGGATGCTTGTCGAGTCTCTCTGCGAGGAGTATACTCCTAGATAATTTGTCAAGGCATCGAGGTCTTTAAGGCTGCGCGATTCCCTACGGGAGGTGCGCTTGGAGTAACGCAGTGATGGCCTGCACTGCCGTGCGCTGTCTGTTTGAAAGCCGCCAAGAAAGACGGCATCGGTGTACTTTCACAATGTGACGGTAGGATCATGATACGGAGGAATTCCATGTGTTGGCTATCTAAGTGTTCAGTTAGTTTCATTAGGTGCTGCCTGTTACTATCAACTGCGTTATCGTTCGGCCAAATGCAAGGCCCCGCAAAGCCAGCTCCGAAACCGGTGATTGCTCCATCACGGCTCAAGGCCCAATTACTTGGTACTTGGTACAGCGCAGATGGCTCGGGGGAGTATCTGAAGTTCGACGGGCAGGGCGGATTTCTAAAGGGTTATCTTTATCGTGCTTACGACATCAACCTATGGAAGATCTTCCCTGCGGGGGAGCCGCCGCTAAGTTCATGGAGCGTAATCGACGGTAATCACATTGCAATGACAGGATCGGACAGCGACACTCCGACGACGAATGAGGTTGTGTTTCTAAATAAAGACAGGATGATGCTGCGCATCTCGAGATCTATGGGGTCTGCGCGAGTCAAACTCCTGCAGGACAAAGTCTGGGTTCGTGACGATGGAACGACTCGGGGAGCATTACTCGGCCGGTGGATCGACAAGGATAAGAACTATGTCAACACATATCTTCCGGATAACAAGCTTCGCATCGAGTGGCGCAAAGGGTCCCATCAGGAGCCTGCGCAAGTCTACAAGATCGCGTATGGGAAGGATGTCGTGGAAGTTTTTGGCGACTTTTCTGTAGGCAAGGATCTGACTCTGGCCGTTAAGTTAAACGGAGAGAACCTTTCACTTGATCCCAGTGGCCCAACAGAGGAGCTACGCCGTTGTTACGAACATGAGTGCCCCATGAGGCCCGAAGACAGGCAGGGATCGAGCAATATCCTGTATGGCATGATCACCTCGATTGGGGGATGGCACGGCTTGCCTAATCTCCAAATCAAATCGACGAGTGGGCAAACGTTCATGGCCACGCCGTACATTCCCGACGGAAGCAGCGAGCGGGAGAGAACGCGCTTGATCGATCTGTGGATGAAGGCGGGGACGAACATGAACAGTGGGTACAATGTTTGGGCTGATTGTCCATTTGTAGGCAAGTTCGATCACGAGGCGCAGGCCGTGGTGGTGAATTGCAAGACCTACGTCTTCGTCCCCCCGCCTGGCGAGGCAACAGGTGTCACGTTGTCTGGGAAAACGACATCGAATAAGCCCGGCCAGAGCTTTTTAAGCAAGTCGGGCCATCCAGTGCAGAAGACGCTGAATTATGTCGCCGGGCTGGTGGGTCCAGATGGTTGCGAGACAAAACTTCTCTCCTCTGAGCCCCTTCACTCGCGACTCAAGGCCATGATGGGAGCTGACTACGAGAAATTTGAAATTCGGTCGGGAATGTGTGGGTGGCCGGTAGAGATGATCGGTGGTGTCGTAATCTCATTCAATATGCAGCAACATTACGGTGGCAGGGAAGAGTCGATGTTGGCGGTTGATCCGAAGAACGACGCCATCATGGTCAAGATCCTGCACGATGGCAAGATCTTTACCTTCCGGGAACACGGTCACCCGTTCAATCTCCCTTCTGGATGGATGGGAGGACATGAAGGATGGAATAGAGCCGTGGAGGTCGGAGGCACCCTCGGTTACAAGACGGTCCTCGACGAAAGCGGCGCAAAATCTCTTCTTGAAACTCGGATTAACACGGAGTTCACCGCAGCCACGTACGGAAACTTCCGATCTATTTCGAACGGTGACATCATGGCGAGTTTGCCCCCCGAGACTCAAATGGTGAACATAGGGAAAATTGCCGTGGTCAGGGTATATGACTTGACTCTAACTGGCAGCACCGTGGATGCGATTGCCAAATTTGAATGGCGGGCGAAGCTGAATCCGGTAGGCGCGAAGGCGTACGGGAATGATGGCTTCGGCGGAAACGGGACCGTTCGCTTCGCGAAGAAACCCGACGGTTCATGGGCAGCAACGACGTTCACTTTAGCCCTCGAATAGTGGACGGGCGGGTGGCCCAGGTCTCAAGGATACTGACCGAATACAACAGGCGGGTGCCGGGTGCCCCAGGTCTGGATTCTCAGTGTTCAGTTCCACGACATCCTTTACACATTGCCTCTGGACATCCTGTAAGCTATGTCCATGAACTTGACAAATTGAGACCCTCGGTCGCCTTTGGCTTCGTTGGTGAGTTTCCAGTCGCAACCCGCTTATGCCGACGTTTAGCCGGTGGGCGTTTAGTCAGTCCACGTAAAGGAGAATTTGATTTTGTGAACTCAAAGAGACAGTCTATCCAAGGGTTACTGCTCCTCGCTTCTCTCGGCTTCTTCCTGCCCTTCGTTGCCGTATCTTGCCAGGGTACCAAGGTCGCTACGCTTACCGGTGTGCAGCTTTTGACTGGGACGACAATATCCGGCGGGGACTTTTTTCAAGCCACACTTATCCCGCCGAATCCCTATCTTATAGTGTCTGTGGCCCTGGGATTGTCTGCCTTTCTGCTGGGTTTTAAGGCCCGAGTAGCGATCTTCTCATTCATTGCGCTTGCATGTACCTTGGTGTCCTCCGTTGTCATGCTTCGATTTCAAGATGCTGCTTCCGAGCAAGTTCGACGGTCAACCATGCAGGCATTCTCGCTGGAAATGGAGACAGGATACTGGATATCTTTTGCTTCGTATCTCTTGGCTACGGCAATCGGCGCAGCCGATTATTGGATTGTGACGCGGCGATACAGCGGTGATCCTACAGCCGAACCAGCCGATGCTGGCGCGTTCTGCGATGCTCCTTCTTCTCCACCGGGGAATTGGTGTGCGCCGGAAGCAGAAGGGGCGTCGAATTCAATGGCGGCGGGGCAATTCAATTTCTGCCCCTCCTGTGGCGAGCGATGCATCGCGGGGAAGGGTTTCTGCGCCAATTGCGGTGAGCAACTAGTGTAGTGCCTCATTATTTGACTCTAATACATATCGAGCATCAGCCAATAATGAGGAGACTTCGATATAGGCAGGTGGCCCACTAGTCAACCCCAAAGAATCACGATGAGCGGGCGGGCGGGTGGCGCACCCTAAGTTTTTGAAATCTCGGTCATCTCCACAAAATTGGGTGCCCCATCCTTGCCACGTTCTTGTTTTTGTGGTAAGGGTGGGATACCACGAACCCCAACCCGCTTCGCCGAAGGCCGCTGGCCCCACCGCAGGTGGTCAAGCGGCCAGCTTCTTTTTCCTAACGCGAATAGGCCGAATCAGGACTTCCGCTGGAATTTTCAGCTGCTGATTCAATTTCTGGATCATAGCCAACGACAAGGGCAGGTGGCCCACTCATCAACTCCGAAGAATCACAATGAGCCCTGAGAAGCTGTGCCCCGTTCATCGCGGTCTTATCGCGATGAGCGGGCGGGCGGCACACACCTCGATTCTGAGATGTGGGAGCGTCGGAACCTCAAGCCATCGGCATCTCATCCCCCGGCATCGGAGGATGATCGGGAATGAGGTTGAGATAGGAACTTAGCCCCTTGCCTGCGCCTGCTGCCCTGCGCTGGAAGAACGCCGCTGCGGTCTCCACCGCGCCAATCTTCTGCGCCAGCGCAGAGGTAACCCAAACATCCAGGGAGACGCCATCTTCCAGCGCCAGTTCCTCGGCCCGTTTCAAGAGCGAATTCGGTAGATCGAATACACGCGTCATGGTTCTACCCTTTCCGCCTGATTTGCTCAAGCAATTCCGCCGGCGACAAGAGGCGGGTGGCGCACACTAAGTTTTTGAAATCTCGATCATCCCCACAAAATTGGGTGCCCCATCCTTGCCACGTTCTTGTTTTTGTGGCAAGGGTGGGATACCACGAACGTTCATCCACGAGCCGAAGGCCGCTGGCCCCACCGCAGGTGGTCAAGCCGCCAGCTTCTTTTTCCTAACGCGAATGGGCCGAATCAGGATTTCCGCTGGAATTTTTAAGTGCTGATTCAGTTTCTGGATCATGGTCAGCGATAAGGCGCGGTCTCTGCGCAGAACCTCGTAAACCCGCGTTCGATTGCCGATGATGCCGATCAGGGCCTTTTTGTCCACGCCTTGCTGCTCAAGGCGGAACTTGATGGCTTCAATCGGGTCCGGCAGATCCATGGGGAAATGGGCTTCCTCGTAGGCCTCCGCCAGCGTGGTCAGAATCTCCAGACGGTCTCCGTCGGCGGTGCCTTCCGCGGCGCCCCATAGCCGTTCGATTTCCTTGAGAGCGGCCTCGTGGTCGGCATCAGTCTTGATGGGCTTCAGTTGCATATTGAACCGTCCTCACGTCGATTGCGTTGTATTGCTTATGCGTTCCCAGCCATTTGATGAAGACCGTGGCTCGCCGGTAATCCACTGCGACCACCAGGCGATAGGCATTTCCCTTGATATTGAAGACAACCCGGTCCGCGCCAACGATGCTTGCATGCGCATAACTGGCCTTCACGTCGGCGGAATTCTTCCATTCCGCCTGCCGCGCCTCCTGAAACCAGGCCTCGAGCGCGGCCTTCAGGGCACGGTGATCCTTGCTCCCCTCCAACCTGCCGAGAAACCGAGTCAACGTGCTTCGGGCAATGACGCGCACTTCAATACATTACCATGTTCCCAATATGGGTACAAGCTGGTGCATCCATTTATGCGCCTGGCGGGTGGCCCAGGTGCCTCGCCTTTGGGCACCTGGGATAGCACGGTTCCCGGATGAGTGCGTGTCAAGCCCCATCCCTCCTATCATCAAGCTATCTCCTTTATCGTCAGTGCCTTCCACTCACATCCCATTTGCAGGTAATTTCTCCCAACGCGCTAACCTGTCTCTAAAGGTGTGTTTTCACAGTAGACCCGCGGCGTCGCGTTCCTCTCCACCACCCACACCAGCCCGCGCAAGTTCCCCGTTTTCAGGAACTTGGCTTCCAGATTCCTCAAAACAAACGAATTACGGCAGAACCCCGCCTCCAGCGCATTGAAAATAGACAACTTGCCCCAAACACACCGGGAGGGATACCCCCCTTGTCACCCGCAAGAAAGGACTTCATGGTCAACGAATGTCGTCACGTCATGCCCAGCGGGCTCCATTGCCAGTCGCCCGCCATGCGCGGCAGCTCTTTCTGTTACTTCCACGCACGCCCCCAGCGTCCCGCTCGCTCACGCGAGTCCCGCATTGAAATGCCCGACCGGCTCGACAGCAAAGGCACTCAGGTCATCATCCACCGAACCATGCAGGCCCTTGCCAACGGGCATATCAGCGCCCGCCGCGCCGCAGTCCTCCTCTACGGGATCCAGATGTCCTCCGGCCAGGAGCCACAGATCCCGATCTTGCAGCCTTAGAGCGGTTCCCGAGTCCTTGAGCCCTGTGCCGGGTGCCCCATCTTTTCGCGTACTTGGCGATCAAGTGATCTGGCAACTTTGTGCAAAGCAGTTAAGCGATTTCATATACAACATATATAGAGAATGGTGCCAGGGGTGCCGGAGACTAAACGCTCTGACAGGCTTGCTGAAAGAGGGTGTGACGATGGGCCTGATCTTCAATATTCTTGCAATCCTGAACAATGTCGCTTGTGTGCTGACATCGACGATTTTCATTCTGTATTACAGGGAAGCGTTTAAGAAGAAATCGTGGGAGAAACTCGGCGGGGAGAGAGGAAGGTTCAGGGAGCACTCAATCGTTCTGCTTTGGTGGATATTTGGGACACTCCTGATTTCAATTTTTAATCTGAATATTCTATTTATTTTTCCGTTGCTGATTTTAGGCGCATTTTCCGCCACGTTTTGGAGCGTTCATCCCAACTCTCAGGATCGAAACTCTGGACCCTCCAGCCATATACAGCCGCAACTGGATACGCCCAGCGAATCGACGGGTACAAAAGGGAAATTCATCCAACAGGAAATGAGCCCAGGTCAGGCTGCACTTTTACCCGACCTTGGAAAGCATCTTGCTCAAAAGGGCGCGCCGCAGAATACAATGACGATTTATCCATCGTTTACGATCAAGGAAATCGCTGTCGTGGGATTAGGCAGATATTGCATTACCAAGGTTCAGGAGATCGAAGGCGAACTTTTTTGCGGTACCTTCGATTTTGGCTACGAAGAGCTTGAAAGTATTCTGGCGCAGGCAACTGAGACGACCAGGGATGCGGTGGACGAAAGTTTGAAGCAGGATCCCCAGAGCATGCGTCACATCCCCATCCCAAATCCCATCCATGTTGGGATCAAGGCCGTTCTAGGGAAGCCGCAGCAGGGAATCGACGAGACGTTTATCCCGTTGGTCATCACCGAAGTCATATCACCAAGCTGAGTATCCCCATTCGAACGCGGAAATTGCGAAACTTTGAAACGCTAAGTTATTGAAATAATAAGCGATAAACCATATATCAATAATAGTATTGCCCGCGATGTGATATCGTTACAGCGTGAGATTGATCCTGGACGCCGATGTGGTGGTGGCTGCCATGCGCAGTCCGAGGGGAGCCTCTACTGAGCTTTTGCGGCGCATTGATCTGGGCTCTGCCACGCTCTTGATGACCGTCGCTCTGGCGCTTGAATATCAATCGAAGTGCCTGCTCGCCAAGCATCGGCTGGCGGCTGGTCTCACCGAAGAAGAGACCGGCGCCTTTGTCGATTGGCTGATCGCGATGGCGGAGCCTGTTCAGACGCATTACCGCTGGCGCCCGCAACTTCACGACCCAGGAAACGAGCTGATTTTGGAAGCGGCTGTCAGCGGGCGAGCTACCCACCTGATCACGTTCAATGAAAAAGGCCTGGGGAAGGCGAAGCAAAGTTTTGGCATTGCCGTAATCCGGCCAAGCGAAGCTCTCAGGAGGATGATGGGATGAGGAATCAACAATGACGACCAGAGTTGCCACGTTTCCACTGCGTTTGCCGGTATCGCTGAAAGCGGCTCTGGAGAAGATCAGCGAGCGGGACGGGACCAGCATCAATCAATTTCTGGTGGTCGCGGCCGCGGAGAAAATCGCAGTCATGCAGACCGAGGAGTACTTTCTCACCCACCGCAACCGCGCGGTCCGCGAGTTCTTCCGGCGCATCCTCAGCCGCGAAGGCGGCGAGGCGCCGCACGCAGACGACGAATGGAATGAAATTGGCGCGCCTTCCCAGGAGTAAGAAGAGAAGCAAAGTGCGTTGATTCGACCGCGTAACTATCTTTGCTCTATTTTGTCTGTCGGCGAGGAAGCCATTTTATCGATTGCTCCAGAAGAACCATGCAGCCATGGAAAGGCCGATGAAGACCACCAGTCCGCGGAGAAACGATTGTGGAATCATGCGGGCATAGCGGGCCGATGCGTAGCCGCCAATAGCGCAGGTAACCATGGCCAGCAGGCAGTAGCGCCAGACGACCTGGCCGTCGGCTACAAAAATAATGAAAGCGCTGCCGTTGGCCAGGGTGGTTGAAACCACTTTGAGCGCGTTGATCTCGTGAAGATCCTGGTAGCCGAAGAGCGAGAACAGGGTGATGAGGAGAAAGCCCGCGCCGGCGCCAAAGTAGCCGATATAAAAGCAAACGAAAATGGTTGAAAAAAAGATCAGCAGACGGTGCGGACGAAGGGTTGCGCCGGCAATGGAGCCTCTGCGCCGTGCGAGCCAGCGGGAGACCGGGCCGCTCAAGGCAAAGATGGAAGACGCCCCAAGGAGCAACCAGGGAACCATATGCAGAAAGGTCATCTGCGGCGTATTGAGCAGGACTATGGCGCCGGCCGTTCCGCCAACGAGAGCGGCCAGCCCCAGCGGCAGGGCAAGTCGCAGGTTCTTGCGGATGTCTTCGCGGTAGGCGGCAACGGAGGTAAGCTGCCCGGGCCACACGGCTACCGCGTTGGTGGCGTTGGCCTGGATGGGGAGGATCTTCATGCTCAGCATGGCGGGGAAGAGCAGGAAAGAGCCGCCCCCGGCCACAGCGTTGAGCGCCCCGGCCAGAAATGCGGCCACGGTCAGCCAAAGCCAGTGCCAATCCATATAGGAGGGAAGGCCGGAGAGTTGCGTCATCTGGCTTTCATTGTAAAGGTGAAACAGAGATCCGGAATATGGGACGCGAGAATGGAACACGGTGAGTGGCACGGCGGCAAGTAATGGTTTGCCGGCACGGCGGATTGAATGAAGGGTGCAACTTTGGCCCAGTCTGGCTCATCCTACCGAAGAGCAAGTGGTTGGACCGGAATGGAATTGAAAAGCAGGAGGTATCCGCATGGCGAAGCTGACATCCGCAAAAAGGAAAGACCTGCCGAAGGGCGATTTTGTATATCCAAAAACCCGGCGTTATCCGATTGAAGACGCCGAACACGCCCGCGATGCGCTGGCTCGCTCCAGCGGAAAGCCTGAACACTCCACTGTCGTCACGGCGGTGAAGCGTAAGTTCCCGAAGATTGGGATTGAGAAGTAAGCGCAAGCTTATCAAGGGGGTATCTGCCACTGGCTGCGTTCAGGTAGCTGTCTGCATTGAGGTAAACAGATAAAAGTAAAAAATCGCCAAAACTTTGTTACTGGAACGGTGTCTATAGCCCTAAGTCCGGCACGCAAACACGCAAAATTGATTGTAAACTTCGCTGACAACGCACCAATAAACAACTATCATTCCGGAAGGAGGTACTATCACGATGAGCACAAAATCACGTAGTTCTACGTACCTTGGGCTTTGGTCGGGTGTATTACTCCTGGGTACGGTACTTTTCTTAAACGGGTGCAGTGCAAATCCCCCCCATTCGTCAAACCTGTATGTCTATGCCACCAATGGCAACAGCGTCGGCTCCTACCTTGTTCCCACCGCAACGGGCAATGCAAATATCGCCCCCAGCTCCACCCTCACCGGCGCAGCCACAACCCTCGATGATCCCCATCGCATAGCGTTTGACTTCAGCAACAACACTTACATCACCAACGCCGCTAACAATAGCGTCACGGTTTACGCTCCCGGCACTCCAGGCAATGCCGCGCCTATCGCCACCATCAGCGGCTCGAATACCGGGCTCAGTTGGCCAAGTGGCATCGCGCTCGATTCTCACAACAATATTTATGTCGCCAACTACGACAACAATTCCATCACCGTCTACCTTGCCGGAGCTACAGGAAATGTTTCGCCTATGACCACCATCAGCGGCGCGAACACCTTGCTCGATTTCCCCAACGGACTCGCCGTCAACGGAAGAACCATCTATGTCGTGAACGAAAGTAGCAGTAGCATAGAGATGTTCTCCAGCAGCGCCACAGGCAATGTCGCGCCCATTGCCAGCATCAGTGGGTCAAACACCTTGCTCAACTACCCTCACGACCTGACCCTGGACGACTCCGGCGATATCTACGTCGTCAACGGAGGCGGTAACAGCATAACCATCTACTCTCCCGGTACTACCGGCAATGTTGCGCCTGTAGCCAGCATCAGCGGCTCAAACACCGGTCTCAGCAATCCCAACGGCATCGCGATCGACTACGCAGGGAATATCTACGTCGGTAACGGGTCTGCCATTGACATCTTCAACGCCATTCCTACCGGCCCCTCGAACGTAGCTCCCGAAGCTACCATCAGCGGCTCGAATACGGGGTTAGTTAGCCCAATCTACGGCATTGCTCTTTACTTTAATTAAAAGAAGATGATCGAGTGCTGTGCAGTTTGAATTCCTAAATGGTTGCCGGGAGCATTTCCCGGCAACCGAAGGAATAGATTGTTTCGAAACGGGAAAATGAGTTCCGCGCCCAAAACAGCAAGCAATTCTCGGTGAATGACGAACCGATACGGTCAGGCACATCGGGTAGACTCTGAAACTTGAGGATGCCCAATGAAGATGCGCTTTGTGTCGCTGGCCGCAGTGGCGCTGCTCGCTGCCTGCGGCTTGTCCGCGCAAACCCCAGCGCAAACCCCAGCCAAAGCCGATCCGTGGGCCGGGCTTCGCTTTCTGCTCGGATCGTGGCAGGCAAAGACCACCGGCGGAGTAGCCCAGGCACAGGCCTCAGCCGCTTACACCTTCCGGCTGGAGCTTCGCGACCATGTGTTGGCGCGGCACTCCAGAAGCGGCGCCTGCACAGGCCCTGAAGACTTCGATTGCCAGCACAACGACCTCTTCTATATCTATCCCGATGGAAGCGGCCAAAAGCTCGAGGCCATCTATTTCGACAATGAGGGCCACGTCATCCATTATGACGTTTCCACTCCCAAGGCCGGAACGGCGGTTCTTCTCTCCGATGCCTCTCAGCCAGGGCCGCAGTACCGGCTGAGCTACGAGCTGGCCGACGGAGTGATGAGCGGCAAATTTGAGCTGAAAATGCCAGGGCAGGCGGAGTTCATAAGCTATCTGGAATGGGGCGGGAAGCGGCGATAATGGGTGTAGTTTGGTCAGTATAGACGTCAATTCCGACCCTACACTTTGTGTATATCATTGAAAATAAACTATATACATGTTTACCGTAAATATGAGCGTATAACGCGCATGTTTTATGACTTGTTTGTGCTATAGTAGCATCAGATTTGTTGAGCGGCCTGAGTACTTCCACTAATAACCCGAACCAAAGACGGCTGCAGACTGAGAGAAGAAATGATCGATACCATCAGCAATACCAACTACTTTTCAGTTGTATGGCAATATGTGGGACCTTTGCTTGGCGTTGGTTTTGGCTATTTGATCTCAGATAGGGTATGGGATCGGCAAAAACAGTGGGAGATGAGACGAGATGTGGTTTTAGATTCCGTCAGAGCTCTCGCCGATCTTGAACGTGCTGTCACGGAGTTTTATACCGCTTCTTCGGTTCCTTCAGGCAATCTAACGGAAGAAGTGAAAGATTTTGTTCGTAATCGTAAGATCGAAGCGATAAAGCAGAGTGATCTATGCCGTGCTTCGTACCAGCGCGCACACACCGTTGCGGATGTGGCGATCGGTGGAGAACTATCGAGAAACCTCTCGGGATATTTTCAGTTTGCTTGTCAATTTATGGTCAAAGTGCAATCGGGTATGAATCATTCCGATAAGACGGCTGCGCATAAAGAACTAGCGAAGTGGCATAACAGAGTGATTCTCTCGGCGCGAAAGGCGTTGAGGATTAAGGATGCAGGCGATCTTCCTGTTTTGGACTACGATAACAAATCTCTGACCACTGATAACTGACCACTGACCACTGTCCACTGTCCACTGGAGGAACCATGGCAATTCGTTGGGAAAAATTGACAGTCAAGTCGCAACAGGCGATGCAGCAGGCGCAGGCACGGGCTGCGGAACTCGGCAATCCCGAGGTGCAACCAGTGCATCTCTTGCTGGCGTTGGTGGAAGATCGCGAGGGCGTGATCCCGGCGGTGCTCGAAAAGATCGGAGTTCCCACCGAGCGGCTGGAGCTCGAGCTGCACCAGATCGAGGAGAAACTGCCTCGGGTGGCCGGAGCAGCCACGCAGCCGGGTCTGAGCCAGTCGCTGAACAAGGTGCTGGAGCAGGCCTTTCGCGAGGCCGCGAACTTCAAGGACGAGTATGTTTCCACGGAACATCTTCTGCTGGGCGCGGCGCATTTGAAGGGCGATGCGGCGCGCGAGGCATTGGCCGCCGTGGGCGCCACGCATGAAGCGATTCTGAAGGCGCTAACAGCGGTGCGTGGTTCGCAGCGGGTGACCGACCAGAATCCCGAAGGCAAATTTCAGGCGCTCGAAAAATACGCCAAGGATCTCACCGAACTTGCCCGGCGCGGCAAGCTGGACCCGGTGATCGGGCGCGACGAGGAGATTCGCCGCGTGATCCAGGTGCTGAGCCGGCGGACAAAAAATAACCCGGTGCTGATCGGTGAGCCTGGCGTGGGCAAGACGGCCATCGTCGAAGGCCTCGCACGCCGCATCGTCTCCGGCGACGTGCCGGAGAGCTTGCGCGACAAGCGAGTAATTTCGCTGGACCTGGGATCGATGCTGGCCGGCGCAAAATACCGCGGCGAATTCGAGGACCGGCTCAAAGCGGTGCTCAAGGAAATCGAAGAGTCGAACGGCGAAATCGTGCTCTTCATCGACGAGCTGCATACCATCGTGGGTGCGGGCGCGGCTGAGGGAGCCATCGACGCCAGCAACATGCTCAAGCCGGCTCTGGCGCGCGGCGAACTTCGCGCCATCGGCGCAACCACGCTGAACGAATACCGCAAATACATCGAAAAAGATGCAGCGCTGGAGCGGCGATTCCAGATCGTCTATGTGGGTGAGCCCAACGTGGAGGACACGATCGCCATTCTGCGCGGCCTGAAAGATCGCTACGAGGCGCACCACAAGGTGAGCATCAAGGACGCGGCGATTGTGGCGGCGGCGACGCTTTCGCATCGCTACATCAGCGACAGATTTTTGCCGGACAAGGCTATCGACCTGGTGGACGAAGCCGCGGCGTCGCTGGCGATCCAGAGAGGCTCGGTGCCGACGGAGATCGATCAATTGGAGCGCCAGAAAACATCGCTCGAAATTGAACGCGAGGCGCTGAAGCGCGAGACCGATGCCAACAGCATTGAGCGTCGCGATGAGGTGGAACGCGAGGTGGCGGAACTGACGGAGCAGATCACGGCCAAGCGGGCGCGTTGGACAAAGGAACGCAAGGCCGACAGCCAGATCAGCGAGATCAAGGGAAAGATCGAGGCGCTGCGCTTCGAGGCTGAAGCGCAGACGCGCAAGGGGCAACTGGAGCGTGCTGCGCAGATTCAGTATGGCGAGTTGCCCAAGCTCGAAGCGGAACTGAAACGTTTGGAAACGGCGCAGGAAGGAAGCGCCGGCGCGGCGCGCATGCTGAAGAACGAAGTGGACGAGGAGGATATTGCCGGGATCGTGAGCAAGTGGACGGGGATTCCTGTTTCGCGAATGCTTGAAGGCGAAGTAAAAAAGCTGGTGGAGATGGAAGAGCGGCTTCGAGAGCGGGTCATCGGCCAGGATGCGGCGCTGACCGTGGTGGCCAATGCGATTCGCCGCTCCCGCGCGGGTTTGAGCGATCCGAAGCGGCCCATCGGCTCGTTTATTTTTCTCGGTCCGACCGGCGTGGGCAAGACTGAGACCGCGCGGGCATTGGCTGAATTTCTATTCGACGATGAGCAGGCCCTGATTCGCATCGACATGAGCGAGTATATGGAAAAGCACGCCGTAGCGCGGCTGATCGGAGCGCCGCCCGGCTACGTTGGATACGACGAAGGCGGCCAGTTGACTGAGGCCGTGCATCGCAGGCCCTACTCGGTGATTCTCTTCGACGAGATCGAAAAGGCGCATCCGGATGTGTTCAACATTCTGCTGCAGGTGATGGACGACGGGCGTCTGACCGACTCGAAGGGCCGCACGGTGGACTTCAAGAACACGGTGCTCATCCTAACCTCAAACCTGGGCGCGAATCTACTCGTCGGAGACACTCTCAAGACGGAGCAGGACTTCGACCAGGCGCGCGAGACGGTAATGCGCGTGCTGCGCGAGCACTTCAGGCCGGAGTTTTTGAATCGCGTGGACGATATAGTCATCTTCCGTCCGCTCGCGGCAGCGCAGTTGAGTAAGATTCTGGAGCTGCGCTTGAACGAGGTGCGCAAGCTGCTCGAAGACCGGCAGATTTCGCTGGAACTGACGGAGCCGGCGCGGCAACTGATTCTGGCTGCCGGCTCGGATGCGGCGTATGGTGCGCGTCCGCTGAAGCGTGCCTTGCAGCGCATGGTGCAGGACCCGCTGGCCATCAAGATTCTGAACGGCGAAGTGCTGCACGGATCGCACGTGCGCATCGGCGTAGACCGCAAATCGAACCAGTTGACCTTCGAGCCGATGAGCAGGGAAGCGATGGCTTGAGAGCAATCAGTTTGGAAATGGTTAGTATTTGGGGGTGTGGCATAATGCAAGGGGCTGTTTTTTGGGGGTATTCCGCTATTGAATGGGAAGGGATTACCGCAATTGCGGCGGCGTTGGCGGCCATTGCATCCCTTGCCAGTACAGTCATTGTTGCGTTTGTGGCCAAGTTTACCTTCCAATACATGCGAAGCACAAAGGAATTGGTAGAAGTTGCAAGAATTCAATCTAAGGCCTCGATTAAACAGGCTGAGGCATCAATCAAAACACTTGAAATAATGAACATCGAACGGCAGGAAACAGATTCATTTCAACGAGCGGTGTTCATACACTCAATTAAAGAAGTTGTCTCAGGCTTAGGGCGCTATATAGGCGTGATAGGCTCATCAGCAAAACCCTGGCACGAGAGAGATTGTTACCTTCTTCCAGCTGAGTGGGATACGTGCCGCTCATTTATTAGCCGTAAGGCTCCTCACATGCTCGAAGAGATGCAGGAGATTGAAAAAAACCTTAACGATGTCTCTTGTGCTATCCAAGGGTTTATTCGAGCCCCAGATAGTTTGTGGTTGTCAAATGTTCAAAGGCGTAAAGATACAGTGTCCCGGCTCGAATTGCTAATAACTAGGATGAACGCATTCCATATTGAAGTACTGAAATCCGGCAAATCCTAATTACCGTGGGGGGGAGTATATACTTTCTCGGCGATCCTCGACTGAGAAGCGATTCGCGGCAATAGCTCAAGGTCGCTTTGAGACCAGATCGCCAAACGGCGCCAGAAACTTGTAATCGCCGCCCCAGGTGGTGTACATGATTCCCATTGCGCCGGGGGTTGTGTCCATAGCGTCCATCCATCCCTCGGCATTTTCCTTGGTTTTTTCCCATGTGTCGGCGTCATAGTACGCTGCCGCATAGGTCTTGAAGCCGCGGCTGGAAAAGAACTCGAAGGAAGGCTGCCGCTTTTCGAAGTACCAGCACATGATGCCCATATCCTTGGGCAGGAAGGTCCAGGTGTTCTCCATCGAGCCGTCGACAAAGTAATACTGCTTCACCGAGTTATGATTCGGGTCGAACATATCTGACCAGACCAGCACCCGGGCCTTGGGATTGAAGGCGTGTATCTCCTTGTTAAGCCACTGTACGTCATCTCCAAGTATGGCCGCGGCAGGAAGTTTGCGGCGCAGGCAGGATTCATCGCGGTTCAGAGCGCGTACTTCGTCGGTGGCGATGAAATAGCGCTTGGGAGCCAGGTACTTCTCGATCAGAGGAAACTGCTGCAACCATATCTCGTGCACCTTGGGCGCAGATGGACAGATGGGCGTCTGGTCGTTATAGATGGTGACGCCGTGATAGTAACTCACACGCAGACGCGCCCCGTCATGGATGCGACTGCCGGGCAGCAGGTGAATCACCGGCATGGGGTGGGTCCAGTGGAAATCGAGATTGGGGTCGCTGACAGGCGCAAAATCCCTGCCTTCCTTGTAGACCATTCCGGTCTTCTCATCGCGAACGGTCAGCGGCGCGCCGTCGCGGCGAATCACGTTCATCAGGCCCACCTCTTCCACTTCCACGTCGTCCACCCAGACCTTACCCTTCACGCCTTCAAAGACGCCGAAGTTTAACTCGATACGGTCGGCATACCAACTGTTGAACGACGTGGTCACCTTTCGCCAGCCGGAGGTGGGCGACGGTGCAGGCGGCTCGAACGGGCTGAGATCGCGCCCGTCTGGCGTGAACGACTTGATGCTGAATAGGGATGCAGGCTCGACATCTTCAGTCTTTACCCATGCACTGACGCGATAACAACGGTTCGGCGTCACGTGAATCTCCTGGGTTACGCGCGCCACACCCGCCATATCCGGGTTTTTGTTCCCGGCAATATCCGGGGGCGCGCCGCCTTCTTCCGGCGTTGCATGTGCCGGTTGGGCATAGTTTTCAATGCGCAGCGAAGCCTTGCCGGAGTGAGAGACGGTGGTATCGACAAAGGTCTTTATTCCGGGATCATCCTGCGTGGTGAAGTCGCTGAACCGGTTGCCCTTGTACTCTTCAAAGCTGCCGTTCACCAACTTCGCCGGCGAATCCGGGACAAACTCCGCAGTTCCGCCCTTGGCGACGAACAATGCTTCTTTGACCAGCAAACCTTCGGCGAGATTCTTGTCATGGTCCAGAATGGTTCCGCCGTAGCCGGTGCCGAATCCCGAGGGAACGATCTCCATGTGGTAGGAATCGGCAATCTCTTTCACCTTGCTCAGGCGCGCCAGTTGCTCCGGCGAGTATGTGCTGATGCGGTCCATTCCAGACAGCACGATGCCGTTAAGACCGTGCTCCGCCGCAGTGCGGATCACATCGCGGATCTTCTCCACGTCCTGGTCGGACTTGAAGCCTCCGTTGGCGTAAACCCAGCGGTCGGGATAGATTTTTTTCGGCTGATTCACGGCGCCAACGCATGCTGCGATCACGATAGCGAGCAGGGTGTAGAGTGCAAGAGATTTTTTCATGGCGGTTCGCCTCTTTTTAAATTAGCTCAAGCAGACAGGCGCGATACCCCGCGGGCACAATCCGTTCCTGCGCATCCGAGAGCGAGCTTAGTGATAACTTTAGCACCACGCGCCGCCAGGGCAGCTTTTCAAACCTCGCCGGGCGGTGCGACAATCAACGCATCAGGGCTATCCCACGAACAGCATGTGCCCTGCCCGGAGGAAAAATATCGCCATGAAGCGCCTGTTGGTTTTTACGACCCTTCTCATCGTCGCGGCTACCCTATCCGCCCAGCAAACCCCGCCGAAAGCCCCGCCAAAAAGCCCTGGCGCCACCGAGACGTTGAACATCGACGTCAAAACCATCACCATCACCTATTCCTCGCCCAGGGTCAACGGCCGCGCCGGTCATATCTTCACCAAGGACGGTCTCATCAGTCACGACAAGACCTATCCCATCTGGCGCGCCGGAGCCAATGCGGCGACCATTCTGCAAACCAATGCCGACCTAGATGTGGGCAAACCCGCCGTTCGGTTGCCCAAGGGCTCTTACAGTCTCTATGTCGACATCTCCGATCCCAACCACTGGGTTCTGATCATCAACAAGCAGACCGGCCAGTGGGGAAAGAAATACGACCCGGCGCAGGATTTGGTTCGGGCCAAGATGGATATGGACGTCCCGCCGGCGACGGTCGAGAACCTGAAATACACCCTCAAGCGCTTCGGCGGCGGCAGCAACATAGCCGAACTCACCCTGAGCTGGGAAAACCACGATGCCTCGGTTCTCCTGCATGTGAAGTAAAGTCAGGCCCGGGCACAACAAATCAAGGCAGGGCGGTTTTGCATACTATTTCCGCCCTGCCGATACAATAGGCATAGAGGGTCATTTCACCTTGGAAGGGGAACGAACTTTGCCGTTGTATGCCTATCGCTGCACCCAGTGCGGCCACCGCTTTGAAAAGATACAGAACTTCTCGGCCTCGCCGGAGCTTGAGTGCCCCCAATGCCACGGCGTGCTGGAGCGTCCGTTGACCGCTCCGCGGCTGCACTTCAAAGGCGCCGGCTGGTATGTGAACGACTACGCGGACAAGAGCAGTGCGCCGGCCTCCGACTCCGGTTCAGAATCAGGCAAAGTCGCCGCTGCAGCGGAGAGTAAGACACCGTCAACCCCAGGCGAAAGCAAAGCCAATACTCCCGCTGCCGCACCCGCACCCAGCGCGGCGCCGGCCTCAGGATCAACGGATTCAAAGTCCTGAATTCAATAAATTACGATCCAATTCATTTCAGGCTGGTTGGCCCGGTCTGACCATACCATGATGAATGGGTGCCCCAGGTCCGGGGTGGAGATCCCGCTTCTGGGATCTGGGTTCGCAATCCACTCCACAGGCAATTTTTTTAAAACAGCTAAGATAGTTGTTGAAGATGCCGCTCCTCGATCCCATTCCGTCGCCGGTCGAGCACGCCGACTTTGCCGCCCTCGAGTGGGAGCCGCTGCTGGCGCTGGTGGCCGGCTTTGCCGCCTCGCCCGTAGGCCGCAACGCGATCCTCGATCTAAAACCCTCTATTGACGAGGAATGGATCACCCGCCAGCACCAGCTCACCGGCGAGGTCCGCCTATTGCTTGAGGAGCAGGTTTCCATCCCTCTCGGCGGCCTCTTCGATCCCACGCAACTGGCTGACAAAGCCAAGATTCCCGGCGCGGCTCTCGAAGCAAACGAGCTCCAGGCGATAGCCCGCCTGGCCAATGACGTAGCCTCCTGGCAATCGCTGCTGCAATCGCCTCCTGCGCGTCTGGTCGGCAAACTGCCCGGCCTCTCATCGCACTCATCGGCACTCACAACGAGTCTCCGCCCGTTAGCCGAATCCATCGAGCGCACCATTCAGCCCGACGGTTCTCTGGCCGACAGCGCCTCACCCGAACTAGCCCGCATCCGCCGCGAGCAAGAACGCCAGCAGCGGATCATCGAAGAAAGCCTGCGCTCCGCCTTGCGCAAACTCACCAGTGAAGGTTCGACCCAGGAAGATCTCATCACCATTCGCGGCGACCGCTTCGTCATTCCCGTCCGTGCGGAGTTGAAGCGGCGCATCTCCGGCGTGGTTCACGGCGCCAGTTCATCAGGGCAGACGGTTTATGTGGAGCCGCTCGAGACCATCGAGCAAAACAACGAACTCGTCCGCCTCATCGAAGAAGAGCAAGCCGAGATTCATCGCATCTTTATCGCTCTCACCCGCCAGGTGGGCGGCTACGCAATTGGCCTGGTAGAAGGCGCGCGTGTTCTTGCGCTGGTCGATAGCCTCCAGGCCCGCGCCCGTTTTGCCCGTGACTACGACTGCATAGCTCCGTCCATTGCGCCCGATCTGCTCCACCTCGACGCAGCGCGCCATCCACTCCTCGAACGGCATCTGCGCGCAACCAAAGGCCGCATCGTTCCGCTCACACTCGAACTCACCGCCTCCGAGCGCCAGCTCATCATCAGCGGTCCCAACACCGGCGGCAAGACGGTCACTCTAAAGACCACGGCACTCTTGGCAATGATGGCGCAGGCCGGACTGCCCGTATCCGCCACGGCAGCCAGCTTTCCGGTTTTCACCGCGTTCCTGGCCGACATCGGCGACGCGCAGTCCATCGAGGCGGAGCTCTCCACCTTTTCCGCGCACATCACCAACCTCGACCGCCTCTCTCGCCTCGCCAATACGCGTTCCCTGGTGCTCCTCGACGAACTCGGCTCCTCCACCGATCCTGAAGAAGGCTCCGCATTGGCCGTAGCCATCGCCAGCCACTTTTTGACAGCAGGCGCGTGGACGCTCATCTCCACGCATCACACCTCGCTCAAAGTCTACGCAGCCAACACTCCCGGCGTGCTCAACGCCGCTGCTGGTGTGGATGAAGCAACCCTCGCGCCCAATTATCAGCTTCGTCTCGGCGTACCCGGTGCATCGGCCGGCATCCAGACCGCTGAGCGGCTCGGTCTGAACTCCAACATCATCGTCGCCGCCCGTCAGCGACTCGGTTCGCAGCAGGTAGATATCGCCCGCTTCCTCGACAAACTGCATAAAGACCTTGCCGCACTCGAAGTCGAGAAAAAAGCCGCACGCGAGCTGCAATACGCGCTCAATCAGGAGCGAGCCCGCCTCGCACGCGAGGGCGACGTGGAGCTCCGCAACCGCACCCGCGAGTTGGAAACCAAGCTGGCTTCGCTGCTCAAGGACTTTGAGTTTCAGATGCGCGAGACGGTGAAGGCCATTGAAGATCGCGCCGGGCAGCAGAAGTTATCGAAGGAAGCTGAACGCCGCATCACCCGCCTGCGCCGCGAGTTTCAGGAGAGCTTCAACCAAACCGTGGTCGCCCACCGCACCGGAGCCGACCAGGGCGATGCCGATGCCCAGCCGCACATTGTGAAGCACGTCTCCGCCGGCGACCAGGTCCGCCTCAAGTCGATGAACAAAATTGCGGTCGTGCAGCGCGAAGTGGAAAAAGACTTATTCGAAGTAACCCTCGGCCCCATCAAGATGCGCGTCAAGCGCGACGACATCGCCGAAGTCTTGCAGACGGCAGACTCTCGGACCAGTGCGGAGACCAATCCGCTAACCGCCGCCCGCAAACAGAAAAACGTGCACGTCACCCTCACCAGCTCAAACACCGACGACATGCGCATGGAGATCAACCTCATCGGCCGCACCGTGGATGAAGCTACAGCCGATCTGGAGAAGTATCTTGACCGAGCCTTCCTCGCCGGCCTGCCGCGCATTCGCGTCATTCACGGTCACGGCGCAGGCATTCTCCGCCGCGGCGTCCGTGAATTTCTAAAGGGCCACCCCCACGTAGCCACACTCACTGAAGCCCCGCAAAACGAAGGCGGCCAAGGGGCAACGCTAGTCGAACTGCGACAGTAAAAATAACTTTTACTCCACAATGCACTACGATTGATTCATGTGCGCCCTGCTCGATATTCGCGGCTTGCAGATTCGCTTCGGTGCGGCGGCAGCGGTGCGCGCCGGGCAAATAGTGGAGACCGGGCCTTCGAGACAACTACTCACAAACCCCGAGCATGCTTATACCAAGAGCCTGCTGGCTGCGGTGCCCACGCTCAAAACCGACCGGGAGAAGCCGCTGGCGACGGTGGGAGCATAAGGCCAGGATTGGGAGTATATTCTAGCCAAGGCGCCACGGGACATTTCCGCGCAGGCGATCTCCATCGCATCGGGTTTTGTGGAATTGCCAGAGAGGGGAACGATGATCCGAGCTTCGGTCCTGGCTCTGCTCGCGGCGTTCGCTCTGATGTCGGTCTCGATGCCCGGTTCCGCGCGCGCGCAGAGCCGCGATGAGAACGTCCGGAATTGCGACCAGGAAGATAATCCCGACCTCTCCATTACAAGCTGCACCGCGCAGATTCAGTCAGGGCAAGAGACTAATGGGAACCTGGCTAGCGAATACAACAACCGCGGCGGCGCATATGAAAAGAAAAAGCAATACGATCTGGCGCTTGCGGATTTGAACCAGGCCATCCGGCTCGATCCCACCCTTACCGCTGCTTTCAGCAATCGCGGTGCCGTGTACGATGACAAAGGCCAGTACGATGCGGCCCTCGCGGACTACGATCAGGCCATCCGCCTTAAGCCCGATTATGCCCCTGCTTTCAACAATCGCGGTGCCATGTACGACCACAAAGGCCAGTACGACGCGGCCTTCGCGGACTACGATCATGCCATCCAGCTCGATCCCACCGCCCCCGAAGCCCTCAGGAACCGGGCCAGCTTGCATCGCAAAAAAGGGGAGTATGACCTGTCCATTGCCGATGCCACTGAGGCGATCCGTCTCAAGCCCAACTATGCAGATGTCTTCTATGTCCGGGGCGACGCATACAACGACACAGAACAGTACAAGCTAGCCATTGCGGACTACGCCGAGGACATTCGACTTCGGCCGGACCATGCCGACGGATGGAACAGCCGCTGCTGGACGCGCGCGATCGTGGGCGAGCTGGTGCAGGCCCTGAACGATTGCAACCAATCGCTGATCTTGCGCCCCAGCGATGCGGAGTCGCTGGACAGCCGCGGGTTCCTGTATTTGAAGCTGGGCCGGCTTGACCTGGCCACGATCGACTACAGCGCGGCCCTGGCGCTCAAGCCCAAGCAGGCCGAGTCGCTCTTCGGCCGGGGGCTGGCGGAACGAAAGAGCAACCCCGCAAAAGCCAAGGCGGATATCATCGCCGCTCTGACCATCAAGCCGCAGGTGATCGCGGAGTTCCGCCGGTGGGGCGTGAGTCAGCCTCTTCCCGCCGGCGTGCCGCCCGACCTGACAGTCCCCGGAACTTTCTCTGCCGAAACTCTCAAGGCGTTGGACGACCAGCCTGCATACCGCACCCTTTCCGGTCTCTACGACATGAACAAGGACAATGCGGTATGGCAGCAGTCGGAGCAGGGGCAAGCCGTGATCGCAGTGCTGCAATTGATGCGCGACGACGCAGAGGCAATCGGGTCGGCGGCGGGGATGTTCCAATACTCCATAGGCGGCGTAAAAGTTACGGACGAAGGTATTTCCCTCGCAGACCTCGTCGTAAGTCCCTCATACCGCCATACGATGGCCGACGCAGTGGCGTCGAATATCTGCGCTAGCAAGCCGGTGCAGGCGTTTCTCAGCAAACTTTCCTCGCGCTGAAAACTGCGGACCGATCGCAAAAAGCCGCTGTCGCTAGTAGCGAACCACGGATAGAGACCGGTGATACACTACAAAACTGGCGCGGCGCATGTGCTCCCCCTGGTTCCCCTGTTGGCAATTCAGTCCATTTGCGGGAGAAACGATGATTCGATCCTTGGCGCGTTCCGCCCTTGCTGTTCTGTCTCTGTCCGCAATCTGTCTGGCCGGCCCCGCGCAGGCGCAGACCCAGGATGAGAACTGGCAACACTGCAAGAGCGACAATCCCGATCTGAATATCGCTGGCTGCACGGCGTACATTCAATCGGGTCAGGAATCGAATCAAGACCTCGCAGGAGCGTTCAGCAACCGCGGCGTGGCCTATTTCAATAAAGGTCAATTCGACCTGGCCATCGCCGACTATGACCAGGCCATCCGGCTTGAGCCGGCGCTTTCGGCTGCCTTCGCCAACCGTGCCGCGGCATACGGCGCCAAGGGGCAGTATGACCAGGCTCTCGCAGACTCGAATGAGGCGATTCGGCTCGATCCGAAGAATGCCGAGGCTTTCAATAACCGCGGCCTCGCCTATCACATGAAAGGCGAAAACGACACGGCCATCGCTGACTACAACGAGTCGGTCCGCCTCAATCCCGAGTATGCTGAGGCCTTCAATAACCGCGGTCTCGTTTATCGCCTGAAAGGAAAAGTCGACCTGGCCCTTGCGGACTACGGCGAGTCGATCCGTCTCAATCCCGATCTTCCCTCGCCGTTTTACAATCGGGGAAGCCTCTATAGTGACCAGGAACAATTTGAGCTGGCCATTGCGGACTACGATCAGGATCTTCGCCTGCGGCCCAACGATGGCGAAGCCTGGAATGGCCGCTGCTGGGCTCGCGCCGTCCTTGGTCAACTGGTGCAGGCTTTGGCGGACTGCAATCAGGCGCTGGTCTTGCGGCCCAAGGATGCGAACACGCTGGATAGCCGAGGGTTCACGTATCTGAAGATGGAGAAGTTCGCCCCTGCGATTGCGGATTACTACGCGGCGCTGGCGCTCGATCCGAAACTGGCGAGCTCGCTCTACGGCCGTGGACTTGCGGAACAAAAGAGCAATGCGGTGAAAGCCCGGTCGGATATTACGGCAGCTCTCGCGATGGATGCGCAGGTTGCGGGGAATTTTCGCAAATGGGGCGTGACGATCCCTCTTCCCAGCGGGTTGCCGGCGAGCGCAACGGTTCCTGCCACTTTATCCGGCGAAATCCTCGATGCGCTTGAGAAGACGCCCGAATACCGCATCATTGACGGCCTCTATGACCGGAACAAAGGGGATGCGGCATGGCTCGAATCCGAGCAAGGGCGCTCTGTGGCAGTGCTGCGGAGGCTGATGCGCGGCGACGCCGCGGTGGTCGCGCTGGTTCCGGGAACGGGTGAGCCCGTTGTGCAATACTCCATCGGCGGAGTGAAATTATCGGACGCAAACATTCGTATTGCTGATTTAGCATCCGATGCGGGATACCGCCATGCAATCGCCGACGTGCTCGCACGGGACATATGCGGAAGCGTTCAGGTGCAGGGGTTTCTCGGCAGTCTCTCCGCAGGCGGCACAGCTGCGAAGTAGCGCGGAAGTCTTAGTTCCACTCCCGCCCCTCGGCGAACCGAGAGGCGGCGTGGGTGCGGGTAAATTTACTCTGCTGCGGCTGCTTCCGCCGCGACAGGCTCGGCGGCCGGAACTTCGGCGGAGGCTTCGTCGCTAACTTCGTCGAGGACCTGGACCTTCACGTGCGCGGTAACCTCGCGGTGCAGCTTGATGGCCACGCTGAATTCGCCCAGGCTCTTGAGAGGCTCATCCAACTGGATCTTGCGGCGGTCAACCTCAAAGCCCTTGGCTTCCAGGCCGCTGGCGATATCAGACGAGGTGACGGAGCCGAAGAGATGGCCGGCCTCGCCCGATTTGCGGGTAAAGCTGAGCATAACCGGCTCCAGCTTGATCACCAGTTGCTCGGCCAGCGCCTTCTCCGTTGCGGAGCGGCGCGCAGCGGAGGACTTCATCTGCTCCACAACGGCCTTATTGGCCTGGGTAGCCTGCATTGCCAGCTTGCGCGGCAGCAGAAAGTTGCGGCCGTAGCCGTCCGCCACTTTGACTAAATCGCCGCGGTGGCCAAGATTGACTACGTCTTCCTTCAGAATTACTTCCATTTCGAATTCTCCCCCGCCGTGGGCGGTTTTTTCTTTAGGGGCAAGAGCATCGGCATGATGCGTTACGTGAACGCGGTTTGAATCAGCCCTGACCCTCGGGGGCCGAAGCCCCCATTGTTGTGTGCCGTTGAAAGGGCACAGCCAAAGTTGTGCCGTGTGGATTCGTGCTTTCCCAGGTCTCAAAAGCGAGACCTGGGGCACCCAAATAAATGGGCTCGCAACGAATCACAACGTCACAGTTCCTAGTGCTGCGTGGCAAACGGCAGCAGGGCGATATTCCGGGCCTGCTTGATGGCGCGGGTCAGGCGGTGCTGATGCGTAGCGCAAACGCCGGTGAGCCGCCGCGGCACGATCTTGCCGCGCTCGGCCACAAACCCTTGCAGCAGTCTTACGTCGCGGTAGGGAATCGCGTCAATCTTCTCGGTGCAGAACTTGCACACCTTCTTGCGGCGGAAAAACTTTCCCCGTCCGCCTGGACCGCCGGAGGGCCGTCCGCCAGGTCCACCGGGCCGTCCGCCGGTGCGAGGACCGGAACCGGAACTGGGCCCGGGGCCGGAACTCGGCGCGGCGTCCGGTGCAGCCGTGGCTTGGGTTGCGCTTGCGCCCTCTTCCGGCGCCTTGACTTCAGTTTCATCAGACATGCTATTTCCTCTTTACTCTCTTTGGTTACAAATTACAGCTAATTGCAGCTAACAGTGAACAGCTGGCAGCTAACAGTGATCGACAGAGATTATCAGTACATGGAACTCAAATGCAGCACGAAATGGATCCCTGTCAACTGGTAACTGTTTGCTGTCAACTGTTGGCTATACTGCGGCCTGAACCGGCTCGGCAGCTTCTGCCGGGGCCGGGGCTTCGACGGGCGCTGCGGCGACTGGGGCCGAGACGGCCGGGGTCGCAGTGCGGCGAACGCCACGCAGGGCCTTCACCTTGGCCAGACGCTTTTCTTCCTCGTCGATGCGTACGGTGATGAACTTGATCACCGGCTCAGTGACCCTCAGGCGGCGTTCCAGTTCCAACACCCCCGCGCCGTTAGCCTCAATGGTGAGCAAAACGTAGTTGCCGTCGTTGAACTTGCGCACAGTGTAAGCGAGCTTGCGCCGGCCCATCTTTTCAACGTTCTTCACCACTCCTCCGCCGCCAGTAATGGTTGCGGAAAATCCGGCGATCAACTTGTCGGCATCCTCTTCGGCCACATCGGGCCGAACGATAAACATAACCTCATACAAACGGGGCATCCTGTATTCCTTTTCTGCGGAAGCGACTCGCTTCCGCTCTCAGCTATCAGCTCTCAGCTTTCAGTTAACAGTCTCAATTCGTATTCCCTATTCCCTATTCCCTATTCCCTATTCCCTGTTCTTTGTCTTCTTTCCGATTGAACTCGTTCATCGCGGCCGCCGGTCCCTGTTCGAGGATGCGCCGTGTAGCTGTTGCCACCCGGTCCAGCACCTCGTCCAGCACCGTCAAATCCGCTTTCCGCATAGGCGAGAGCAGATAATCTCTGCCCGGCCGCCTGCCACCGATGGCCGCAATAGCCTCCGGTGGTAAATCCGGCCCCACGCCAATACGAAGGCGCAACCACTCCTGGTTACCCAGGGAGGCGGTGACGCTACGGGCTCCGTTGTGCCCCGCTGGCGAACCGCGCTCCCTGATCTTGAAGGTCCCCAGCTTCAGGTCCAGCTCGTCGTGAATGACGAGCAGATCTTTGGCTGGATCAGCCTCAAACTCCTGAACCAGAGCGGCCACTGCAAGCCCGCTCAGATTCATAAATGTCTCCGGCTTCGCCAGGACCACGACGCGCCCCGCTATGCGGCAGGTTGCTGTAACGGCCCGGCAGCGCCGGTTCTGAACCACAACCCCCTCTTGCTGGGCGATGCGGTCGATGGCCATGAACCCCGCGTTATGCGGCGTCCACAGATACTCCAGGCCGGGATTGCCCAGTCCCACCACCAGAAAGGGACCAGGCCGTTCTCCGGATTGACTTGCTTCCGCCAAGGGTTACTTCTTCGCTCCCCCGTCGGCCTTCTTTTGGCCGCCGGCCGGTTCGGCATCCTGCTTGCCCTTCTTGGCCACTTCGGGCTCGCCTGGTGTAGTACCAGCTGCAGCTGCTGCAGCTGCTTCTGCGGCTGCGGCAACCTCGGCTTCTGTCGGCGCAACCACTTCTTCGCGGATCGAGATCACGTGCGCAACGGTCGCATCCGGCGCATTCAGAATCTTGATCGAATCTGATTGCGGCAAACCGCTCACCCGCAACGACTGAAACATTTCCAGGTTGCTCACGTCCACGGAGATATTGGCCGGGATGTCCGCGGGCAGGCACTCGATCTCCACCTCGCGCAACACCTGGTCCAGAATGCCGCCGGCGGTCTTCACGCCAATCGGCGTGCCCAGCAGCTTGACGCGCACCTTCACGCGCAGCGCCTTATCCAGGGCAATGCGCTTCAAGTCGATGTGGATCAACTGATCCTTGATCGGCTCGCGCTGCCAGTCGACGATCATGGCCTTGGCCGCGGGCTGGCCTGCGACCTCAACGTCAAAAATCGTGTTGTGCCCGCTCTCTGAAAAGAGAATCCGGGATATCTGCTTGGGGTCCACCTCAATGGCCACCGCGTCGTGCCCGGCGCCATAAAGCACAGCGGGAATCTTGCCTGCAACGCGCACACGGCGCGCGGCGTTTTTGTTGAACTTGCCCTCACGGGGCTTGGTGACGACTACTTCCGGCATTCGGTCTCTCGTTTCCTGGTTTCGGGCACGGACGTTTTGGGTCCGCTCCCTTTGTGAAGAGCCAGTGGTTAGTGACTAGTGATTAGTGGTTAGTACAAGACCACCGTTGACTTGTCACCTACACCCAGCTATTGGTTAACATCTCAGATCGCTAACAACTAACCACTACTCACTAACCACTCAGTTAAACAGCGAACTTACGCTGGTCTCCATATGGATGCTCTCGATAGCCGCTCCCAGCAGGCCGGCGATGGAGAGCACCTTGATCTTGGGCAACTTCTGTGCCGCTTCGCGCAGCGGAATGGTGTTGGTAACGACCACCTGTTCCAAGCGCGAGTTGGCGATGCGGTCGATGGCCGGGCCCGAAAGCACGGCGTGGCTGGCGGATGCGTAGACGGTGGCGGCGCCGGCTTCGTAAAGTGCGTCGACGGTTTTTACCAGGGTGCCGGCGGTGTCGATGATGTCATCAATAATGAGGCAAGTCTGGCCTTCTACGTCACCAACTACGTGCATCACCTCGGCAACATTGATGTCGGTGCGGCGCTTATCCACGATGGCCAGCGGAGCGCCCATCTTTTGCGCGAAGAAGCGCGCGCGCTCCACGCCGCCTGCATCCGGTGAAACCACGGTCAGGTTGGGCAGGTTGAGTTCGCGGAAGTAGCTCACCAGGACGGGGGAAGCGAAGAGGTGATCGACGGGGATGTTGAAGAATCCCTGGATCTGGGCGGCATGAAGATCAACAAACAAAGCCCTGTTAGCTCCGGCAGTGGTCAGCAGGTCGGCAATGAGCTTGGCGCTGATGGCTACGCGGGGGCGGTCTTTGCGATCCTGGCGGGCGTAGCCGTAGTAGGGCACCACCACCGTGATCCTGGCCGCCGAGGCCCGCTTGAGCGCATCAATCATCACCAATAACTCCACCAAATTCTGGTCTACCGGATAGCAGGTGGGCTGCACCACAAAAACATCCACTCCGCGCACATTCTCAAGGAGTTGGAAGTAAACCTCGCCGTCGGCAAAACGCTGGATTTTGACCTCGCCTACCGGCACGCCGATGTGGCGGCCAATCTCCTCGGTCAGGGGCTTGTTCGCCGTCCCGCTGAAGAGCTTGAAACGCTTGTCCTCGCTCAGGTTGCGGGTACGCTTGCGATCAGTGGCCGGTTTGGCCTCCTTCGCTTTTGTTGCGGCGTCGGCAGTCGCAAACTGCGCTGCTTCCTTTGCCGCGGCTTGCCCGCCGTCCTGCTTGTCTTCCGTCGTCGCCGTCAATGCTTCCACTTCCATTTTCCGAATACCTCCAAGCTGGTTTGCTTTGGAAATACAGTGGTTAGTGGTTAGTGATCAGTGGTCAGGAAATGCCGTTGACTACGATTGACCATCGCTTCTAGCTGCCGAATACTGCCCACTGTTCACTATCTACTAACCACTAACCACTGAAAACTGGCTGGGCGACCAGGATTCGAACCTGGACAAATGCCTCCAAAGGGCATTGTCCTACCATTAGACGATCGCCCAACGAATGGCAGCCGAACCTGAGTCTCTTTCCCTCAACGGCGGCCTGTCAACCCCTTACTTCAAAATCATCTCGCTCCAGTAGGCCTTGCGCGGCAGGGTGCGGGTCAACGTGCTTCGCACCTCTGTCTCCCGGAGTTGTTCTTTCAACCTAACCTGTGCCATTTCAGCATCTTCGCGGGTCCGGTACAACCCGAAAAGCGCCGAGCCTGACCCGGACAGCGAAGCCATCAACGACGAGGAATGGCAAGCGGCCTCCGGAGTGCCCGGCGAACCCAGAAGTATGCGCTTGATTTCTGCAAGGGAGGGATGCTGGGGGAAGACGACGCGTTCAAAGTCGTTCTCGATCCAGCTACTGATCCCGGTGCGGACAAGCGCGGACTCCAGTGGTCCGGCCAGGTCCTCGCCATCCAATTCTGCAGCAAGGACACCGGAGGAGCCTGCTCCTGGCCGTCCCCCCGGAACTGATCCTAAGCTCGATCCGGAAAAGGCGCTGGCATAGGCGCGACTCAACTCTTTGAGTCTATCTTGACTAGCTTCAGCGGTCAAACCCTCGGCGGCGCAAAGCTCATCCCAGTCGCGAAAGGCCAGCGGAGTAGAGACGCCAATCGCAGGCATGGCGATCACGCACCAGGTGGGTTCCAGGTCGGGCAGTGCGGAGACCACCTGCCCCCGGTCCTGCCCTAAAACCGTGCCGCCGATAAGAAACAGTGGTACATCGGAGCCAACCCGCGCAGCTATCTCCAGGCTTTTCGCATCCCACCCTTTTCGCAAAGAGCGGGAAAAGGGTGGGGCACCCGGCTGACTTGCTGACTCGCTGACTTGCTGACTCGCTATTCCCAGCTCCGCTTCCAGCCCCACCAGCGCCGCCACAGCATTTGCCGAACCTGCTCCCAGCCCACCCTGCACCGGCAGCCGCTTATCGATATGGATTTCGATCTCGGCGGTCAGGCCGAGTTCTCCAAGCGCCAGCGTCACCATCTTCCAGGCGGTATTCCGGTTATCGGTAGGAACGCGTTTGTCGTTCGAGGTGAGCTCGATCCGGGTAACAGCGGCCTTGCGGGCCGAAACCGTGACCACGTCGTAGAGTTCGAGGGTCTGATAGACGGTCGCCAGCGGATGAAAGCCGTCCGCCCGCGGCGCGCCAATATGGAGGCCGAGGTTGACTTTGGCGTGCGATCGGACGGCTGTAGGCATACCGGTTCATTGTAGTGCGGCGCCGGGTCTCGATAAGAATCGGCGGAGAGAATAAGTACGCCTGCATGTGGACAGACTGACCAACTTATAAGTAGTGAAACGAAGGCTGCGGACGACAATTTGCTGGAAAGTCGCATTGCAGGTCTACCGGAAATGCGCTGAAGGGCTATTTAGAACTATACAAAAACAGGAAAACAACTCTAAATCAAACGCATTTTGCATATTAATTCGCGCATTTCTGTAGGTTTTAAGCAGGGTTGAAAAACGGGCAAAATGACGGTCTTAAGGAAAGGATGGAACGATGCGGGAGGAACAGCGGTTGTATGCGCAAAGGAAACTGGACAAGGAACTGCGGTTTTACCGACGGGCGGGAAAGGAGAAGCATCCTACCCAGAGACTGTTGCGGGCGGTGCGGCAGGTGCTGGGAGTTCCGGTGACGGAAGTGGCGCGGAAGGTGGGAGTGAACCGCTCAGTGATCTTCCGGCTGGAGGAGAGCGAGGCGCGACAGTCGATCACGCTGCGGTCGATGACTCGAATTGCGCAAGCCCTGGACTGCAAGATGGTTTATGCTTTGGTCCCGCGCGATGGAGGGACGCTGGAGGAGATGGCGGACCGGCGGAAGTGGGGGAAGTATTTCGGGGTTGGGGATTAGGGGTTAGGGAGTACGCGAAGATCGGTTCCAGGTCTCAAAGGCGAGACCTGGGGCTCCCGGCTGGCGATGGAGAGTCCGTGTCTGGGAAACGGGTTGTAACTTGCAGAGATAGTTCCCATAAATCTAGGGCGAGACTTGGGGCACTAAGCTTATGATTGTTGATGCATCGGCTAGCAATTCTGACGCGTATTAACGATGCATATGAGGGCCTCTGATGACCTATTGGCTTGATCTCTTCACAGGAACGACATGGAATGAATTTCGCAGCGCGGGGGCATCTGTGTCGGGCTTCCGCTCGAGTCGAAAGAAGATCGCCGCGAGCATAAAACCAGGCGACATTCTGATCTGTTACCTGACGGGTGTTATGCGTTGGGTTGGGGCGCTTGAGGTAATCGGACCCAGCGCCAACAAAAGCAAGATATGGAAAGATGACTCCTTTCCTATCCGATTCGACGTGAAGGCACTGGTCCTACTTGATCCGGAAAGCGGCGTACCGATGGACCAGCTTGAGGGATACACTAGCTTCTATGTGGACTCAAGCGACCGTGGAGGGTTCAAGGCATTCCTGCGCGGCAGCCCAAAGCAATTCAAAGCCGCAGACGCAAAGTTCGTTCTCGCGAAGATAGAAGCAGCCCACAATAGTCCGATTCTGAGGCCTGTTGATCTGAAGAAGCTGTTCCGTAAACCACTCTACAAAGTAGAGACGAAAGGCGAGAAAGAGGGCACCACGCTTGTAAGCATTCCAGAGTCGGACGAGGCTGAAAAGTCGCAGCAAGCTTCCGCCGATACGTCGACCACTCGGCACACGGAGATTCAATATGAGCTGCTGCGTCTCGGCAATGAGCTCGGACTAGATTTATGGGTGGCCCGCAACGACCGCGGGCGAAAATGGAAGGGGAACCAGCTCGGAGCCATGCCACGAATGCTGGAAGAACTCCCAACTCAATTCAACGAGCCTACAACACGCACGATTGAATTGATCGATGTCCTATGGCTTTCAGGAAACTCAATAGTTGCCGCCTTTGAGGTTGAGTGCACCACCACAATCTACTCAGGACTTCTCAGAATGAGTGACCTATTGTCCCTTCAGCCGAACCTGGATATCAACCTCTACTTGGTTGCCCCGGATGAGCGGAGAGAGAAGGTGGGGCAGGAGCTTCTGCGCCCAACATTTAGGTTGAAGGAGAAGCCACTCGCGAGAATCTGCGGGTTCATCGGATTTAGCAATCTCTGCGAGCAAATTGAGGGCATTAGGAAACTGGGCCTTTCATCATCACTGAAGCCCACCTTTCTACGAGGCACTGCAGAGTACTTCGGCTCGAACGATAAAACCGATTCAACAACCGGTTCTTGAATCGCATCGCCTGATTTTGTAGAGATTCCTTATGCAGTTCCTGCGCTCAACGCGAGGGTCTTTGCGGCGCGCAGCGTAGCAACCGGGTCGCCGGTGGGCATGAACTCCATGGCTACGTTGTGACGGTAGTTTAGCTGGGCTAGCTTGCGGTAGATGTTCCCGTAGTTGATTTCGCCGGTGCCGGGTTCGTGGCGGCCGGGGACGTCGGCGATGTGGATGAGGCCGATTTGGTCGATGTGCTTGTCTAACTTATCAATCAGATTTCCGTAACCCATCTGCTCGTGGTAGATGTCATAGAGAAACTGCACCTGGGGATGGTTGACGGCGCGAACCACCTCAATGCCTTCCTCGGCTGAGGTCATATAGAAGAGCGGATTTTCTTCGAGGTGAATGCACTCGAGGAGCAGGCGCACGGGCTGGCCGTCGATCTGGCGGCCTTCTACGATTTTTGCGGCTTGCTTGAGGGTTTCAATGCAGCTCAAGTGCTGCTGCCGGCGGGTGAGGCCGGGAACCACGTTCCCGGCGAGCACGATGATGGCCGGAATGGAGAGGGTTTCCATGGGCTTGAGGGCGCGGGTGAGGTCGGCGAGAAAGGCTTCGCGGAGGGATGGGTTGGCGAGGGCTTGAATCAGGCCGGCGGTGGCGTCGAAGCGGATGCCGAGACGCTTGCGGGCGGCGTTGGCGGCGGTGAAGTCGGCGTCGGTCCAGTCGCGGTACTCGTTGACCAGCTCGACCTGGTTATAGCCCGCTTCGGCTACTTTGGCCAGGCGCTGCGCAAAGGGCAGGTTGCCATAGACGGTCCAGAGCATGACGGAGAGATCGAACGGCGTGGTTTTAGGTGGGTCGGCGTTCTCGGCTGGAGCCGGGAACGAAGGCGCGGCGGCGCCGAGGGCGGCTGCGGTGAGGACTTGCGTAAAGATACGGCGATTCATGCTAGTTTCCTATTGATTGGGGCTGTTGAGTTTTGTGGTATCCCATGTCTCAAAAGCAAGGATGGGGCACCCGGGTTTTTCTACTTGGCTGACTTTGCCTTGGTTCCGGTTTTGCAGGAGCGGCGGAGGTCTTCCCAGTCCTTCTCGGTCTGGTCGGCGTAGAGAGCGCCGAATTTGGCCAGCGCCTGGGCAAAGCCGTCCCCGGAGCCAAGATAACCGGCGATGGTCAGCGGATCGCTGGAGCGCGCATGGCCGCGTGCAAGGAGCTCGCCGCAAACTTCAGCATAAGCCTCCAGGCCGCCGCCGGAGAGGTCTTCGAGTTCGATGGAGCCTTTGTGGTCGTTAAGCTGGCGCACCAGAAACTGGCGGCCGCGAATGTGCGTCCACCCAAGAAACGGATCGCTCTGCAACTGCATGGCCCGCTGTCCCTCGGCGGTGCGCTGGCCGTTGTGGTGCGCGGGGTGTGCATCGGGCAGATAATGCGTGTAAGCCGAGTTCGGCTCCTCCTTGATCTGTAAAAAGAGCGGGTCGGCCGGTCCGTTGCCCTCAAAGTAAACGCAATAGTCGCGCAGGCCCACGGAGCCCATGCCCACCACTTTGAAGGCAACATCCACGGGCCGGTAAAAAGACAAAAGATGCCGCCGCTCAGGCAGCAGCATCTCGCGGTAGGCCCCAAGCGAGGCCAGAACAGCCTCCGCCTGCGCTCTTGTGACGCGGGTAAGCGTAGGCGGGATTTGCTTGAAGCGGCGGGTCGCGCCTGATTTTGATGTTCGCTCGGTCAGCGTTTCCAGCGTATGCTGCGGCGTGGAGCGCTCGGCTTTGAGCAGAGCTTTGTGCACCGGGGCGGCCTGGCCCATGCGATGCACCTGGTAGCGGCCCACTTCAAGGCAGGGCATGTGAGCGAAGGCATGCATCTGGGCGCAGTAACGCTCAATGCATTTTTCCACGGCCTGCCGCGAAGAGGATTCCTTGTGGTCTGAGGCCCGGCCGGCCAGAGTAATGGATGCGGCCATGCGCTTCAGGTCCCACTCGAAGGGGCCGCGAATGGTTTCGTCAAAGTCGTTGATGTCGAAGACCAGCCGTCCGTCGGGCGCGGCATAGGCGCCCAGGTTGCGCACGTGCGCGTCGCCGCAGAGCTGGCTGATGATGCCGGTCGCGGGCAGCGCGGACAGGTCCGCGGCCATCACCGGAACGGCGCCGCGAAAGTAGCCGAAGGGCGACTGGCACATCAGCTCGTATTTAAGCTTGATGAGAGCCGGAACGCGGCCGAGCATCGACCGCTGCAACAGCGCCAGTGGAGGGATCTTGCGCTTCTTGGGGTTGAATGCGCTGTGTTCCTGGCGGCCAACCTGCTTGCGCCGCGCCTGACCCAGGTGGCTGCGTTCTTTCGGAGTTGCCCACTTCATGCCCCCAACCTACTAGCTTCAGCCGGCGGATGCAAGACGGTAAAGCGAGTGATTTAAACTGCTCAGTGGAAGCCCGGCGCGCAGCTTGAATGCGAGACCGCGCTCCGTTCGCGGAGGAATGCATCTTGACGCGCACAGCCGCTGTTTTATTCCCAGCCCTGGTTGTTCTTTCACTGGCCACACTTCCCCTTGACGCGCAGGCTCCCGCAAAGCCACTTACCGTGGAGGCGATTTACGCGCATGGGCCGCTGATCGGGCATCCGCCGGAAGGTCTTACTTGGTCGCCGGACGCGAAGCACCTGACTTATCTGGACGACGGCGAGTTAGTCGATCTGGAACCGGGGATGGACTCCGGGGCGGGCAAGCCGCATGTGCTGGTGAGCCGCGCCAGGCTGGCTTCACTAACAGGTGAGAGCGACAACGAGACCGACCGCGACCATCGCGATCGCTATAAGATGGCCAGTTATATTTGGGCTCCGAATTCGGCGCAGCTGCTCTTTGATTCGAACGGGAAACTGTGGCTCTACGATCTCGATCGCGGCAAGGGAGTGGAGATCGGCGTGAGCGGAATGGGTTCCGGGGACGATCCGCAGTTTTCGCCCAACGGCGAGTACGTCTCCTTTGTGCGCGACCACGGGCTTGCAGTGGCGCGGATAAAAGAGTCCGGCACGCCTGTGATTGCGGTGGCTGCTGCGCCTAATTCGGCCACGCTCAACGGAGAGGTGGATTGGGTTTACGAGGAAGAGCTGGACGTTCGCAGCAACTATTTCTGGTCGCCGGACTCGACTCGGCTCGTCTTTCTGCAAATGGACGAGACTGCGGTGCCGGAGTATCCGATCACCGATTGGATTCCCACGCACGCGACGGTGGATATGCAGCGCTTTCCGCAGCCCGGCGACGCCAACCCTAAGGTCCGTGTGGGCGTAGTCAGCGCCGCGGGCGGCGCGACGGTTTGGGTCGAGCTTCCCAGCACTAATACTGGTTTCCAGGCGGGGCAGGATTATATTCCGCGCTTCGGATGGGTGGATGCGAAGACCGTGTGGATTGAGACGGTCACTCGCGATCATAAGCACCGGGATCTTTACTTTGCGGATGCCGCAACAGGGCAGGCGCATGCGGTGCTCGAACTAACCGACGATAAGTTCTTCGATGAAAAGTACGACGTTACTGTTGGCGATGGCAGCATCGTGCTGACGAACTGGAGCGACGGGCACAATCATCTCTATCTCTATAGTTATGATCCGGCGAAGTTAGCCACTACGAAGGCTACTCTGGTGCGGCAACTTACCAGGGGCGACTTTGAAGTAGGCGACGTTCTCGGCGTGGATACGGCGGGGAAGGTGATCCGCTACGAATCGAATGAGGGTAACTTGCTCGAACAGCAGTTATGGCAGCTTAGCTTTGACGGCGAGCGCAGGCAACTTAGCTCTGGCGAAGGATTCCATACCGGTAACTTTGCTCCCACGGGCGGCGGGTATGTGGATAAGCAATCCACGAGCATCGACCCGCCGATTCTGCGTCTCTGCACGGCTGCCGGCAAGTGCACTGTGTTTTGGCAGACCAATGCGCTGGAGCCTTATCGCCTCCGCGCTCCCGAGCAGCTTGAGGTAAAGGCTCACGACGGGACTACTCTCTATGCCACGCTGCTGCTGCCTGCGGGAGTGACCAGTCCGGCCAGCGTCCCGCTGATCGTGAATCCCTACGGCGGACCCGGCGTGCAATCGGTGGTCAATCGCTGGGGCGACGCGCTGCTCTTTGACGAGTTACTGGCTCAGCATGGATTTGCCGTACTGCACGCCGACAATCGCGGCATGGGCGGCCGTGGCCGCGCCTTTGCGCAGGCCGCTTATCATAACTTCGGCCCCGTCCAGTTAGAAGATCAGTTAACCGTTGTGGATTGGGCGCTCGAGCATTATCCGCAACTGGACAGGAAGCGGCTGGGCTGGTGGGGATGGAGCTGGGGCGGCACTTTTACGCTCTACGCACTTACTCATTCTGACCGCTTCCGCGCCGGGGTTGCCGTGGCTCCGGTAACCGACTGGCATAACTACGACTCAATCTATACCGAGCGTTATATGAGCCAACCCGCGGAGTTTCCTTCCGGTTACCGCGACTTCTCCGTGGTCAACTCGGCGGCCAATCTAAAAGGCCATCTACTACTAGCGCAAGGGACGGGCGACGATAACGTGCACATGGAGAACTCCGTCCAGTTTATTCAGCAGTTGATTGAAGCAGGAATTCCCTACGACCTGCAGATTTATCCGCGCAAGACGCACTCGATTGCAGGTCCGGATGTACGGACGCATTTGTTCAATCGGATACTGGCTGAGTTTGAGGAGTATTTGAAGCCGGTGGATTATTGAGATTTGTGGTTTCCCATGTCTCAAAAGCGAGACATGGGACAACCGCTTTTATTACTTGTCTGGCTCGGGTTGCCTATGAACATACCAACACTACATAGCGTGGTGGATGAATATATCGTCTTTGTCGCGGGTAGGGCTGGTGGCGCACTCCAGGCAGCAAAAGAGGAAGATGGCCGCGCCCAGCGTCACCAAGAGGGCGAGGGCGTTTGCGGGGATCGCGAACCATTGAAGCAGGCTATCCATACTCAATGACCCTATTCCTATGAAATGTAAAACTCTGTACCCAACAGAACATCCCGGAAAAGTTGTACTGGCTTTGATTTGGACGTAATTCCGCGCTACAGGTTTGTCTTCGGCCAGGTTTCCACTTGCTTTATGGGGAAGAAAAGGCGAATATTATAGCGAGTATGGCAACCCGTCCCAATCCGGTGCCGGAGACCACAATGAACGAGTGGCCGGATGAATTTGAGACGCTGGAGCCGGAGGACGCGTCTGCCCGCAAAGAGCCGGAGAGCAGGCCGGCGCCGGGTTCAGGGCTAGAATGCGCTCAGGGCTCCGCGATGAACTGGCTATTCGTTGACCTCAACTCCTACTTTGCCTCGGTGGAGCAGGAGGTGCGGCCCGACCTGCGCGGGCGGCCGGTGGGAATTGTGCCCATGATGGCCGATACTACCGTTTGCATTGCCGCCAGCTACGAGGCCAAGGCCTACGGCGTGAAGACCGGAACCGTGGTCGCAGATGCCAAGCGGATGTGCCCCGGCCTGGCGCTGGTGGAAGCGCGGCACGAGCTTTACGTCGAGTACCACCACCGCATTGTCGAGGCCGTGGAAAGCTGCCTGCCGGTGACGGCGGTGATGTCGATCGACGAGATGGCCTGCCGGCTGATGGGCCGCGAACGGCCTCTGCTGGCGGCGATGGAGCTGGGCCGCAAGGTGAAGCGGGCGATCCGCGAGAACGTGGGCGAGACGCTGCGCAGCTCAGTCGGCCTCGCGACCAATCGTTACCTGGCCAAGCTGGCCAGCGATATGGAGAAGCCGGATGGACTGGTGGCGCTGCCGCTCGATATTTTGCCCGAGGCGTTGCGCCGTCTCGAGTTGCGCGACCTGACCGGCATTGGCTCGCGCATGGAGAAGCGGCTGAATGAGAAGGGCATTCACACCATGGATGAATTGCTTTCGCTCGACAGCGAGCGAGCCGGCCAGGTTTGGGGATCGGTGCTGGGCGAGCGGCTGTGGCACTGGCTCCAGGGTGAAGACTTCGATTTTGATGAAACCGAGCATGCGAAGTCGATGAGCCATCAGCACGTGCTGGCGCCGGAGATGCGCACACAAGAGAAGGCCTGGGCGGTGGCGCACAAGCTGCTGCATAAGGCGGCCATGCGGCTGCGCGGGGAGAAATTGTGGGCCAGTAGCATTGGACTCGCCGTCGGCTTTGCAGTGCCGCGCGGAGAAAACTCCCCGGTGAGCAAGTTCGGCGTGCCCACGCGGGGATGGAAGGGCGAGATCAAGCTGAGCGAGTGCCAGGACAATCAGACGCTCATCGCGGCGCTACGTCATCTATGGGCGTCCCGCCCGTCCGGCAAGGACTACGAGCATCCTTACTTTATCGGCGTGCATCTGAACGGGCTGGTGCCCGACCGTCTGCACTCGCTGAATCTCTTCGACGGCTCAGAGGAGGAGCAGAGCCGAACGCGGCTGCTGGCAACCATGGATGAGCTGAACAATAAATATGGATTGAGCACGCTGGCTCCGGCCACCATGCTGACGGCGTTCAAAGCGGCGCCTACGCGAATTGCGTTTCATACAATTCCGGAATTGTTCTAGCGCAGGGAACCAAACTCGATACCGGAATCAAGCTGTAACTATGCGGCGTGGCTGCTGCTACCTAGACTTAGGTGTAGCATGGCCAGTTTGTCTCCAACGCCGACGTCGAGTTATCGCGGCCGGCTTGCGCCTTCGCCTACAGGCTATCTGCATGTGGGGCACGCGCGCACATTTTTGACGGCGTGGCAGCGGGCGCGCGATGCGGGCGGCGCGCTGGTGATGCGCATGGAAGATCTGGACCCTGATCGCAGCCGCGCAGCGTATGCTGACGCCGCTATCGAGGATCTGCGCTGGATGGGGATTCGCTGGCAGGAGGGGCCGGATAAAGGCGGCCCGTTTGCGCCTTATGTGCAGAGCAAGCGGCGTGCAATCTATCTGGCCGCATGGCGGAAGCTGCTGCGGCACGGGCATCTTTTTCCCTGCCGCTGCTCGCGCAAGGATCTTGAATCCGCACTCGGCGCGCCGCATGAACGGGTCACAGCGGCGATGCAGGGATCTCTAGGCAAGCTGGACCTGATGGACGACGATCCCATCTATCCCGGCACCTGCCGGCGCTTGCAGGGCAACATTCCGCAACTGCCCGGACCCACCGCCAGCGAGATCGAATCTCCGGACGGGATCAACTGGCGATTCCGCGTAAACGACGGGGAAGTGGTGGAGTTCGACGACCTGAACCTTGGACCGCAGCGCTTTGTGGCGGGCGAGGATTTTGGGGATTTTGTGGTGTGGCGGCGCGACGGGGTGCCGAGTTACCAGCTTGCCTGCGTGGCGGACGATGCGGCGATGGGAATCACGGAAGTGGTGCGCGGGGCTGACCTGCTGAAGTCTACCGCGCGGCAGATTCTGCTCAATCGCGCGCTGGGATACCAGAATCCGCGCTGGTACCATTGCCGGCTGGTGGTGGACCACAACGGCCGCCGGCTGGCCAAGCGCCACGACTCACTGAGCCTGCGCGCAATGCGGCAGCGCGGCCTTACGCCCATGAATATTATGGCGGCGGATTTGCCGGAGGAGGCGTGAGGAGCAATTGCTCTTCGCTGCTTACGTTTGATTCTGCGCTTTGCGAAAACACTCTTTGGCCAGCTTGACCAGAACGAGAGCCTGCTCCCAGCGGTCGCTCTCTTCTTTTCCGTTGAAAGTGCGCGCGTAGTAGATCTCCGGCCCTAGCAATTCTGTGGCAAAGCAGAAACGATGCGTTGCCGGCTTGCTGAGATAGGCGGAAAAGACCTCGGTCCATACAGTACAGAAATGTCCGACATAGGGGTGGCGAGCGGAATCTCCATCGCCTATATCGACCTGAATGCAGCCGGGATTTCCGATGCGGGCGTGAATGAATCCCATGCGCTCGATCACCGGACGGATGAATTCAATCTTCTTCTCGATGCCACCATAGACCATCTCCAGGCCTGTGTACCAATGCGAAAAATCGCAATTGATTTCCAGCTCCGGAAAGCGCCTGACCAACTGAACCGCGCGCCAAATATCCTGGAGAATAGTAGCGCGATGAGTTTCAACGTAGAGCGGGATGCGATGCTTTTGAGACGCTTCAATCACCGCAGCGGCCAGCCGATCGACCTCCGCATCGTCTTCCATGCCCCAGCCAACATGCACGGTCAGGCACTCAAAGCCGCTGTCTACGCCCTTCTGCGCGAGTGTGGATGCTTCCGCGGGCGCATTGATTCTTCCGCTGCCGCAGACGCCCAGGCCTAGAGATTGCGCGGCTTTCACCCGATCAAGCGGCGGAAAATCGCCAAACTGTACGCCAACGTAACCGGCTTCGCGAATTTTGTTGAAGGATGCGTCAGAGGTCCGAACGGATGCTTCAAGCGAACCAAGATTCATAGAACAGCCGAGGCTGTGCGTTGCGGGATTGGTCATCATTTCCTCAGGCTGACTGCGCTTTGATCCTCTTTATAGTCTCCGCATGATCGGTAGTCGACAGTAATATCGGCCGCAAACGGATTGTCTTCTCGCGCTTGCGGGTCTGGGCAATCTCATAGGATGACTGCATGCGCATGAGCGTATCCATCCTGACTCCAAAGGCCTTTTCAATTCGGAGCGCCATATCCCCTGAAAGGCCGGCATTGCCATTGAGTAAGCTGGACAACGCGGGCCGGGAAACTTGAAGCGCCGCTGCCGCTGCCGTCACCGACAATCCTGCTGGGTCAATGATCTCGGTCCGAATGAAATCACCGGGGTGAGGCGGATTCTTGATGGGCATCGCTTTTTCTCCTTCTGTCCTAGTGATAATCTTCCAAATTCACATCGCGGATTTCAAACTCAATTGCATCTATGCGAAACGTCAGGCGCCGATTCGCAGTCACGCTTAAACTCCACGTGCCCTTGCGGTCACCGGTCAAGGTATGCGCTTTCCAGGACGGGAGCATTCGCAGTTCTTCAGGGCTGTCCATTTCATCAAGAAATGCAAGCATCTTACGGAGCTTATCCACCGTATCGTATGGGACGCCTTTTACGATGTACTCTTCGTAGAGCCGCTTCAAGCCCTTATGCTCGAAATTCCTGATTTTCATCTGCACCAGCGTAGCCTGTCGCGTAACACTTGTCAACCGGCAAGCTCTCAGCTCTCGTTGCGATAGAGCATATCGCGAATCGCCTTTCTGCGCGCTTCGTTCGCTTCCGCCTCGGCCTTGCGATCAAACTCGCTCGCGGAGCTCCCGGCAACGGGGACTGTTGCTTCGGGTTCGCTGCATGAAGGACAGCGATTGGCGAACCCGGGCTTATCCGGCCTCAATTCGAACTCTTCAGAACAAACGACACAAACTTTGATTGGGAAGGCCATTTATTTATGTTAATCCTTTTGAATTTATTGAAAAAGTGGCGCCGGGGTGCAAAAAGCAACTACGGTTCACATGGAGAGACGCGAAAGCCGTCCGCAAGATTATACCGCGTTCAAGGTATTGCACATCGGGTCCTGCTTGTTGGCGTAGGCAGAGTCTAATGTTGAGTTCTTTGTGAAGTCAAATGAGTTGTGTTGCCATCAGACCACAGTATCAATTGCTCTCACAATGCGTTCGATTTGTTCCCCAACAAAAACAATGTCTGCTCTGCTGATAGGCCAAGGCTCTCTTAGTGGGGATTGCTGAAGGTCGCCTTCGTGGACGATTTTGTTCCGTCGCCCAATCAAGAGAGAAAGTTGCCTCTTGATGTCTTTCGCATCATTCGTCTTCGTCGCCTGTGTCGCACCAAAAATCATAGCCACTTCATACCACAATTCAATCGCGGAGCATAATCTGATGCCTTCAGCAATGTCATCAGGTAACTGATAGGTAATTAGGCCAAGGTGGCTCCTGACAAACAGATCGAAGGCCGCGCTTGCGTCCGAAGGAGTGGCTGCTGCACGTATACGATTAAGCGTTTCTGTTGGAATTTTGAATTTCAAATACGCTGGGGTTGCAGAGCGTCTCCCCTCAAAGATTTCAAGCATTTTTTGAGCAACAAGTTCATGAATGTAAAGATCGAGGGCGCTAACTCGCATTACCCACTCAGCCCGCAGCAGCTCGTCAGGCTGCAAGATACTAGTAACATTTCTTTCGATATAAGCATGCAGAGTCGGCAACTGAGAGCACCGATTCCACACAGCCTCAAAATGCGCTAATGGCTTCATAGTCGTCTTATTCGGTGAGTTTGAAGACTCGATCTGCGCAAACTGAAAAGGCTTCCTGATATACCTTCATGCTCTCCACAGTCTGATCCCATACGGCACCCACCTGCCCAGTTTGCGTTGAAGTTAGCGCGTAAACGGGAACTTGGTGTTCTTGAGACAACGCAATCAAGCTGTTAAAATCAGCAACTTCAAGTAGAGGAATCCAGGGTTCGGTACCCAGACAATCCATGAACTTCTTGGGGTCTACCATGCCCACCTTCTCGAGTGCCGGAACAAGTGTTTCCTTGAGGCCTTCAGTGAGTTGATCAATCCACCTTTGAAACGCTTTGCTGGCATGTCCAAGACGAGGTCGATATTTCTGAATAGCTGCGCCAATAAACATAATATGAGGCTCAGGAAATGGGTAGTCCGCTTGTTGTAACGCATCAATTTCAAAAGCCGTATTAGCCCAAGATTTCCATCTCGGTAGTACTTTGGCGAGCGAACTTAACGCCATTGACGAGAAATAGTCTGGATGCAGCGGCACGATGAAGTAATCGCTAGTGGTGAGGAGGTTCTGATTTAACGGACCCAGGCTGGGACTCATATCCACGAGTACAAAATCAACATCGTACTTGACGGCGGTCTCATTTAAGAGAAAACGGATCGAGCCTGGAAGGTTTCTGAGCGCCAACAGCGAGCCACTAAGCTCTTGGGCAATGCCCAATGTCGTTTCGTATTCGGCGAGACCAATGTGGCCCGGAAGGAGAAGCAGGTTATTGTTTCCCGAAACTTCCACGCACTCTACCGGTGCAATTTGGCGTGGTTACGACTCAAAAGCCGGAGCGAGTCCGTCTTTGATGTTGTTTGGCGGAGTTCCAGCATAAATGGCGGCCAAGTCGTCCACGCCCTTGAACCCCATAACCATCCCCGTCAGATTGCATTGGGGGTCGAAATCCGCAAGTAACACCTTCTTGCCCTTCAAAGCCATCATCCAACCCAAGTTGAACGCCGTCGTTGTCTTACTGACGCCGCCTTTGTGATTGAACAAGCAAATGATCTTCGCCATTGCACACGCTCCCAAACAGGCTAGCGAACATTGTACTGTGTTGCACTAGGTATAGCTCCATAGTCAACAGATCCGAGGAGTTGACACTCTAAGCTTCCAGGTCCGCGCACGGACTCTCCGGCATTATCCTGTATACAGACCCTTTCATGTCCGACTTTGCCCAAACCGTGAAACAGCAGGCCGACATCGTCAAGGTGATCGAGGGGTATATACGCCTGCGCAAGTCGGGGGCGCAGAACTACTCCGGGCTTTGCCCCTTCCACAAAGAGAAGTCGCCGTCGTTCTCGGTGCATGCGGTGCGGCAGTTTTACCATTGCTTCGGCTGCCAGGCTTCAGGGGACGTGTTCAGCTTTGTGGGCAAGATTGAGAACGTCGGCTTTCCTGAGGCGGTACGGATTGTGGCGCAGAAGTGCGGCATTCCGCTACCCAAGCGGGAGTTTTCCTCGCCGGAAGAAGCAGCCGGAGCACGCCTGCGGGCCAAGCTCCTCGATCTGCACGAGACCGCGACCGCTTGGTTCGAAGAGCAGTTGCGTGGGCCGGAAGGAGCCGTGGCACGCGAGTACCTTGCAGGTCGCGGCCTTTCGGTTGAGGGTATCGTGAAGTTCAGGATCGGCTACGCGCCTGACAGCTTCAACGCCCTGCGCGACCGGCTCAGCGGAATGGCCGATGAAGAGACGTTGCGGGCATCTGGGCTGTTCAGCGCCAAGGAGCAGGGAGATGGGACGCTGGGACACATCTACGATCGCTTCCGCAAGCGCGTGATGTTTCCCATCGCCAACGAGAGCGGCCGCGTGATCGCCTTTACGGCACGGACGCTGGAGACGGGTGAGAAGGCGGGCGCGAAGTACATCAACTCGCCGGAGACGCCGCTTTATTCCAAGAGCCTGGTGCTCTTCAACCTGGACAAGGCCAAGGCCTCCATCCGCCAGCATGAGTTTGCCCTGCTCGTCGAGGGCCAGATGGACTGCATCTCGGTCTACCTGCGCGGCATTCACAACGTAATCGCCACCAGCGGCACGGCCTTTACTGAGCAGCAGGTAGCGATCCTCAAGCGTCACACCTCGCAGGTGGTGGTGAACTTCGATCCCGACGCCGCCGGCGGCAATGCGGCGGAGAAGTCGATCGCGCTGCTGACCGAGGAGGGTTTCACCATCAAGATCGTCACCCTTGACGGCGGTCTGGACCCCGACCGCTTCATTCGCGAGCGGGGCGTGGAGGCCTATACGCAGGCCCTGCGCGGCGCAAAGCGTCAATCCGATTACCTGATCGAGCGTGCCCGGACCGCGTTTCCGGGGGGCAGCGCGGAGCAGAAGGTAAAGGCCCTCAACTTCCTGCTGCCGCATATTCGCCGCATGCCGGAGAAGCTGTCGCGGGACCAGTTTGCCGCCGACGCAGCGCAAAAGCTGGGCATCGACTCAGCCGTCTTGCGCGAGGAACTGCGCCAGGCCGCGCTCCGCCGTCGCGACCGCATCGAGACGCGCGCCACTGCGCTCAGCGAAGTGGAGCGGGTGCTGCTCCGAGCTCTGGCCATCACCGACCCGGAAAACGAGCCTGCGCGCCGATTGGCGGCCGATGCGCTCGACCGGCAGCCGTCCTGGTTTGAGCACCTTGGCACCTTTGCGGCCATGCAGGCGCTCACCCACCGCCAGGCCAACGACCCCATGGACATGATCGAAGACCCGGCGCAGAAGGCTTTGCTGGCCGAGGCGCTGCTGGCTGAGACCAAACCACCCGAGGAGAACGAAGTCCAGAGCGCCATCCAGGAGATCCAGGAGCGGGCCATTGAACGCCGCCTGCGCGACCTCCGCGCCCTCATCGCCGAAGCCGAGCGCCGCGGCGACCACGCCGAGCTGGCGTTGCTGACCCAGCAGAAGCTCGATCTGGACCGCTCTCTCAGGCAGTTGCACAATCAGAAACCGCCGGAGGGGTAGCATTCCCGGCAGGTCGCGAATCGCCGACACAGCAGCGTAAACCATGCATCAATCCGGCCCCGGATTGCGTCTAATAATCAGGAGACGGAGCGGGCGAAAAGCAAAACTGCCCGGCCCGGTTGAGAGGCGGCCCGCGAGGGTTTGGCCAGGCCAGGATTTTTCATTGGAAAACCCGAGGCAAACTGTGGTAATCTGTTGATCTCTGTGAGGATGCGCGCCACTCTGCCCCAACCATGAGCTTCGGCTCGCGGGCGACCCAGGCGAAACCTGAAGCGCTAGTCATCCTGTTCCGAGCAAACCCCTTTGACCGCTTGATTTTTGCGGGTAACCGCGAGTCTGCGTCCGCATGCGCCCGAGAAAATTTGCTTTCCACATGGAAATCAATTTTTTCCGCTCAGCACCAGAATTCGCACGGCGCACCCCGGCGCCGAACACACATTTGCGTTAGAGAGTAGGAACATTTTGGCGATAGATGACAAATTTGAACATGAAGTAGAGGGCCTGGTGGAAGTGGGCAAGGAGAAGGGCTATCTCACGTACGGCGAGGTCAACGACATCCTGCCGGAAGAGATCAGCACCTCGCCCGACGACCTCGACGACCTGATCACCACCATCGGCACCCAGGGCATTGACCTGCTTGACGCGCCCAAGTTTCCCGGCGACAAGGATCTCGATGCGGAAGAGGGCGAAGACGTTGAGCTTGACCTGACTCCCGGCACCCTCGAAAAAACCAACGACCCCGTGCGCATGTACCTGCGCGAGATGGGCACCGTGCCCCTGCTCACCCGCGAAGGCGAAGTTGAAATCGCCAAGCGCATTGAGCGCGGCCAGTTGCGCGTCCTCAAGGCCATCTCGCGCTCGCCCATTGTGATCCGCGAGATCGCCGCCCTCGGCGAAGACCTCAAGCGCGGCGTGCGCAACGTGAAAGAAGTGGTGATCTTCGACGAGGAAGAGCTCACTGAAGAGGTGGTGCTGACCCGCGTCAAGGCCACCGTGGCCCGCATCGACGTGCTGGTAAAGCACCAGAAGAAGGTTGCGCAGCTTGAAGAGAAGCTGGCCGGCCCGGCGCCTACCACCAAGGCCAAGATCCGCGAACAGCGCCGCACCCGCTGGCTCGCGGCCCGCGAAAAGGTGCTCATCTCGCGGATTGTGCGCGAGCTCAAGTACACCCCTATCGAGCGCAAGCGCCTGCTCGACAAGGTCAACAAGACCGTGGACACCATGCGCACGCTGGAGCGGCAGATTCGCTCGCTCGATCAGAAGTACGACGCCTCGAAGAGCGATGAACTGAAGAAGGAGTACCGCCGCCAACAGAAAAACTGCCGCGCCGATCTCGAAAAAATCGAAGGCGACGCCGGCGTAGTGATCGTCGAACTCAAGCGCACCCAGCGCGAAATGATCCAGGGCGACATGGACGCCGAGCAGGCCAAGCGCGAGCTGATTGAAGCCAATCTTCGCCTCGTGGTCTCCATCGCCAAGAAATACACCAACCGCGGCCTCCAGTTCCTCGATCTCATTCAGGAAGGCAACATCGGCCTGATGAAGGCCGTGGACAAGTTCGAATACCGCCGCGGCTACAAGTTCTCGACCTATGCGACGTGGTGGATTCGCCAGGCCATCACGAGAGCCATCGCCGACCAGGCCCGCACCATCCGCATCCCGGTGCATATGATCGAAACCATCAACAAGCTCATCCGCACCAGCCGTCAGCTTGTGCAGGAGCTTGGCCGCGAGCCCAGCAGCGAAGAGATTGCCCGCCGCATGGATATTCCCGTTGCCAAGGTGCGCAAGGTGCTCAAAATCGCGCAGGAGCCCATCTCCCTCGAAACCCCCATCGGCGAAGAGGAAGACTCGCACCTGGGCGACTTCATCGAAGACCGCCAGGCGGTTTCGCCCTCCGAAGCAGTCATCAGCGTGAACCTCAAGGAATACACCTCGCAGGTTCTGCGCACCCTCACCCCGCGCGAGGAGCGCGTAATCAAAATGCGCTTCGGCCTCGAAGACGGCTCCGAGCACACGCTCGAAGAGGTAGGCCAGAGCTTCCAGGTAACCCGCGAGCGCATCCGCCAGATAGAAGCCAAGGCCCTCCGCAAGCTGCGGCATCCGTCGCGCAGCCGCAAGCTGAAAGCGTTCGTTGAAGGCGTCAAGGAAATGTAGTTATATGCGCGGTGGAAACGCCGTGTAGATTGCATCAATCAGTTTATACACGCCGGAGGATGGGTTCCTGTCCTCCGGCTTCGTTTTACCGTCTCGATCGTGCATCTGAAAAGCAGCCTCGGCACGAGTTTTTGCATCTGTGAAGCCTGTTCTTACTAGATTAGCTGCATCGCTTAAATGCTTCCCATCTTTGCCGCATGTGATGTTGCGTTCTATGCATTTACGCTGAACATCAGTTGAATAGATGGGTGCGTTTTGATCGGTCTCATGCCATAGAAGCCAAATCTCAAAGCATGGATTCGAAATTGCACAACGAATCTCATCAGAGCCTTTTGTTCTATCTGCCTCATCGCAGGCCTCATCCAAACCGTAACGAGCCTGCTGATCGCGCTTCGCTTCAACATCGAAAATGCACCAAACTGCGTCATATTTGTCTGGTTTGCGAAGCGCTCGTTGAATATCTTTAGCTCGTTTCACCATTCCGATGGGTTCGGTATTGCGACATTCGATTGTGATTTCATCGCTGCGCAGCACGAGACGTTTCACGGCTAGAAGGTATTGGGTTTCCGTGACCTTTCCTTCAACCAAAATAAGAAACCTCTTACTTTGAGGACGATTTCGAGAGTATTGCCGACCCCATTGACTCCGCGCCATTATTTTCCCTCGCTCGTGAATTGCAGCGATGCCTGAGGGCATTCAGTAGAAATAAGCGAGTCGCGAAGCAGCTGATCGTCCAGATAAGGTACGGCACCAAACCTACCGCCAAGATAGCCGAGTTCGATGTTCTGATTCGTTCGAGGCTGAAAATCTGTGAGAGGGAAGAGTTGCGTCGCACCATCCAGTGATTTTTCCGTGAACCAGACTTGGTCGCGACGCAAGAGTTGTAGATCAAGCAAATTGGTATTGTGCGTCGTAAAGATAAATTGAGCGCCTTTTGGGTTCAGCTCGGGAGAATTGAATATCTGCAACAAGTACCTTGCCAGCTTTGGATGCAAGCTTGATTCAAGTTCGTCAATCAGGAGAACTTTCTGTTCATTGATCGAATTTAATAGAGGACCGAGCATCGAGAAGAATGCACGAGTTCCGTCTGACTCCTCGTCATCTTGCAGGAAGAAGTATTTATTCGAACTGCCGCGATGGGATATACGTATTTCTGGGCTAGACGGAAATGTTGAGAGGTCGGGCGCCAAATCGCTATACTTTTCGGGATCAACCTCTTTTAGAGATCTAATATAGGCTTGTATTGTCTTTTTATCAGTATCTGACATTTCCTTTTCTGCAACTTCCAGATCGCCTATCCCCTCATCTGCGAATTTCATCATGCTTACGATCTGATCATGACTCTTGTCGCGCTGGAAAAGTGAAGCCGTGAAATCACGTCGTGGTCTAATATCGTCATTACTGACAGGAAGGAAATTGTCGCTCAAATTGGCATAAACCCGAGACAAAAAAGGGTGGTTGGCTTGTGCAGTTGCGGATAGGAACAGGCTGTTTGGCCGTACAGTATCCTCCACACCAGATAGAATTCTCAGATTAGTCAGATTCCGACCGGGGAATTCAACCTTTGTAGCTTCGCCATTCGTGGTTCTTTCAAAAAATCTTCTTTCGTTTTTCGTAATATCAATGAGCCATTCATTATGAAAAATCCACTTATCAAAAGTAAATCCATACCGATAGATCCTCTCATCAAGAAGAAAAGTGATTTCGAATTCGCTTGGCGCTGTGATTGTCGTGTCGTCCAAAGCGAATGGATTATATTCTGGAATCGGGCCTTTGGGGTTCCAACTACGCCAGGAATAGGAAACAATGCGACGGAAGGCCGCAAGAGCCTTCAGAACATTGCTCTTTCCAGACGCGTTTGCTCCATAAATTGCGGCACACCGAAGCAGCTTCAGATCTTCAATCGGTGTGTCAATTAGGCTTTCGCTCTGCTCATCCGTACGCGTCTTGGTGGCGATGAGGGAGAGTTCCTGCTCTTTGTAGATGGAGCGGAAGTTTTTGCAGCGGAAGCGTAACAGCATGACAGAATCATACAGTGAAATGGCATTCTATGCAGAAAATCTACAAAATGATCACTTTCACCTGTCGAAAACAGTGCGCGTACGGGAATGGAAATCGGTGCCGCTGCCCGGTGCCCCCTCCTTCCGCTTCTTTTCGAGGGAAAAATCGCGGAAGGGCTGGATACCACAAACTTTCAAGCCCGCACTTTGCAGATAATTACCCTTCATCGGCGCACAATAGAAACAGAGTCGCAGTCATCACCCAGGTTCAAAGTGTCAGGGATGTGGCCGGTCCGTACCACCCACCGGCAGATCCAAGCTCGAAGTGCAACATTCCTTAAAGGGGGAAGGTTGCCATGGGAGAGCGGTACAGTCACCTTGATATACGCGAGCGGGCGATGAT
>Ga0224555_1000717_pt1 | contig 50650 bp, 30 predicted proteins | sample 714S23034metaG_FD_180687 | JGI IMG/M metagenome (GOLD analysis project Ga0224555, IMG submission 180687) | Peat soil microbial communities from Stordalen Mire, Sweden - 717 S2 30-34 | ecosystem: Environmental > Terrestrial > Soil > Wetlands > Peat | place: Sweden: Norrbotten County, Stordalen...
CGCTATCGCCCAATGGCGCAGTAGACTCCCGCACCACTCCGGTTCTCTTTTCTCCCCGCCGCTCCCTCAAGACCACAATGTCGGCGAATCTGGAATTCAGCCACTTGCGCCACGGGCTGTTAGGGAACAAGCCAGAGAGCGGGCGACCATGGAGACATGGAGCAAGCTGCGCGTGCCCTTGCCTCAAGCCGCCAGAATTGACGGTTTGCAATTAGCAGCGGGGACGATGGTGCGTTGGAACAAGGACCAGGAAGGAGATCTGTTGACAGCCGACCTCGGGGCTGGGCAGGAGGTCTCCCCTGGGATGGTTTTGGTGGGAGAATTGGATCACAAGTGGAGTGACTTCTGGAGGGGAACGCTTGCCAAGGGGTCGGTTCTGCGAGGCTGGACGTGTGCGGCGGGGAAGGTAGACATCTACACTTCGGGTGAGCTTCGCTGGTGTCTTCTGGCCGGCCCGCAGAAGACTGCGGCAGGAGTGGTTCCGGGAGAGACAGCGGTACTGCTTGATCATGGTGACCCGAGTGACGCGCTCCTTCACCTACCGGATGTCGGGATGCGAGCGGACCCGGGAGATTTCTGGATTGCGCCCCACGAATGGTTTGTCCTGTATTCGGATGGTGAGCTCCTGTCCGTGCCGGGTCCAATCACTCGACGTGGTATCGCGTTCGGGTCGGAAGATTCAAGTGTCGTGTTGCGCTACGGCGACGAAGACGTCACGCGCTGGTACGGCTACTCTGATCCGCCACCCCAGACGATTGCGCGTCCCGCCGGGCCTATCACAGGATGGAGAGGCGATCTTGACGCAGCCTTGACGTGCGAGGGCGGACACAGGATAGACAAGGGCACTCGGGTCACAGTTCCAATCACCGGAGACCTGGTCACGACGATCGGCTGGGACTCAAGCAGACCCAGAGCAAAACCAGTTTTTGACTCGTTCCATTGCGATCTTGGCCCTACTAAGTAACCCACGCCGGATGCCCCTTTCATGACGGCCTCATGTCATGGGTGGGGTCCCACCGATCCCCTTGCGGCCAACTCGGTGCTTCACCGTGCCATGCATCCCCGCCTCAAAGCTCCTCCGGTCCAGCCGCGGCAGTGCCCACGCCACTTTGTCCGGAAACAGCGCGGATTTCCTTGCCGATTTCTGGAACAAATCCCGAAGCACGGGGGTCTATCATTGCAGCCGGGAATTTACCGAAGAATTTTCTGCAAGTTCCTTCGCGACTGCCGTTCCATCATCGGCAGCTAAATTCTCGCAGTAAGACCCCTCCGGGCCGGAAGGAACGTGCAGTATGAGCAAGGCAATCGGAATCCCCACCCTCTTTTTTGCAATCGCCCTGGCTGCAAACGCGCAAACCGCCGTGAAGCCGGTCGTGCGAGCTGTCGCGAAGCCCGCTGCGCACACCGAGGCCCCGGTCCCTTCGCAGCTGCCGGTCACCCGCGTCTCCCTCTACAAGAACGGCGTTGGCTTCTTCGAGCATGCCGGCCGCGTTACCGGCGACCAGAGCGTCACCATCGACTTCACCACGGCCCAGCTCAACGATGTGCTGCAGTCCCTCACCGCGATCGACCTGAATGGCGGACGCATCGCCGGCGCCGGCTACAACTCGACCACGCCGCTGGAGCAGCAGTTGAAGGCGTTGCCGCTGGCGCTCGGCGAAGACCCCACCGCCGTTGATTTCTACAACGCCATCCGTGGCGCGCGTGTCGAGGTCCAGGGCCCCGGCGCAACCATTTCCGGCCGCCTCCTCAACATTGAAGTGGTCGACGCCTCCGACAAGGATAGCCAACCCTCAACCGAGAAGCGCCTGATCACCGTGATCGGCGAGGCCGGCGAAATCCGCACTCTGGAACTTACCTCCGCCACCCAGGTCCGCCTGCTCGACGCCGACCTGCACACCGACGTTACCCGCTACCTCCAGCTCCTCGCCAGCACCCGCAACCAGGGGCTGCGCCATCTCACCCTGCAGGACAATGCGCCAGCCAACGGGACCGGCGCACGCGAGCTCCATGTCTCCTACATCAGCGAAGTCCCCATCTGGAAATCGACCTACCGCATCCTCTTCACCGAACCAAAATCTGCAACGCCCTCCACCAAACAAACTGCCACGCTGCAAGGCTGGTCGGTGGTCGACAACACCACCGGCACGGACTGGATCAACGTGCAACTCTCGCTCATCGCCGGCGCGCCGCAGAGCTTCATCCAGCCGCTCTCCGTCCCCTACTACTCCCGCCGCCCGGAGATCGGTCTGCCCCAGGAAGCCCAGCTCACCCCGCAAACCCACGAGAGCGGCGAACTCACCCCGTCTCAGAATGCTGCGGCCACCGTAATGACCGGCACCGCGATGGGCTCAGGCAGCGGCGCCGGGATGGGCGGCGGCATCGCGCGCAACGGCAACAGCGGCATCTACGGCGGCCCTGGCCAATCCAATCTGAACCAGAATTACGCCAATCGGGCAAATCAGACACTCTCCGTCAGCGCGGCTCCAGCCATGCTCGCGTCAGCCGACGCAACTCTCGGCGGCACCATCGAAGACGAGCTCTACCAAAATCTCGCAGCTAGCTCCTTCGCCGCCAACTCCACCACCACCGCGGCTTTCGACGACTACTTCGCCTACAACCTCACTGAGCCCATCACCATCCGCAAGAACGAGTCCGCCCTGGTCCCCATCCTGCAGACCAAGATCGACGCCGAACGCGTCACGCTGTGGTCGCCGCGGCAGCCGACCCCGCTGCGCGCGCTGTGGATCACCAACACCTCCAACCTCACCCTCGACCGCGGCTCCTTCTCCATCGTCGAGGACGGCAACTTCGGCGGCGAAGGCCTGCTCGATCCCATTCACCCGAACGAAAAGCGCCTGCTCTCCTACGCGGTCGACCAGGCCGTCCGCGTCAGCACCGAAAACCAGCACAACACCACGCAGGCCACCGAACTCACCGCCGCCAAGGGCGTCATGGTGCTGCACCACACCCAGATTGCAGAGGTCACCTACGTCGTCCACAACGCTGCCACCGACGGCCGCACCGTCATCATCGAGCACCCCATCCGGCAGAGCTTCGTCCTCGACAACGGCACCGGCGACAACGCCAAGGACCCCAAGCCCGACGAGACTACGCCCACGCTCTACCGCTTCCGCGTCGCCGCCGCTCCCGGCGAGACCGTCCGCCTCCACGTCGGTGAGCACCACCGCAGCACCGTCACCTATCAGCTCACCAGCTTCAACGACAACCAGCTTACGTTGATCCTCAACCAGACCAACAACAGCCCCGCCATCAAACAGGCGCTGGGGCCTATCCTCGATGCCCACCGCCATGTCGCCGACATGCAGGCCGCCCTCGACAAGGTCACCGCCCGCCTCACCGATCTGCACTCCGACGAAGATCGCCAACGTGCCAACATCACCGCACTGGCCAGCGCCGACAAAGCCTCGCGTGACCGCTTCGTGCATGACCTGAACGCAACCGAGGACCAGATTGCCGGCGCGCAGAAGGACCTCGCAACGGCGCAGGCCAACCTGCAGGCCGCCAAGGACGCGCTCGCCAACCAGATCGAATCGCTGCAGATTGACGAAAAAATCTGAACCCACAACGCGGCTTCTCTAGTCGGCCTGGTTGTGGCTGATCTCTTTCAGCCATTCCAGGCTGTAGCGCTCAATCGCCACGCGCACCAGCTGGCTGCGGGTCCTTACTCCGGCTTTCGAGAACAACTCCTGGATGCTGGCCTTTACCGACGTCTCAGACACCTCGATCCGCGCCGCAATCTCCTTGTTCGTCAGCCCATCCAGAATGCTGCGCAGCACCTGGCGTTGCCGGTCGGTGAGAGATCTCACGTTCGCCGGCGAACCAGCCGCCCCGCTCGCCGTCGCGCTGCGCAGGATTCCCGGGTCCCACCAGGTCTCTCCGGAAGACACTTGACGGATCGCCTCGATCAGATAGCGCGGGTCGCTGTGCTTCAGCACGATGCCGGCAACGCCCGCATTCACTGCGCTCAGAGTGGCGCTCGCACTCATTCCGGCTGTCACCATAATCACCTTTGCGGTTTTCGCTCCATGGCCAAGCCCTGCCAGCAGATCGGTGCCGGCCTCGTCCCCCAGGTCGTAGTCCAGCAAAACCACATCGACGGCAGTAGAGGTCAACGCCTCCCGGCCTTCCGCGACCGTGGCGCAGCGAGCGGCCACCTCAATCCCGGGCTCCGTCTCCAGCAATCGAACCACGCTCTCGCGAAAGAGCGTGTGATCGTCGATCAGCAGGATGCGAATGGGTTCGGTCATAGGCCCCCTTTCCCTTTAGCGCACAGGCGCGAGTTCAACGATGAAGCATGCGCTTCCAGGAATGGCTTTGTAGCGCAAGTCCCCCCCAAAGGAGCGGGCAAACGCACGTGCCAGGTACAGGCCCAGGCCCGTGTTCTGGGCCCCGGTTTGAAAGGGGCGGAACAACTCCGCCGGCTGCGCGACGCCGCCGCCATTGTCCAGTATCTCCACCGTCACCCGCTGGCCCTCGCTGCGGGCGTAGATCGTCAACTCTCGGTCGGGGTCCTTCTCCGCCAGTGTCCGGATGCTGTTCGTCGTCAGGTTCAGGAACACCTGCATCAGGTTCGCGCCATCCGCCCATACCAGCGGCAACTCCGGATCCAGCTTCCAGGTGCACTGGATGCCTTTGTCCTGCAACGATGGCGCGATCACAATCCGCAGGTCATTCAGCACGGCCACCAGGTCAACCTCCATGGCCTGGTCGGGATACGGACGAAGATCTACCGCCGCAATTCGCTCCAGCGCCACCACCAGATTCCCCAGCGCCTCAAAGTCCTTGTCTTGGGCCAGCCGGTCGTTGCGCGAGAGGTTCCGGTGCACCACCGCGATCGCGCCGCACACATTGCGGACCTCGTGCGAGACCGCGCCTACCGCGATGCGCGATCCGGCCAGCATCTGGTGCAGGCTGGACTCTTCCCGCGTGCGAAACTCCTCCGAGGAGTCGAGAATCATCGCCGCCAGGCGCAATCCCGAACCGGTCTGGTAGGTCGAGAAGCATATCTCCGCCAGAAACCCCTCTCCATCCTCGCGCTGGCCGCGGGACTGCATCACCGTGCGAAACAGGGCCTGGCTGGTCTCCCGCCCGGAGACATTCGAGAGCGACGGAAAGTAGCGGTGAATGGACCGTCCCAGCAGCCCAGGCGGCTTCATTGCCAGCATCCGGTGCGCCGCCTCGTTCGCCATCAGCACGGTTCCCCCCGAGTCCGCCGTAAGGATTGCGGCCGGGCTGCTTTCAATCAGGAGGGTCAACTGCCCTTCAGCCTCGCGCCGCGCCTCACTCTGTTCCTCGATCTCATGGAGTTGGCGCAGGATGATCTGCCGGTTGCGAGTCATCTCCGACACAAACACTCCAACCGAGAAGAAGGCCATGAAGTAGAGAACGTCGCGCGGCAGCCCCGTCCGCAGGTGCCATGCGTACTGATCGAATTCCTCCGTCAGAAACGTGCATAGGGCGGCCGCCAGCGCCGTCTGCCAGGGCTTCAGCACCTTGCCCAGCATCAGCATCGGCAGCAGGTAGAGGAACCCCAGAGGCGCCTCTTCTACCACCCTCCAGTCGACCACTGCAATCGACGCAATCAGGGCGCCAGCCCAGATCAGGGTTGCGCGCCTGCTGCCGCTAAAGAGCGAAGAAACCATATCTCTCATTAGAGCCCCGTGGAGCCGTGACCGTCCTTGCCGGCAATCGCCGCGCCGCAGAACGCCCGGAAACAGTATCTCTCGTCTCGTACGGTCGACGGCGTCAGGGGGCGTCCGGACGTGTCCCGCGAAGCGCATCTCCTGCCAAAAGATAGATACCCAGCCAAAAGATAGCCTGCTCCGCCTAAAGATAGATAACCCGCCAAACGGAGAAGGCCTGCTCGCTCAATATAATGATATCCAAGCGTTTGGGTGTCGACACAGAAACAGTTCTTGTGCGCCTTCCCTCCGGCCTGAACAACTCTTGTCCCTCGATGATGCGCGAATTGCATGTCTACATTCACCAGCAGGCCGCCGCGAGCGCGCTCACGCTGCAGAATACGGTGGATCGATAGATGATTCGCCGCCTCGTCGATTTCGCGCTTAACAATCGCTGGCTCATGGTCGGCGCCACCGTCATCCTCTTCGCCTGGGGCGCCATCTCATTCCACCAACTGCCCGTCGAAGCCTATCCCGACGTCGCCAACAACTACGTCCAGATCATCACCCAGTGGCCCGGCCGCGCCGCCGAAGAGGTCGAGCAGCAGGTCACCATCCCCATCGAGATCCAGATGGCCGGCATCCCGCACCTGGAGCATCTGCGGTCCACTTCCCTCGCCGGCCTCTCCAGCATCATGCTCGTCTTCGACGACGACTCCATCGACAAGGACAATCGTCAGGAGGCATTCCAGCGGCTCGGCCAGGTAACCCTCCCCGCCAACCTCCAGCCGCAGATGGGCACCGACTACAGTCCCGTCGGACAGATCTACTGGTACAGCCTGCGTTCCACGAACCCGATCTACGACACCATGGAACTCAAGTCGCTCGAGGACTGGAAACTCGAAAAAGAGTTCAAATCTGTCCCCGGCGTCGTCGATGTCTCCAGCTTCGGCGGCATCACCCGCGAGTATCAGGTCCGCGTCGACCCCGGCAAACTCGTCGCCTACGGCCTCTCCATCGGCCAGGTGGAGCAGCAGATCGCGAATAACAACGTCAACGCCGGCGGCAACTTCATCGAGCAGGGCGACCAGCAGGTCAACATCCGTGAAGTCGGCCTCTACAGGAATGTCGGCGACATCGAGGACACTGTCCTCAAGACCCAGAACGGCGCCGCGCTGCATGTCAAAGACATCGCCACCGTTGTCCAGGGCCCCAAAATCCGCCTCGGCCAGATCGGCAAGACCTGCCGCTTCGGCGCCACGCCGGTCAGCGAATCCGACCCCACCGCCCGCCCCGATCCCTGCGTCCAGCCGGTGGACAAAGAGGGCAAGCCGGTAGTCATCCGAAAGGAAGACGGCAAACTCATCGACGATGAGGACGTCATCGAAGGGGTCGTATTGCTCCAGAAGGGCGACAACTCCGACGCGGTGCTCGAAGGCATCCACCAGAAAGTTGCCGAGCTCAACGACCGCGTCCTTCCTCCCGGCGTCAAGATCGTTCCCTTCCTCGATCGCAGCGACCTGCTCCACTACACCACCCATACGGTGCTCCGCAACCTCACCGAAGGAATTCTGCTGGTCGTCGTCATTCTGTTCCTCTTCCTCGGTAACGTCCGCGGCGCGCTCATCGTCGCTCTCACCATGCCGTTCGCACTGCTCTTCGCCGCCATTTGCCTGGACCTGCGCAACACTCCTGCAAACCTGCTCTCGCTGGGCGCGCTGGACTTCGGCATGGTCGTGGACGGCTCCGTCGTCATGGTGGAGAACATCGTCCGCCATCTCAGCCACGCCCGCAAACAGGGCCTTACGCCGGGGCAGCAGATCCGCGAAGCCGCGCACGAGGTCCAGCGCCCCGTCTTTTATGCGCGCGGCATCATCATCGCAGCGTATCTTCCCATCTTTACCCTGCAGGCCGTGGAAGGCCGTCTCTTCAAGCCCATGGCGTGGATGGTGAGCTTCGCTCTGCTCGGCGGCCTTTTCTTCTCCATCCTGATCGCTCCCGTGCTTTCCAGTTTCGCGTTCGAAAAGGGGGCCAGCGAATGGGAGAACCCGGTCATGGCCTGGCTCACCAACCACTACCGCACCGCCGCCAAGTGGACCATCGAACATCGCCACCTCACCCTCAGTCTCGCCGCCCTCACATTCCTCTTTGCCATCTTCCTCGGCTTCAGCGGCATCATCGGCTCGGAGTTCCTCCCCCACCTCGACGAAGGCTCCATCTGGGTTCGCGGCACGCTCGCTCCTTCCACCGGCCCCACCCAGAGCCTCCGCGTCATGAACGAAGCACGCCTCCGCCTCAACTCATTCCCCGAAGTCACCAAGGTGGTCAGCCAGACCGGCCGCCCCGACGACGGCACCGACACCACCGGCTTCTTCAATACCGAGTACTTCGTCGACCTGAAGCCAAAAGACGAGTGGCGGCCCATCTTCCGTCAGGACAAGGACAACCTCATCGCCGCCATGGATCGCGAGCTTGAGAAAATGCCCGGTGTCGGCTGGAACTTCTCCCAGCCCATCTCCGACAACGTCGAAGAGGCCGTCAGCGGCGTCAAGGGCGAACTCGCCGTCAAGATCTACGGCGACGACCTGAAGACCCTCGAAGACAAGGGCAATCAGATCGTCTCCATCATGACTCCGATCAAAGGAGTCGCCGACCTCGGTCTCTTCCGCGTCATCGGCCAGCCCAACCTCAACTACACCGTCAACCGCGACGCCGCCGCCCGCTACGGCATCAATGTAACCGACGTGCAGGACGCCATCCAGACCGCCGTCGGAGGCAACGCCGTCACCCAGGTGCTGCAGGGCGACGCGCGCTACGATGTCGTAGTCCGCTATCTTCCCCAGTTCCGCTCGACCCAGGAAGCGATCGACAACATTCGCCTGCTCACTCCCAGCGGCGAACGCGTCGCGCTCTCGCAGCTGACCGATGTCAAGACCGAGGACGGCGCCGAAGAGGTCTACCGCGAAGCCGGCGAGCGCTACGTCGCCATCAAGTACAGCGTGCGCGACCGCGACCTCGGCTCGACCGTCGAAGAGGCCATCCGCAAGGTCAACGCCCAGGTCAAGCTGCCCCCCGGCTACAAGATCGACTGGGCCGGAGAGTATGAAAGCCAGAAGCGCTCGTCCCACCGCCTGATGGTGGTGCTGCCCATCACGCTCGTCGTCATCTTCGTCATCCTCTACATGATGTTCCACTCCGGCAAGTGGGCCCTGCTCATCTTCGCTACGGTTTCGATGGCGCCGGTGGGCGGCCTGCTTGCACTGCTTCTCTCCCACACCAACTTCAGCGTCTCCACCGGCGTCGGCTTTCTTGCGCTCTTCGGCGTCTCGGTGGAGACCGGCGTCATCATGCTCGAATACATCAATCAGCTCCGCGCCAGCGGCCATACCATCGAGGAGGCCGCCATCGAGGGCGCCGTCCTCCGCCTCCGTCCCATCATGATGACCATGCTGGTCGCCACGCTCGGTCTGCTGCCCGCCGCCACCTCGCACGGCATCGGCTCCGATTCGCAGCGTCCCTTCGCCATCGTCATCGTCGGCGGTCTCATCGGCGCATTGGTCATCAGCGTCTTCCTGTTGCCGACACTCTACGTCTGGGTCGCGCGCCCTGAGGACGTGCTCCCCATCCCTGAAACCGAATTCGAGAACTAACAGAAATCAATAAGCGCCCAAGGCGCGCCCTATCATAGCCTGGGGCAGCGCCCCAGGTAGACATACCCACCTCAACCCGAGGGCTGAAGGCCCGACCTAAGCTATGACGACTAACATTTTGCTCGCTGTTCTCAGCGCAGACCGAGGCTAGGTGTTTCGCCGCCTCAAAACGTAAACGACAACCCGCCCTGCACTGTCCGCGGAGACAGCGCCAGGAACAGCGTCCGTCCGTCCGCCGACAGAAACGGCCGATACCCTTCAGCCAGCAGGTTGGTGACATCCACGGTCGCTTCGAGCCCTTGCGGCAGCCGGTCGCCCCAGCGCAACGCCTGGCGCACATAGAAGCCCAGGTAGGCCGGATCGCCGGACGCATCGTACGCGTCGACCGCCGTTACCAGGTGACGCGGCTGCCAGTGGTACGACGCGCGCAGCTTCGTCCCGGTGCACAACACCTGCCCCTTCAACTCCGCGGTCGCCGCCCCCGCCGCCTCCGGATGCAGACCCGCCGATACGCCCGGCAGTTGCTGCGCGCTCGCGCCGCCGCTCATCGCCAGCGCTTCGCCGCTGGCATACTCCACGCTTGCCCACAGGCTTGAGGTCAGCGGCTCCGAAACGGTAACGCTCATCCCGTTCGCCGTGTACCCTGCACCGAGAAAGCGGAAGCTGTCCGTGGCCGTATCCACCACAACCCCGCTGGTTCCAGCGCCCGCCAGCAGGTCCGGCGCACTCATTGCTCCCGTTCCGCCAACCGCCGGGCGCTGGATCGCGTCGTGGTATAACGCTACCTCCACCAGGCCGCGGCCGGCGTTCCGGCTTACCCCAATCGACTGGTGGTTGCCGCTCTCGGTCGATAGACGTCCGCCGCTCATCGCCGCCACGGGCAGGTCCGACGCAATCGAATCCAGTCCGTCAAATCCCTGCAGGTCGCGCGACGTCGCCAGCCTGTACCGCACCGCCCAAACCTCGCCCGGATGCACGGTCACCTTCAGAAACGGCTGGGTCGTCAGCGCGGTCCCTCCGGTGTGGATCGCATACACCGTGCCTCCGGCTTCCACGTCCACGGCGTCGCCCAGCTGAATCTTCCTCGCGCTCGCCATCCGCATCGCTTGCAGGCCCGCCGCATTGCCGGCGCCCAACAACTCAGGGTGCGACGCGAAACTCATCACCAGCCGCGACCCACCCATAAACGCCGCCGCGCTTTGATATCCCGCATCCAATTCCGCCGCCCGCCCACGGCCCAGGCTTGGCCCAGCCGCCACGCCGCCCCGCAAGACCAGGTCCGATCCGCCCTTCGTCGACCGCTCCAGCGTAACCACGTTGCGCACGCCGCCCTCGCCGAACCCTCCGTCGCCGCCCATCGCGGAGACTCGCGCCTCGACCGGCGCGCTCTTTCCAGCCTCAGTCGCCTGCGCCGATATCGACACGATCTCTCCGTCGCCCAGCATCCGCAGAATCGGCCGGTTGGCCGCCGACCGCAGTGTCCAGGTCCAGTCGTCTCCTGGCTCATCCGGCTTGCGTCGTTGCGCCGGCAGCCACGCCGTGGGGTCCGACAGCATGGCCAGGGTCAGGTTCACGGTGGCCCGCATCCCGGTCCGAAGCTGGAGATTGCCTCGCGTCGCGGGCATAAACAGCGCCGCCGTCGCCCGCACCTGGTAGCTTCCCGGAACCAGGTTGGCAATCCGGTAACGCCCATACCTGTCCGTAAACGCCGTAGCCACGGTTGCCGGGCCGGCAGCCAGCACCTGCACCAGCGCGCCCATCTGCGCCACGCCCCGCGTATCGCGCACCACGCCGGACACCACCGCCGACGGAGGCGCAGCACTTGCCCCCGACGCCAGCGCAAGCATCAGCGCGCCAACCGCGAAATCAACCCGGAATCGTATCCAGCTACGTTGCACAGTCAACATCACCCTGTGCGTCGATGGCCCTTCTCCTCAATTGACGTGCCGGAAAAAGGATGGCCCGCCTCAGGGTAGTGCGCCCGCTGCCGATCATCGCCATCCCATCCGCGTAATCGTGTCGCCTCGAAACTGCGCATCCGCCCTCAAATTGTCCCGGCCGAGCGCTGTTTTCTCCCCGCGCTTCGACCTAACTCCATCCTAGCCCCAAAATCAGTTCACGGAAAACTTCGCCGTCTCTTCCGTCTGCTGCTTGGTCACACCATCGTTCACCTTGATGCTCACCTTGTAATCGCCCGGCTGCAAACTCTGGAGCGGCATGCTCTTCTCCAGCGTCAACTGCTCCGCGTTCGGGCTCAATTTATCGCTCGACTCGCGCGCGTCCAGCACCGGCTTATTCGTGTTCAGGTTCGTGATCTGGTATTCGATGGTTGCGTCGTTCTGCTTGCTCTTCTCATCGATTCCCAGGTTATAAACCTGCATCCAGAAGTTCAGGCTTTGCGCGCGGCTGAACTTGGGCAGCACCATCGGCCCTCCCGAACCAACTCGCGGCCGCACATATGTGTCTCCAATCACGAAGCTCCCCGTCCCGATCTCCTTCGAAGGCACCCGGTACATCTGGTCCGCCAGGATCAGCGAAGAATGCCCCAGCGTGTCGTCGTCGTACTTCGGCACGATGACGGCGAAGGTTTGGTGCCCGATATGGTCCGGGTTGTTGACATCCTTAACCACGATGTCAATCTTGAACAAGCCAGGATGCAAAGCGAGCGCCCATTGGTGAACAGAAGCTGCTTTCTGCGTTGCCGGCAGCAGTTCGCTTGGAGTGTCCACCTGCAATGGGTCCCCAAAACTCTGGAGGATCTTGTGGGTCATGTTCGACACCCGCCCCTGGATCTCCACCTTCCCGAGGGACACCCCATCCTTGGTATTGAACGTGATATCCGAGTTCTTGATCTGGACCGTGATCGGCACGATCACCGTATCGTTGGTCACCTTCACGTAATCCGTGCGTACGTCGAACAGGAACGGCGGCCCGGTCAGGATCTTGGAACTGGTCAAATACTGTTCCAGGTCCTGGAACTTGATCGGCGGCGCCGCCATGATCTTGGCCGCCAAGTCGATCCGGTCGAACTGCTTGTTCTGGTTCTGCTGGGTCATCGGGCCGGCGCCAAGCTCCTCGAAGCCTCCCGCGCCGGAGAACCGGTCTTTCTTGTCGGCCTGACCATTTTCCTCGGCCTGCGTCAATCCCGCATTCGGAACGTGCTTCAGCGCGTCCTTCTCCGACCGGTCGATGGTGTAGTGGTAGTCGCCGCACTGGCACGTATCCACAAACTCCAGGTCGATGTTGTCCCCGATCCCTTCGATATACCGGTAGTGCCAGGTCTCAAACGGGAAGGTCGCCGTCTCGCCGCCGCCCTCCTCCATCGGCCGCTGATAGCTGCCGCCGCTCGGGTGCGAATCGATGTCGTCCGGCTTGCCGTACGCAATGTAAATGTGGCCGCGGTCCGTCATCCATCCCGGCTTGCCCGCCGCAAAGTGCTCATTGGCGTACGCAATTCGCGCATAAACCTCATCGCGGAATTCGTTGTCGGGGGAGTCCGGGTTCGGGTTGCGCCGCTGCCAGAAGTTCTCGATAAAGGCGTCGCGCTCTTCGTCGTTCGACAGGTGCTTGAACGCCTGCGCCTCGGTGTCGGTGATCAGCCACCGCACATCCTCCTCCAGCCAGGTCTTGTAGACGCCGTGCAACTCCTGCTTCAGGTCCTTTTGCTGGTCGATCCTTTCCTTGTCGCTCAACCTGCGCTTCAGCGGGTTGGGCTTCTCCGTCGTCGGAGGCGCTTGAGTCACTCCGTCAGGAGCCGTCGATTCTTGCCCCCGCGCGGGGCCCCACCCCGCCAACAGCGGAAACAATACTGCGATCAGAATCAGTCGACCCGGTATTCTCATGGCCTGCGATACCTCTGCTCCAGGAACTCGTCTACCGCCCGATTCCTTCTCGTGCGCCGTTGCCCGCCGCGCTTCCGTGCCGGCCGGCGCGGGAACTGCAACCTTTGCCTTATTGTAGTGCGCCACCCCCTCCGTTACAAGCCGATGAACCCCCCGTCCGGCCCTGATATCATCAACTGCAAGAGCACGGTCACGGACAACCGCCGAAATCGGTCGGCGGCAACTCAAATCCTGGTCGGAAACTCGAACGGAACCCACGCCCCATTCTCCGCGTATCTTGTCCTGGACCCTGCCCCGCAACCGCGCATCGGCCGCACCCCGGGGGCACACGCCATAAACACGAGCCGCGCGCGAAGAAGTGAAGAAAGATCGAATGAGCACTAAAAAGATCGTCATCCTCGTCGTTATCGTCCTGGTCATCGCGGGCGTCACCGCCGGCACCATCCTGTACAGCCAGGCCGGCATCACCAAGGTCGCCACCGGCAAGGTGCTGCGCCAGGACCTCGTCGCCACCGTCAGCGGCACCGGCCAGATCAAGCCCAAGACCTACGTTAACGTCGGCGCCACCTCCTTCGGCCGCATCACCCACCTCTACGTGAAGGAGGGCGACCACGTTAAGCAGGGCGCCATCCTGGCCAAGGTCGAGAGCGTGCAGCCCGAGGCCACCGTCGACGCCCAGCAGGCCACCATCGCCTCCTCCAAGACCGACATCGCCTCCTACGTCGCCGCCGAGAAGACCGCTGAAGCCAACATCGACGAGGCCAAAGCCGACCTCGAGCAGAAGAAGTTCGACTTCGACCGCGCCCAGGCCCTCTACAACGATCAACTCATCGCCAAGCAGGACTTCGACGCCAAAAAGGCTGCGTTCGACGTGTCGAACGCTACGTTAGCCCAGCGCGATGCCGCCCTCGCCCAGGCCAAGGCCCAGACCGATTCCCAGCGCGCCCATCTCGACCAGGCCCAGGCCAGCCAGCGCGCCAACTACGACGCCCTCGACAAGACCATCAGCCGCGCGCCCTTCGATGGCCTCGTCACCAACGTCCCCGTCCGCGAGGGCGAGACGGTCGTCGTCGGCATTCAGAACTCAGAGGGATCGACCCTCATGACCCTCGCCGACATGTCCGTCATCACCGCCGAGGTCAAGGTCGACGAGACCGACATCGTCAACATGCAACTGGGCCAGTCCGCCGACGTCACCGTCGATGCCCTCCCCGGCCGCACCTTCAAGGGCCACGTCACCGAGGTCGGCGACCAGGCCCTGCTCCGCACCACCGGCATCGCCACCTCGCAATCCACCACCGGCACCGAGGAGGCCAAGGACTTCAAAGTCGTTGTCACCCTCGACCAGCTCCCCGGCGAAGATCTCGACGCGCTCCGTCCCGGCCTCTCCACCACCGCGAAGATTACGGTCGCGAACAAGCCCAGCGTCCTCACCATCCCCATCCAGGCCCTGGTCCAGCGCGACCCGGTGGTCGAAAAGACCCTCTTCAATAACCTCGGCAAAATGCCCGCCTCGGTCGTCTCCGCTGCCACCGGCCCGGGCGAGCCCGCCAAACCCGAACCCGCCCAGGGCGTCTACATCCTCACCACCACCGGCGGAAAACTTCGCGTGAACTTCGTCGCCGTCACCACGGGAATCACCGGGGCCACCGACATCGAGGTGCTCTCCGGCCTCAAGCAGGGCGACGAGATCGTCACCGGCCGCTACCAGATCCTGCGCGCCCTCAAGAGCGGAACCCTCGTCAAACGCGACAACTCCACCCCCGAAATTACCGATACATCAACCTAGCCGCAAGCCCGGTCATTTGTTCTAAGCTGAAAGCTGATCGTCCCGGTAGTTCTAAGCTCATAGCTCGTAGCTCATAGCTGTACGAAACGATCTGTACGCACCACCCCGGAGAACCGGATGGCCCCCGAAACCGCACCAGATACCGTACTCGACCCCACCGTAAATTCGGGCTCCGACGCCGCCGAAGGCCCCCACCCCGGCGAGGTCATCGTCACCCAGGGTCTCTGGAAGACCTACGAGATGGGCGACCAGGAGGTCAACGCCCTCTGCGGCGTCAACTTGCGCGTCCGCCACAATGAGTACGTCGCCATCATGGGCCCCTCCGGCTCCGGAAAATCCACCCTGATGAACCTGATCGGATGCCTCGACTCGCCCACCCAGGGTCGCTACTGGCTCAACGGCCACGACGTCTCCGCGCTCAACGACGATGAACTCGCCCGCATCCGCAACAAGGAAATCGGCTTCGTCTTCCAGACCTTCAATCTGCTCGCCCGCGCCACCGCCCTGCACAACGTCGAGCTGCCCCTCATCTACAACGGCACCCCCTCCGACGAGCGCATCGCCCGCGCCAAAGAGGTCCTCGAGTCCGTCGGCCTCGGCTCGCGCATGATGCACAAGCCCAACGAGCTCTCCGGCGGCCAGCGCCAGCGCGTCGCCATCGCCCGCGCCCTGGTCAACCACCCCTCCATCATCCTCGCCGACGAACCCACCGGAAACCTCGACTCCAAAACCGGCGACGAGATCATGGCCCTCTTCGACCACCTCCACGAACAGGGCAACACCATCGTCGTCGTCACCCACGAGCCCGATATCGCCGAGTTCGCCCACCGCATCGTCACCATCCGCGACGGCGCCATCTACTCCGACCACCCCTCCAGCCGCCACGCCGGCGCCCCCCGCCCCGGCAGCACCAAGCAAACCCACGCCTAACCCCTCGCGCGGATCACGATCTTCCCATGGCCCGTCATGATCTTCCCTGGCCCGTCATTCTGACTCGCATCGGGGTCCCCGGCCAGCTTTGCTGGCAGGGGTGAGAGAGTCAGAATCTCCGTAGCCGCTCGGGTGCCCGCAGCCTGCCCTGAGCTTGTCGAACGGATCAACAAGCCGGCGCAGCCGCTCGTTTATCGTGGGCCTATTCTCTCCCCATAGTCCATGGCTTTCCGAGCTTTCCACACTCTGTCATTTCGATCGCCTGCTTTCGGGCGGGGATCGGGATTCGAAGTTGCCGAAACCGTTTTTAAGGCTCTTCACAACGACAGATTGCCAATAGCACACGGCGTGGTCTAATCAAAGCTCTGGCACGCAATCCCTCGGGAGTTCGATAGGGTGGCAAGAGAGGAGAGTCCGATCAAGATGCTAACCGTGCGTTTCCTTTGCAGAGTGTGCCTTGCCGTCGCGGCTTTGTGCAGTCTTTCAGTGCTTCCGGTGGCGATTCATGGCCAAGCAACCGAGGAGCCTTCCGCCGGAGCCCCTGGAGATTGGAGTCGCCATCACCTTGTATTTTCCAGTCCTGGCACAGCGGATGACGCTCGAAAGAAGGGCACACTCGAGAGGTGGACCAGAATCACCGGCAATCCGCGTTACAAGTTCCAGCAGTGGAAGCGAACCCAGAGGTGGACCGGGAAGAAGAGCACCCAAGGCAAAGATTGGAGCATGGATATTGGCACCACCCTCTCGCTCTTGCCCAACCAATACCCCGCCAAGTTCTCCTTCTCCACAACCACGGCGAGTTGCAATGATTTCGTCGTCTACCCAACCGGGGTTGCCCCTACCGCCGCAACCGTGATTGCCTTTGACAATATGTACGGCAGCACCACGTGTCCGTCCGCACCTGCCATTGGACCGTCGACCGACTGGGCCTACAACACGGGTGGAACTGACATCCTGTCGCCTGTCATCTCCGGCGATGGCACCCAGATTGCGTATATCCAAACCAACTCCGGCATAGCGAGCGTGGTGTTGCTGAAGTGGGCGAACTCGGGCGGCACGGCCAATAGCCCTGCGTCCATCACGCTGGAGACCAACAGCGGCTACCGCAACTGTACCGCGCCCTGCTACACCACAATCGCCCTGAACGGCAACCCCAACGACCTCAACTCGGCGCCGTTTCCCGATTACGCTTCCGACACGATGTATGTGGGCGATAATTCCGGCCATCTCCACAAATTCACCGGCGTCTTCAGCGGCACCCCCACGGAGGTCACTAGCGCCTCCTGGCCGATTGCCGTCAGCGCAAATGTTCTCACCAATCCCGTGTACGATTTCGGCTCCGGGAACATCTTTGTGGCCGACTCGGGCGGCTATCTTTACGGCTTCAATGCATCCCGCGCCGCTAAGGTGATGCAGAGCAGCCAACTTACGTCCGCGTCCGGCAGCGTTGGCATCGTGGATAGCCCTCTCGTCGATTCCACTACCGGCGAGGTCTATGTCTTCGTTGGCGACGACGCCAACACCAGTACCACCGCCGGCGTCGGTTGCCAGAACGCCACGGGGTGCAGCGGCGTCTTTCAATTCTCATCCGAAAACACCACCGTGGCCACGGCCGGCACCGCCTGCGTCGTTGCAAGCGCGGCAGCCTGGAGTGTCCCGACCGGGGACAAAATCAACTGCGGCGTGGAATCTGTCTTCGGATCGGGGACCTCCACCACTCCAACCATCTACGACGGGGCGTTCGATGCGATCTACCTGGCCGGCGCGGGAACCACCGGGAACCTCTGGACCTGCTCGACCAACGGAGCCGAGCCGAGGTTGTCCTATACCCCGTTGCAAGCCAACAGCAGCATCGTGGCGGCCGGCGATGTGATCGGTATTGCAACAACTGCGATCAGTTCCCTGACCACCGCCGCCGCCCCCTGCTCTCCCGTCACGGAGTTTTACGGCTCCAACGGCGGCACCAACGACTACATCTTTGCCAGCGTAACCGCGCACGGAAACGCTGGCGCAGGCTGTTCCGGCTCCTGCCTCTACAACTTCATCGTCTCCACCGACGGCGTTACGGAGTCCACTCCATCCGCTGCGGCCGCCTCGGTCGCAGCTGCGGGAGGCACCAGCGGCATCATTGTCGACAATGACCTGCCCACTGCAGATGGTGAATCGCAGATCTATTACACGACGCTCAGTACCCAGAGCTGCACGAATAACGGAGTCGCAACCACGGGCAACTGCGCCGTGCAGGCATCTCCGGTTACGCTCACCGTGACGACCACCAGCTTGGCAGAGGGATTTGTGGGAGCCGGATATAGCGTTCAGCTAAACTCCATCGGTGGAGTGTTGCCGATTGCCTGGACACTGACCTCGGGGACTCTGCCGGCGGGATTGAGCCTTGGTTCGGACGGACTGATTCACGGCACTCCCACAGGCGCAGTCTCGGCAACGCCGCTTGTCTTCAAGGTCACGGACATCGAATCGAACACATCCTCCACCGGGACACTCGATCTCACCATTGCGGCGACGGTGTTTTCTGTTTCTGCCTCGTCTTGCGCGCTCACCGGGACGCAGTATGTGACCTATGGTGGGTGCACAATCGCTGCTGCGGGCGGCACCCCTCCCTCCACGTATTCCTTCGACACATCGCCTTCGCCTGGCTACGCCCCAGTTCCTCCAGGGCTCACGCTGAATCCCTCGACGGGCGCAATCACAGGGACAAACTACGGGCAAGGTGCCTACACCACTCACTTCATCGCTACGGACAGCTTAGGTGCAATCGCCACGGTAGATGTTCCATTCAGTCTCGCAGGCAACAATACAAAAATTTTCCCCCTCTTCCCGACCGATTCTGCGTTTCACATCAAAGTTACCGACCTGCCCGTGGACACCTCAATCGTTGCGCAGACCACCGAGTTCGCAGACGCAACCATCAAACCGTTCTTCGGAGCGCTGCCAAATGGCTATCAGCCAAATGGCATCCCGTTCCTGGTCGTTCCATACGATCAATCGACCCTACCGGTGATCACCACGTCGTACCAAGCCTACTTCGGCACCATTGACAGCGCAACCGATTACCGGACTTGCATCAGTCCCTGCCCGGCGACCGCGCCGATTCCTGCGTACGCCCCGATCGAGGGATATGCAAACTCCGGTCTACTGCAGGACGGCGACATGCACGTTCTCATCGTGCAGCAGCCGGTCGGCGGAAACCCCGCCAGCCTGTGGGAGATGTGGGTCTCAGTCTACAGTGGAGGCAGCTCGCCTTCGTGGACGGATGGCAGCAATGCTCTCTGGGCAAACATCGGGAGCACAGGCGCCGGAGCCTACGCGATGCTTCCGCAGGGCGGCGGCTCTTCCGACGCGGCGGGCCTTCCCATCGCTCCGCTGCTCCTGACTGCGGATGAAGTCATCGGTACTGGAACGCCGTCTGCTCCAAACGGCGTGGTCCAGCATCCGGTCCGGTTTACCCTGGACAGCACGCTTGGCTACTACGTGTGGCCCGCCACCTCGGAGGCTGGCGGGGGTTATTGCGTTGGGGGGTATGAAGACCCGAATACGCTGATTTCTCAACTTGACCCGCCCACCTCCTGCACGGATCCATCCAATCCGATGGGAGAGATCTATCGCCTGCAGGCCAGCGTGCCCAACCCTCGCTGCGCCGCAATCAGCCCGCAAGCAGCTATCATCATTCAGGGGCTCCGCGATTACGGCATGATTCTAGCCGACAACGGCGCGGCGGCGGCGTTGATTGGAACTCCAGACTCTCGCTGGAACGATGCAGATCTGGCCTGCCTGAGGAGCCTGACCTTCGGCCAGTTCGAGCCGGTGCAAGTGCAGCAGTTGGCCGCTGATCTGAGCCTGGTCGAGTCAGGCACCGGCACCATTGTCACGTCTTGCCCATCTGGGCAGACGTGCTACAAGCTGCCCGTGACTACCTATCGGACGACTACTTCGACCCAATCGGCGACCCCGGCATCCAGCCCCAAAAAGGCAACTCCAGTTCGGCGCAAACCGTGACCTAGAGAAGGCACATAAACGCATAGTTGCTGCCTCACGATGCAACAAGGCCAAAACATCGAGGCCGCCCTCCTCGCAACCCAGACCGCCGCCGCCCAAAAAGAGTTCCCGCCGCCCCAGGGCAAGGGCCGCATCGTCGTCGTCGCCTCCGGAATGTCCGGCCCGGAACACTACGAGACGGTCTCCAAAGAGATAGCAGCGCTCGGCTACGACGTGGTCCTCTTCGACGGCAACGCCATGGAAAACACCAATGGCGAAGGCGTCAGAACAGCGATCGATCAGGCCATGCAGGCCCCCACGGACTGCCCGGCAAGGTCGCCGTGGTCGGCTTCTCGCTTGGCGGCGGCATGGCCCTCTACTACGGCGTCCAGTGGCCGGAAAAAGTCGCCGGCGTCGTCGCCTGGTATCCCGCCAACGCCTTTATCAAGAACGTGCCCGGCTGGGTCGGCAAGGTCAAAGTCCCGGTGCTGATGTTCGCCGGCGAAAAAGACAACTTCCGCGATGGCTGCTGCACCGCCGCCAAAGCCCACATCCTGGAAGACGCGGGCAAGTCCGGCGGCATTAGCGTCGAACTTGTCACCTATCCCAAGACCGACCACGACTTCGTCAAGGGCGGCGCCCACTACAACGCCGACGCCTACGCCGACGCCTTCCAGCGCACCGCTGCCCGGCTGAAGGAGCTGCTCGGGAATCCGAACGCCCCGAACGCCCCGAACGCTGGCCAGTAACCTACAGCCGCTTCAGGTAGGCCTTCGCTGCGTCCAGTTCCGGGAACAAGCGCTCGTCCGCCTGGAACGCCTTCGAGTGCACGCACCTGCGCCCCGCCTTCACCCGCACCGGGTGCTTCAGGTGCAGCATCTCGTGGTAGAGCAGGTACTCGACGGCGCAGCGAGGCGTGTCGGCCCGGTCGAACACGCGGCTCACCATGATCGTGTTGTGCGCCGCGTCGTAGTGCCCCAGCATCCGCCGCGCGTGGTGCGCGCTCCAGGTCAGCAGCGGCCGGCCCAGCAGCCCGTGGAAGAACCGCGCGTTCAGGCTCTCGAACACCTCGTCGAGATCGTATTGATGCCCCTTCGCCGTGAGGATCGTCTTCCGCCCCCGCGTCTGGCGAATGTGCTCAGCCTGCCGCGCCACCGCCTCCGACGACACGTAGCGGCGATAGCGGTCCGCATGCACCCGCTCGATCGGCAGCTTCTTGTACAGCTTCGCCAGCAGGATGTGGGCAATCGCGCGGTGCACCGACTCCGGCGCATGCTCCAGCAGGTCGGAGAGCCGCACATGCAGCCGCCCCTCGCGCAGCCGGATCGTTGTGTTCAGCGACGTGAACCGCCGGAAGCGTATGTCGAGCGCAGGAATGGGCGCGCGCGGGCGAAGCTCGCGGTACTCCTGCTCAAAGATTTCGGTCAGGGCTGTCGGCACGCTCAAATTCAAATTAAACCAGTTCTTCCATCAGCGCGAAAAAAAACCGCTCACCTGCGAGGTGCGGACACCAAACCAACAACAAATCAGTTGGGCGCGGTTGGCGGATTCGCAGCCGGATTCGCAGCCGGATTCGCAGGCGGATTCGCAGGCGGATTCGCAGTCGGAGTGGCAGGCTGGTCCGTGCGTCGCCGCAGCGTGGAATTTGCGTTCCCGTTTGAGGGCGGCGCCACATTCGTGCCCGACACCGGCACGGAAACCGCAGGCGTCGCCGAAGGCGTCTCCGTCGGTGCCGCTGCCCCTGCCGCAGGAGCCGTCGCATCGGGAGGAGCCCCATTCGCAAAGGACCCCGACGTTGCGGTCGGCACAGCCGGAAGCGGTTGGAGGGGTTCCAGGCGCGCGACTGCCGCAACCGGAACCTCGACCGCTCCTACCCGGTCCGACACCATGTCATGAATGGAGGTGCGCAGATAGTGCTCGCCCTTCACCGGCACGCTGATTTCCTGATGGAACGCCATGCCGCCCGCCAGCAACTTCGCATAATCCGCCGGCAACAGACGCCTGTAAATGCGGTTGCCCACCGTCACCAGCAACTGGCCGTCGCGGTCATAAACGTAAGTCCAGACCTCAAGCGCACAGTGCCGGTCGCCGTTGGAATCCTGCCGGCAACTGACCGCATGCGGATCCGGCACCAGATCGACCCCGTATTCCTTATACGGTCCCTCGACCTTCACCTTGGGATCGGGATTCGTCTTGTTGCTCGTCAACGGCGTGGCTACGGGAGGCGTGTCCGCCGGACGAATCCGCACTTTGAACAGGATCTCCGCGGGGTCCGGACCGCCATGCATCATGGCCGTCGCCATCGTGGTGGGTTGGACCATGGAGGTCGCCGCATTCGACGCATTCAGCTTGTTCCGGTCATTCGGATCGACTGCATAGTAGCCGTTGCGATAGCTCAGCTTCACGCCCGGCTGGTCCACCTTCACCTTGATCGCCCGGAATCTCGCGTCCCACTGCGTGTCGGAGGGCGAGTAGGTCAGAGTGTAGTAGTTCGATCCGTTCCTGATCGCCTTCTGCATCGCCTGGGTCAGCCCGTTGGTGTTGTAGAACGGCGTTCCCCCCGTATCCTCCGCCATCGCGTCCATCGTCTCGTGCTCCTGGGCGGTCTCGTTCAGCCAGGACGCGTAGGCAGTGGCTCCGGCGGCCCCGCTGTTCGAGTCGATATTCGTCAACGAGTTCGCAAAGTTCAGGGATGGGTCCGTCATCAGCCCGCGCGCGTCCACCGGATAGACCGCGACCTGCGCCCGTGTCAGCAGATTGTCCGTCTTGCGTATCTCTTCGTCGTTGCGCACCACCGAGTCGTTGGGGTCGGCCTCGTTGACGTTGGGTTCCACGTCCAGCGGAAACCCGCCGGAGAACCAGATCACGTTCTTGCGCCCCGGAATGCCGATCAGGTAACGGGCCAGCATGTCGAACGCGCCCAGCGTGTACTTTGCCAGCATGTCCTGCTGAAACGACGTCGCCAACGCCTGGAACCGGTTGATGGAATCCATATCCTCCTGGGTGAGCATCCCTGCGACCGCGGCGGGATTGGTTGAGAAGGAGTCCGAAAGCGTGGTGTCGCCGATCGGCCCGCCGTTAATCGGGTCCGACAGGATATCCGACGCCTGCGGCGCTCCCTTCTTGGCCGAGAGCACCGCCTTCAGCACCGCCATATCCGACGTGAACCCCTGCAACATAATCAGCTTTGTGGTCAACCCGAAGATGGCGATCCGCGTTCCCGGCGCAGCGTGGTCCAGGTAGTCAAGCAGTTGCCTCCGCGCATAGGGCTGAGAACTCAATGGCGTGTTCAGATAGTCGAGCAGCAGCACGTTCACCGGGCCGTTCGCCGGGGCCGGCGACTTGTTGGTAAATAGACCGGCCGGCAGCTTTGGCGCCGGGGCAATCTGGATATCCGAGGCCGGCACTTCGCTATGCTCCTCGAAGTGCCTGACGGCCTGCGACTTGTTGTTCTCCGTCAGAGTGAAGTCCGACCCCTTCAATCCGTGGATCGGATTCCCCTGCGAGTCGTTGACCACGACGTCAATCACCACCAGGTTGCTGTAGGTGCGGATCGTCGTGATCTGGCTTGCATCCTGCTGACTGTTCGAGGACAAGCCGTTCATCCGCGCCGGCTGCGTTGCTGGAGAAACAGCCGCCTGGCCGCGCATGGGCAATTGAAGGCACGCCGCCGCAAGCGCAATTACGGCAAATGACTGGAGCGGAATACCCCGGTACGTATGATCCAAAATAGCCCCTCCTGCGGGTGCACCTGCTTAAGGATACACTCCTGTTAGACGAGTGAGATGCATCTTTGGCCGCGGCAGGCTATGGCGGCTGTCCTACCCGCTCTCACCCCGTCCGGCCACCCGATTATCGCTCCGGCGTTGCCTTGGTTGGGATGGCGCCAGCCCCATTGGAGGCCGGTTGCGGCGGCTCTTCCGCGGGGTGGGCGATGTGCCCAACCTGGAGTTTGACCAGTTCCGGCTGGGCAATCCTGGTTGGGCCAAGCACGGCGATCCTGGGCAGCGGACCGCGCACCATGGCCACTTCGTCGCAGGCATAAAGGCGCGGGCAGGCCTGGCAGTCCTTGTAGATCTTGTCCGGCAGCGTGGTGCGCTCGGCGATCCGGAAACCGAAGCGGAAGAAGAACTCCGGGATCCGGGTAAACAGGCATACCGACACCACACCCTGGGCCTCAGCCTCGTCGATCAGTGCCTGCAGCAGCCGCCCGCCGGCTCCCTGCCCCTTGGCCTCGGGCTTGACCACGATCGACCGCACCTCGGCCAGGTGCGGCCCGTACAGATGCAGCGCGCCGCAACCCAGAAAAATGCCGCTCTCCGATTCGGCAACCGCAAAGTCACGCACGTTCTCGCATATCTCGGCATAGCTGCGGCGCAGCAGCGTGCCGTCGCCGGAGAGCGAGTTCACCAGTTCGAAGATGCTGACCGCATCCTGTAGCCGCGCCTGGCGCACTGCCGCACCGCCGGCGCGGGCCCGCGTCGAAGCAGCGGATTCGCCGGCGGCAAGCAGAGATGCTGTGCTCATCTAGATATTCTCCCCCAAATTGTCCTTCGCCGCAGCCAGCGCGGCGGCCACACGCAACCGTGCGGTACCTCCGACGACATCATGGCAATCCAGTGTCGCTTCCAGCGTAATGGCGGCAAAAAAGTCTTCGGCGAACGCACCCGAAAAGGTGCGCAGTTCCTCGAGCGTCAGATCGTTCAGCTCTCTGCCGGTTTCCAGCCCGAGTCGCACCGCATTGCCGATGATCTCGTGCGCCCTGCGAAACGGCACGCCCTGGTTGGATAGATAGGTTGCCGCAGCCATCGCATTCAGATAGCCCGTCGTCGCGGCGGACTGCATGCGGTCGAAGTTGAACTTCAGCGACCGCGTGAACGCAGGCAGCACGCTGAGGACGCCGGCAATGGTGTCGACCGCGTCGAAGACCGGCTCCTGGCCCTCTTGCAGGTCCTTGTTGTACGCCAGCGGCAGGCCCTTGATCAGCACCGTCAGCGCCGTCGCCGCGCCGGTCAGTCGCCCGCACTTGCCGCGGATCAGTTCGGTGAAGTCCGGGTTCTTCTTCTGCGGCATCGCGCTCGAGCCGGTCGAGAAGCTCTCCGGCAGATCGAGGAATCCAAACTCGGCAGTCGAGTAAAGCGTCAGCTCCTCGGCAAACCGCGAGATGTGAATGCCGGCCGTCGCCAGCGCCTGGGTGAATTCCAGCAGGAAGTCGCGGTCGCTGGTCGCGTCCATGCTGTTGGCTGTGGGTGCATCGAACTCCAGCGCGCGCGCGGCAATGCTGCGGTCGAGCGCCAGCGTCGCGCCCGCAACCGCTCCCGAGCCCAGCGGGCAGAAGTTCATGCGCCTGCGCGCGTCCATCAGGCGAGTGATGTCGCGCTCGATCATGCTGACGTACGCGAGCAGCCAGTGCGCCACCAGCACCGGCTCGGCCCGCTGCATGTGCGTATACGAAGGCATTACCGCCTCACCCGCAGACTCCGCCAGTTCGACCAAAGCCAGCGCCCACTCGCGCAAACCCTTCACTGTCGCGTCGATCGCGTCGCGGACATAGAGCCGCATGTCCGTCGCAATCTGCTCGTTGCGGCTGCGGCCGGTGTGGAGCTTCAGCGCAAGATCGCCGATCAGCTTGGTGAGCTGAAGCTCGACGAAGTGGTGGATGTCCTCCGCATGCGGCGCGGACGCAACCAGATCGGCGTAGGTCCTATCCAACAAACCGTCGCCCGCGTATTCGTCCAGGTTCAGGTTCTCCTGGACGGCGAAATGTGTCTTCAGCCTGGGCAGCAGCGGATCGTCGATGGCCAGCGTGATCCGCGCCCACTTCACATGGTGGCTGCTGAACTCCGGCTGCTTGCGCAGCCAGCGGCGGATCGATCCCGGCGTTGTGCCCAGCTCCGCGCCCAGCTGCCTGGGACTGACAAGGTTCGGATCATCCTGTATTCCGTCACCGGAAATGTCGCCCACAGCATCCAGGCCGTCGATCGTCTTCTCCAGCTCGGCATCCGTCAGAATGCCCGCCGCTGCGATCATCCGCGCGTGTGCCTTCGACGCCTCCACCTCCTGCGCCAGCAGCCGTACGTCGAACGGAAACGACCGTTGCCACTGCTCGAAGACTCGATCGAGCGGCTCGCGGAAGCGGCCGGACCACATCTTTGCGGGTTGTTCAGTGTTGGACATCGTACGGGTTCTTGCCTCGGGATTCGTTAGTTGAACGGTTCGAAGATACTGTGCGATCAGTGGGCCCACAGCGGATGCCTTTACTCCTTGTCGCTCCCGCTGCTCAGTTGTGGCATCTCAGAACCTTTGCTCAGCCTGATCAGCCCACTCTGCGCGTAGGTCAAAAGCTTTTCGCGGGTGTCGGTGATGTCGAGGTTGCGCATCGTAAGCTGGCCGATGCGGTCGCGCGGGCTGAAGCTGGACTCGCCCTTTTCCATGGTCAGGCGCTCGGGCTTGAACGTGAGATTCGGCGAGGCTGTATTCAAGATGGTGTAGTCGTTGCCGCGGCGCAGCTCCAGCGTGACCTCGCCGGTTATGGGCTTGGCGACCCAGCGCTGTGCGGCCTCGCGCAGCATGATGGCCTGCGGATCGAACCAGCGGCCTTGATACAGAAGGCGGCCAAGCTTGCGGCCGCTGTCGCGGTACTGCTCGATCGTGTCCTCGTTGTGGATGCCGGTGATCAGGCGTTCGTAGGCGATGAACAGGAGGGCAAGGCCGGGCGACTCATAGATGCCGCGGCTCTTCGCCTCGATAATGCGGTTCTCGATCTGATCGCTCATGCCCAGGCCGTGGCGCCCGCCGATCCGGTTCGCTTCGAGCATCATCTCCACCGGATCCGCAATCTCCTTGCCATTCAGCGCGACGGGAAAACCCTCGTCGAACCGCACCGCGATCTCTTCGCGCTTGATCTCAACGTCGTCGCGCCAGAAGGCTGCCCCCATAATGGGCACAACGATTCTCATACTGCTCGAGAGCAGCTCGAGGTCCTTGGCCTCGTGGGTTGCGCCCAGGATGTTGGAGTCGGTCGAGTACGCCTTTTCAGCCGGCATCTTGTATCCAAAACCAGCCTTCTGCATGAAGGCCGACATCTCGGCCCTGCCGCCGAGTTCGTCGATGAAGCTGGCGTCGAGCCACGGCTTGTAGACCTTCAGGTCCGGGTTGACCAGCAGGCCGTAACGATAGAAGCGCTCGATGTCATTGCCCTTGAAGGTCGAGCCGTCACCCCAGATATTGACGTCGTCTTCCTTCATGGCGGTCACCAGTATCGTGCCGGTGACCGCACGGCCGATCGGCGTTGTGTTGAAGTAAGTCGCGCCGGCCGTGGTGATGTGGAACGCACCCGCCTGCAGCGCAGCAATGCCTTCGCGCACCAGCGGGCCCCGGCAGTCGATCAGCCGCGCCTTCTCCGCGCCGTACTCCAGCGCCTTCCGCGGAATCTCGTCATAGTCGGCTTCATCCGGCTGACCGAGGTTGGCGGTGTAGGCGTACGGCACAGCGCCCTTCTGCTTCATCCAATGCAGCGCGGCGCTGGTGTCTAGCCCGCCGGAGAAGGCAATGCCCACCTTCTGGCCGACGGGCAGCGTTTCGAGGATTACCGACATGGCAATGCAGACCTCAATCTTTTCGTTAGGTGCGTTTGCGCGCCTGGATGCCGCGGTCCCGTGCGTTGGAAATCCGTTTCGCCCCGCCCAGCAGCATCAGCAGCAGCGCCTTCTGCGCGTGCATGCGGTTTTCCGCCTGGTCGAAGACAATTGACTGCGGCCCATCCAGCACCGCATCCGTCACCTCGGCGTTGCGGTGCGCGGGCAGGCAGTGCATGAACACCGCGTCCTGTTGCGCATGCGCCATCAGCGCCTCATTCACCTGGTAGGGCTTGAAGATCGGCGCGCGCTTGGTGGCCTCGTGCTCGAATCCCATGCTGGTGCACACATCGGTGTAAACCGCATCCGCTCCCGTGACTGCCTTCACCGGATCGTGCATCAGCGTAATGCTTCCCCGGGTCTGCTCGCTGATCTCGATCGCCTTGTGAATGATGTCGAGCTTGGGCGCGAAGCCCTTGGGCGTAGCCACCGTGCAGTGCACGCCCAGCTGCGCGGCCGCCAGCATCAGCGAGTGGCACACATTGTTGCCGTCGCCCACATAGGTGAAGCGCAGGCCTTCCGCCGAGCCAAACCGCTCCTCCAGCGTGAAAAAGTCGGCGATCGCCTGGCACGGGTGCTCCAGGTCGGAGAGCGCGTTGATCACCGGGATGCGCGCGCGCTCCGCCATCTCCGTGATGGTGTCGTGCGAGTAAGTGCGCAGCACCATCACGCTCATCCAGCGCTCGATGTTGTGCGCCATGTCGGGGATGGATTCACGCTCGCCCAGCGGCGACTTCGTCTGGTCGACGAATACGGCGTTGCCGCCAAGCGTATTGATCGCAGCCTCAAACGTGAGCCGCGTGCGCAGCGAGGCCTTCTCAAAGAACAGCACCATCTGGCGGCTATCCAGCGCGTGCCGAAAATCTTCGGGATTGCTCTTGACCGCGTGCGAAAGCTCCATGATCGCGGCCACCTCGTCGACCGCCAGGTCGCCGACCGAGCAAAGGTCGCGCCCGCACAGGCGCTTGGCCGCCTCCGAGAAGGCAACATCGGATTGAATGCCAAGCGATGCGGCCTTCGCGGGACGTGCGGACTCGGTGCCGGCGTCCGGCTTTGGACTCATCATTACGGTTTTGCTACCCATGGGAATGTTCTCCTGCCGGCGCGCGGCCGGCTAATGCTGGACTTGTCGAAGTCAGGCTGGTGAGTATTTCATCGAGCGCCGCGATGGTTCGATCGACGTGCTTGCGCTCCAGGATGTACGGAGGCAAGAATCGCAGCACCGTCTCGCTGGTTCGATTGATGATAATGCGCTTTGCCATCATCTCGGAAGCGGCCTGCTTGGCCAGGTCGGCGGAATCGAGTTCTAGTCCAAGCATCAGGCCCATGCCGCGCACGTCGAGAATGCAATTGTGGCACTGGCGGAGCGCCTCAAGCTGCTGCTTAAAGTAACCTCCGACATCGCGAATGTGCGCGAGCACGTTGCCCTGTTTCATCGTGTCGATCACGGCGATGGCAACCGCGCAGGCCAGCGGCCCGCCGCCGAACGTAGTCCCGTGCATGCCCGGCGAGAAGGCGCGCGCAGCCTCATCCGTGCACAGCATCGCCCCCATCGGCAAGCCGTTTGCAATCGGCTTGGCCAGCGTCGTAATGTCCGGCTGGATCCCGTAGTGCTGATAGGCAAACCACTCGCCCGTGCGTCCCATGCCCGACTGGATCTCGTCCACCAGCAGCAGCGCGCCGGTGGAATCGCACAGCTCCCGCGCGGCCGCGAAAAACTCCTGGCTCACCGGACGAATCCCTCCCTCGCCCTGCACCGCCTCGATGCAGATGCCGCAAACCTCGTTGGAAAACTTGGCGCGCAGGTCGGCGACGCTGTCGAAGCGTACAAAATCGACGCCCGGCATCACTGGCGCAAACGGCTCGCGGTATTTCTCCTTGTGCGTGGTTGCCACCGCGCCAATGGTCCGCCCGTGGAAGCTCTGCTCCACCGCCAGAAAATTTGTTCCGATCTGCTTGCCCTTGGAACCTGGAGCGCCAGCACGCAGCAAGCCCGCGTGCGCCCTTGCCAGCTTCAGCGCAGCCTCCCAGGCTTCAGTGCCCGAGTTGCAGAAGAAGACGCGGTCCAGCCCGCTGAGTTCCGTCAGTCGCACCGCAAGCTCGGCCGTGTGCTCGTGGTAGAAGAGGTTCGAGGTGTGCAGCAAGCGTTTGCTCTGCGCCACAATCGCCGCTTCAACCGCGGGATGCGCGTAGCCCAGGGCCGAGACCCCGATGCCGCTCAGCAGGTCGAGGTAGTCGTTGCCCTGCTCGTCGCGCAGATAGACGCCGCTGCCCTCGACAAAGAGGACCGGGTTGCGCTCGTAGGTTTGGAGCAGCAGTTTCTTCTCCGCTGCCTGGATCGATGCGAGCTTCATGTGACCATTCCTGCTCATGCGACCATGACCTCCGTTCCATCGTTGACCTTGGTCGTGCACAGGTCGGGGAGTAAATGCACCGCCTCCGCGGGCAGGATGCGTACGCGTTTGACGCCGTGGGTCAGCGCGTCGCGGCATGCGTTCAGCTTCGGCAGCATGCCGCCGGACACCACCATCTGCTTCTCCAACTCCGGAATCTGCTTCAGCGAGAGCCAGCGCATCACCTCGCCGTCCGCTCCTTGCACGCCCGGAACGTCGGTGAGAAACACCAGCGCGTCAGCCTTGGTGCAGATCGCGCACGCCGCCGCCATCTCATCGGCATTGATGTTGTAGTACTCGCCATCGAAGCCGAGCGCGATCGATGAGATCACCGGCACCGCGTCCAGCTTCCAGATCGCTTCGAGCCAGAGCGGGTCCGTCGCTGCAATCTCGCCAACAAACCCCAGGTCGGGAATAGTCTTCTTCTTGCGCGCGCGGAAGACGTTGCCGTCGCCGCCGGCCAGGCCCATGGCGGATTGCCCATGCGTGCGCAGCGCCGCCACCAGCGACTTGTTCACGCGTCCGGCGAGCACCATCAGCGCCGCATCGCGCGTCTCCGCATCGGTCACGCGCAGGCCGGAGACAAACTCGCTGGTCTTGCCCATCTGCTTTAGCAGATCCGTCAGTTGCTTGCCGCCGCCGTGGACCAGCGCAACCTGGTTGCCGTCGCGCACCAACTCTGTGATCGCCTTGCCGCACGCCTGCAGCAATGCCTTGTCCTCAATCGCGGCGCCTCCGAGCTTGACTACATATCTCACTTCAGGCCCTCCGCTTCGTCCCAGCCGCACATCACGTTCATGTTCTGCACCGCCTGCCCCGACGCACCCTTCAGCAGGTTGTCGAGGCACGATACCAGCACCAGCCGTTTGCCGTCCTTGCCCAGTTCAAAGCCCAAATCGCAGTAGTTGGTGCGGACGACGTGCTGAATCTGCGGCAGGTTCGGCGTCGCATGCACCCGCACCATCGGGCTGGTCGCATAGAACGCGCGCAGGCAAGCCTCGATCTGCTCCGGCTCCGCGCGATCGGCCAGCCGCAGATAAATCGTCGCCAGAATGCCGCGCGGAATCGGCAGCAGGTGCGGCGTGAACTGAAGTTGGTCCGCAGTCAGTCCAAGCTGCTCCAGCATCTCGCCCGTATGGCGATGCCCAAAGACGGCATACGCGGAAAGGTTGTCGGCCGCATACATAAAATGCGCCTTCGCGGTCGGGGCCTTCCCCGCCCCGCTTACGCCCGACTTCGCGTCACAGACAATGCCGTGGTCGAGATCCACCAGCCCGGCGCGCAGCAAAGGCGCAAGCGCAAGAATGACCGACGTCGCATAGCAGCCCGGGTTGGCGACCAGGCGCGCCGCAGCAATCTTGTCGCGATGCAACTCCGGGCAACCGAACACCGCTTCGCGCTGCAGTGCCTCACCCAGCGCCGCGTCTGCATCGTGCAGCTTGTAGACGGCCCGGTTGGCAGTGTCGTCTAGCCGCCACGCGCCGCTCAGGTCAATCACCCGCACCCCATGTTCCAGCCACTCCGGCGCCCACTGGCGGGAGTTCTCGTGGGGCAGCGCGAGAAACACAATCTCCGTGCCAGCGTCGCGGATCGCATCCCAGTTGAACGCAACAATCTCCGGCTGCCGCTTACCCCCGCCCAGCGCAAGTTGCGGATGGACCTGCTCCAGCGGAACCCGCCCCGTCGGCGCCTCATCGGCAATGCGCCCGAGCAATAGCGGCTTCGTCTCTGCCAGTCGCGGATGCGTCAACAGCAGACGCGCCAGCTCTCCGCCCGCATATCCGCCCACGCCGGCCACGGCCGTGCGCGCAGACGCAGGCGGCTGCTTGAGTCGCGACTGCGATGGTTCTTCGAGTTCCGTGCTTAGAGCTTGCATGTCAATCCACAGATTCCTTCAATCGATTCCTGCGACCGAACGCGGTCCTCACGGTCCGGAATTCAGTCAATGTATTCCTCGATGCGTCCCTTCAGCCTGCGCGCCTGGTGCTCGTCCGGGCAGACGATCAGCACCGTGTCGTCGCCGGCGATGGTGCCCACCACCTCCGGCCAGTCTTCGTAATCGATGCCGGCAGCGACCGGCTGCGCGGCGCTGGTAGTGGTAATAATCACCAACTGGTTCATGGCCTGGCGCACTTCGATGCCGAAGCTGCCCAGCACTTCGCGAATCCCCGGCAGGGCGTCCCCATCGTCTTCCGGCAAACTGCCCGGCAGGGCGTAGCCCGCGGGGCCCTTCGAAAGACGAAGCTCGTGGATGTCCCGCGAGAGCGTTGCCTGGGTGACGTGAAATCCCCGCCGCGCAAGTCTGCGCCGCAACTCGTCCTGGCTCGGTATCGAGGCACGGTTCAGAACTTCACGAATTGCGGTGTGGCGCTGCTGCTTCATAAAAAGTTCCGTCTGCCTGTGCTCGCCTATGGCTTGCAACCGAAAGCGTAACCATCTGAGATAATCGTTCTCGCCGTCCGGATTGCTCCTGCCCGCCGGATTTCGTCACTGCGGATTCGGCTGCTGCATAAACATACATCATTAATGTATAATTATACACCTCCGCTGTGTCAAGTCCCCGCAGCGGCCATTTGCAGTTACAAAATCGATGAAATATCGGTCATTGCCCGCTGACTGGCGCCGGGAATGGCACAAACCTGCCGTCGCAGTGGTTGGCGACTCCCTTGGACGGCGTACCGGAGATGGTGACATCGGTTCCCGCCACCGACAGATTCGTCCCGTCCAGCTTGATCTCCGCATGGTCCGCCGAACTCCGAATCGCATCCGGCTGCTCAGCAACCACATCGTGGAACGCAACGTCGATGCGGTGCGCGGCGTCGAGCCCGTCGATCGAAACCCTGCCCGCACCCTGGATCGAAATATTGCTCAGCCGAATATTTATGTACTGCGGCGGCTTGTTGCTTTCCGCTGCATCCACCTCGTGATGGCCGTTGGAGCCCGAGTGCGTTCCGATCGAGATCGGGTTCCCGCTCGAGCGAATGCAGATGTCGTTGAACTCGACGTCGCGCACCAGGCCGCCCAGTTTGTCGTTCGACTTCATATGAATGCCCGTGCTCGTCCCGTCCAGCGTCAGGTCGGAGATGCGGACATTGCCGATGCCGCCTGACGTCGAGCTACCCGTCCCGATCCCATGCCCGGCATAAAAATGGTTGTGGAGCACGCTGACGTGCGCGGTGTGCGAGCCGGTTCGCGACTTGATCGCCAGATTGTCGTCGCCCGCATAAATGTAGGTGTGCGCGATCGTCACGTTGGTGGTGTCCGTCACAACCTCCGGCCAGGGCTGCCCCAGGTTGATTCCGTCGCCGTTCAGCGCGTCCTTCGCCTGATAGATGGCCACTCCCCACACCGTGAAGCCGTTGCCGCCCGCGTAGGACACGGCGAAGTTCGGCGAGTTCCGTAACTGAATCCGATACAAAATGAAGTTGTCGCAGTGCACCGGCCCAATCATGCGCGGATTGTTCTGCAGGCCGACAACCTTCGGCGGCGTCGTAATCGCGTCAGGAACCTTCCCCACGCCGCGCGCCCAACTCACGTACTCCGACGGCCACCCTTTGATTGACTCCTCCGCCAGGTCCTCCCAGGTGATGTCCTGCCCCAGCAGCTTCGCGCCGCGCCGCCCATCGATGATGCCGTCGCCCATCACTCCCGCGCCCGCAACGTCCTTCCCCTCGATCAGCGGCTTGCAGCCATGCCCCGAAATCCCCTGCGTGTACGGATACTTCTTCTCCGTGACCGTCCCGCACAGCCCCGGCGCCACATCGTAATCCCGCGGATTGCGCGAGCCGAACAGGATGACGCCCTTGTCGACCAGCAAGGTAACGCCGCTGCGCAACTCGAGCGACCCGGTGAGAAAAGCATCCTGCCCGCCGGCGGCTTTCAGCTCGACGGTCTGCCCAGGCTTGCAGCGGTCCATCGCCTGCTGGATTCTGCCGGTGTCGGACTTGCTTTCGTCGAAGTCCGGAAGCGCCGATCCGTGCGACGCAAGTCTGGCCGTAAGCACACTGCAGGATGGCGGGATTCTCGGCTCGGCTACGCTCCGGGTGTCCTGCCCATGCGCCTGGGGCAGCGCCGCCGATCCGGCCAACCACCCCAACACGCACCCACCCGCAACGCTTGCGCACCAAGTCTTCATACCAACTACCCTAAACAAATCTGTTGATTTTTATTGGTGCGCCCGGAGAGATTCGAACTCCCGACCCTTTGGTTCGAAGTCTAACAACTAACGCAATATCAACAACTTACGCGCCGTAACTGGAAATGTAAGGTGTTGATAAGGAACGGTGAGGAAGAACAAGGAACTCTTATTGTGGGGCCCGTGTGGGGGTTCGGCTCTGGGAGCTCCGATACGCTAAGGTCCCATATTACAGCAGAGGCAAGTCGCGTCGCGTCTGACCGGCCTCTGCAAGGGCTCAGGCGCAGCGGGCGCAGGCTCCCGCTAGTTACCATCCTGTGCTCTAGTACTGCGGGAAGCTGTTTGGCGATTGCTCTCCGGAGCATTGAGGAGGTCACTGAGTGGTAAGGCAATTTTGCGTAAATCGAGAATCCGTTCTGGCAACGTCGGGATTTTTCGTTACTCCTATGTACGGCCGGAGAATTGGCCTTGGATCGCGCGCGACAACATGAGGCATATCTCCGAACGTCCTGCGCAGTCGGTGGGAGCGGGAATGGGTTCTTGGATGCCTCCCCACGGAACAAGCCTATGGTCGTCGACTGCATCCGCACACCCGTGACGCGCACCCGCTTATTCCCTGTCTTACACGCCGTTGCAGGTAATTGGCAATTTCCCAGCGCGGTGTAAGTTATTGGAAAGTTGACATTCATAGGCCATGAAAAGGTCGACGGCGGCAGTTCGATCCTGTCTCTGGCCACCATCCTTAGCTTACGGTGTTCCCCACCGACAATCACGTTCCAAAACGTTTCGATCGCGGCGGAGTCGGTCTGCCTGGTCGGAGCGAGCCGAGAATCGCCCATGCGGCACGAAGAACAACCAACAACAGTTGGGGGAGTGGATAGTCACCTTAGTTGACTGCTCACACCGGGATCGGCTCTCCTCAGCAAAGAAAAACTGGAGGAACGGGGGGCGTCGACTCTTCTGATCTCGGGCGAGCTATGCATTTAAAGTGACGCTATCGAGAATGAACATGCTCAGTGGACGTTGATGGGAGCTGTATCGCGCGGGAGAGCTTCAATTGCCATCCGAGTTTCGTCCAGCGCGTCGAGAATATATCGGTGCTTCGGACTGCGCTTTGTCAATTGCTCCAGCATCCCCTGAGCCTGCTCTAGATTCTCACGTGCGAGCTCCGGGTGATGCAGACTGGCTTCGATCCTGCCCGAATAGAGGAGAGCCACCGCATGGACCATTCCATTGGAGAGAGGGTCTGGATCGCGCACAGCTACGCTGCGAAACATCGCGTCGGCTCGCTGCACAAACACCAGAGCCTCTCGTGGAGAGTGCATAAGATAAAGGGCCAGCCCCATCGTCAGATTGGAGGAGGCGAGGTCCGCAACCGCTTGCACATTATTCTTGTCGGACTTCACAAGGTTCTCGTTCATCGTAATTGCCCGTTGGCAACGATCTCGCACCTCCGAAAATGACCCGGCATAGGCGAGGCTTTTGCATAGTTCCTCGTTATCGCCGGCGAGAAATGCTTGCACCCCGGTATTGTTTGGGTCGCGTGCCGCGAGTTGCCCGGCGATTTCGAGCGCCTTGCGAAATTCGTCAGCAGCCGCATCGTACTTCCGGTCAAACTTCAGTGCGATGGCGATCCAGTTGTGCGAGATAAGCACTCTTCGGCCTTTCAATATGCTGGTTGGATCGGCGCGGAGGAAGGCTTCGTTCATCGCCAGCGCGCGGCGCTCATCGTCGAGAGCAGCCTCATACTCGCCAAGCCAGACCTTCAGGCATCCGGCGCCCACCAGCGAGTCGGCAATGTCGAACTCCAGCTTCGGGGAATCGTGACTCTTCGCCAGGCGCTCTTCGAGCTGCAACCGCCGTTGGCCAATATCCGCGGCGCCATCGAGATCTCCCATTTGGTAGCGAATCGCGTCCACCAACTGCATCGTCCCGATCAGATCAACCTGCAGGCTGGTGTCATCTGGGTGTTCAGCCACGAGCCTTTGGCGAATCCCCAATGCCTTCTCGTAGAGCCGCTTCGTCTCTTGAAACGATCCGGCGCCGCCCAGATGGGGGTGGTTCTCTTCCCCACGGATTCGTCCGATCCGTTCGTACGCTGCGGCCAGGTCGCGCAGCGTGGCCGGGTCGTCGCGCGCCTCCGCTTCAATCTGCTCCAGGTATTCGAGAGCCCGGCTCACCACCAGTTCGCGCGCACTCGTGGAACCGGGCAAGTTCTCAATGGAATCATGAAACTCGAATAGCAACGAATTCGTCAGCTTGCGCAGCGACTCGAATCGCTGCTCCGCGCGAGCCTCCTCCATCCGGGCGATTCGTTCTTCGCGCACAATCGCCACTGCGCCGGCAAGGACGACTACCGCGAAAACCGCCGCCACCGCCATGGAGATTTTGTGGCGCTTGATGAACTTGCCGCTCTGGTAGGCGGCGCTCGCCGGACGCGCCACGATGGGCTCTTGGTTCAGATACCGGCGAATATCCGCGGCCAGCTCCGAGGGCGAGCCATAGCGGCGCGCGCGATCCTTTTCCAGCGCCTTCGTTGCAATCCAGTCGAGGTCACCTCGCAACAGCTTCACCAGTTGCGCGGGCTCCAGACCACGCGCTTCCGCCGTCCCGATCGAAGAATCCCGTTCGGCGCCGACCTTGGTGCTCGGCCGGGGCGGTTCCTGCTCGCGCACCTTCCGCAGCAGCTCGTCCAGCGGTTGCTTCTGCCGCACTTGGCTTTCAAACGGCTGGAACCCAGCCAGCAACACGTAAAGAATCACTCCCAGCGAATACACATCGGTGCGCGTGTCAATGTCCTGTACATTGGGATCGATCTGCTCCGGGCTCATGTACCCCGGCGTCCCCACAAAATGCCCCAGCTGGGTATAGGACGCCTCGCCCGCAAACTGGGGCGTGATCGTCTTGGCCAGACCAAAATCGATGATCCGCGGGATCGGCCTGCCGTCCACTTCCACCACCAGAATGTTCGGCGGTTTCAGATCGCGATGGATGATGGCTTTCTGGTGCGCGTGCTGCACCCCGTCGCAGGCCAGGATAAACAGTTCGAGCCGCTCCCGGATTTTGAGCTTTTTCTCGTCGCAGTACTCTGTAATCGGCAGTCCGGGAACGTACTCCATGACGAAGTACGGTTGTCCCTGCGGCGTCGCACCGGCGTCAAATACCTTGGCAATCGCCGGATGGTCCATGATCGCCAGCGATTGCAGCTCTCCTTTGAAGCGCTGCACTACCGCTTCGTCGTACATCCCGGCTTTGATCAGCTTCAGTGCGACTTGCCGCCGCACCGGCAGGGTCTGCTCCGCCAGCCACACTTGCCCCATGCCGCCTTCACCCAGCTTGCGGACAAGTTGAAAACGCTGTGCGAAGACTTGCCCCGCTTCCAGGCCGGCGGGAAAGCCAACCCCATCCAGGTATGCACCCAATCCATCGGCCAGCGCGGAGGATTGCAGGAAGCTGGAGGGAACGTTGGGATCGGAATCGAGCAGGGCCTCCACCTCCTGCCGCAGCGATGGATCGGACGAACAAGCGCCATCCAGAAAGGCCGAGCGCTCCCCTGGAGCCAGTTCCAGCGCCTTCTCAAGCACATCCCGAATTTCCTGCCAGCGTTCTGGGGTCATGTGTCGGCGGCGTTGCTCAATTCGTGATGCAGCCAAAGCCGGGCCGTAGCCCAATGTCGTTTCACCGTGGTGGGCGACAGATTCAGTACATGCGAAGTTTCTTCGATGGAAAGACCACCGAAGAATCTCAGCTCGACAATGCGGCTCTGCTGCCGATCGAGTTTCGCCAGTTCGTGCAAGGCGTCGTCGAGAGCCACCATATCCACGCTCCGGGATTTGCCCGCCAGACCTTCGTCCAGCGACAACCGGTAGCCTCCATCTCGCTTTGCGGCTTTACGGCTGCGTGCATGCTCCACCAAGATCTGCCGCATCAATTGCGCGCAGATGGCTAAGAAATGCTCCCGGTTCTCGAACTGACTCGTGCCTTGCTTCTCCAGGCGCAAATAAGCCTCATGCACCAGGGCCGTGCTTTGCAGGGTGTGGTCAGGACGTTCCTTGCGCAGGTAATTATGCGCGATCCGCCGAAGCTCGTTGTAGACGAGTGGGAACACGGCGGGCAAGGCTTCGTCGTCGCCGGCGCGCCAGCTTGCCAGTAGCTCGCTGACCGTGTTGGACGGAAGTTCTGGCAAACAAGCCCCCCAGCGCAGACCCGGAAGAATCTCAAGATAGCCGCCCACAGCGCTAGTGTCAACCTATTGAAAGAACTACACTTCAACGGTAAATCGCTGCGCACTCCACAGTCTTGAAGCGGGCGCATCAGAAAAATCTCGGGTCTAATCGGACCAATTCTCCGAAGAATTTCGCTTTACCAGATAACAGGCAACCTTCTGAGTTGACCTGAGTTGACTTTGAATACCAATCAGAGAGATTGTTACTCCCCACATTTTCTACGTTGTTACTACAGTAAGAATGGGCCCCGTATTCCTCGCTAGGCGAATCGCTTACATGAGGTTCCAGGATGGCGCATCTCCTCACCGGCTTCGCAGAAATGGGCTTGCGAGCTTGCGTTCCCTTCGCGTCTGGCGGCCTGAACGCGAAACAGCGACTGCGTAATGCCTGGGTAAGCGCGTGCCGGACCTTCCGTCGCTGGCCTCCCTTGCTCGCATTTGTACTCGTCATTGCGGTGGGATCAGAAGCACTTGCTCAGACCCAACAGATGAATACGGTGGCCAGTCCGGGGACGGTGTACAGCGTCACGTCGGATGGAATGGGCAATATCTTCTTTCCCACTGGCGGAAGCGTTTACGAGGTGCTGGCGGGAACGGCAACTTTGGCCTACCCCTCAGTCTCCGGGGCGGGCAGTCTCTACCCTTTCTCGGACCCAATCGTGGTCATCGTCGCGGATGTGTCTGGAGACCTGTTTCTCGCCGTTCAGCATCCAATAAACACTACGAACGGCCCTTACGTTGACGTTTACGAGTTGTTAAATCAGCCTATCGCGTTCACGGGCACCACAACCAACGGCTCCTCTGTGGTTACCTCCGTTTCGAGCACGGCCGGCCTCGCGGCAGGGCAATACATCTCTGGCCCTGGCATGCCGCCGGGCGTTTATATTACTGGGGTTGGTTCAGGGACAATCTATCTGGACGAGGCAGCAACCGCCACGGCTACGGGCGTTACATTGCAGACTCCCGTATACACCTGGGGCGGCCTGGTGTCCAGCCCATCCGGCTCCACGCCTCCTCCGCTCGGGGGCGACACCTACTCGACGCTCAACTCCATGGCGTACGACAATCTCAATGGCTTCCTGTATTTGAATTACTACACCGGGTCTGAGCAGCAGGTCATCACCTGCAAAAATGTTTTGCCCCCGTTCACGGGCTACACAACAAGCGGGTCGACTACGGTGACCGTGTCGAGCACATCGGGCCTGTTCCCAGGGCAGGTTATCAACAGCGCCGGCCCCGACCTCCCGGCTGGCGACACGATCGCGTCGGTGGGCTCCGGAACGATTACGATGACCGTAGCAGCTACGGCCACGACCAACTCTTTTGGCACCACGATGAACGTCGTCCCGGCCTATGGTTGCGGCAGCATTAACCAGTTCACCTCCCCACTGAATGACACCTATGGCAACGGTCTGGCCGTCGACGGCGCCGGCAACGTGTATACAACGTATGGAACGTCGTCGGGGTACATCGCACAGTTTCCCCCGGGATTCAGCGGCACCGGCCTGACTTATTCCACGGCAAGCACGGGGTTCGGAGGAAATGCAGTAGCCTACCCCGGGATCACGGGCCTGGTGACGCTTGCTGCGGACGACGCAGGGCAAATCTTTGTCGATGCCGGGGCGGAGATCTACATTTATTCGCCGGCGTTCAACTCGTCCAATACTCCCACCGGGTTCTTCACCCCCGCGGCGGGAACAGGAGTGAACGGCTATAACGTTGCCGGTGGCACGGCGACCACCACTCAGATTAACAACTCCCAGGGAGTTGCCCTCGATCCCAGCGGAGACCTCTGGATCGCGGACACAGTCAACGGGCTGATTCGTGAGATCGCATCGGCTGCCATAGGCCAAGGCGAAGGTACCGGAGCCATCGCCAGCGGACCAACCTATGGCTGCCTCCAGTGCGGCCCGCAGTCGCTGGGCAATGGAACCGGCGGTGTGGCTGGATACGGCAACCAACCAGCCCCGACGGACACGATTCAGACCAACCAGTTCAGCAACCTCACCTTGCTCAACTCGGCGCAGCACAAACTCTATGTCGCGGACCAGAGTGCGTTGGTCGTCTTCAGCACCGCAAACGATACCGTGCAGACCACTGGCAGCGTCGTCGACATCATTCCGCAGCAGATTACCCATATGGTGCTCGACTCCGCGACCAATGTCATCTGGGCAATCAATGGCGCAGGACAGGTTCTGGAGATCAATAGCGTCACCGATCAACTGATTGGTAGCCCGTTTACCGTAGCTACCGGCGCCCAGGCTGAGGCGATCGCCGTTGATAGCAAGCTGAACCAGGTCTACGCGGCCTACTATGTGGCGTCGGGATTCACCTATCATGTTGCCGTGATCGCGGGTTCCACGGGAACGGTGACAACCGCCTTTTCGCTTCAGGGCCCGGCACAGGCGATCGTCGCAGACTCATCCCGCGGCGTGGCCTACCTCATCGCGCAGGACCCCTACACCCTTTGCAGTTACTGCGCTCAATACGACTATGACTTAGTGGTGATCAATGGCACCACCGCCAACAACGGCTATTCGATTGGAATCACCTCAACCACGACCCTGATTGAAGGCTCCGAGTATTCCTCTGGAATCGGGCAGTCGAGCCTCGCGATCGATCCCCATACCGGCAAGGTCGTCCTTGCCGATGCCGTCGATACCTATTTCTCGCTTTACAATCCGGCTGAGCCCAGCTACGAAGCAGTCGATCGCGTCAACCTCGGCTGGATCCCCAACGCCGTCACCATCGATACCGCCAACAGCATCGCCTACCTCACCGACAGCCAGTACAACAACGTGCAGGCGATTGGCCTGGCCACCGTCCTTGCCAACACCTCCTATGGCTGGACTTACAACCTGTCTTCAGGCATCCAGGGTAGCAACAACTGCGGCTTCCTCTCCAATGTGGTCGTGCCCGATCCGACAACCGGAGAGGTCTACTTCACGACCTGCACCGTCGACACCGTTGCGCGAACGGCCAATCCAGTCCTCAACATGCTCCAATACACCGGCTTTACAGTCAACGGCACCGTTCTTACGCCTACCTTCACCTGCGGCTACGGTTCTGCGACCTGCCCGCCACTTGACACCTATAACCTGCCGGTAAGCTCGACCCAGACCTACGGCTTTTACGATTACCCATACGCGCTCAATGTCGATACCTCGAAGCATTCTCTGTATGTCGGAAACTACGTGGGAGATGCGACCGGCAGCGATATTCTTGTCTTCAACGGTCCCTATCCGCCGGCGGCGCGTCCCCAGCAGACCCTCAGTAGCACCACCTTTAACTTCAGCGCCGGGCTGGGTCTGTATCAGACGCAATCCCTGCAGTTCACCAATAACGGCACCGCGGCCATGCTCGATCCGGTAATAACGTTCTCCGGGACGAATGCGGCCGATTTTTCCGTCTATGACGGGTGCGCAGCCGGCGTTCCAGCAGGCGGCGGCACGTGCAACGACACCCTGACGTTTACGCCGTCGGTGTTGGGCAGCGAATCGGCGACCGCCCTGGTGGTCGACAACTCTCCCGACCTGCCGCAGACGCTCACGCTCTCCGGCACCAGCTCGCTGCCCATCAGTTCCGGCACCGCCGCCAGCAGCACGCTGCTTCAGGTTTCGGCGCTGCAAGTCGCCCCCGGCGCGGCGCTAACGCTCTACGCGACCATCTCCGCGACCGGCTCCGCCGGGGAGCAGGTCATCTTCCTCGACAACAACACGAACCCCGCAACCGTGCTCGGGTTCGGGGTTTGGCAGGAAGGGTCCCTTTGGGAGCTGAGCACCAGCACCCTGGCGGCGGGTACCCATGCCCTGACCGCCTACTATGCAGGCGACGCGACCTATGCGCCCAGTACGTCGTCGACCGTGAACGTGGTAATCAGTTCATCGGGGACTGGACCGTCGCAGCCGCTTCTATCATTTACTCCGGGTTCGTTCTACGTCTCCAACCCTCAAGCCGGGACCGACAACTTCTCCGACGTTTCCCTCGATTCGGCAGGTGACGAATTCGTCCTCGACAGCGGGGTTGGCTCCGTGACCGAGTATCCCGTCGGCGGATCCAAGACGACCTATGTCGATGCAGGAGTTTATGACCAGGGATCTTTGATGAACCATCCCAGCGGGCTGGCGGTTGCGCCCGGTGGCGGCACCGTCTACATCACCGATACTCAAAACGACCACATCGCGACGGCCACCCTACCCAACTCGGTCTACGTCTCTCCAATGGAAATCTATTCGAGTTGCGCGCATTCGGGTTCGGGTACGGGTTCCGGTCCGACCGCCGGTTCTTTGTACAGCCCCACGGGCATCTCCATCGGTCCTCCCAACTCAACCAGTGGGATTCCCAACAGCGCGGGCTACGACCTCTACGTTGCCGACTCCGGCGATAAGCGCGTCCTTCAGATCAACCCCGTGGGCGGGAACACCGGGCCCTGCGGATATTATCCCGGAGGCGTGGTAGAGGCGATCCTGGCTGGTACGGGCAGCCCCAGCGGCCCCGCGCTCAACTATCCGCTCAGCGTTGCCGCCTCCGGCACCAACGTCTTCATCGCGGATGCGCCGCCCGCAATCACCAATCCCTCTCAGGGCTCGGGAACGATCTATAAGAACGGCACAGCCATCGCGAACGCCCAGATCGTCTTCCCCTATGGCCTGGCCACCGACGCCGCCGGCGACCTCTACTACTCCGACCAGTCGCTCTCCCAGGTCTGGCGCATCGACACCCAGGGTAACTTCCTTGTGGTGGCCGGCAATGGTCTGAATAGCGCGGGGTCGAGCTGTACGAGTGCCGCTCCGTGCGAAGCTACCCAAACCAGCGTCCTCACTCCCTATGGACTGGCGGTTAGCGGCAACGGCTCCATCTTCATCGGCGACGCGGTTGCCACCGGGCAGGTCGGTGAGGTGAATGTGACCACTGGGATGCTCACCTTCCCCAGTCAGTCCACCTCAACCACCAGCAGTCCGCTCACCGTCACCGTCACCGATACAGCTTCGATGGCCGTAGGCGCGTCGGGCGCTTCCCTTGCTGGTACCAACATGGCTGATTTCGCGATCCTCACCGGAGCCTCGGGCGGAACCTGCAACACCACGACTGGATTCACACTCAACTCCGGCCAAAGCTGCACCATCCTCGTAACCTTTACGCCGGGGGCAACCGGCACACGCACCGCCGTCATCAACCTGACCACTCAGAGTGAAATCTACGGCGGAACCGTGCAGCAGATCCAACTGACCGGCAATGGCGCCGCGCCGGGCCTGACCCCGCAGACCATCACCTTCCCGGCGCCGCCCAGGCCACAGGTCTATGGGGCAGCTCCGGTCACGATCAATGCAACCGCCAGCTCCGGCCTGACGGTGACATTGGGCATAATCTCCGGACCAGGGAGGTTCACTGGCAATTCCTTGAGCTTCACCGGCGTAGGCCTGGTCAGGATTCTTGCGACGCAAGCCGGCAACGGCAGCTACGCAGCGGCTCCAAGCGTCGAACAGGATATTACGGTCCTGCCGGCGCCCCTCGTCGTCACCACACCACCCGCTACCCGTGTCTACGAAGCGCAGGACCCCTTGTTCCCGGCGAGCATCACCGGATTCATCCTTCCCGACACGCGGGCTTCGATCGTCACCGGGAGCCCGACATTCACTATCGCGTCGGGCGACTACGGTGACGCGCCGGTTGGCACCGTCCTGACCGTCACTCCGGCCCTTGGAACTCTCGCTCTCAGTTCCTCCAACTACGCATTCTCCCTGGTTCCGAGCACGCTTACCGTAGTCTGCTGCGAGTCTCAGAGCTTCTTACCCGCTTCTCTGCCGCCTGCGAATTTCCGAATCTCGGTAGGTGAAACTTACTACTTAACCGTTTCGGCGACGTCGGGCCTGCCCGTTAGCTATGCGGTCCTGTCGGGGCCAGGGACCACTGCTACCACCGCCCTCGGTCCAACGCTGACCGCGACAGGCACCGGCACAATCACCGTGCAAGTGTCCCAGACTGGAAATGCCAACATCTCCGCAGCAACGCCCATCAATCTCACGTTCGTAGGACATTAGGCCATCAGGAGCGGCCAGTTAGCTGACAAGCAACACAGAAAAGCAAGTGCACAAAGGTATAAGGATGCAGACGCTATGAGAACACGGAAGACCTACACTCTGGTTGATGCGGCCGGACCTCTCGCAGGTCTCGGAGCCTTGGCGCTCTTGCTGGCCGGCTGCGCGACCAACCGTGGAGGGGATTCTGCGACTGCTGTGCCTTTGCCGATACCTGCCTCGCATGCTCCCTCAGGCTCGGTCTATGGAGGCCAACAACCGGTCCCCGGAGCGACCATCCAGCTCTATGCTGTCGCCGCCACGTCAAAAGGAGCAGCGACGCCTCTGATCAGCGCGACGGTAACGACAGCCTCGAACGGCACCTTCACAATCACCGGGGACTATAGCTGCACCGGAAATCCCCTCGTCTACATCGTCGCGACCGGCGGCAATCCTGGCGGCGGCACCAATACCGCACTCTCGCTGATGGCCGCTCTTGGTCCCTGCAATAACCTCACTCCGTCCACGTTTATCTCGATCAACGAACTCACCACCGTTGCCTCTGTCTATGCGCTTGCGCCCTTCATGTCCGGTTACACGAACGTCGGAGCCGCCAGCAGCAACGCGACCGGCATCGCAAACGCCTTTCAAACCGTGAACTCCCTCGTCAATACGACCACCGGCACCGCCCCTGGCCCTGGTCTCCCCGCCAATGGAACCGTGCCAACAACGAAGCTCTTCACTCTGGCCGACATCCTCTCGAGCTGCGTCAACTCGACCGGTACGGGCGCACCCTGCACGAGTCTGTTCAGCGCGGCAACCCCCTCCGGCGGTGCTGCTCCAACCGACACCATCGGCGCTGCACTCAACATTGCGACTCATCCGGGTAACAACGTGGCCACACTCTTCAATCTCACCGCGGCCAGTCCTCCGTTCCCACCGACCCTGACAACTGCGCCCAACGACTGGACACTTGCCGTGAAGTATGCGGATCCGAGTCTGAATTCGCCGTACGGCCTTGCCATCGACGCAGCCGGCAACGTATGGGTGACCAACGAAAGCGGCGCTTCGGTCACAGAACTCAGCCCGGTCGGCGCGGTGCTTTCTGGAACCACCGGCTTCACCGGCGGCGGTCTTCTCGGCCCCAAGGGCATCGCCATCGACCGGAGCGGCAACGCCTGGATCGCCAACGCAGGCGGCAGCTCCGTCGTCGAACTCAGCCCTGCGGGCTCGGTGCTATCGGGCACCGGCGGGTTTACCGGCGGCGGCATCGATGCACCGGTCGCACTGGCTCTCGATAGCCAAACCAACGTGTGGGTCGCCAATTTCAGCGGCAACTCGGTCACCGTCCTCACCAGCACCGGATCTCCCTTTGCCGCTAGTCCGTTTACAGCTACAGGCGCCATCGCCAATCCGACGGGAATCGCTATCGACAGAAGCGGCTACGGCTGGGTCAGCAATTCAGGTGCGAACGATCTAATATTCATCCAAAATGCCTCCGGCAGCCTTTACTACAGCCAATACACTGACAACGCGATTCAGGGGTCAGCCGGCATCGCGGTGGACGCGAACGGCAATACGTGGGTCGCCGCAAGCGGCATTAATGCCGTGAGCACCTTCGGCTGCTGTACGGCCAGCCCGGTTCGCTCGGCGGGACTGAACCTTCCTACCGGCGTCGCAACGGATGGAGTGAGCAACATCTGGATCACCAACGGCGTCGCCGCCGGGAGCGTTGCGGAGCTCAATTCGAGCGGGACTGTGCTCTCACCAACCACCGGCTTCGGATCGCTGAACACGCCCGTCAGCATCGGGGTGGATGCTTCCGGAAACCTGTGGACGGCGAATCTTGGAGACAACGGCGTCTCAGAGTTCGTGGGCATCGCTTCGCCCATTGCGACGCCAATCGCCGCAACCGTTGGGCCGTAGGAATATTCACGGGGCTGGCTACGAGGCTACATACTGCAGAAACCATTGGCATGAACAATTTCTTGCCCAGCGGCATCCCGCATCGACGTCGCTTCGACTGCTCTTGCGTTCTCGCCAGATTCCTGCAAGAGATTTGCGAGAGCGTTTGCGCATTCTGGCTATTTTTTGCTTTCGTCTGCCAGCCTGTAAGTGATCGTATTCATGCTGGTCATAGTTGACGAACCCGGTCCCGGGAGTGCTAACCCCCGGGAGTTCGTGGTCGATGAAGACGAGGTCGGCCTTACCATCGCCGTTGACGTCGGCGACGGCGTAAGTGCTGGCGAATGTGGTGTTGGCCGCGGTGAGGGTGTTCCCGGCGTTCAGGACGAAGCTGGCCGGTGCGGTGACGGTGGAGGCGGTGGTAAAGCCTCCCTTGCCGTTGCCGAGCTGGACGGTGAAGCCTGCGGTGTTGTTCGGACCGGTGGCGTTGGTGATGAGGTCGGGGATGCCGTCGCTTCTATTGAGCCATTCAAATGGGAAACCGGCTGTTGAGAGACGGTCTGGCAACCTCCGAGTCACGGTCAAACCGAGGGGTACCGCACACAGTTACGGTTGGTGTGGGCAAGCGTGCTTCTGCCAACCATCCGATCGAGACCCATGTCCTCAGAGTTCGTATCCATCGCCCCTGATCCGCGTGGGAAAGTCTTGGCGGGTTTTGGGCTAGCGATTTGTTTCTTAACCCACACTTTAGAGCATTTTCACTTAAGATATATAGGTGATTCCGCTGTGGCGGAGCCACGCTTGGGCGTTTTCGGGTGTGATCTGGGGTAAGAGTTCCGCGATGGCTTGATCGAGCGCCTCGGCGGTGCGGGTCTTGGCGGTGCGGAGCAGTTGTTTCAGCTTGGCCCAAGCCTTCTCGACCGTCGAGCACATCCGGGTCCGCAACTGCACCTTCAAGCGCGGCGGCGGCGTTCTGACCTGCGGCAGCGAGGCTACCATCGTCCGCGACGTCATCGCGGAAGACTGCAAGATCACTGGCGGCGTCCGCGTCGCAACCCTGAAGCTGCGCCCCGACACCCCCCAGCATTACGAGGACATCACCTTCCGCAACATCACCTCCGAAGGCCCATCGAGCGGCATCATCAACATGGTGCCGTGGACGCAGTATTTCGATCTCCAGGGCATGGAGCCGCCCAAATCCATCGTCAAGAACCTGAACTTCGTCGGTATTAAGGGCACGTACACCTCCTTCGGCACCATCAGGCCAAACCCCGGCCAGACCGACATCAGCAACGTCCTCTTCAAAGATTTCGACGTCACCATCAAGAACGACAAGCTCAACACCTCCGGCGTCACCGACCTCAAGCTCGAAAACGTCATCGTCAACGGAAAGCCGTACTCCGCCTGATCCCGTCCAAGGGCGTTTTTACCGCAAGCCCCGTATTGCGGGGGGGGTGTAGTCAGTCGGGTAGGGCCTGTTATCGCCAACTAACGCAACGCGCTGTCCCGCTAAGACCATTCGGAAAGATTCTGAAATGCGATCTTACAAATGGAGCGGCCGCGATCCGCTAGCGCCAGTTCACCACGACGTCAATCGGCGCACTCGGCGCCTTTTCGTCGGTGGCGGCGAGCACCAGGAAGCGCTTGCCGTCGCTGCTGACGGCGAATGGGCTGCCGCCTCTGCCGCTGCCGATGCCGGTGGAATTGACCGCGTTCACTTCAAAGAGCAGCTTGGGAACTCCCGCCTGGAAGGATGGCCCATCGGTCTTTACCTCCACGGCAAAGAATTGCGTGCCGAAGTGGTAGTATAGCTGTTTGCCGTCGCGGCTCCATCGGGGCAGTTCCCCGCCCGCCGTGGAGACCTGCCATTTGCCGCGCGGCTGCGACGGGTCCAGCGAGAACCCCTGCACATAGACCTCCTGCTTCCCGGATTCGTTGGAGTAGTAGGCGACCCAGCGGCCATTGGGAGAGAATTGACCCTCCGAGGTGGCGAACCTGGTATCCAGATAGGTCACGGGCTTGCGGTCGCCGGCCAGCGGCAAAACGCGGAGAGCCGCATGGCTGCCGGAGCCGAAGTTGTAGATCAGATATTTGCCGTCCCGCGACCAGTCCTCCACGTTTTCCTGACCTTCGTTGCCTCCCAACAGCAACTCTTCCGGACCGGAGCCGTCGGCCAGCTTCCAGTAGATATTTCTCTGCCCGGAACGGTCCGACGTGAAGGCGATCCGGGTCCCGTCGGGCGACCAGACGGGGTCGATATCGTCGGCGGGATCGAAGGTCAGCCGGGTCTTTCCGCCGCGCAGCAGATCGAAGATCCAGATATCGCGGGTCGCGGTCTGTGGATCGCGGATGCAGACGGCCAGCTTGCTGTCGTCGGGCGAGAGGCTGGGATTGGAGTAATCCGCGGGCTCGCCGACAACGGCGAGTTTCTTGCCGTCGCGATCGAGCCACTGGGGGAAGGACCAGGACGCGGACTTGCTGTGGCGCCACACCACCACGCCGCTGGGAGAGGCCGCGAAGCTGGCGAGCGGGAGTGAGTTCGCGGGCGCCAACTGGAGGTGGTCCGCGACCGGACGCGGGCCGCCCGACAGCTTCAGGCTGCTGAGATCGAACGGCTGGGCCATCAGCACGCTGCCGCGGGTAAACAGCAGTTGACCGGATTGGAGATAGGCGGCCTGGGTATTGGTGGCCACGATAAATGTGCGATCGTTGGAATCGAGCGACGCAACGTAGATGCCCTGTTGATCCGGTGCCTTGCCGACGGACAGATACAGGTAGTGTTTTCCATCCGGAAGAAACTCAGGCGAAAACTGGGCGGTCTCGCCCTGCGCCAGAGGCCGAAGCGGCTTCGCATCGCCTCCGGTGGCGGAGACGCGGTACAACAGTCCGGTTCCGTTTGTGGAGAGGATCACCCCGTCGCGGCTCCACGTCCCGCCAAATCCGCCGCAGTCGCTACAGATGGTGACGGGCGGTCCCCCCGATAGATCCACTTTCTGCAGGGTTCCATTGGAGTGGAATACTATCTGCTGCCCGTCAAACGACCAGAACGGATAGCCGGCTGAAGAACCTGGGATTGGGATCTCCGTCGCAGTGGCTGCATTCAGGGGACGAACGAAGAGCCGACCGCCGGTCCCTTCTGACGCGGTGAAGGCGATGCGCTGCCCGTCGGGCGATATCGCAGGCACCTGATACCAGAAGAAATCCAGCTTGTCCGGCACGGGGATATCGAACTGCACCATCGCCGGCGGGCCAGCCTCATTGCGCAGATGGACGGCGACCCAGCCCGCCAGCGCGAGCAGGAGCACGGCGGCGAAGCCGGCCGCAAGCTGCCACATGCGTTCCCGGCTGCGACGCTTCGCCGCGACCGGCGCGGGCACGCCCGCCTCAGCGCCGGTTTCTGCGATCCATTCGAGTTCGCTGAGCAGGTCGCCGGCGTTCTGCCAGCGGTCGTCCGGCGATTTCGCCAGGCATTTCCGCACCGCCCGGTCGAGCGCGGGCGAGGCCATCGGCTGAAGCGTCGAAACCGGGGGCGGCGCGGTCGTCATCACAGCGGCGATCAGGCTGGCCTGGCTGGAGCCGGCGAAGCCCTTCTGTCCGGTGATCATCTCGTAGAGCATCGCGCCGAAGGAGAAAATGTCGGATCGCGCGTCGGCCTCCTTGCCTTCGAGCTGCTCCGGAGACATGTACTGCAGCGTGCCGAGAATCGTCCCTTGCACCGTGATCGGCTGCGCGGCCGTAAGCTGAGTCAGCTCCGTTCCCGAGAGCCCGCTCGCCTCGTTCATCTTGGCCAGACCGAAGTCGAGCAGCTTGGCCCCGCCGCGTGTCAGCATCACGTTGCCCGGCTTCAGATCGCGGTGCACCATGCCCCGGCGGTGCGCCGCATCCAGCGCGCCGGCGATCTGAATGGCGATCTGCAAGGCCTCCTCGATCGGGATGGGCCCCTTGCGCAGCCGCGCTTCCAGACTTTCGCCTTCGAGATACTCCATCACCAGAAACTCAACTGTGCCCTCGCGGCCGATGTCGTAGAGCGCGCAGATGTGGGGATGGTTCAGGCTGGAAATCGCCCGCGCCTCGCGCTCGAAGCGCTCGGTGAAGTGGCCCGTACAGATTTTGATGGCAACGGTGCGATCGAGGCGCGTGTCGCGCGCGCGAAAGACCTCGCCCATCCCGCCGGCACCCAGCGGGGCGATGATTTCATAAGGCCCCAACCGCGTGTTTACCGCCAATGGCATAGAGCAGCGATCATACATGACGAGACTTGACGAAGATGCGTCGGTCACCATGGTCAAGCGGCATAGGGAACCGAACCAACTTCTTGAGTGACGCTCGATGCGGAGACGATCTTCCGAGCCGCCTGAAAACCCGTGCCGGCTCAACCGGTCGATGCAACACTGGCTTGCAGTTTACTCGCCGGCGTTTGAAAGCCCAAGGTCTCTCGCGGGCGTTGATTGAGGCGCAGGGCGACCTTGTTGAGATGGGCTTGAGAGTA
>Ga0224555_1000723_pt1 | contig 50152 bp, 42 predicted proteins | sample 714S23034metaG_FD_180687 | JGI IMG/M metagenome (GOLD analysis project Ga0224555, IMG submission 180687) | Peat soil microbial communities from Stordalen Mire, Sweden - 717 S2 30-34 | ecosystem: Environmental > Terrestrial > Soil > Wetlands > Peat | place: Sweden: Norrbotten County, Stordalen...
TTTGTAGTTTGGCTGCTGGATTTTTACGGCTCCAACTTTTTTTCTATTCCTATTGTGCGCTCGCGGAGGGTAATTATCCGCAAACGATCTAAAGAGAAAAGTGAGGCTCATTTTTTAGGCAAATACAGCAAGTTGGCCCCGCTTACGCGGGTTAGCAAGTTGGCGAGTTAGCTGGAGACCTGCTGATACAAATCCGGCTTCAACTTTCCCAGTCAAGCTCTAATCGTCATCATCCTTGCCGGTTTTCTTTGTGCGGGCCTTCAGCATGGCGGGCACTGCGGCGTCGCCCATGGTGTCTTTCCATAGAATCACGTTCAGCTTTTGGGCGTCGGCACGGTCGGCATGGGTGAAATCCATCTTCATGCTTTCTTTTGCGCCTACGGCTGTTTTTTGGTTGGCGGAGTAGATGAGGCCGTTGTCGCGGTTGGAGTAGTCGGCCTCGTAGGGGGACTGGTCGCCGGGGCCGGTGAAGAGAGTGGAGATGAGCGAGCTGAAGGCGTCGTTGTTGTTCATGGGAGGCAGGCCGAGGAGCGATTCCATGGTGCGAACTACGCTGACGGTGGAGTAGAAGCGACTGTCGACGTATGGACCACCATCGGCAGCACGCGGGGAGTATTTGCTTACGACCAAGGCGATGCTGCGGTGCGCGTCTACGTGATCGCCGCCGTCCTGGGCATCGTCTTCGAGGATGAAGAAGGCGGTCGAGTCCCAGAAGGGCGAGTGGGAGACGGCTTCGACTGCGCGACCGACGGCAAGGTCGTTATCGGCGACAGAGGATTTGGGAGTGGGTCCGCCGGGACGGGTGCCGGCGGTGTGATCGTCGGGCAGCCGCAGCAGGATGAAATTGGGCATGGTATCTTTGCCTTGCTCGCTGTCCGCGACCCACCCCTTCAAATGCCGCAGGAAAACTTCGACCCTCACCTGGTCAGGCACCATCAGGTTGAAGTCAGGCGCTTCCTCGGCAAAGTGGCCTACCAGCTCCGGCTTGGTGGGAACGTTGGCGGCGATGAGGGGAATGGGCCAGGGCCACTTGTTCACTCCGCCGCCCCACTCGGCGGGCAACTGCTCGCCGGAAGCGATGGCTTTGTGCGCACAGTCGTGGCCCTGCATCAGCGGCCCCATCTGCGGATCGGCGACGCGCGGCTCATTGCAAAACGTGGTGGAGATGTATTCGCCGAAGTGATAGTAGCTTTTGCCGTGGGAGGCGAGATTGCCCCACAGATAGCCGCTGGCCGGCTCGTTCACGTCGGGAATCTTTTGCAGCAGCGGATAGCCCAGGGCTACGGCACCCTCGTAGTCGTAGGTTCGTTGGCTGCCGCGGTAGGATTGCTGCCAGGTTTTCTCAAGATAGTCAGTACCGATGGCCGCAGTGGACCAGACGTGGCCATCGCCGGAGACCTCGCCGGAGTCGAAAAAATTATCGAGCACACCGAATTGGAGAGCCAGCTTATGCTCGTTGGGGGTGATGGTCTGGCCATACATGGTCAGGCTGGGGTCGCCGTTGCCCACCGGCTTTCCATCTTGCTTGAGGTCGCCGAGGATCTGATCGTAGGTGCGGTTTTCCTTGATGATGTAGATGATGTGCTTGATGCGGTCTGGCGATCCGTCAGAGAAGGCGATTTTCTCCTCGGCGGCCTTCATCCGGTTTGACTCGATGGCAACTGATGTCCACTGCGGGAGATTCTTGTTGATTTCGGATTCATCCAGCGTGGCCAGGGAACCATAGAGCAGGGTGCCGATGTAGGTGGTTGCCTTTTGAAATTTCCGTTTTTTCCGCTCCTCGGTCTGCTGCTGGGGGAAGTTGTTGGGGCCGGTTCCTTTGCCTTTGTCGGTAGCAACATAGAGCTTTCCGCCGGATGATGAGGGGATAAAGGCCATGGAGATGGGCATCCACTCCGTGGGCACGAAGCCGATGGGTTCCACCATGCCCTGCTTTGCCGCCTTCACGGTCAGTTGCCGGGTATCGATGACCGCAATGGCGTCGCTTGCCGCGTTGGCCACATACAAGCGGCTGCCGTCCGCGTTGAGAGCCAGCGCCACGGGCTCGGCGCCAAAGTAGCTCTGCGCGGGCAGGCGGGTATCGAAGTAGCCTTTCAGGGAGAACTGGCCGCCATTCGCGCCTGGGGCGATATTCACGGCGGCAACGGCATCGCGATTGGCCAGCGCGACGTAGAGGGTCTTGCCATCCGGCGAAAACTCGAGAGCGCATGGGTGCGTTCCGGGGGCGATGGCGCTGGGAGGCTTGAGCAGGGTTAGCTTTCGCCCCACCACTCCTTTGGCAAGATCAAGTTCGACAATCTCCGAGGCATTCCACAACGCGACGAAGGCTCGCTTGCCGTCGGGCGAGACCGCGAGAGCAACGGGATAGGTTGCGGGCACGGCATCGCTTTCAGAGAGATCGAAGCGCCGCTCGATTGCGCCGCTGACAGGGTCGAGCAGCAGAACATCGTCGGAGAGATTGTCGGCGACCAGCAGTTTTTCAGCGCCCGCCGAAGCGACAAGAGCGATAGCTGCGGGAAACGGCACTCCCTTATCTCCCTGTGCCTCACCGATCAGCCTCGTCTTCCGCCCCGGAGCCAGTTGCTGAAGCGGCAGAGGAATGATGCGCTCAGGAGAGATTTTGCCCGCCGTGAAGCTGTAAACCACCACGCCGCTGCCGGTTTTATCTTTGCCATCGCCGAGCGGGTTGGTGATGGAGCCCATGCTGGCGTAGATGTGGCTGCCATCGCGGCTGAAGGCCAGGCCGGAATAGAGCGTCTGTTTGGCGGTTTGCGCCAGGGTGCGGGCATCGGGAAAGTCAGTGAGCACGCCGGTCTGCGTATCGAGAACTGCCAGCGATTGCTCGTACTGCGACTCATAAGTGCCATAGCCGGCATTTACCGTAACCACATAGCGCCGGTCGGGAGAGACGGCCATGGTGATGGGCAGGCTGTTCAAGCGCTGCGGGTGGCCCGGAATTTCGCCGATCAACTGTTTGCTGGTGGGCAGGTCGATCGTTTGCGCGGCAGGAAAACCCGCTGCGAGGAGAAAAGACAAACCGGCCGCCGTCGACAGAACGTTTATGCGCATGGCAAAACTTTAGCAAAAATCAGGTGCTCGCGCTTCACAGAGCCGTTAAACGAGTGGGGCTGCTTCTGCGGACGACGCGGAGTCTGCAATAATCTAAAGTATGCTCACAATACTTACAGCAGAGAAGCTTTGGAATGGGACCAGCATGCTGGACCATCCCGTGGTTGCGATCGAGGACGGGAGGATCAGTTCGATTTCTACCCGTAAGGCCGGCGAGTTGCCTGCCAAGGCACGCGTACTGGACTATCCCGGCGCTACGCTGGCACCGGCGTTTCTCGATGTGCACACTCACGGAGCGGCCGGGCACGACGTGATGGAAGCCACTCCCGAAGCGCTGAAGGCCATTTGCAGTTTTTTGGTCACACACGGGACCGGCAGCTTTCTGGCTACTACAGTTACCGCTCCTATGGATGCGACGCTGCGCGCGCTTTCAGGGCTGGCCAAGCTGCTGGCCGCGCCGCCGGCTGAGACACAGGCACGGCCGCTTGGCATTCACCTGGAAGGACCGTTTCTTTCGCACGTGAAGCGCGGCGTTCATCCGCCGGAAAATCTGCTGGCGCCGGACATTGCTGTCTTCGACAGGCTCTATGAAGCTGCGGAGGGGCAGGTCCGCATGATGACGCTGGCTCCGGAATTGCCCGGCGCAAACGAGCTGGCTGCACACGCAACCGCGCGCGGCGTACGCGTGACCATGGGCCACTCGAATGCCACTGCCGCAGAGACGCGCGCGCTGATTGCCGCGGGGGGAGTGAGCGCAACACATACTTTTAACGCTATGCGAACTTTCGACCATCGCGAACCAGGTATTCTAGGTACAGTTCTCACCAACGATACGGTTTATGCGGATTTGATCTGCGACGGCATCCACACCGCCGAGGAATCGGTGAAGCTTTGGTGGCGGGCCAAGGGACCGGAGCGCGCCATTCTGATTACCGATGCGATGAGTGCGACCGGCATGCCCGACGGCGAGTACCAACTGGGCGGAATGGCGGTGCAGGTGGCCAACGGAAGGGCCATGGCAAACGGAGTGCTGGCAGGCAGTGTGCTGACTCTCGACCGAGCGCTGGCTAATTTTGTTCGCTTCACGGGGGCGACGGTGGAGCAGGGGCTGCGGTTGCTGACCGCCAACCCGGCCACGATGGCGGGACTTGGGAGTAAGGCTGGATATCTCACCGTGGGGCAGGAAGCCAATCTGGTTGCCGTGGATGGAGTGGGGAAGCTTGTTGCTTCGATACAGGGTGGGCTGCCGGTGGGACAGGGCGGGCAGCCGGTGGGCAGTTAGTTTTTAAAAAGATTAAGGAGCAAAGAAAGCAACATGGGTCTACAAGTAGCTGGCATTGAAGTAAATCCTGCAATCATAGCGCCCCTTGATCGGGGCTTCCTTCCGGCTTCGCTGTTTTCGCGGAAATACCGCGAACTGGCCGCGGCCAACGGCGGCGTTCCGTTGCGCCTGGCGCTCGAACGCGGCGACGGCGCGATTTCAACCTTCTCGACCACGGTGGTTCCGCCGAAGGCGGGTCACCTGGAAGCAACGCTGCTCTACATCGAGCGTATCGTGAAGGCCTTACTCTGGCAGCGCGGCGGATGGAAGGTTTACGTCGGCGGGCCGGCCGAAATCGGCAATCATATCAAGGAAGTTTATTCGCCCACCGGCGCGCGCAAATTCGACTACGAGTTCATGGGCGGCGTTTACGAGCACACGTTCGAAGTGGTCGTGACCACCGCCGAGGCCGTTCCGGAAGCCAAGGAAAGCGCCATGCCGCTGGGGCGGCATCTGGATGGCTGCCGCGTGGGGTTCGATCTGGGCGCCAGCGACCGCAAGGCGAGCGCCGTCGTCAATGGCGAGACGGTGTTCACCGAAGAGGTGGTCTGGGACCCGCGCAATCAGACGGACCCCGAGTATCACTACCAGGGCGTGATGGATTCAATCAAGCGCGCCGCTTCGCATATGCCTCGTCTGGATGCGGTGGGCGGCAGCGCCGCGGGCATCATTATCAACAACCGCGTGCGTATCGCGTCGTTATACCGCGGTATCCCGAAGGACAAATTCGAGAAGATCGCCACGATGTTCATCCGGATTCGCGATGAACTGGGCGTTCCCATGGAAGTGGTGAACGATGGGGAAGTGACCGCGCTGGCCGGGTCTATGTCGCTCAAGGAAAATCCGGTGCTGGGCATCGCGCTGGGATCGAGTTTGGCCGCCGGTTACGCCAACCACGAAGGCAACATCACCAGTTGGTTAAATGAACTAGCGTTCGTTCCGGTCGATTACCGCGCGGACGGCCCCGCCGACGAGTGGTCGGGCGACATGGGCTGCGGCGTGCAGTATTTCTCACAGCAGGGTTCTGATCGCGTGGCTTCCGGCGCCGGAATGCAATCGGAGCCGGGTATGCCCCTGCCGGAACGCCTGGTGGTTCTGCAGAACAAGATGGCCGCGGGCGATCCGCTGGCCCATCAGGTTTACGAAACCATCGGCACGTACCTCGGCTACGCCGTTGCGCATTACGCCGATTTCTATGAATTGAAGCACGTGTTGATTTTAGGCAGGGTAACGACGGGATTGGGTGGCGAAGTCATCCTGAAACGGAGCCTCGAAGTGCTGCGCGCGGAATTTCCGGAGCTTGCGGCGCGCGTCTCCGTTGCGCTGCCCGACGAGGCCAATCGCCGCGTGGGACAATCTATCGCGGCCGCCAGCCTGCCGGCAATTCAAGGCGGGAAGTAACTTCGACAAGAAGTTTGTGCTTGTTGGGACCGCGTAGCCCTAGGGTTGCGCGGTCCCTTTTTTGAGCCCGTTGGCCGGAACACTGCGCGATAATGACAAGAACGCCGGCAAATGAAGGAGCAAGTGCGCGATGAATATGGTCTTGGGAATTGATGGCGGAGGGACGCGAACCCGCGCCTCGATCGTTGCCGGCGAGCGGCTTCTGGCTCACGGGGAAAGCGGTTCCATCAAGCGGCTGCGGGTGGGTGCGGAGGCTGCCGAGGAAAATTTGCGCGCGCTGCTCAAAGATGTCTATGCCCAAGCCGGCGTAACCGGCGTGCGCGCTGCCACGTGCGGGGTCGCCAGCTGCAGCGCGCCTGGGACTGTTGAGTGGATCACCGCTGTTTTTAAAGACTTTAGCGTCGAGCGCTCCGAGGTGGTGGGCGATGAAGTGATCGCCCTGGACGCAGCTTTCAAAGGCGGTCCCGGCATTTTGCAGATCGCCGGGACTGGTTCCAATACCATTGGCCGCGCGCCCGACGGCAGCCGGGAGAGCGCAGGCGGCTATAGTTCGCGCCTGGGCGACGAGGGCTCGGGATACTGGATTGGGCTTCACAGTGTGCGTAGGGCGCTCCATGCCTATGACCGCGAGGAGCCGGCGCAAATCTTAAAAAAAGTGGGCGAGATCTGGGGCACGCCGAGCTTGGATGACCTGGTGGTCCTGGGCAACAGCACGCCGGGACCGGACTTTGCGGCGCTGGCGCCGGCCATCAATGAACTGGCCGAGGCCGGGGACCCTGTGGCTATTGGAGTTTTGCAGCAGGCGGCGGCCGACCTGGTGGCTTTTGTGCTGTTGGTGCGAGAGAAACTGCGCCGCAAGCATGGGATCAAGGGCGAGGTTCCGGTGGCCTGGACCGGCGGCGTGGTGGAGAAGATGACGCTGGTGCGCGAGGCATTCTTCGCCGGCCTCAATGCCGCTGCGCCGGAGATGCCGGTGGCAACCGCGTCCGCGGTTTCACTGAACGGCGCATTGTGGCGGGCAAAACGGCTGGCGGAAGCGGAGAAGGCGTGAGCTACAACGGTTTCGCTGATGCCAGGACATTGCCGAATGTGGTATATGTTTCCGCATGAGCAGCCGTAGATTTCTCAACGCCGCCGTTCTAGCCGCAGCTACCTTCGCCGCAACCCTGGCACACGCACAGATGCTTGCTCCTGCTCCGCCCATGGGGTGGAACAGTTGGGATGCGTATGGATTGACCATCGATGAGGATGAATACAAAGCCAATGCCACTGTTCTGGCTGGATTGCTGCAGTATGGGTGGCAGTATGCGGTGATCGACGAGGGGTGGTATATGCAGAATCCCCTGGGCGAGCACCTGGAGCAACGGAAATATGTGTGGGACGCGAACGGCATCCTGATTCCCTCGGAGAACCGCTTTCCATCGTCGGCGAATGGAGCGGGATTCAAGCCGCTGGCCGACTGGGTTCATCAGCAGGGATTGAAGTTCGGCATCCATATTGTGCGCGGAATTCCGCGCCAGGTGGTCAAGGCCAATCTGCCTATTGCGGGGTCTGACTTTCATGCCGAGGACGCGGCGGACCAGTCGGAGACCTGTCCGTGGGACGACGGCAACTACGGCGTGAAGGACAATGCGGCCGGACAGGCTTATTACGATTCGATGCTGAAGCTGTATGCCGGCTGGGGACTGGACTTCATCAAGGTGGACTGCATCAGCAACCGGCCCTTCCGGCCGACGGAGATACGGCAAATTGCCAATGCGATCAAGAAAACGGGAAGGCCGATTGTGCTGAGCCTTTCGCCGGGGCCGACGGCTCTGGAAGATGCGACTTTTGTTGAAAAATATGCGCAGATGTGGCGCATCTCCGACGACCACTGGGACGGATGGACCTTTGAGCACAAGCCGGGAGACGGGGAATATCCCTTCGGAATTCGGGACGCGTTCGACCGGCTGGCGAAGTGGTCGGTCTATACGAATGCGGGCGGGTGGCCGGACGAGGATATGCTGCCCTGGGGTTGGCTGGGACCGCATCCGGGGATGGGCGAGGCAAGGCAGTCGCGGGAGACGCAGGATGAGCAGCGTACGGAGTTTACGCTGTGGTCCATTGCGCGCTCGCCGCTGATTCTGGGAGCGAACCTGACCAGGCTGGATGATTTTACGCGCTCTCTGATTACCACTGAATCAGTGATTTTCATGAACCAGACCATTACCTACAGCCATCAGGTGGACACCGCAAAACTGCCCGGCTTTGAACACGCCCGCGTGTGGCGCGGAACGATTAATGAGCCGGGAGCGAGGGTTTACCGCGAGTACTTTGCCTTTTTCAATCTCGACGACAAGCCGGTTGCGCTGCGCACCACCTGGGAACAGCTTGGACTGGATGGAAAAAAGCATGGGTCTGAGAATGTGTGGACCGAAGTCGACGGTAAGGAATCAAAAGAGATTGGCATGACTTTGCCGGCTCACGGCAGCGCGCTTTACGTTATCAGATAAGGTAGAGTTATGAGAAAAAGCCCGTGGCTAAAGCCACTTTGATTCGAGGCTTAAGTTCAGAGGCCTGAAGGCCACTGCTCCCTCCGTCGCAGACAATGTGCCGGCCGGTCGTGCGAAACTGAACTGCAAGGCTGGTGAGCCCGCACAGGGCTCTGGCCGGGGGAATCTTTCGATGCCTCTGATGCGTTCCGCCTTTATCGCACTCTCTCACAATCGATTACTGCGCCGTTTTGTCGAACGCTCCCGGATGGGCGGCCGGCTGAGTTCGCGATTCGTGGCGGGAATGGAGATTGAAGACGCCCTGCGCGTGGCCGAAGTGGTGAACAGCCAGGGCATGGCCGTGACCCTGGACTCGCTGGGCGAGAGCGTGACTTCAGAGGCGGAGGCGCACCGGGCCGCTGAAATCTACCACCAACTGCTGGATTCGATTGCCGCGCGGAAGCTGAATGCGAATATCAGCGTGAAGCTGACGCAGATGGGGCTGGAGCACTCAGCCGAACTGGCTGAGACGATTGTCGAAAGCCTCGCCCGGCACGCAGCAGCGATGGGCAACTTTGTGCGCGTCGATATGGAGGATTCGCGGCTGACCGAGATCACTCTGGATATTGTGCTGCGGCTGCATGCGAAAGCCGAACTGCGCGGGGCGATTGGAATCGTGATCCAGAGCTACTTTTACCGCTCGCAGGCGGACGTAGAACAACTGATGGGCGACGGCATTCGCGTGCGGCTGTGCAAGGGGGCATACAAGGAGCCTGCAGATGTTGCTTTCGAGCGCAAGGCCGACGTGGATGCGAACTTTGTACGCCTAAGCCGGATACTGATGGCCAGCCCGATTTATCACGGCCTGGCTACCCACGACGAGGCCATGATCGCCGCAACCAAATCGTTTGCCGCGCAGAATGGGATCGACCCAGGCCGGTTTGAGTTTCAAATGTTATTTGGAGTGCGCCGCGACTTGCAGCGTAGACTGGTTCGTGAGGGCTACAACGTGCGCGTTTATATTCCCTTTGGCCGCGAGTGGTACCCCTACTTCATGCGGCGGCTGGCGGAGCGGCCGGCGAACGTGCTCTTCCTGGCCAGAAACTTTTTCCGCTCCTAGAAAGATGAGGCTATATGGCGAAATCAGGATACAAATATACGGTCCATGTGGATGACAACTACCACTTTATGGACGAGAGCGAACGATATAAGCTGGGCGACTTCGCCACTCTGGACGAGGCGATTGCGGCATGCAAGCAGCTGGTAGACAAGTTTCTGAAGGCCGCAGTTAGGCCTGGTGAGACGGCTGCGGAACGGTATAGGCAGTACATAGGCTTTGGACCGGACCCGTTTATCATGACCGATGATCCGGATGTCGACAGTCCGCCATTTTCAGCCTGGGACTTTGCCAAGGAACGATGTGAGGAGGGATAATTTGAGCCGGTTGAGTAATCGATGAAACTGGTTTTATAACGCGCGCAGTCTGCAAACTTAATCGGCGGCCGACGCCCGGACGCGGGGCTTCTTATACAGGTTTCTCTTCTTGAGCATGATGGGTTCTCTGCAATAGGGACATTCCCATGGATAGTAACCGAACCGGGAATAGACCTTATTCTGAAGAAATCCTATACGCGACAAACGCCGCATGGAACTTCCGCACCGTGCGCAGCGCAGTTCATCTTTATCTCCAGATAAATGCTTTGAATGTCTGACGGGCAATCTTCACCTCATGCATATCTTAATGAACAACCAACTTGAATGGCTGGAAAACGATCATCGGGATTTTGTCAGAAGAGGGACTTTTCAATACTGGCCCGAGACACTCTGAAATTGTATTCGAATTCAATTGTCCAAACAATCATTTTAACGGATCGAAAAGTGCAGCGAATAAGTACCTTAGTTGTAATTCAGCGAGACGCGAATTCGATTCCCTTCGCGAAATGCAGTTAACGTGCAGCCTATCGATTTTCCACTACTTTCACGGAACGGAAGCCTGCAATCTTGCCAACCCCTGGCGAGCCAGATCGGCGATCGCCCTGGCCAGGGTAGGAGACGCGTTCAGCGACTCGGGACGCTCCAGGCGGATGCCGAGTTTGGCTGCGTAGCCGCGGAAGAGAATATCCACATCGTAGAGAATTTCGACATGGTCGCAGAGAAAGCCGATGGGCTGGAGGAGCAGCGTTGTGAGGCCTGAGGCGGCGAGCGAGTCGAGGGTCTGCTCGACGGTGGGACCGATCCATGACGTCGAGGTGCCGGGGGGGCCACCGCTCATGCCCTGGCTCTGGAAGGCAAAATACCAGCGAGGGATCTCCGGGACGCGCTCGGCTACCAGCGCGGCGGTGCGTTTGGCTTCTTCGGCGTAGGGGTCGGCGTCCTTGCCTGCTTCAGACTGTTGAACAGTTCGGCAGGGGACGCTGTGGGCGGAGAAGAGAACGGGAACCGGCGCGCCGGTTTCTTTGGTTAGCTTGCTTAGCGCCGGGCGGAGCCGCTCGGCGAAGGCTTCGGCAAGGAGCGGGTGCTGGACCCAGGCTTCAGTAAAGTCGATGCGCAGGCCGGCGGCTTCGGCTTCGACGGCGCGGCGGTAGAGGCCTACGCTGGTGCGCGAGTTTTGCGGGGCCAGGCAGAGGACCGCTGTCTCATCGACGCCATCGGCGCGCATTTGTCGAACTACATCGGCGATATAAGGCCGCCAGTTGCGCATGCCGACATAAACGTGAACGGGATGGCCTTGCGCGGAGAGTTCGGCTTCGACGAGGCGGGCTTGTTCGTGGGTGATTTCAGTGAGCGGGCTGCGGCCGATGAGGGAGTAGCGATGCTGGATCTCCTCGACGACTGCCTGCGGCAGCGGACGGCCGCCGGTGACCTTGAGCAGGTACTCGGGAATTTGTTCAACGGTTTCCGGGGTTCCGTGGGCGAGGAGGAGTAAAGCTTGTTTAGCCACGCGCAGCTTCCTCCAGCCGGAACTCCTTGACCATGCGGACTACGGCTTGCACGTTTTCTACCGGGGTGTTGGGGACGATGCCGTGGCCGAGATTGAAGATGTGGCCGGGGCGGCCCGCAGCGGCGCGGAGAATCTCTTTGACGCGGAGTTCGATGACTTCCTGCGGCGCAAAAAGCGTGATGGGGTCGAGATTTCCCTGCACCGCGTGGTTGTGGCCGACTGCGCGCCAGCCTACATCAAGGGGCTGGCGCCAGTCGAGGCCGATTACGTCGGCGCCGGTCGAGGCCATCTCTGTGAGCAGGCCCGCGGTCTCGACGCCGAAGTAGATGACTGGCACGCCCATCTGCTGGACGGAACGGACCAGTCGCTTGGAGGCTTCGAAGGCGTACTCGCGATAGTCGGTGAGACCGAGCGAGCCGACCCAACTGTCGAAGATTTGAATGACGTCTGCACCGGCCTGAACCTGGAGTAAGCAGTACTCCTCTAGTACTTTTACGAGCTTGTCTAAAAGGCTGCGCCACGCAGTAGTGTCGCGGTACATCATCTGTTTGGTGTGGATGTAATTTTTTGAACCGCCGCCTTCGATCATGTAGCTGGCCAGCGTGTAAGGCGCGCCGCAGAAGCCGATGATGCCGAGGCGGTCGCGAAAGTGTGCGGCGACTTTCTGGATGGCGCGGGCCACATAGGCCAGGTCATCGGCGCGGTCGGTACGCAGAGCGCGAACGTCCTCGGCGGTGCGCAGGGGATGATGCACCACCGGGCCCTCGCCAGCTTGGAATTCGAAGTCGAGACCCATGGGTTCGAGGGGCAGCAACAGGTCGGCAAAGATGATGGCGGCGTCTACGCCCAGCTTTTCAGCGGCGGTGATGGTGACTTCAGATGCCAGATCGGGCTGCTTGCAGATTTCCACCAGCGTGTGGTGCTTGCGGACGTCGCGGTACTCCTGCATGTAGCGGCCGGCCTGACGCAGGAACCAGACGGGTGTGCGATCAACCGGGCGGCGCAGGCAGGCGCGGACGAAACGGCTGCCGTCCAGAATGGTATCGGGAATAGTCTCCGCGGCAGGGATTTGCTTGCCTGGTTTCATATATTGTCAATTTTACCGGGCTCTGACCGGCTGCGCTGGGGTTGCCGCTCAGGAAGGCCGATGGCTGCTACGAGATCCAATCGCCGCAGCGGCTCTTGTACTGCCAAACTCCGTCAATCTTCTCCAGCACCAGGGCTCCGCCATTGCCGCACAGGCTGCCGCAATAGAAGCCGTAGGAGACGATGGCGTGCTTGTGGCTTTTGTCGAAGCGGATCTCGCTCAGAGTGGCAAGACCGTGGGCGAATCCGTTGCGGACGGCGTCTTCAATGGTTCTTCCTTCACCGATGGTCTTTCCCGGGTCGTTGTTTCGAACGTCCTGCTTCTGCAGGTCCGGATCGACGAGCGTGAGGGTTCTGGACGGCCCTAGCTGCGCCAGGTCCTGCTGCCGGAAACGATGAACAAGGGTGGGCGAGGCCGTTTCAAGGTCCAGCCCTTTGGAGCAAATTTCATCAGCAGTGGGTCCGGTATCTCCCAGCGGAACCGTCTGAACGGCCAGGTTGAGCGCGGGCATCTCCTGCGCCATCCAACTGCCCAGGACGACCCGGTAGACCGCAAGCTGCTCGGCGGTCAGCGGCTTGTCGCTGACCTTCAGTTTGGGTTCCTGATTATCCTGGCCGGCAGCTAACCCTACGGCGGCTAGAATCAACAACGTGAGAAGGGACACAATCCTCACCGATTTAAGCTTGCCTTCAAATCCCGCATCGCATCTGACCATCGCATCCTCCGCTGGAACGATTGCAGTATCCCATTTGTATAGCAGCCTATACGAAATTTCTTTGTATTATCTGAGCATGAAAAACCGCACAAGAGCCATCGCAAAAGCAAAAACGAATCCATAACCAAAGCTCTCGATGGGCATAACCTTTCTGCCATGGTTTCGTAATAGGCGACCCAGTTGAGACATCACGAAGCCGGTAATCAGCGGACTCACTATAACGCTTATCCCATGAATCCGGGACGGATGAACAAGTGGATGCGGGTACGTAACCACACTCAAAAAGCCGACCAAGGTCCCAAGCATTCCAAGGGCGAAAGTATTAGCAACGGGATTGAAATCGGATATTGATTTGAAGAGCTTGCTGGTAGCTCGCGTCAAAAGCGATGCAAGGGCTTCCCCAGCAATCTCGATCCCGGTCTCCAAGAGAATTTCCGCGATCGCGGCAATTGTACCGAACAGAAGCTCATCCATTATCGATTCCTGCGATTCGAGAAGAGAATAGCATCCCAGATCTGGAATTTAGCCTTGCAAGCTATTTTGTCTCGACGTGAATTACGCGCACCTCGGGGTATGCGCCGTCCCAGTCGGGGGTGACCGCGTCAAAGATGAGGCGGAAGTCATGCACGCCGCCGGGGGTGAGCGGGGCGGCGGAGACCGGCTCCAAGTCGACATAAGGCTCGCGCATACGAATAAGTTTGAGCGGCAGGGTCTCGTTCTGCGCTACTTCATGGGCTCCGTCGCGGAAGAGCACCTGCACGGTGATTCCGGTTACGATGCGGACGCCGGTGTTGGCGATGTGGCCGTCGAGATAGGTGACTTTGCCGCCAGCCAGGTTCGACGACTCGCTCATGTCCAGGGCGGTGATGGGCAGGCTGAAGGCGTAGGCGTCTGGAACCGCGGAGATGGGCGTGACCTTCGGGGCAGGCTTGGAGTGCTCGAAGACCAGCACCACGACCGCAGCCGCGATGAGGACGACCGCGGCAGCTACGGCCAACGGCAGCCAGTTGCGTTCCTGCGCCTGGGCGGGAGGGGCGAGATTGAAATCGGGTCCAGTGCTCACGAGCGAAATTCTACACCCGTTACCGAAGGAATACCCCGGCATCCCCTATTTCCGTGATGTGGGTTACGCTTTATTGGCATTGGCCGATACGAAGCGCAGTGCCACAATTTACAGGAATCGGCATTATTGTTGAGCACCCCAGGCGGGCATGCTGCGTCTAAGTTTTCAAATGCCCGCGGAACCGGTAACGCACGGTACTTCTTCCCGAAAGGCAGTGAAAGGCAGGCGCACAATGCAAACCTCCCACCAATCCGCATCCACTTCCCTGCCCGTATTGACCGGCGCGCTCTCGAACTCTCAACGGCAGGGAGACCTGGCTTACCAGATCATGACCATCGCTGCCATGCTGGTTTTGCTGTGCAGTCTTTGGGTTTTCTAAGAGCTGAGTGTACTGAAACGATACTGTTCCTAAGAACGGGAGCTACCCGAAGCGAGCCTGTTTCACGCTCTGGCGGAAGTCTTTACCTCTCATCTCAATTTTTATGCACATCTCCGACAGCCGGGAACGCATGCGGTCGCCGATGCGGTCGCCTAAAGTGTCTTCGCTTTTGGCGGCCTTCTTGCCTTCCGCATCGGCTCTGAAGCCCTGGCCGGCGGGGAGATCAGCATAGTTGGTGGTGATGATGGTGGTCAGCTTGTCGTTGTAGCGGGTATTGAGGATGAGCGCTACCGTATCCCATACCCACTCATTGGGCTTCTGCGCGCCCAGATCGTCGAGCACCAGCACTTCGGCGGCAAAGACCGGCTTGAGCAGTTCGAGCTCAGTGGTTTGAACCTGAGGATTGTAGCTGTTCTGGATGCTCTTGAGCAGTTCGCGGTAGTCGCAGAAGAGGCCGATGACGCCGCGCTCCTGCACCAGCCGCTGCAGCACGCCCACGGCCAGGTGGGTTTTGCCCACCCCGAGGGTTCCGGTAAAGAGAAGGCCTTTACCGGCTGTGTCCACTGGATATACTTCGACAAACTTTTGCGCTTTTTTGAGACCGTCCCTCAGGGATGGGTCGGCGTCGGTATACACATGGAAGCTCTCCAGGGCGCAGTCCTGATAACGCCCGGGAATATGAGCCGCGGCCAGCCGCCGCTGAAAACGAACCATCTCCTGGCACTCGCAGGCGCGGGAGACCCATTGCCCCGAGGCGTTGACCACGCGAACCAGCCCTACTCCATCGCAGATTGAGCAAACACTCATGGGTTCAAGCCTAGCGCATGCGGCGCTGGCGCGTTGCGGTGCGTCGCGCGGCTCCAATTGTGGAAAAAGCCGTAGCGAGGCTGCGGCGGGATTCCTTACAATCGGAACCGCGTACAGACGGGGCTTTGTTGGATCCGCTAATTCGAGCTTGATGAAGAAATGGAGATTCTCCCAGTGAATCGAAACATTTTGCGTACTGCATTTGCGGTCGCTGTCATGGCCGTGATGCTTGCACCAAATCGGCTTACAGCTCAGGAACCGGCAAACAAGCCGGAGACCATGGCGCCGGCCGCTGCACAGACCACTCCGGCGGCAGCACCGGCAGCCGCAGCCCAGAGGGCAACGACGCGCGAAGATCAGTTGAAGAACGACTGGCCCTGGCTGGGCAGGTTTAAGGAGGCTAATTTGGCGCTCGGAGCTCCCGCAGCGGGCGAAAATCGCGTGGTTTTTATGGGCGACTCGATCACCCAGGGCTGGCATTTGGACGAATCGTTTCCCGGCAAGCCTTACGTTAATCGCGGCATCAGCGGACAGACTTCGCCGCAGATGGTGCTCAGGTTCCGCCAGGACGTGATCGATTTGAAGCCGAAGGCGGTGGTGATTCTGGCCGGAACCAACGATATCGCCGGGAACACGGGGCCGATGACGCTGGAGGAATCAGAAGGCAACGTGAAGACAATGGCCGAACTGGCGACGGCCAACCACATTCGCGTGGTGCTATGCTCGGTGCTGCCGGCTTTTGACTTTTCCTGGACGCCGGGAAAGACGCCGGCGCTGAAGATCGACGCGCTGAACGCATGGATCAAGGCCTATGCGGCGGAAAAGGGCTACATTTATGTAGACTACCACTCGGCGATGCAGGACGAGCGGGACGGACTGCCGAAAAGGCTGAGCGAGGACGGCGTGCATCCGAATGCGGCAGGCTACGCGATTATGGCGCCTCTGGCGCAGGCGGGGATTGAGAAGGCGCTGAAGCAGTAAACAGGGGTCAGGGGTCAGGGGTCAGGGGTCAGGGATCAGGGATCAGTCATGGTGCTTCACTCCATTTCTCATGCGAGTCGGGAATTTTTTGCATACTTCTATCGTGCAGTAATCATCAGGGCCGAATGATCAGGTCATTCCTGACCCCTGACCCCTGCCCCCTGTACATTGCTAAACCGCCCAAATCCCCATACAATAGGAACATTGCAGGAAAGGTTTGTCTTCAACGATGCCTAAGGAAAAGATTCATCCCAATTATGCCGCCGTGCACGTTAAGTGCGCCTGCGGAAACAACTTTGAGACCCGGTCGACCCACAAGGGCGACATTCACGTGGAAATTTGCTCGGCTTGCCACCCGTTCTTTACCGGCAAGCAGCGGCTGGTGGATACAGCGGGCCGCGTGGAGCGGTTCCGCCGCAAATATGCCAAGTCCGACGCGGCTACCGCGGCTACGGCAGCCAAGTAAACGGCGCAACAGGCACGGCCAGATACGATTGGGCCTCCGCTGCGGCGGAGGCCCAACTTTGTTCGGGGACAAAAGCAGCTTTTAGCTTCCAGCTCTTCTGTGGAGTCGCCACCTTTGGCGTTAAACCGAAGCAGCGGGTGCAAGTGAAGGAAAGCTAGAAGCTAAAAGCTCAAAGGAAACGATGGCTGGCAAAGGCTTTACCGTAAAGAAGGACTGGGACAATCCCAGGGAGCACCAGATGCCCGCCGAGGCGCGGGTGCCAGCTGAGGTGTGCCTGGGAACGGTCTTGGTTACTCCGGCTACGGTTCTGGCGCCTATGGCCGGGGTTACGGATACGGTCTTCCGGCGCTTTATTCGCCATGCCAGCATGTTTACCAGAGATCAGAGATCAGAGATCAGGAATCAGGACGCGGCTACGGCCGGTGTTGACGCACCCGTGACCAATGCGCAATCGGGCTGCGGGCTGCTGATGACCGAATTCACTTCGGCGGACGGTTTGTCGCGGATGCGGGAATCGAAGCGGCGGCGCTATTTGACGTTTTATGACGACGAGCACCCCATCGGAGCACAACTCTTCGGGTCGAATGCGGAGACGCTGGCCGATGCGGCGCGAATTGTGGAGGAGACGGGCTTCGACACTGTGGACCTGAATCTGGGATGCCCGGCCAAGCGGGTGGTGGGCTGCAACGGCGGCTCGGGGCTGCTGCGCGACCTGCCCAAGATCGGCGAAATTTTTTGCGCTATTCGCAAGGCAGTGACAATTCCCTTCACCGTGAAGTTTCGCATGGGCTGGAACGACAACCAAATTGTGTGCGTGGAACTGGCGCGAATGGCCGAGGCCGAGGGGCTGGCAGCCGTGGCGCTGCACGCGCGGACACGCGAGCAGGGCTACAGCGGGCAGGCACAATGGCAGTGGATTGCCGCGATCAAGCAGGCGGTGAAGATTCCGGTCATCGGCAACGGCGACATTCGCACTCCTGAGGACGCGGCGGCCATGATCGCGCTCACCGGCTGCGATGCGGTGATGATTGGGCGCGCTGCACCGGCGAACCCGTGGATCTTCCGCCAGATTGCCCAGTACACGGCCACTGGAAGCTACGAGCGGCCCGCGGACGAGGATCGCTACCGGATGATTCGCGCCTATTTCCAGATGCTGCTGGACGAGGCCGAAGCCACCAGGGACCTGCCGCGCGCCGAACGCATGGGCGAAACGGCCGGCAAGATGAAGCAGTTTGCCACATGGTTCACCCACGGCGTACCGGGCGGCGCAAAGCTGCGCGCGGCCATCTACCAGGCTCGCACCGGAGAGGATGTGCTGGCCCAGGTGGAGCTGTTTTTTGCGGCGCGGCTTAATGAAGACGCCGGTTCCGGGCCGGATTTAGAAAGCGAATCGCAAGCTTTCCCCGAGGCCTCGCTCATCTGCGATTAAGGGCAATTCACAATGCAAAGCGGATGGGCCACACGGACTATTGGTGTAACTCAATGTCCACCCGCCAGACTTAGGATGACTCTGGATTTTCCTGGATGATGGAGTGGTAGGCGAGGCGGGGATCGAACCCACAACCCCCGGCTTAGAAGGCCGGTGCTCTATCCAATTGAGCTACTCGCCCCTGTGTGTTTCATTCTAACGTTGAATGGCCGCAGAGCGCACCTGCAAATACTTCCAGCGCAGCCTGAAGAGCAACAGCGGCTTCGGCATCGGACCGGCCGCAGGCGGTCAGGTAGGCGGTGATTCCCAGGTTCATCTCTTCCGGGACGATGAAGGCGCGGCGGATCACCAGATCGACGCGACAACAACGCAACGGAACAGCGCTGAGCAAACTGCACACGTGTTTGCAATCGGCGGCGGCCACGTCTGGCACAGCCCATTGTCGATCGTTTCTATGCAGGAGGTCGATGTAACAGCCCATGGCGCAGGCGCAACCGTCGGGTGCATCCATCTCATCGAGAGAGAATTCATCCGGTTCGAGGTGCAGCCACACATCGCACTTTGAGGTCCACACCGGCGAGGAAGCCTCATTCAGCTTTGCCAGAATTTCGGCCAATGCGGGCAGTTGAGCCGCCTCAGGCAACCGCCAGGCGCGGTCGGGGCTGATGCGGAGATCTACATACCCTGCCCACTGCGTCTCGATTGCCTGTGCATCGCCGCCCATCTCGAACTCCCAATCAGCTTCCATGCGGATGCCCGGCCACATTCAGCAAGTAGCGAATCAGGGCCGCTTCAGCCCAGCGAATCTCGTTGCCGCGGTCGCTGGAAAGGTAAGCGCAGTGGCCGCCGTGGCTAGTCTCAATCAACGTCACATACGGGTTGGCGAGGAGTTTGGCGCGCGTCTCCGGCAGCATGCGGATGAAGGGATCGTCCTTGGCGCTCAAAATCAGCGTGGGCGCCGCGATGCGATCCACTACGCGGGCGCTGGCGGCGCGGTAGTAGTAGTCGTCGGCATCGCTGAAGTCCCAGTAGCGGGCCACGATCTTGTTGTCGAACTGGCGGATGGAATCGATGGGCCCGATCTCCCGTGGGGGCGCATAGATGCGGGGAAACAGCTTCGCCTTACGGGTATAGCGCGCCTTGAGTCCGAACAGAAAACGCCACTCGTAGCCACGATTGAGAGGCTCATGCAGGGCGTCGGCGCCGGGGGCCAGATCGATGGCCGGACAAACGGCGGCCACGGCAAACAAGGGCGGACGGCTGCCCCACTCCCCCGCCAGCTTGAGCACCATATTGCCGCCCATCGAGTAGCCCACCAGCGCCACCCGCTCCAGTCCGAATCGCTCCGCATAGTGCCGCATAACCGCGCCCACGTCGCCCGAAAGCCCGGAGTGGTAGAGCGTGGGGGTCAGCGACTCCGAGCCGCCGCAGTTGCGCATATTCATGCGGATGACGTTGCAGCCGGCATCCCAGGCCCGCGCCGTGACGCCCAGAATGTAGCGGGAATCCGACGATCCTTCGAGCCCGTGAACCAGCAGCAGCGTAAGCCGCCGGGCCGGTTCCGGCTGCCAGTGGCAATGGCACAGCACGCGGCTGCCATCGGCCGGGTCCACCTCGACCGTCTCCGCAACGGAAGAAAGCCGGAAGGCCGGACGGGGCAGAAAATTCCCGACAATCGTCTGTAGGTGGCCGTTCGTCAAGCCGCGCCGCGGCTCAAACGGGGAGAGCCACTCCGGCAGTGCGGAAGCGGCATCGCCAACTACTTTTTTTTCTGGGATTTTCAGGGTCACGGGAACTCGGGAACAACGGCTTGTGGCCAGTGCGGCCCGTGAAATGTTTGGGGCGGCTAGAGGGGATCGAACCCTCGACATCCTGTGCCACAGACAGGCGTTCTGCCACTGAACTATAGCCGCCGTATACCCTTTTGATTGTAGCATTGGATCAGCCTTCAGCGCCGTCCGGCCGAGCGCAAACGTCGATGCGCCGCACCCGATTACAACCGGCCCCGGCAGCCCAATTGCGGCCTGGGGATCCAAAACAAATAACGCAGCTGCCTCAATCCCTGTATAATCATCGCGTTTCAATACCGCATTTCTACGGGCGCATATCTCCGAGGAGGAGCAGATGATGATTTACGTTAAAAGTATCGCAATCACCGCGCTTCTGGCTTTGGCAGCCGGCCTGTCCATGCCGGCCTTCGCACAGAACTCGAGCCTGCCAGCCGTCCCAAGTCTTGTTGGGACTTCCTGGAATGTTGCGGAGACCGATGGCGATAACGACGTCTTCACTTTTATGGCGGATGGCTCTTTGCATTACTGGGATGGCAAAAACAACTATACCAACGCCACCTGGAAGCAGGAGGGAGATTCAATCTACATCGAGATGAACAATAAATACTGCGAATATCAGGGCCGCATCTCCGGCACGCATATGGAGGGCAAAGCCTGGAATGTCAAGCCAAAGAATTGGACCTGGGTGGCTGATCAGCGATAGCCTGTTGCCATGAGCACAGGATTGACCAGTCCCTCCCAGCCCTCAGACCGCTGGAACCACGGCGCCTGGATCTTTCGCGACCAAACCCTGCACAGGCTTGAGATTCTGCTGGATGAGGCCTTCGTCGTCCCCGGCACCGGCATCCGCTTCGGCCTGGACGGGATCATCGGCCTGGTTCCCGGCCTGGGTGACGTGTTGGCCGGGTTGCTCTCGCTGGTCATTCCCCTGGCCGCATGGATTCGCGGCGTTCCCTACGTCACGCTGGCGCGCATGGCCGCCAACCTTGGCATCGGCGTGCTGGTGGGCTCCATCCCCCTTTTCGGCGACCTCTTCGATATCGCCTGGAAGGCCAACCGCCGCAACTACCGCCTGCTCTGCCGCCACCTGGGCGAGCCGCGCCGCCACACCGGACGCGACTGGGCATTTTTGTTGCTGCTGGCCTCTGCACTGGCGCTGGTCTTCGCCGTGCCCGTGGTGCTGGTCTTGTGGTTCTTAGCCTGGCTGTCCAGCCGCTAAGAAGTTCTGACTCTTCGGAGCAGTCGAAAGAGGCAACAATAAACCAGGCCGCGTTACAATGAAAACTGACAGTCGGGGCGTAGCGCAGCCTGGTAGCGCATCTGCTTTGGGAGCAGAGGGTCGGGGGTTCGAATCCCTCCGCCCCGACCAGCATTTTCAATAATATACAGCCGTCCCCAGGATCACCTTAAATCCCGATGTAATTGAGGTTGCAGTCGGTCAAATCCTCATGGAACAACAAGTAGATTTACGATTGTGCCGCTCGATGTGTTTCCGCGCCGCGAATCAAACCGTCAATCAACTCCGGTCCGTAATGTTCATGCGATGGCGGCTCTATCGGGTCACGATATTCGGTTTCTCTCTGGGAAAAGTTCAACCATGGGATGTCTTGCTTAGCCCTCAGTAAAGCGCATAAATTCAGCAATAAGAACTAAGCTGGTTAGTTTGAAACCTGCCCGGTGCACAAATTGTGTTGAACGCGCTAAAACGTTTTCATATCTATCGTGATGAAATATCTTTTATTGATTCTGCGGCCATAAAATCATTATTATGGCGACCAAAACCGTATATTCTTTTCCGGGCAACGACAAGGCAACATTGTCTGAGGTCGGCGGCAAGGCATTGTCGCTTATGGTCGGCAGTCGAGAAGGGTTTCCAGTTCCGCCCGGCTTTATCTTATCCGTTATATTTTTCACTGAATGGATGACGCAGTTGAAAGCTAGCGGGGCGTGGACTGCCTTTTTGAAAGCGGAAAAGGACGACCTCGAAAAAGCGTGCGATGTCCTTAAAGCTGAAGCGCTTCGATTCGCATTCACGGATGGACAGCAGCAAGCGCTGTCCGAGAATTTATCGAGCCATAGCTCCGAATATCTCTTCGCCGTCCGTTCCTCGTCGCCGGAAGAAGATCTTGAAGGCTCCTCGTTCGCGGGAGGATATGAGACCGTTCTTGGCGTAACCGTAGCCAAGATCGAGGAAGCGATCAAAAAAGCGTTCGTTTCCTGTCTCGACTATCGCGTAGCGGTGTACAAACAGGCGAACGGTTTTGATGTGGCTGATCCGAAAATCGCCGTTATCGTACAACAGCAGATCGCAAGCGATGTTGCGGGCGTGGGATTTTCGTTGAACCCGGTCACCAATAATTATGACGAGGCGGTAATCAACGCTAACTGGGGGCTCGGCGAGACGGTCGTTGCGGGAACGGCGACGCCCGACACATTTGTTATCGATAAAATCTCACTGAAGATAAAGAACAAAGTGCGCGGCGAAAAGGAAACCTCGGTTTGGCTCACGCCATCGGGCGGTTTAACCGAAAGACCGAGCGATCATCGTGCTCAATTTGCATTATCCGACGAACAATCTATTGAACTCGCGGGACTAATCGTGCGCGTCGAGAAAGCGTATCGGCAGCCAATGGATATCGAGTGGGCATACTCCAAGGGGAAACTCTATCTGCTGCAAGCCCGTCCGATCACTGCGTTCGTCCCGTTGTCTCCGAAGATGCTCACAGCGCCCGGAGAGAAAAAGCGGCTGTACTTTGACGTTACGGCGAGCTTCGAGGCGCTCTCGCAGCCGCTCTCGGTGGCCGGAACATCGCTCTTCTCCGTGCTCATAAGAAAAGTGGGGAAGGTATTTTTCTTTAGGGACATCACGCGAGACGTCGGCACGGCGATACCCTACATCGCGCCTGGGCGAATGTACGTAAATCTCTCCAATCTTTTCAGAGTGGTAAAAAGAGAAAAAGCGTTGGGCGTTTTAGACATTCTCGACACGCTTGCATCGCAAACGATCCGTAGCACAGACGAGCAAGAATATCGTTCCGAGGCCAGCATATTAAAATTATTGCCTCTCGGCGGCGTGATAAAAGCCCCGCATATTGTTCTCCAACTGGCGAGGGCCAAATGGCAGCCGGAGCGCACGCATCGCGAGTGCCAACAAAATATGCGCATGTTCAGAGAGAACGCACGCGAGTTGGAAAATAAGGAAATATCGTGCGCCACGCTCGCGAATAAACTGATAAATGCCTTAATCGACGACATCATTTTAAACGAAGTGCCGCTCTTTATTGCGGGATCGCTTGCCCTCGGGAAGATGAAAATAATCGCGGGAAAGGACCTAGCGGAAAAGTTTGGTCCGTTTGAGGTAGCACTACCGAACAACGTGACGACCGAAATGGGACTGGCCCTCTATGAAGTGTCCGAACTCTTACCGAAAGGCCTTAGCACCACGGAAATCGGGAAGGGTATTGCGAACGGCACATTGCCGTCGCCGTTTATGGCGGCGTGGAAGAAGTTCATCGACGAATACGGGCATCGCGGTCCGCGAGAGATAGACGTTGCCGCGCCGCGCTATCGTGACGACCCCGCTTTACTCATCGACACGCTGCACTCCATGCAGGCAAACGCGGGGAGCGACAACGTACGGGAGAAGTTTGTGCACAATCAAGATGAGCGCCACAAAGCCTATGAATACATTTTGGACGAAGTTCAGAAAGCAAATCCTGCAAAAGCAAAGCCTTTCCGGGCGCATTACAAAACATTTGAGATCTTCGCGGGTTACCGCGAGACGCATAAGTTTTATATTGTGTTTGTGATCGATCTTGTGCGGCAGCGCATACTGGAAGATGCACGCGCGCTTTACAAGTCGGGGCGCCTGCAATCGGTGGAGCGGATATTCGACCTGACGCTTGAAGAGATCGATACTGCGACGAAAGATTCTTCTCTAGATCTCGGAGCGCTAGCCAAAGAAAACAGAAAACCCATTGACCGCATCGTACGCATCCGCCGAATGCCGCCCATCATAGATTCCCGAGGCTTTATCCCGCGGCCGCCGATTCCGACCGCGCGCGGCGAGGGTGAAGTGCAAGGCATACCAATATCGCCGGGTGTGGTGCGAGGATGCGTCAAAGTCTTGCATTCACCTAGCGAAAAGCCATTCCTGAAAGGAGAGATATTGGTTGCCCGAGCCACCGATCCTGGATGGACTCCGCTGTTTGCCAACGCGGCGGCCGTCATCCTGGAAGTGGGTGGGGTGCTACAGCATGGCGCGCTTGTTGCGCGCGAATATGGTTTGCCGTGCGTCGCGGGCGTGGAAAACGCTACTGGCATATGGAAAGACGGGACGCTGGTAGAGGTTGATGGCGCCGCCGGGATCGTTCGCTTGGTGAAACAATAAGGGTTCGAATCCCTCCGCCCCGACCAGATTTACCTATTGATCATACAAATGAAATAACGGAAAGATTCTGATGCTTCCAACGGCGGGGGATGCGTCTTTCTATTTACTTCCCGGCGTCGTGCTGCGATACTTCGCCGCGGTCTCAAAGCTGGCGCGCTGGGTTCGCTGCGGCGGAAGCCCGCGCAAAACCAGTTCCACGTCGTCCACGATCATCTTGCCGATCTCGTGCATGATCTCCGGCACGTTGCCGGCTCGATGCGCCGACAATATTGTGTTCTGAGTGTGGCGGGCGCGGTGGTTCGGCGGAATAGGCTCCTCAGGGAATACATCGATGGCGGCGCGAATGTGGCCCGACTCGCAGGCATCGAGCAAATCGTCAAAGTTCACAATCCCCGCACGGCTCACCAGCACCACCACCGATCCCCGCTGCATGAGGCTGAAGTAACTTTTATCAAGCGAGCCGGCGTTTTCAGTGGTGGGCGGCGCAAGGATAAATACAACCCGGGAGCGCCGGAACAATTCCTCCAGCCCCACAGGATGCAATTGCATATTGCGCAGGATCTGATCGTGAACCCAGGGATCGTGCACCAGAATTTCTCCCTGAAACGGCCGCAGCATGGGAATCAATTCCCTTCCCAGGTTGCCGCAGCCGATCACTCCCAGCGTCTTGCCGCGCAACAGAAAGGAATCCGCTGTATCGTCCACGCCGTAGAGCGATTCCTTTCCAGCCCGCATCTTCGCGTCTCCATCCACCATTCCGCGCGCGGCGGCAATCGCCATGCCCAGCGCCATCTCGGAGACGGAAACGGCAAAGACCGGAGCAATAGCCGTGACGTAAATATTGCGCCGGAAGCACTCTGCGTAATCGATATTGGGAAGGAAATTTCCCTCCACATTGACGATCAGCCGCAGATGCGGGGCGCGGTCGAGCCGTTCGCGCGGCATATCCGCCTGGCCCAGCAGTGCGACGGCATTGGGCAGGTAGCGGTCAATCTGGGCATCGGGCGCGCGGCTGCCGTTGTGCCAGATCACGCGGCCCAGTGATTCCAGCCGTCGTTTGTCCTCGGCGCTGAAGACCACATTCGAATCACGCGGATATGGATCGAGAATAATTACGTTTTCATTCGAGCTCATCTTCCTTCATCGCCTCGCCAAATTCTTATCCATTCATTACCGGAACAGATACCAGAGTACATCCGTAAAGATAAACAGCACCAAAGCCGCAGTGCGGTAGTCGTCGATCCCCTCCCAGGGTTTGGTGAACTCCGCTGAAACATTGACCAAAGCTTTCTTGAAATCCTCCGGCTGGCTGGTGATGTTGCTGACAATCACCGTGGCAACAGCGGCAACGACAAGCACCACCAAATCCCGATGAAGGAAAGAGTTAAAAATCGGGAGGGAGAGAATGGGCAGCCCCAGGTGCAGCACCTGGTCAAGAAACACCACCGCCGCCACCGAGAACCCGGCAATGATGCCTCCAATGGCTCCCTGAGTATTGGCCTTCTTCCACAATACCCCGGTAAGGATAACCGCCATCATCGGCGCGCAAAGGTAATGGGAGATCAGTTGCAGGTAGTACCAGATGGTTACTGAAAGCCCCACCAGCGGAGCCGCCGCCACGCCCAGCATCGCCATAAACACAGTAACCCAGCGGCCGATGACCACCTGTTTCTTTTCGCTGGTAGCTGGCTTGAATCGCAAAACAAAATCTCTCACCACCAGCGTGGCGCTGGCGTTGTAACAAGCGCTCATTGAAGACATCAAAATGGCAATCAGCCCGGCCAGCGCCAGCCCACGCAAACCCACAGGCAACAGCCCCTGCACCAGTTGCGGATATGCGTAGTCATAGCGCGAAATCCCCGGATAAAGAACCCGCGCAATCACGCCGGGAAGAACCAGGATAAAAGGAACCAGCAGCTTGAGGAAGCCGGCGAAGATCGCTCCTCGCTGTCCGTCCTTTAATGAGCGCGCCCCCAGCACGCGCTGCACATTGGTCTGGTCCATGCACCAATAAAACAATCCGGAGAAGAAGTTGGCGATCAGGAACCCGGTAATGGGAAGCTCGTCCGTCAGCGGTTTGACCATCTGCAGTGAGGCCGCCGGCGCATGGGTCACCAGGCCATGCCAGCCTCCCACGGCATGCAGGCCCAGGACGACCAGCAGCGCGCTGCTCAATATCAGCCAGGTCCCCTGCACCATATCCGCATAGACCACCGCACGCAAACCGCCCTTCATCGTATAGAGAGCCGTAAATGCCGAAAGCAAAATCATTAACAGCAACTGGTTCCACCCAAACAGCACATGGAACAGCAGCGAGCCCGCCCATATATCGATTGCGTTTTTGGTGAACACATTGATGACCAGCAGATTGGCGGATAGAAAAGCGCGCAGCGGCCAGCCATAGCGACGCTCGATGAATTCCGGAATGGTGTAAATCTTCTCGCGCAGATAAAGCGGCGCAAAGAGCATGGCTAGCATGATCAGGTCCCAGCCGCTCACCCATTCGTAGCCGCCTGCGACCATGCCGATGCGATAGCCGTCTCCGGCCATTCCCAGAACATGTTCCGCTGAAATATTCGAGGCAAAAAGCGACATGCCGATGAACGGCCAGCTAAGATCGCGCCCCGCCAGAAAATACTCTTTTCCTGTACTGCTTTTATGCGAGGCCCGCGTCACCGCAAAGACGACCAGCCCCAGGCTCGCAAAAATGATGACGGTATCAATCCACGACAGCACGCTGTTTCACTCTTCCCTTCAGTCCGGTGGAGGCGATACCGAATTCCAACATAAGGATATTTCGATTGTCAATGCGAAACTGAAAACAAACGAAAGGTAATACTAATATTTACGTTCGACAAAAGCTATAAACCTTGCGTTTTAGCCCCACATGCGGTACATTACTCTTTTGAATACCAACGGATATGGTTTCGGCGGGAAACCAGGAAAGCATGCCCATGGGCGCTCAAAATCCAATTTTTTCCCCAGTCCAGGCAGGACGCCCCCATCTGGTAGCCGACCGCCGGCGCATGATCACCGAGTTAGTAGCCTCTCGGGGAAGCTTGCGTGTGGCTGAGCTGAGCAGCATCCTGGGAGTCTCCGAAGTCACCATCCGCAATGACCTGGAACTGCTTGCCCATGAGGGGCTTCTGGTACGCGACCATGGCGGCGCCATCGCCCGCACCCACACAGCTTTATCCGTCGCCTTCGATCAGCGCGCCCGCCTCAACCTTGAAGCCAAACAGCGCATCGGGCAAGTCGCCGCCGCCCTGGTCCAGCCCGGCGATACCATCATGCTCGATTGCGGCTCGACCCTGATGGAGATGGCCAAGCGCTTGCCGAACCTTTCGCCGTTGACAATCGTCACCAACGGCCTCAACGTAGCCATCCAGGTTGGTTCGCTTCCCGATGTTCACGTAGTGCTGGCCGGCGGAAGCCTGAGCCCTGAGACCATCGGCACGGTAGGGCCTCTGGCGGAACGCGATCTGGGAGACCTGCTGGCCGACAAACTCTTTCTGGGCACGCATGCATTCGAGCTCGAGACCGGCCTTTCCGACGTCTCCATCGAAGTAGCGCGCGCCAAGCGCACCATGATCTCAGCGGCCAAACAGGTCATCCTGCTGGCCGACTCCGGCAAATTCCCCACCCGCGCCATGGCTCGCGTAGCTCCTCTGTCGGCCGTCCACTGCATCATCACCGATACAGGATTTCCCGAGGAGACAGCCCGGCAATTGGAAGCTCAGAACATCGAGGTACGCAGAGTTTAGCTTTCGCCTGTTCCAGGCGCAATCAACCAGAACGATGGAGATGAAATGGGATTAGGAAAGAGCATCCGCTTAAAACGATTATTCAGTCATCCTTCGGGACGCCTCTGTTCCGTAGCTATTGATCACTTCCTTGGCTATCACCAGGATCTGTATCTGCAACCGGGACTGCGCGAGCTGCCCAAAACCATCGCCGCCATCGTCGCCGGCAAGCCCGACTCCATCACCATGAACAAGGGAATCGCATTGGGCTGGTGGGGGCCTTACGCGGGAACGATTCCGCTTATCATGCAGAGTCTCGCCGCCCGCCCCGACGACACCGCCGACGAAGTGATTGCGCTTCCCGAAGACGCGGTGCGCATCGGCGCCGACGCGTTTGCCACCTGCGCATTCGTTCGCGGAGCCACTGAGGCGGCTCACGTCCGCCGCGTCGCAGACCTGGTTCGTCAGGCGGAGGTCTGGGACATGCCCGTCATTCTCCATGTCTATCCCAGAACCTTCAGTGACGGCAAAGTCGATATCAGTTTTACCCCCGAGGATATTTCCTGGGCGGTTCGCTGCGGCATTGAGGTCGGCGTCGACGTGATCAAGGTGCCCTACTGCGGTGACGTAGCCAGCTATAAGCAGATCATCGAGAACTGCCCAGTTCCGCTGGTGGCCGCCGGAGGACCCAAAGCTGCAAACTTCCTCGCCAGTTTAGCCATGGCAAAAGAAGTGGTCCAGAGCGGCGCGCGCGGCATGGTGGTTGGCCGCAACATTTGGGGATTCCCTGAGATCACCAAGGCTGTCAACGCCTTCAAGGCCGTCATCCACGACCAGGCGAGCCCGGAAAAAGCCATGCAACTCGCGGGACTCGGAGGCTGAAATGCCCAGGCCGGAGTTCGACATTTTTGGCCTCGGAACTATTGCCGTAGACGATTGCCTTTACGTGGATTCGTACCCGCCTCCGGATCAGAAGGTCAGAATCAATCGCGAGGGACGCAATGTGGGCGGCCAAATCGCCACGGCCCTCGCCGCTGCCAGCCGCCTGGGTGCTCACTGCGCCTATGCGGCCGTCCTCGGCGAGGATGAACTTTCCACTGCTGCCTTTGAGGCTCTCAAAACCGCTGGGATTGATTGCCGTTTTGTTCAGCGCGCCACTGGCGCAGGTCCGATTCACAGCGTCATCATCCTCAACGAAAAAGCCGGCACTCGAAATATTTTTTACAACGTAAGCCGCACGGCACCCGTGCCAGCCAACCAGATAAGCCCGGAGACAATCGGCAATACCCGCGTACTGCTTGTAGACCAGTTCGGCCCCGATACGGCCATTCACGCCGCTCGTCTCGCACGGGAAAAAGGCGCCGCGGTAGTGATGGATCTCGAATGGATTGATGCGCCCCGTCTCGACGAGATGCTGTCCCTGGCCGATCATCTACTGGTTCCGCGCGACTTCGCCGTCGCTTATACACAATCGTCCACTCCCGCGCAGGCCGCGGAAGAATTGCACCGCCGCAGCCCGCGCGCCTGCACCGCGGTCACCTGCGGCACTGAGGGTTGCTATTACCTTTACGCCTCCGCGCCGGTTCAACACTTGCCGGCTCCGCGAGTGGAAAGTATTGAAACCACCGGCTGCGGCGACGTATTCCACGGCGCTTACGCAGCGGCTCTGGCCAGCGGCAAGGAAATTCTCGATTGCCTGCGATTCGCCTCAGCCGCAGCAGCGGTATTTGCAACCCGTCCCAGTGGATGGAAGCATCTGCCCACCGCTGCCGATGTCAATCGCCTGATGACAAAAACATATTAAAGGAGATTTAAATGAACACTGCAGAACTTGCAAACCATCTTGAAGAGGCCCTGCGCGAAATTCCTCTGCTTGATGCCCACACGCATCTTGATGCGGCGCACCTTTCAGCGCGCGGCCTCGACGACATCCTCCTCTACCACATGGTCATCAGCGACCTCTACTCAGCCGGCTGCCCCAATGGCGCGCGGCTCGATGAGATGCCTTCCCTCGAGGAGTCGCATTCCCGCCTGGAACAAGCCATTCCCTATCTGCCCCGGATTCAGAACACCTCCTGTTCCTGGATGACGCGCATCATCCTCAAGGACCTCTACGGCTGGACCGAGCCGATTACCGCGGACAACTGGCGCAAGCTTGACGGCTTGATTCGTGAGCGCGCCGGCAAGGCATGGGCCGTCCAGACTCTCGACCGCGCGGGAATTCAGCGCACCTGCACCGAACTCTGGCGCGGCCGTGATGGCGAGAGCAATGAATTATTGCAGTACAGCCTGGAGTGGGCATTCTTCTCGCGCGGCCAGTGGGGCGAGTTTGATACCGCATTGTTTGAGTTGGAGCGCACGTGGACTGCCACGGCCCCCGAGCCGCCCATCTCCGTTACATTCAGCGCACGGCCTGAAGTTCCACGCCCCATCCGCACCCTCAAGGATGTGCATGACTGCCTCGATCACTACTGCGCCGTCACGCCCTACGACCGGATTCTCAATACCGCCCAGCATTTTTCCACCGACTTCGATTACCGCCCGGTAACCGATGCGGAGATGAGTAAAGCTCTGGAGCGTCGCGCGCAGGCCGGCCCCGAGGAACGCGATATCTACGCCAACTACATTATTGAGCAGTATCTGCAACGTCTTGAGCATAGCCATCCGGGATTCATGTTCCAGTTCTCGCTGGGCGCCGATCCATTGCCCTACGAGACCGCAAGCCGCATTCGTCAAACCACTCTGCGCCAATTGAGCGAAATCATCGCGCGCCACCCCAAGCTCAACTTCCAATGCCACATTGCCAGCGTTCACGCCAACCAGACGCTTTGCACCTTCTGCCGCGAGTTGCCCAACTTCTCTCTGGCCGCCTATTGGTGGCACAATTTCTTCCCCATGTTCATGCGCCAGGTAATCGAAACGCGCCTGGACATGCTGCCTGTGAACAAGCAGATTGGCTATCTCTCTGACGCGTATTGTGCTGACTGGGCCTATGCCAAGGCGACCATGATTCGCAAGCAGTTGGCAAACGTACTGGCACGCAAGATCGCGCAAGGTCAATACGACGAAGAATTGGCGCTCGCCACAGCCCGCCAGATCTTCTACGAAACGCCCCAGACCCTCTGCGGCATGAAGCCGAAGGTTATAGAGGCAAAAAAAGTAAATCACGAGTAGATGTAAGATGGATGGTCAGCAAAATCCGAGGTAACCCCGCACTCAGCCGGGTGCCCCACCCTCGCGACGTTTCTGTTTTTGTCGCTAGGGTGGGATAGCACAGTGCATGCATTTGAGAAACGGTGAAATTGCTCTTGCCTCGGAAAGCTGCGTACCATCGAAGATCGGAAGTATAGAAATGACCTCTCAGGAACGTGTACTTGCCTCCCTGAACCATCAGCAGCCCGACCGGGTCCCGATTGACCTCTCGGGCTATCGCTCATCGGGCATCTCTCCCATCGTCTATCCCAAACTCAGAGCCGCTCTCGGTCTTGAGCCACGCACCGTCGACGTTTACGATCCCATCCAGCAACTAGCCATCGTCCACGACGATGTGCTCGACCGCCTGGGCGTGGATACGATTGATCTGGGCCGAGCCTTCTGCCACGAAGACAAATGGTGGGCCGATTGGACCCTTCCCGACGGATCGCCATGCAGAATGCCGGTGTGGGCGCTGCCGGAGCGCATGGGAACCGATTGGGTATTGCGCGCCCCAAGCGGAAGAATCATGGCGCGCATGCCCGAGGGTTCGCTGGTCTTCGATCAGACTTACTGGCCCTTCCTCGAAGGCGACGAAGATCTCTCTCAAATCGAAGCAATCTTTCCTGAGGCAATGTGGACTGCGGTGCGTACGCCGCCGGGACCATCCATCTCCGGCCCGGAGGAGCTGACCGCCGGAGCCCGTGCTCTGCGCGCATCCACCAGCCGCGCCATCGTCGGGGCATTTGGCGGCAACCTGCTGGAGATGGGGCAGTTTTTCTACCGCATGGACAAATTCCTCATGATGCTGGCCGCCGAACCCGAGCGTGTGCATCGCTTTCTTGACGCCCTCATGGAGATTCACATGCGCAACCTCGAAATCTTCCTCGGCGCAGTCGGCGATTCCATCGACATTATTCTTTTCGGCGACGATTTGGGCGCGCAAAACAGCCCGCAAATCTCGCCCCGCATGTACCGTGAGTTTTTCAAGCCGCGCCACGCCATGCTGTGGGCGCGCGCCAAGCAATTGGCCAACGTCAAAGTCATGCTGCACAGTTGCGGCGCCGTGCGTCCCTTGCTGCCCGACCTGATCGATGCCGGCCTCGACGCCATCAACCCCGTGCAGATCAGTTGCCGCGGCATGGAAGCCGAGGGCCTCAAGCGCGACTTCGGCCGCGACCTCACCTTCTGGGGCGGCGGCTGCGACACACAGAATATTCTTCCTCAGGGCACACCCGCCCAGGTCCGCGAACACGTTCTCCATCAGTGCGAAACGCTCGCCCCCAGCGGCGGATTCGTCTTCCAGCAGGTGCACAACATCATGGCTAACGTGCCCGCCGAAAATCTCATCGCCATGTACGACGCGGTGCATGAGTACGATGCGCGGAAGGTGAACTGAATATGCCGGCAATCGTCTGGGGCGGACTCGCATTAACCCTTCTGGCAGGCCTCTGTTCGGGCAACTGCATGCTGCCCATGAAATTCGCCCGCCGCTGGAAATGGGAAAACATCTGGCTCATCTTCAGCCTGTTTTCGCTCGTCATCATTCCATGGGCACTGGCCATACTGCTTGCCGGAAACCTGCGCGGCATTTACTGCTCACTGCTTCCCGGCGAGTTGCTGCTGCCGTTCGTTCTCGGCGCTGCCTGGGGCGTGGCCCAGGTATTATTCGGACTTTCCATCGCACGGCTCGGCCAGGCGCTCGGCTTCGCCATCATTATTAGTCTGGGATCGCTGGGCGGCACGCTGATTCCGCTTCTGTTTAAAAATCGCGCGGTCTTCGGCACTTCCAGCGGCGCGCTCATCCTCGGCGGACTCGCCGTCATGCTGGCCGGCATCGCTCTCTCAGCCCGCGCCGGCAGCCGCCGTGAGCACGGAGTAAAAAAAGAAACCGGCAGCGGCTATGCCTTGGCGCTGGCCCTGGCGATACTCTGCGGCCTTCTCGCCCCGATGATCAACTACTCCTTCGTCTTTGGGCAGGAGATTGCCGCCCGCGCCGTCCAGTTAGGCATCTCGCCCATCCGCGCAGCGTACACCGTCTGGCCAATCACTCTCGCCGGAGGCCTGCTGCCCAACCTCGCTTATTGCTTTTATCTGCTCTCCAAGAAAAAAACCTGGTCCGTCTTTCGCGGCCCGTGGCTGCCCGATGCCGGCTTCGCGGTGCTGATGGCCGTCCTCTGGATGGGTGCTGTGGCAATCTACGGCGCCGCCTCCGTCTGCCTCGGCGCACTGGGCACCTCGGTCGGCTGGGGCCTGATCCAGATTTTGTCGATCATGACTGCCAACATCGGAGGCCTGCTCGCCGGTGAATGGACCGCCGCGCCCACCAGCGCCCGCCGCACACTCTACGCCGGTCTTGCCCTGCTCACCGTTGCAACCGTGATGCTGGCCGCCGGAAATCGCTGAGCACGAGGACTTCTGCAACTGTTGCGCAAAACGGCGGAATGTCCACTGCGTGATGCTGTAAGGTATTTTCAGAGATCAGCGCCCGGTTCCTGATCTCTATGGAGAGCGCCTTGGATCGATTTACCGGAGTGCTGGGAATTTTGGCCGTGCTCATCGCAGCCTGGCTCTGCTCCACGGACCGCAAACGCATCCGCTGGCGCACGGTGGCCTGGGGACTCGGCTTGCAAATCGTCTTCGCCTTCATCGTGCTGCGCTTTTCCTACGGCGAGCAGGCGCTCCAGTGGGCCGGCGATGTGGTCAAATCCACGCTGGCCTCCACCTACGCCGGCACCAAAGTTCTCTTTGGCCCACTGGGCATTCCCACCGGCTCTCTCGGCTCCATCTTCGCTTTTCAGGTGCTGCCCACCATCATCTTCATCTCCGCATTTTTCGCCGTGCTTTACCACATCGGCCTGATGCAAATCGTCATTCGCGCACTGACCTGGATCATGCTCAAGACCATGCGCATCTCGGGCGCCGAAAGCATGAACGTAGCCGCCAGCATCTTTATGGGCCAGACTGAGGCTCCGCTCACCATCCGTCCGTTTCTGGCCAAGGCCACGCGCAGCGAGCTAATGACCATCATGACCAGCGGCATGGCCCATGTCTCCGGCGGCATCATGGCCATGTATATCGCCCAGGGCGTAGCGCCCCAGCACCTGCTGGCCGCCGTCATCATGACCTCGCCCGGAACCATTCTTGTAGCCAAGATGATGGTCCCCGAAACCGAAGTTCCCGCCACCGAGGGCCGTGTGGTAATGCCCAAAGACGAGTTACACAAGGAAGAAAATCTTATCGGCGCCATCGCCCGCGGCACCATCGACGGTGGCAAGCTGGCCTTGAACGTGGCTATCATGCTCATCAGTTTTCTCGCCCTCGTCGCTCTGCTCGACAGCCTGCTGGGCTGGACGCACGGACTCAACTATATGCACTGGGTCCCCGCCTCGCTCGGCCAAATCCTCGGCTTTCTATTCGCCCCTGTGGCCTGGTTGATCGGCGTTCCCTGGCACGACTGCGGCGCCATCGGCAACCTGCTCGGCACGCGCATGGCGCTCAATGAAGTCATCGCTTATATTTCGCTGGGCGCGCAAAAAGCCACGCTCGCCCCGCGCTCTTTCATCATCGCCACCTTCGCCCTGTGCGGCTTCGCCAATCTCGGCTCCATCGGCATGCAGATCGGCGGCATCGGCGCATTAGTCCCCGAGCGCCGCAACGACCTCGCCAGGCTAGGCGTCCGCGCCATGCTCGCTGGCACCATGGCCAATTTAATTTCGGCTTCGATAGCGGGAATATTTCTGGGGTAAGAGAAGAAGATGACCTACTTTGACCAAGTCGCTGAAGCCGCCTCATTCCTGAAAACCAGACTCGGCGCGCTGTCACCAAAGATCGGCATCGTCCTCGGCTCGGGTCTGGGCGCGGTGGCCGACGCGATCCAATCGCCAATCGTCCTCCCCTACGCCGAAATTCCCCACTTCCCCGGTTCCACGGTCGAAGGCCACTCCGGCCGCATTGTCGCCGGCCTGCTCAATGGAGTCCCAGTCGTTGTTCTGCAGGGCCGCGTCCACTTCTACGAGGGCTACTCGCCGCAGCAGGTCACCTTCCCCATGCGTGTTCTGGGCGCGCATGGCATTCGCGCCGTTGTTCTCACCAACGCCGCCGGAGGCATCTCAGAAAACTACCACGTTGGCCAGCTTGTCGCACTCGCCGACCACATCAATTTTATGGGTTTCAATCCCCTCGCCGGCCCCAACGAGCCCCACTTCGGTTTCCGCCCCGGCTCCGGCCTGCGCTTTTTCGATATGACCGAGCCCTATTCCAAAGCCCTCCGTGTCCTGGCCCAGCAAGCCGCTACCTCCGAAGGTTTCGAAATCCCCGAAGGCATCTATATCGCCGTCAGCGGCCCCAGCTTCGAGACCCCGGCTGAAATCCGCGCCTTCCGCACTCTGGGTGCAACCCTGGTGGGCATGTCCACGGTGCCTGAGACCATCGTCGCCCGCCACATGGGCATTGAGGTTCTCGGCATCTCCTGCGTCACCAACCTCGCCGCAGGCCTGGGCTCCAAACCGCTCAGCCACGAGGAGGTCTTCGAAACCGGCCGCCAGGTCGAGCAGCGTCTTACCCGCCTCTTCGAGCGCCTCCTGCTCAAAATTGCCGCACATTTGAACGCCGCTCAGTAAGCCGGAGAGCAGTGAGCATTTCCGCACTGCGCAGCCACTGCTCGCCTGCTCTTATAGAAAAGTACTCATTTTCCACTGACGATTTTGATTCGTTTATCGAAGTTTTATGCAACGATTACTTGATTTACGTGTCTACCAGATAGGGTCATGAGGATGACCGGCGTATTCCTGACCATGAGCGAATCCATCAACTCGATGAAGCAAAAGGCGGCCACATGGCTCGTGCAGGGCATCACGCCCCGCCGCCTGGCGCTCACCCTTGCTCTTGGATTCGCCATCGGCTGCATTCCAATAGTCGGCATCCCCACATTCGCCTGTGTGGCGCTGGCGCTGGCGCTGCGGCTTAATCTGCCCGCAATTCAAGCGGCAAACTATCTCGTCATGCCACTGCAACTCTTGCTCATTGTGCCCTTTGTAAAGATGGGCGGTTGGCTCTTTTCCTCAGGCCCACGGCAAGCTATCGCGGCTGGCGCGCTGCTGCATCTTCCGGCCCGGAACCTGCTTTCGCAGTTGGGCTTGCTCACCGGCCACGCCATGCTGGCCTGGTTCGTCATCGCCGTCCCCGCGGTTCTGCTCATGACCTTGACGCTCACCGTTGTGCTGCGCCGCATCCCCGCCCTGGCCGAATTTGAAGCCGCCAACCTTACCTGAGCCGTCCATAGGGATCAGGCACGGGTTCAGCGCTCTTGATCCATGCGGTATAGATCATGTCCCGCAGCATACTGGCTCCGGCGGCCAGCCGCTCCGCGGTAAACTCACGCGACGCGGCCGATCCGGCTCCCACAAACCCTCCCGCCTTATCCAGTTGATAAACCTTCTCGACAAAGGTTGCAGAATGCCTTAGGTAGGCCACATAGCTATCGAAGAGATCGCCGTCAATTGCTTTGGGAGCCGTCATCTTCGCCCGCACCTCCGGCTCATGCACGTTGGCCCCCATGAACGGTCCCTCAAACTGCCAATGAATCGTGTGCCCGGTGGTATAGCCGTTGGGATTCGGTCCCACCCAGCCGTTGTATTGGATGCTGGTGTGCAGCGGCTGCGAACCGTCGCCCACATAGTGCCCCAGCCAACCGGCATAGAAGATCACAGCCGCTTCCACGGCGCTTGTGTCCTTTTTGGCGGCAACAAGATTCCGGTACTCGCGCAGCGCCGCCTTCAGCCGCTCCCACACCTCGGTAGTCTCCCAGGGCTGCAGGCCGATCTTCTCCGGCCGCTCACCTGCGGCAAAGACCTTGGCCTCGAAATCCAGCCGGCGGCGCGGCAAGGAACCCAGCGCATCGGCTAGTTCCAGGTCGATAAAGTGCTCCGGGGCCTGCGCCGCGTTCAACTCCGGCTCGGTAGGAGACCGCCAACGGTCCGGTTCGGGGCCCAGGTACTCGATCTCGTTCACCGCCGCCTCGGAACGCAGAAAGGCCGGCACATCGGTGGGCAAAGTGCTGGCCGCCAACTTATTAATCAGCCGATGGCCCTCATTACCCCAGGCGTGGGCAACCCGCGGCTGAGAGACGAGGCAAACCAGCACGCAACCTGCCAGGGATGCGCGAACAAATCGGCGCGATGCAATAAGGCGAATCATGTGACCAGTATAGGCTGCCTTTCCTACACGCTATTTAAAGATCCTGAAATCGAATCGCTTCAGTGCCGTCCAGCCCCGGCAACTCTCCTGTAGCTCGCTTCCTGTCGTTCCAGGCACCGGTAACTGGAGCGTTTCTCCCTGAAAAGCAGGGTTCAGATTTGCCTAGAGAGTCTGGAATCAAACGCTTATACTACCTGCAAACCGATCACGGCGTAAGGCTGTCGGATTTTGACCGCAATTGTCTTCCTGGGTCGCACATGAAAGGCAGCCGCGCACGCGCGCCGAAGCACTGAGAAATCGTTCTGGGAGCGCCATGAAGAAGCGGCCTGATGAGGCAACCAAGACTGGAACAGCGCACTCCGCGCCAGCGGTATGGGGCTGTATCTTCCAGTTCTGGCCAATCTTGGCAGCCCTGTCGCTCGCCCTCGCCTCGGCTGCGGTTGTGGCTCGGCTGGCAGTTGGAGCCCGCGTCGATGGACTTTTAATCTTCGCTGCCGGCATCGCTGCCACAACCCTTGCTCTTCGCCTGTTGATCCACGATTCCCCAGTCTCCCAGGCCGCGCCCACCGGCGCGCCACTGAAAGAAATCTTCGATTCCGTTGGCACTGGGGTAGTGGCCATCGGTCTCGACGGCCGGCTCAGCTATGTGAATTCAGCCGCAGAACGCCTGCTGGGCTGCCACGCCGATGAGCTAATGAAAGAATGGGCCACAACGGAGATTTTGGCTCCCGGCGAAGGAGCGCGCCTGGTAGCCGAGACGGAAAAACTCTGCGGCATTGAGAGACTGCCGGAAAAGACCGCTGCCGGGCGCATGGCGGCATATCTGAATTGCGTTCGAATGCTACCCCCCAGCCGGGTACCCAGCTTTGAAGTTCAGTTGCGCCGCAAGGACGGCGTACTCATTCCCATTACGCTCCACATCTCTGCCCTGCGCGACGGCGATGGCGCCATCATCGGCCTTGTGGCAGTCGGCGTGGATCAGGCCTCGACCCTGCACCAGGAGCAGGTGCTGCGCGAGTCGCAGGAGCGGTATCGCGACCTCTTCGAAAACTCCAACGAGATGATTGCCACGCTCAGCCCGGCAGGAAAGTTCCTTTATGCCAACCCCGCCTGGCAGCGATGCTTTGGCCTGGAGAATGCCGCGCTTCTGGCTCTCGATTCGTTGGATGAGCTATTCGGTTCCGCCAGCCGCCTCGAGGTGGCCGATCTCATCCGCCGCGCCCTGGATGGCGAACAGGTGGACCGAGCCCCGCTGCGCCACCACACAGCAGACGGCCGCATACTGGAACTGGAACTGAACCTCAGCCAGCGGCAAAAGGCCGGCAATCCGCTGGCCGTGCGTTGCCTGCTGCGCGACGTGACCCAGCAGAAGCAGCGCGAACACCGCCTTGCCCTGCAGTTGTTGGTGAGCCAGATCGTGGGGGATAACACCTCCCCTGAAGTTGCCGCCACGCGCATTCTTGAGGCCCTCTGCGTCTCCCAAGGCTGGGACGTGGCTATCAAATGGGAGGTCGACGCCGAGGAGAAACGGCTGGAATTCTCGACAGCCTGGGGCTCTCCCGGCCAAAGCACGGAGACCCTCATTCAGGAGAGCATGGGACTCACCCTGGAGAGTGGAATAGGCCTGCCGGGACGCGCCTGGGTGGATGGCAACACAGTCTGGATTACTGACCTTGCCTCCCAACCCCCCAACCCCCGCAACCAGTCCGCTCTCCGCCAGCAAATGGTCTCCGGCTGGGCAGTGCCCGTGCGCCTGGGCAGCAAAGTTCTGGCGGTCCTCGAATTCTATTGCCAATTCCGTTTCCGCGAAGATCGCGAGGCCCTGGCGGCAGTGGAAACCGCGGCCGCATCCCTCGGTCAGATTCTGGCGCGCTCCCACGAACGGGGCCGGGCCGAAGAGCTCTACCGCCAGCAGGAAATCCTGCTCGACTCAGTCGCCGACGGCATCTGCGGCGTGGACCGCCGCGGCCTGGTCACTTTCGTCAATCCCGCCGCCGCCCGCATGCTGGGCACCGTGGCCTCCGGCATCACCGGCAAGCCCGTCCATGATCTGCTGCATGGCTCGGCTGCGCCCAACCATGAATGCAAACCGGATTGCCCCCTCCGCCGCGCTGCGGCCAACCATAAGGCCGCGGCCGGCGAAGATACCATCTTCCGCAGCGACGGCACCGCTTTCCCGGCCGACTACGTACTCACTCCCATCCTCGATCAGAGCCGCTTTTCCGGTTCCGTGCTCAGCTTCCGCGATATCAGCCAGCGCTATGCCCTTGACCGCCTCAAGGATGAATTCATCTCCACCGTCAGCCACGAGTTGCGCACCCCGCTCACCTCCATCCGCGGAGCGCTGGGCCTGCTTTCCTCCGGCATCCTCGGCAAAGTCAATGACAAGGCCGCCAACCTGCTCCGCATCGCCCTCACCAACTCCGACCGCCTGGTCCGGCTCATCAACGATATCCTCGACCTGGAGCGCATTCAGAGCGGAAAGGAACCTCTCGCCTATCGCCCTGTTCAATTGGCTGAAATTGTCCGCCAGGCCATTGAAGGCATGCAGCCTGTGGCCGAGGCAGGCGGCGTGCAGCTCATCCACGACCCCACCCAGGTGGAGATTGAAGCCGACCCCGACCGCCTGCTCCAGGTGCTCACTAACCTGCTCTCCAACGCAGTCAAGTTCTCACCGCCCAACTCCACCATCTCTGTGATGATGCGTCTCGGAGTCAGCGGCGTTACCCTCTCCGTCATCGACCAGGGCCGCGGTATTCCCGCTGACAAGCTCGATGCGGTCTTTGGACGCTTCCAGCAGGTGGACGTATCCGACTCTCGTCAGAAAGGCGGCAGCGGGCTGGGTCTGGCCATCTGCCGCACCATTGTCCTGCAACACTCCGGGCGCATCTGGGCGGAACGGAATCTCCCCTGCGGCTCTACCTTCCGCGTCTTCCTGCCTTACAAACCGGTCCCGCAGGCTCTTCTCGATTCACCGGGAGGCATCTTCGACCAGGAGCCCGGCCACGGCACCGTCCTGCTGGCCGACGCCAACAATACCACGCGACCGCACATCGCCGCCCAGCTTACCCGCCACGGTTACCGCGTGGTCGAAACCGCCACTGTGGAACAAACCCTGGCCGCGGCCCACGCCGGCGTTGAGGCCATCCTCATCGATACCTCCCTCGACGGCATGAACGGCTGGGAGATTCTGCCTCTGCTGCGCCGCCTGGACCCTGAAGCGCGCACGCCTGTCGTCCTGCTCAGTGTTGAGAACCGGCAAAAACCTGCTGACCTGCCCGACCACGCCGAAGGATGGGTAACCAAACCGCTCGATGAAAATGCTCTGCTGAGCGAACTGGCGCGCGTACTCTGCGGAGCCGGTGAAAAGGCGCGCATACTGATTGTTGAAGACGATGAGGAACTGGCCGGCCTCATCGGCGACGTCTTTTCCCGCGATACCATTGAAGTCCAGGTTGCCTATACCCTCCAGGCAGCTCTGGACGCTTGTTTCGGCTTCAATCCTCATCTGCTGGTGCTGGATATTGGCCTGCCCGACGGCGACGGCTTCAACGTGGTCGATTGGCTGCGCAATAATGCCAACCTCGCACGATTGCCGCTGGTGGTCTACTCCGGCCGCGAACTCTCTCCGGCCGAACGCCGTCAGCTCACCCTCGGGCCCACCCACTTCCTAACCAAAGCCCGCGTCCAACCCCAACAGCTTGAAGCCCTGGTCTTGACCATGCTGCGCACTTCGCGTCACATTGAAGAGGCTCCGGCCGTAGGCAAACCCGGATAATGAAGCCTCCCGGATCGCCCGGGAAGAGAATGGATAAAATGGCGCACCGCATCCTGATCATCGACGACGAAGAAGATATTCGCGAAGTAGCCGCCCTGAGCCTTGAGACCGTAGCCGGATGGGAGGTCGTGCAAGCTAGCTCCGGCGCGCAGGGTCTGGCCCGCGCCATCGAACATAAGCCCGACGCCATTCTACTCGACGTAATGATGCCCGGCATGGACGGCCCAACCACTTTCCGCGAACTGCGCAAGAATCCCGCCACTGCCCACATCCCCGTGCTGCTGCTCACAGCCAAGGTGCAAAGCACTGACCAGCGCCGCTTCGCCGACCTGGGCGTCGAGGCCGTACTCTTCAAACCCTTTGACCCGCTAACGCTCTCCACGCAAATCGCTGACGCGCTGAAGTGGGAATAAAGGGCTGCTAGCAGAATTCCGGGTGCCCCATCCTTCGCGCTTTATGGCGAAGGGTGGGATTAGTAAAATTTCGGGTGCCCCACCCTCGCCGGGCTTTTGTTTTTCCGGCTACGGTGGGAAGCGAAAACTGAAAGGCACATCACCATGGACCCTAACGGCCAACCCGCTCTGGATGAAGCCCTCGACCGCATGTGGATCCAGTTCCTCCCGCAAATCAAGGAGCGGCTCGACCTTCTCGACTCCGCCGCCGCTGCCTTTGCCGCCAACCAACTCACAATAGAGCAGCACGAAGCCGCTAACGCCGCCGCCCACAAACTGGCCGGCGTGCTCGGCACCTTCGGCCTCACCAAGGGCACCGTCCTGGCCCGTGAACTTGAAATCATCTACTCCCGCGACGGCGGTCCCGACCCAGCCCTCGGCGCGCAACTAACCTCCATCGCAGCCGAATTACGCGCCATAATCGACAGCCGCAAATAATTGCGGTTCGCAGTTGGCTAGAGCATTTCGCCTAGAGGTAGGAGTGATTCCCTGCTGGTCTGAAGATCACCGGTCCCGGCAAGAATAGGTAGCGCCGGCCTCCTGGCCGGCTGTAGCGTGGACCTCCCGGTCCACGCTCATCCATTACATTGAGAGAACCGCTCTAAGGATGGCTTCGATCGCAACCCAGAGAGAAACGCAATGCGGCGCAGATCTCATTCATTCGCAGTGAACTCAGCTGGGCAACGCGCTTCCCCAATCGATCCTGCGAAACGGTGACCACATTGTGCATGTTCACCGCACAGGACGCCTTCATGCCGTCCTCTTCATTCAACACAACCTCGGATGGCACGCCACGAATCGCGGAGGTGATGGGTGCCACGGTTACAGTCGAAAGATAAGCAATGGCGCTGTCCCGTGTGAGAACAACCACAGGCCTTTTTTTATCGGGCGGCGAAAAGCTGTAAAGGCGAACTTCCCCGCGAACTATTCCACCGGCCATGACGCCTCCGCTTCCCATTGAAGCGATTCATCGCGTAACTGCGGCCGTCTCAAATAACCCTCGCGATCGCGTTCTTCTGAGGCGCGCAACTCTAAACTCCGCAGATGTTCCCGCAGCGCGTCGCGCACCAGCGCGGAACGATTTCGTTTGGTTCGGCGCGCGGCCTGGTCGGTGGCGCGCAATAGCTTCGTATCGAGAACTATCTGAACTGTTTCCATATGTAGACTCTATTCCACAGTATACTCCACACCCAAATTTTGCACGAAATGGAATATACAGTCTCTCCAAAATCCGAATTATCTTATAGAACCGCCCGATCGCAACAAGCATTCCACAAACCCCACCAATTACACTTCATAGGGAATGCTCTCGCCCGACCCATTCGCGCCCCAGCTCGACCTCACCTTTGAGGATGCGCGCGCCACCCGCCGCATCTGGCCCGTCCGCGATCTCGTCGCCCAGGTCCGCGAGCTCATCGAGCAGGAATACGGCGACGTGTGGGTCGAAGGCGAAATCTCCAACTATCGCCCCGCCCCCTCCGGCCACGTCTACTTCACCCTCAAGGACGCCGACGCTCAGCTCCCTATCGTCCTCTTCCGCCGCCAGGCCATGCTCCTCCGTTTCCGCCCTGAAGACGGCCTTCACATCCTGGTCCGCGGCCGCGTCAGCGTCTACGAGCAGCGCGGCCAGATGCAATTGGTCGCTGAAACCATGGAGCCCGTCGGCGCCGGCTCCCTCCAGCTCGCCTTCGAACAGCTCAAGGAGCGCCTCAAAGCCGAAGGTCTCTTCGATGCCGGCCGCAAGCGTCCCCTGCCCGCATTTCCCCGCACCGTAGGAATCGTCACCTCGCCTACCGGCGCCGTCATCCGCGACTTCCTCAACATCGTCGCCCGCCGCCACTCCGGCCTCAGCGTCCTCATCTTCCCCGTTTCCGTCCAGGGCGACCAGGCCCCCGCCGAAATCGAATCCGCAATAGCCCAACTCAACTCTTCCAGCCTCGTCGATCTAATCGTCCTCGCCCGCGGCGGCGGCTCGCTCGAAGACCTAGCCGCATTCAACTCGGAGACAGTAGCACGCGCCATCGCCGCCTCGCGTCTCCCCATCGTCTCCGCCATCGGCCATGAAACCGACTTCACTATCGCCGACTTTACCGCCGACCTCCGCGCCCCCACTCCTTCTGCCGCGGCCGAGCTCATCACCGAAGCCCCGCACAAAATCGCCGAGCATCTCGCCACCCACTCTCACCGCCTTGAGCGCGCCGCCCGCTTCCAGCTCCTCCAAGCCCGCCAGCGCCTCACACGCCTCCCCGTCAGCCGCGCCGAGTCGCGCATCTCCACGCTTCTCCATCGTCTGGAACAGCGCCTCGACGATTTCTCCCTTCGTCTCGAATCAGCAGTCACCAACCAACTCCGCCTGCGCCAGGCCTACCTCGCCGATCTCACCGCCGCTGTTCTCCGCCACGATCCACGCCAAGCCCTCGCCCAAACCCGCGAGCGCCTCGCCGCTTGCCGTACCCGTCTCGACCGCTCCCTAGAACGCCTCCTACAATCCTCCGCGTCTACCCTTAGTTCCCTCGACGCCCGCCTCCACTCGCTTTCGCCCGTCGCCGTCCTCGACCGCGGCTACGCTCTGGTCCTCAACGCCGAAGGCAGCCTGGTGCGCTCTGCGGAGCAGGTTGCAAAAGGCGACCAGGTCACCACGCGACTCTCTGACGGCTCCTTCACCAGCCGCGTGGAATCCGCCGCATCCAATCGAACATCAACAACAAAGAAAAAACAGAATTGAGTCCCAAGAATTGAGACTATGACCGCACCCCGACTACGCAGTCTCTTCGGTACCGATGGCATCCGTGCTTTAGCCGGAGAATCCCCGCTCGACCCCATCACCATCTTCGCTACCGGCGTCGCTCTCGCCCACTCCCTGCGCAAAACCTGTGCCGAGCCCGCCGTCCTTCTCGGCCGCGATACCCGCGAATCCAGCCCCTGGATCGCCGCGGTCCTCGCCGCCGGCCTCCGCTCCGCCGGAGCACGCGTTGAAAGCGCCGGCATCGTGCCCACCCCCGCCGTCGCCTTCCTCGCTCACACCCATGACTTCCAAACCGGCGTAGTCATCTCCGCCTCCCACAATCCCTGGCGCGACAACGGCATCAAATTCTTCGGCGCCGACGGCTACAAGCTTCCCGACTCTGTCGAGCTGGCTATGGAAGATGAAATCCTCCGTCACGCCGCCCTGATCGCCTCCCAACTCGCCGAGCCCGACCCGGCGTCCATTCCGCCCGTTGAAGACAATCCCGCCCTCCAGGCCGACTACATTCAGTTCCTCATCGATTGCGTCCCCGGCCTCCCGCTCGCTCACAGCAACGACCGCATCGTCGTAGACTGCGCCAACGGCGCCGCCGCCTTGATTGCCCCCGTGCTCTTTCGCCGTCTCGGCGTCGAAGTAACCCTCCTCAACGTCACCCCCAACGGCCGCAACATCAATGACAACTGCGGCGCTCTCTACCCCGCCCACGTAGCCGCTGAAGTCGCATCCTGCGGCGCAGCCCTGGGCATCAGTCTCGACGGCGACGCTGACCGCTGCATGATGGCCGGCGCAAGCAACAACGTCCTCAACGGCGACGCCATCCTCTACATCGCCGCCCTCGATCTCAAATCCAGCGGCCTGCTCACCGGAGATTTGATCGTAGCCACCTCCATGTCCAACATAGGCCTTGAGGCGGCACTCAAGCGCAGCGGCATCCGCATGCTCCGCGCCCCCGTAGGCGACCGCTACGTCCTCGAGCGGATGCTCGCCAACAAAGCCGCACTTGGCGGCGAGCAATCCGGTCACATCCTGCTTCCCCATCTCGCCACCACCGGCGACGGACTGCTCACCGCTCTCTTCGTCCTCGATCTCATGGCCCGCACAAAGCAATCCATCGCCGAGCTGACCGCCGACTTGAAAGTCTTTCCCCAAATCACCATCAACATCAAAGTCCGCGAAAAGCGCCCCCTCGATTCCGTCCCCACCATAGCCCAAGCCATCCGCGCCGCCGAAGAAGACCTGAAAGATTCAGGCCGCGTAGTAGTCCGCTACTCCGGCACTGAATCCCTCGCCCGAGTAATGGTAGAAGCTGAAACCGAAGCAGCCATGCACCACCACGCCACGGCCATCGCCAACGCCATTCGCGCCGAACTCGGCGTGTCCCGGCAAGAATAGGTAGCGCCGGCCTCCTGGCCGGCTGTAGCGTGGACCTCCCGGTCCACGCTCACTCTACACATTCAGGAGAACTGCTCTAGCCTCTGAGGAAATGACCCTTTAATCTTTGATAAAGCAACTGGTCAATCTAGAGCCCACGGTGGTACTGTTCTTGACGTGCGGCATCCGGCACGCACCGCTCCCGGAAAGCGGCTATCTTCCCTTTTCCACCGGGTTTCCGGGTTATCGGCTCCCAGCGGTTCCTTCCGCGTGACCGGTCGCATACGAGGTCAAACTATGGCTACAGTTACCAGTGCCCCCATGGTCAGCCGCAAAACCGCTGACTACGTTTCCCACGATCACCGCCTCTATATCGACGGCAAGTTTGTCCCCGCGGCCTCCGGTAAAACCTTCCCCGTCTACAACCCCGCCACTGGCGAAGTAATCGCCCAGGTGCCCGAAGCGGAGCAGGAAGACGTCAATCGCGCCGTAGCAGCCGCGCGCCGTGCCTTCGACGACGGCAAATGGACCCGCCTTGCGCCCTCTGAACGCGGTCGCCTGCTCTGGAAACTCGGCGACCTGCTGGAACAGCATCTGGAGGAATTCGCTGAAATCGAGTCCTACGACAACGGCAAGCCATTTTCCGTGGCGCGCGTCGCCGATGTCCCGCTGGCCGTGGATATGTTCCGTTACATGGCCGGCTGGGCCACCAAAATCTCCGGAACCACCTTGCCTCTCTCCGCCGGATACGACTTCCACTCCTACACCATGCGCGAACCCATCGGCGTGGTTGCGCAGATCATCCCCTGGAACTTCCCTCTGCTCATGGCTGTCTGGAAGCTGGCTCCCGCCCTGGCCTGCGGCTGCACCATTATCTTGAAATTAGCCGAGCAGACCCCGCTCTCCGGCCTGCGCTTGGCCCAGCTCATCGATGAAGCCGGCTTCCCGCCCGGCGTCGTCAACGTGCTCACCGGCTTTGGCGAAGGCGCAGGCGCGCCCCTCGCCGCCCATGATCTTGTCGATAAGGTCGCTTTCACCGGTTCCACTGAGGTAGGCAAGCTCATCGTCAAGGCCGCTGCAGGAAATCTCAAAAAGGTGACCCTGGAGCTGGGCGGAAAATCTCCCGTGCTCATCTTCCCCGATGCCAATATCGAGCAGGCCATCGCCGGCTCCTCGAGCGCCATCTTCTTCAACCACGGCCAGTGCTGCTGCGCCGGCTCGCGCCTCTACGCGCACGAGAAGGTCTTTGACCAGGTAGTCGAAGGCGTAAGCCGCATCGCTGCCGATATTCATCTTGCGCCAGGCCTCGATCCCTCCTGCCAGATGGGTCCGCTGGTCAGCGATGAGCAGTTCCGCAAGGTGGTGGGCTACATCGAATCCGGTATCGCCGAAGGCGCGCACATCGCCGCCGGCGGCCCTGTCTCCGGCGTCGAGCGCGGCTACTTTGTCCGCCCCACCGTCATCACCAACACCAACCCCGGCATGAAAGTCGTGCGGGAAGAGATCTTCGGCCCGGTAGTCTGCGCCGTGCCCTTCAACGACGACGATGTGGAGCAGATCGTCAAGCGAGCCAATGACACCATCTACGGCCTCGCCGCGTCAGTATGGACCCAAAACATCAGCCTGGGTCACAAAGTAGCCCGCGCCCTGCGCGCCGGCACGGTGTGGGTAAACTGCCATAACGTCTTTGACGCCTCACTCCCCTTCGGCGGATACAAGCAGTCCGGCTGGGGCCGCGAAATGGGCTCTGAAGTCCTCCACAACTACACTGAAGTCAAGGCGGTCACCGTAGCCCTTTGATCTTCCATCTCTAAGCGTTCGTCTTTGATCCGTCTCCGAATCAATGCATCCCCGTGCCCCATCCTTTTCGCGTTCTTAGCGAAAAGGGTGGGAAACCACGGCATCAGGTATCCCACTTTTCCAGAGCGTTACCATCCGGCACGATCCCTTCGCCTCCAGTTTAAAATTGAATCAGTAACCGCAGTTTCCCGCGTCTAATTCATGTGGGACTACCGTAAGCATCCGCACCAGGAGAGAAAAAGAATGGCACTGATCAAAACATCCAATCCAGCACTCAGCGAAAACACCTTCCGCAACCTTGCCGGCGCAGGCTATGGAGGCTCAGCCGAAGCAACCGGCGTCATGACGCTGAACGGCACAGTCAACAAGACCGGCCTCCTGCTCGTCTGCGTCATCGCCACCGCTGCCTGGACCTGGCATCTCTTCACGCAAACGCGCGATTACGCCGATGTGGCGCCGTTGATGTTCGTCGGGCTGATCGGCGGATTCATCTTCGCCATGATCACCATCTTCAAAAAGGAATGGTCTCCGGTCACGGCGCCCATCTACGCGCTGCTTGAAGGCTTGGCGCTGGGCGGCATCTCAGCCGCGCTTGAAACCCGCTATCCTGGTATTGCCATTCAGGCGGTAGGCCTCACCTTCGGCACGCTCTTCGTACTGCTGCTCGCCTATCGCTCCGGTCTGATCCAGGTAACGCGGAAGTTTCGCCTGGGAATCATCGCCGCCACCGGCGGCATCATGGTCTTTTACCTGCTTGAAATGGTGCTGGGCTTCTTCGGCGTCCGTTTCATGGCCATCAACGGCTCCGGCCCCATCGGCATCGCATTCAGCCTCTTCGTAGTCGCCATCGCCGCCCTCAACCTGGTGCTCAATTTCGACTTCATCGAGCAAGGCGTAAAGTTCGGCGCACCCAAATATATGGAGTGGTACGGCGCCTTCGGCATCATCGTTACGCTGGTCTGGCTCTACCTTGAGATTCTGATCCTGCTCTCAAAAATGCGCAGCAGAAACTAATACTTTTCAATAATTATGGGTGCCCTACCCTCGTCGCGTTTTTGTTTTTGCGACCAGGGTGGGATAGCACAATACCAACATTAGAGGAATAGTAAATAAACCCTAAGGCGCCCCCGCGCTCTTCCGCCGCGAAAGCACAAACGACTTCCGCCGATCCTTCGAAGCGTGATCGATCTTCTTCCAGAACCCCACAAAATAATCCACCGCGGAGACTACCGAAACCAGCACCGTAAAATAAATCGCCGCAATGGCAATCCACTTCACCGGCACGACCAGCACGCCAATCTGCCACTGGTCCCAGCGATGGGCCAGGATGGCTGAAACCACAGAGATGATCTGGATAACCGTCTTCAGCTTGCCCAGGTCGCTGGCCTCGATGGTAAAGCCTTCTGAGGAAGCGATGGAGCGCAACCCGGAGATAAGAAACTCACGCCCGATAATAACCACGACAATCCAAACCTTGACCACTTGAGGCGTATAAGCCACCAGTGCAATCAGCGCCGCGGTCACCATGATCTTGTCCGCAATAGGGTCCAGCAACATTCCCAGCGTGGTGATCTGCTTCCGCCTGCGCGCCAGGTAACCATCCAGACCGTCGGTAATCGAGGCCAGAACAAACAGCACCGACGCCGCAATCTCCTGCTCGCCATTGGCGCCCTGCCAAGGATAGTGCGGCGACAGGATCCAAAGCAGCACCGGGATCATGACGATCCGGCTCATAGTGATTGAATTAGGTAAATTCAATGTAATTCCTTTGAAATCAACGATTGTATTTCTTACCCATTGATTCAGTCGCAGATTGCTGAAAATTTGCTGAACTCATTTAATCCTGTCCTGCCTGCAATTGAGATCGCTACAACAACTATAAGCGTGTTTACTCGGCATTCGCCAGAGTGTCCTCAGCGCGAGAACCCGGAATGCAAAATTGCAGAGTTCTTAAATCGCTTGGTCATACGCATAGCCTCGTGCAATCCAGTCACAACTGACTGCCTTCCTTCGATAGGGTGCCCAATTTCGACCGTGTCCGATCGAAACGCAAAGCAGTTCCGGATTTGAAGTTGAGTTGTTCAATTTACTGGGCGATTTCGTTGGCAAAACGCGCCTTTGGAAGGCAAATTCGGCGGATTTAGTTAGCAGTTGTTAGCGGAAGTCCTGGTTAAGGCAAGAAGTTAGGATAGAGTCTAGAACGTGGGAGGGAGAGGGCTACAAATCGTTCATCCTGACGATCGAGGTACCGCATAGGAGCGTCATGCCGACATATCGGACCTATTGCTTTTAATGGAAATCAACATTTTAGAATCATGGCATTGGGTCTACCAACCGAAATTTCGCTGTAGCCTTGGATATGAATCTATATGACGCGGGACTCAATTGCGCCAATTGATCGGCCTTACCGAGCGGCTCCGTCCTTTCCGGTTAGCAACAAAACCGCACCGTCCACTCCCGGCGTGTGTCGGGGTAAACGGTGCGATTCAAGCTACTACTAAATAAGATGCTGCTGCTTCTTTACTGTATGTCTAGAACGCCACGTAGGTGTAGTTGGTATAT